>Ga0207675_100000457_pt1 | contig 39638 bp, 39 predicted proteins | sample KBSSwiS42_FD_184305 | JGI IMG/M metagenome (GOLD analysis project Ga0207675, IMG submission 184305) | Switchgrass rhizosphere microbial communities from Kellogg Biological Station, Michigan, USA - KBS Switchgrass S4-2 (SPAdes) (version 2) | ecosystem: Host-associated > Plants > Roots >...
GCCCGGTGGTGGAGCTGCTGATCCACCCCGCCGACCTGGAGCGGGTCAAGGGGGAGCTGGCCCGGATGCGCAGCGACCCGGCCCCCTTCCGCTTCGAGCACCGGATCGTGCGCACCGACGGGACCGTCCGCACGGTCATGGCCCGCGGCGAGGGCGTGGTCGGCGAGGACGGGCAGGTGGAGCGGTTCATCGGCACCGAGCAGGACATCACCGAGCGCCGCCGGGCCGACGCCGAGCGCCGCCGGCTGCTCCACCGGGTCTACGAGGCCCAGGAGGGCCAGGACCGGCGGCTGGCCGCCGACCTGCACGACGGGCACGTCCAGAGCCTGGCCGCGATCGGGTTCAAGCTGGAGCAGGCCCGGCTGCGCCTCGGGGCCAGCGGATCGCCCGAGGTCGACGAGCTGCTCTGGCAGGTCACCAAGGACCTGTCGGCAGAGGTGACCAGCCTGCGCCGGACCATCGGCCGGCTGCGTCCCCTGGTGCTGGTCGAGGACGGCCTGGAGGCCGCCCTGCGTGAGGAGGCCAAGTCGGCCTGCAACCGGGCCGCCCTCGTCTCCTGCGAGGTCACCTCGGAGCTGGACGGGCGGCTCGACCCGGTGGTGGAGACGGCCCTGTTCCGTGTCGCCCAGCAGGCCCTGGCCAACGTGGTCGACCACGCCGGGGCGACCCACGCCCTGGTCGCGATCGAGTGCTCGGCCAAGGGCGTGACCCTGCGGGTCAGCGACGACGGGTGCGGCTTCGACCCCGACCACGTCCAGGTGCTGGCCGACATCGCCCACTTCGGCCTGATCGCCATGCGGGAGCGGGTCGAGGCCCTGGGTGGCCGCTTCCTGGTCATCACCGCCCCCGGCGACGGGACGGTGGTGGAGGCAAAGCTGCCGTTGACCGACCCGATCGTGAGGTGGGAGCCATGACCCTGCCCCGGCTGCTGGTGGTCGACGACCACCTCATGCTCCGGCAGGCCCTGGTCGAGCTGCTGTGCCAGGCCGGCTTCGACATCGTCGGCGAGGCCGCCGACGGCGCCGACGCGGTCGCCCTGGCCAAGCAGCTGGAGCCCGACGTCGTCCTGATGGACCTGCGCATGCCGGTCCTCGGCGGCCTGGACGCGACCCGCCTGATCAAGGACGCCTGCCCGGCCATCCAGGTGGTCCTGCTCACCGCCTTCGACGGCCCGGCCCTCGAGCAGCAGGCCGAGGAGGCCGGCTGCTTCGCCTTCCTGGTCAAGGGCGGCTCTCCCGGCGACCTGCGTCTGGTCCTCCACCAGGCCGTCGCCGCCCGCCGCGCCCTCCTGTCCCGCGGGTCACCGTCCGTCGACGCCTAGGCTGGCCTCCAGGCCCAGAAAGCGGCCCAGGTCGGCCGTCTCCGCCTCAAGGGCGGGGCCGGTCCCGCGAGGGAGCCGGCCGGCGAACGGCTCGACGGTGACCTCCAGGCGGCCGCCGGTGCGGCGCGCCCGCCAGGTGCCGGCCACGCGGCCGTCGGCCACCACGGCGGGGTGGATCCAGCCACCGCCGGCCTGGATCCGCCTGGCGAAGGCCGGGTCGAGGATCAGGTCGCGGTCGCGCCAGCCCAGCAGGTAGTCGTCGAAGCGGCCCAGCAGCCGCACCACCGGCCCGGCGGGGGAGCGGGCGGCCACCGTCCCGGCCGGTGCCCACAGCCGCCGGCCGCCCAGCTCGACCTCGCGCAGGTCGCCGGCGGCCAGGGCGACGGCCTGCCTGGCCCGGCCAAGGGCCAGTCCCGACCAGACGGCCAGGTCCTCGGGCGCGGCCGGGCCGTGGCCGACCAGGTAGCGGCGGGCCAGCTCGGCCAGGGCCTCGTCCGGGCCCAGCGCCCGGCCCGGGCCCGCCCACTGCTCCAGCAGCACGTAGCTGGCCTCGTCGCCGTCCAGGTCGGGGCCCCGGCAGATGAGGCCGCGCATGGCCGCGTAGCCGACCAGATGGGCCGGGGCCTGGCCGCCCGGGTCGACCCTGACCCCCTTGGCGGCGAGGGCCCGGACCAGCTCGCCCCGGGACAGCGGGCCGTCGGCCAGCACCGCCGGCAGCGCCTCAAGGGCCTGTTCGCACCGCCGGTCGTCCAGGCCGAGCTGGAGGCGCCGGCGCCGGTTCCCGGCCGCGAACCCGGGCCCGAGCAGGGCCACCAGCCACCCGGCGTCCTCGGCGGCCACCATGTGCAGCGTGCCCCGCATCACCCAGGTCCTGACCACCGACCGGTCCCGGTTGCAGGCCTGCCGGACCGCCTCCTGGTCGAGCCCGCGGCTGCGGGCCCGCACCGCCAGCCGCGAGGCCTTGGTGTCCTGGGCCTGGAGGCCGCCCACGGCCCGGACCAGCTCGGCCACCTCCCGCGGCCGGCGCCCGGTCAGCCGCTGGGCCCGCATCCGGAGGCGCCGGAGCCGGTCGCCGTCGCCGTCGCGGCCCCGGTTCGCCGCGGGTCGTGCCCCGGGACCGGTCATCTGCCGGGATGGGAAGCCTGGCCGGCGCCCCGGAGCACCCGGCCGCCGCGGCGGCCGGTGAACTGGCCCTGCTCGACCACCAGGTCGCCGGCCAGGACCACGTGCTCGATGCCGGTGGTCGGGACGTCGGGGTCGAGGTAGGTGCCGGCGTGGCCGACGGTGGCCGGGTCGAACACGCACAGGTCGGCCACCGCCCCCTCGACCAGCAGGCCGCGGCCGTCCAGGCGGAACTGCCGGGCCCCCAGCCAGGTGGCCTTGCGGATGGCCTGCTCCCAGGTCAGCACCTGCTCCTCGCGGACATAGCGCCCGAGCAGGCGCGGGAAGCAGCCCCAGGTCCGGGGGTGCTGCAGCCCGGCCGGCGGCCCGTTGTCGGAGCCGATGCCGACCAGCGGGCTGGCCAGAATGGCCCGCACGTCGTCCTCGCGCATCAGGCGGATGACGATGGCCGCCGCCGGGTCGTCGGCGACCAGGTCGCAGAGGGCGTCCCAGGGGTCGCGGCCGGCGGCCGCGTCGGCCAGCGTCCGTCCGACCACGGTGGAGTCGGTGTGCCCGGTCAGGAGCACGTCGGCCGGGTCGGCCTCGACCCAGGTCCCGTCCCCGATCCCGCCCCGCTCGGCCTGGGCGCGCAGCGCCGCCCTGGCCTCCGGGTCGCGCAGCCGGGCCCGCATGGCCTCGGTCCCGCCGGCCGCCACCGCCGGCGGCAGCAGCGTGCTCAGCACGGTCGCCCCGGCGTCGTACGGGTACTGGTCGCCCTGGGCGTCGACCCCCTCCAGCCGGGCCGCGGCCAGCCGCTCCAGCAGCATGGGTCCGCTGCCGTGGGTGGTCCGACCGGCCGCCTTGCAGTGCGACACCTGGAGCCGCACCCCGGCCATCCTGGCGATCGTCACCGCCTCGTCAAGGGCCGCCTCCAGATGGGGGCCCTCGTCCCGCATGTGGGTCGCGTAGGTGCCGCCGTAGCCGGCCGCCACCCGCGCCAGCGCCACCAGCTCCCCGGTGCCGGCGTAGCTGCCGGGCACGTAGATCAGCCCGCTCGACAGCCCGACCGCCCCGGCCTCGAACGCCTCCGCGGCCAGGGCGGCCATCCGCTGCGCCGCCCCCGGCCGCAGCTCCTCGTCCAGCCCGTTGGCCGTCAGCCGCAGCGTCCCGTGCCCGACCAGCAGGGCCAGGTTGTTGACCGGGCCGGCCCGGTCCAGCCGATCGGCCAGCGCCCCGAACCCCGACGCCTCGATCGGCACACCGCCGGCCAGACTGCTCCACAGCTCGGCCGCCACCTCCGCCGAGGCCGGGTCGAGTGGCGCGAAGGTGAGCCCGCAGTTGCCCACCACCTCGGTGGTCACGCCCTGGAGGAGCTTGAACGGCTGCGGCTCCTCCAGCAGGTGCACCAGGTCCGAGTGGGCGTGCGTGTCGACGAACCCGGGCGCGACGTAGCGGTCCCGGCAGTCGACCCGCCGCAGCCCAGGTGGCGGGTCGCCCCCGACCGCCACCACCCGCCCGCCGGCCACGGCCACGTCCGCGACCCTGCCGGGGCTGCCGAGCCCGTCGAAGACGGTCCCGCCCTGGAGCAGCAACCCGGCCCCGGTCATCGCGTCACGGGGTGGCGCCGGTCGCGACCGGGCGGGACGGGTCGGCGACCCACTCGCTCCAGGAGCCGGGGTACAGGGCGGCCGGGACGCCGGCGACCTCGAGGGCGAGCACGAGGTGGGCCGCGACCACCCCCGAGCCGCAGTAGGCCCCGACCGGGACCCCGTCGCCGACGCCGTGGGCCGCCAGGAGCTCGCGCAGCCTGCCCGGCGGCGGTAGGCCAGGGTCGCCGGCGAAGTCGGTGATCGGGGCGTTGCGGGCGCCGGGGATGTGCCCGGCCACCGGGTCGACCGGCTCCTCCAGGCCCTGGTACCTGGCCGGGGCGCGGGCGTCGAGGAGGACGCCGGCGGCGGCCAGCTCGGCCGCGCCGGCGGCGTCAAGGACCGCCCGCCCGCCCGGCCGGGCGACCAGGTCGCCCGGTTCGGGGTCGGGGACCTCGGTGGTCAGGGGCAGCCCGGCCGCGACCCAGGCCGGGAGGCCGCCGTCGAGCACGCGGGCGCCGGGATGGCCGAACCAGCCGAGCAGCCACCACGCCCTGGCCGCCCCGCCGGGCTGGCCCTGGTCGTAGGCGACCACGGGCCGGTCGTGGCCGACCCCGGCCCGGCGCATGACCGCCTGGAACGCCCCAGGGGCCGGCAGTGGATGGCGGCCACCGGGGCCCGGCGGGCCGGACAGGTCCCGGTCGAGGTCGACGAACACCGCCCCGGGCAGATGCCCCCGGTCGTATCCGTCCCGGTCGGCCCCGCCGGCCAGCTCCCACCGGCAGTCCAGCACCGTTGGCGCCGCCGGGCCGGCCAGCTCGGCCGCGAGCTGGCCGGCGCTGACGAGCGGTGCGGAGGCCATGCCCTGAGCCTAGCCCAACAGCTCCCGGCCCTAGAAGTGGTGGCCCCGGACCCGGCCGATGTCGAAGGAGGCGGTGCTGGCGATGGCCATGACCGCCATCACCCCCGCCTGGACGGGGTCGGTCACCACCAGGTCGGCGTGCCCGGCTGCCGACCCGGCCATGTTGAGGGAGACGACCAGGATGCCGCGGGCCCGGACCTCGTCGACGGCCTTGGTCACCTCGCCGCCCATCAGCGACCCGGCAAGGACCACGGCCACCGCCCTCGGCAGCCGGGCCACCGCCCGCACGGCGCTGGCCAGGTCGGCCTCGCCGACGATCGGGATGGTGTCGACGCTGATCTTCTCGCCCCGGATGTTGTGCCGGTCGGCCTCGCCGATGGCCCCGACGGCGACCTGCCCGACCTGAGCGCCGGCCCCGACCACGATGATCCGCTTGCCCCAGACCTGGTACATGGTGGGCAGGCGCTGGAGCGACTCGACCACGTCGATCTCCAGGAACGACTGCATCAGCCCTTCCGGGTCGTCGACGCCGTCCAGCTCCCAGTAGACGACACTGCGGGCACCCCGCTCGATGATCTCGACCAGCACGATGTCCCCGCTGTGACGCAGGATCGCCGCGGTCATGTCGTGCAGGAGCCCCTTGCGGTCGCCCCCCTCGAGCAGCACCGCCAGCTGCGGCGCACGCCGCAGCGGCCGCTCCTCCTCGTCCCGTTCAGGCCCACCCGTGGTCATCTCGCGAGCGAGGCTACCAGCCAGGGTCGGACGCGACCGGCGTCACCGCCGGCTGGGCAGCTTTCCCCCGTGCCTCGGCTGGCGTTGACCGTCCTTGGAGAGCGGGCCACCAGGCAGGGTGGCCCGCTCAGGGGCATCTGCGTATTGCTCGATGAACCACCAGCACCAGGTCAGCATGTCGGCCACTGATGTTCCCCTTCGCTGGTGGCTTGTCCACAGCTCCAGGTTCTCGGGACGGTTGTCGTCCTTCAAGAGGTTGCGGTGATGCACCGACTCCCCGTCGCGCAACGGTCGGCCCAGCAGCTCGGACATGACCAGGACATGCTCCGCGATCCAGTTCCCCCGCTTGGCGTTGGGGCATGGTGTACGTCCGCATAGGCCCGATTGTCCCATCGAACAGGAGTTCGAGCAGGCGTCACCAGCATCGGGAGCCTGCCCCTGGACGGGTCCGGCGGAACCCCCTGCTAGACTCCAACTCACGAGCGCCTGTAGCTCAGCGGATTAGAGCACTGCCCTCCGGAGGCAGGTGTCGCAGGTTCGAGTCCTGCCAGGCGCACATCAGTTGGCCCGTCGAAACGGGTAGTTGCGAACCTGCAGGTCAAAGGGCCTGTGCTATGCTCCGCGGACCCGCGTCGCAACATCTTCCCGGACTCTTCTGATCAGGTCATTCCCGCATGTCCAACGCTCGCATCTTGGTCGTTGATGACGATCAGGTCATCCAGCAGCTGCTCAAGGTCAATCTGGAACTGGAGGGGTACGCGGTCGAGGTCGCCTCGGACGGCGAAGAGGCGCTCGTGCTGTTCGACCAGTTCCGGCCCGACCTGGTGCTGCTCGATATCATGATGCCCAAGCTCGACGGCTGGGAGGTCGCTCGGCGGCTTGCCAAGACCACCGGGGGGCCGGTGCCGATCGTGCTGCTGTCCGCCCGAGCGCAGGAATCCGACGTGCAGAAGGGCAACGACCTCGGCGTCGCCGCCTACGTGACCAAGCCGTTCGACCCGATTCAGCTCCTGCACCTGGTGGCGGGGATCATCGCCCAGCAGGACCGCGGGGCCGCCACTCCTGGAGCGTCATGACCGCCACCGTCCTCCCCGTCCAGCGGGACCTGGCCGAGCTCTTCCGGGCCGCGCTGGAGCGCGCGGTCGCGGCCGGGGCCCTCGACCTCGACCCTGGCGCCCTCCCCGAGCCGGCGCTGGAGCGGCCGCGCCTGCCCGAGCACGGCGACTGGGCCACCAACGTGGCCCTTGTCCTGGCCAAGGCGGCCAAGGCGCCGCCCAGGAAGGTCGCCGAGGCCATGGTCGCCCACCTGGAGCTGCCCGACTGGGTGGCTAGGGTCGAGGTCGCCGGCCCTGGCTTCGTCAACGTCCGGCTCGACCAGAGCTGGTTCGCCGGCCTGGTCCGCCGGGTCGTGGCCGCCGGGGAGTCGTTCGGGACCATCGACCTCGGCCACGGCGAGCGGGTCAACGTCGAGTTCATCTCGGCCAACCCGACCGGCCCCCTGCACGTCGGCAACGCCCGCCTGGCGCCGATGGGCGACGCCCTGGCCAACCTGCTCACCGCCACCGGGCACAAGGTCGAGCGCGAGTACTACTTCAACGACGCCGGCAACCAGATCGAGCAGCTCGGGGCCAGCGTCGAGGCGGCCTACCTCCAGCTCCTGGGCCGGCCGGCAGAGGTGCCGGCCGACGGCTACAAGGGCGCGTACGTGGCCGACGTGGCCACAGAGCTCCAGGCCGAGCAGGGCGAGGCCCTTGCCGACCTCGACCCGGCCGAGCGCCGGGCCCGCATCACCGACTGGGCCTTCCGCCGCATGCTGGCCGGGATCAGGCAGACCCTGGCCCGGCTCGGGGTCGAGTTCGACGTCTGGTTCTCCGAGCGCACCCTGCACGACACCGGGGCCATCGCCGAGACCGTCCAGGACCTGCGCGCCCGGGGCGTGGTCGAGGAGCGCGACGGGGCGGTGTGGCTGCGCACCACCCAGTTCGGCGACGACAAGGACCGCCCGCTGATCCGCTCCAACGGGGCCCCGACCTACTTCGGTGCCGACGCCGCCTACTACCGGGACAAGCGCCGGCGCGGGTTCGACCGGCTGATCTTCCTCTGGGGCGCCGACCACCACGGGTACGTGCCGCGGATGCGGGCGGTCGTGCGGGCCTTCGGCGACCCCGACGACACCGCCGAGTTCCTCATCAGCCAGCTGGTCAGCCTGGTCCGGGCCGGCCAGCCGGCCAAGATGAGCAAGCGGGCCGGTGACATCGCCACCGTCGACGACCTGCTGGACGAGGTCGGCAAGGACGCCTTCCGGTACACCATGCTGCGCTTCTCGCTCGACGCGCCGATCGAGTTCGACGTCGAGGCGGTCACCCGCCAGTCGCTCGACAACCCGGTCTACTACGTCCAGTACGCGCACGCGCGCATCGCCAGCGTCATCCGCCAGGGCACCGGCACCGGGTTCGTCCCGCTCCCGGTCGAGGAGGCCGACCTGGGCCTGCTCACCCACCCGATGGAGGCCGCCCTCCTGCGCCGCCTGGCCGCGTTCGAGGAGCAGGTCCTCACCGCCGCCAGCCAGCGCGCCCCCCACCGCCTGGCCCGCTACGCCGAGGACCTGGCCGCCGCCTTCCACCGCTTCTACGGCGAGTGCCGGGTCCTCACCGACGACCACGCCCTCTCCAGCGCCCGCTGGTGGCTCGTCGTCAGCACCAAGCAGGTCCTGGCCAACACCCTCGCCCTGCTCGGCGTCGACGCCCCGGAGCGGATGTAGGTCGCTTCCCTGTGCTCTGGTCCGAGGGGTCGGGCAAGATGGGCGGCGATGCTTGGACCGATGGGAGGGGACGTGGAGGGGCTCAGGGTCGGGATGCTCGGGTGCGGGGCCGTGGGGACCGGGGTGGCCAGGTTGCTGGTCGAGCATGGCCGGCCGGTGCGGGACCGGGCCGGGGTGCCGATCGCGCTGCAGCGGGTGGCGGTGCGTGATGTGACCCGCAAGCGTGACCCGGCGGTCGACCCGACCATGGTCAGTGGGGACGCGGCCGCGGTGGTCGCCGACCCCGAGGTCGACGTGGTGGTCGAGGTGATGGGGGGGATCGAGCCGGCCCGCTCGCTCATCCTGGAGGCCATCCGGCTGGGGAAGCCGGTAGTCACGGCGAACAAGGAGCTACTGGCGGCTCACGGCGGGGAGCTGTTCGACGCGGCCGACGCGGCCGGGGTCGACCTCCGGTTCGAGGCGGCGGTCGGCGGGGCCATCCCGATCGTGGCCCCGCTCAAGGAGTCGCTGGCCGGGGACCGGGTCCGGCGGGTCCTGGGGATCGTCAACGGCACCACCAACTACGTGCTCTGGCGGATGACCTCGACCGGCGCCGGCTACGCCGAGGCGCTGGCCGAGGCGACCGAGCTGGGCTACGCCGAGCCCGACCCGAGCGCCGACGTCGAGGGGTTCGACGCCGCCGCCAAGTGCGCCATCCTGGCCAGCCTGGCCTTCAACACCCGGGTGGTGTCCGGCGACGTCTACCGGGAGGGCATCACCGGCGTGACCGCGGCCGACATCCTGGCCGCCCGGCGGATGGGCTACACGGTCAAGCTGCTGGCCATCGCCGAGGAGATCGACGGCGAGGTCTCGGCCCGGGTCCACCCGGCCATGGTCCCCGACGCCCACCCACTGGCCGGGGTCACCGAGGCCTACAACGCGGTGTTCGTCGAGGGCGACGCCGTCGGCCGGCTGATGTTCTACGGCCGCGGCGCCGGCGGCCGCCCGACCGGGTCGGCCGTGCTCGGCGACCTGGTCGCGGTGGCCAGGGCGCGCCAGCAGGGGGCCAGGGGGGTCGGCTGCACCTGTGTGTACCGTCGCCGGGTGCGCGGCATGGCCGACGTCGACACGCAGTACTATGTCGCGCTCGACGTCGCCGACCGGCCGGGCGTGCTCGCCCAGGTGGCGGCCGTGTTCGCCGAGCATGGGGTGTCGATCCGGTCGGTGCTGCAGCGAGGCAAGGGGGAGGAGGCCCAGCTCGTGCTCGTCACCCACCTGGCCAGGGAGGGCGCCGTCCAGCGGGTCCTTGAGGACCTGCGCGGGCTGCCCGTTGTCGGCAACCTCGCCAGCGCCATGCGGGTCGAGGGCGAGGAGGCCGACGAGGTGCTGGGGTGGTGAGCGGTGTGAGTACCAGGCCGGCCTGGCCGGGGCTGATCGAGCGGTACCGGGATCGGCTCCCGGTGGGGCCGAGCACCCCGGTGGTGACGCTGCTGGAGGGCGGGACCCCGCTGGTGCCGGCGCCGGTGCTGTCGGCCCGGACCGGCTGCGACGTCTGGCTGAAGGTCGAGGGGGCCAACCCGACCGGCTCGTTCAAGGACCGGGGTATGACCGTGGCCGTGTCCAAGGCGCTGGAGGAGGGGGCGCAGGCGGTCCTGTGCGCCTCCACCGGCAACACCTCGGCCTCGGCCGCCGCCTACGCGGCGCGGGCGGCCATCCCCTGCGCGGTGGTCATCCCCGAGGGCCGGATCGCCCTCGGCAAGCTCGCCCAGGCGCTGGTCCACGGGGCCACGGTGCTGGCCGTGGACGGCTCCTTCGACGACTGCCTGGTCCTGGTCAGGGAGCTGGCCGAGCGCTACCCGGTGGCGCTGGTCAACTCCGTGAACCCGCTGCGCATCCAGGGGCAGAAGACGGTCGCCTTCGAGATCGTCGAGGCCCTCGGCGACGCCCCCGACGTCCACTGCATCCCGGTCGGCAACGCCGGCAACATCACCGCCACCTGGCTGGGCTACACCGAGGCGACCGAGCGGCGGCCGCGGATGCTCGGGTTCCAGGCCGCCGGGGCGGCCCCGCTGGTCACCGGGGCGCCGGTGGAGCGGCCGGCCACCATCGCCAGTGCCATCCGGATCGGCCGCCCGGCCTCGGCCGAGGGAGCCCGCCGGGCGGTGGCCGAGTCGGGCGGCCGGCTGGCCGCGGTCACCGACCGCCAGATCCTGGCCGCCTACCGGCTGCTGGCCCGCGAGGAGGGCGTGTTCGTGGAGATGGCCTCGGCCGCCTCGGTGGCCGGGCTGCTCGACGCCGGGGTCGAGCGGGGCCGCCGGGTCGTCTGCACCGTCACCGGCAACGGCCTCAAGGACCCCGACTGGGCCCTGGCCGGCGCCCCGCCCCCGACCCGGATCGCCGCCGACCCCGAGGCCGCCGCCGCCGCCCTCTCGCTGAGCTAGCCACCTCCCCCCGCGGCCGGCCGCACCCCCGGCCAAATAGTTGCATGGTACAAACATCTATGGCACGGTGGTCGGCGTGCCCTCACCAACGCTTCCCCTAGAGACGATCACCGGACAGGACCTGGTGGTCGCGCTGCTCGGCGTCGGCCGACGCCTCAAGGCGCGACTGCCCCAGGGCCATATCGACCCGGCGATGATGTTCGTGCTGCACCAGATCCAGGCCAACGGCTCCCTGCGGGTGTCGGAGCTGGCCGGCTGCATGGGGCTGGACGCCTCGACAGCCAGCCGGCACGTCCGGAACCTCGAGGATGGCGGCTACCTCGCCAGGACGGGGGATCCCGGTGACCGGCGGGCCTCGCGGGTCCGGCTGACCCCAAAGGGGCGGGGCGCCCTCTCGCGGGCCCTCCGTGCCCGGGCTCTGGTGGTGGACCGCGCCATCGCCGACTGGCCCGACGAGGACCGGGCAACCCTCGCCAGCCTCATGACCCGCCTGGCCGACAGTCTCGACCGGCTTCACACCGACCCGGAGACCAGATGACCTCACCTCCAGCCGACACTCCATCGACCGGGGCCGCCGTAGGCTCCGCCACCGTCGACCAGGACCAGCTCCCCGGCGGTCCGGGCGACGGCCCCAGCTACCTCTCGCACCGCCAGATCCTGATCGTCCTGGCCGGGGTCATGGCCGGCATGCTGCTGTTCGCCCTCGACCAGGGCATTGTCGGCACCGCCCTGCCCCGGATCGTCAGTGAGCTCGGCGGCCTCGACAAGCTCTCATGGGTGGTCACCGCCTACCTGCTCACCTCGACGGCGACCACGCCGCTGTGGGGCAAGATCTCCGACCTCTACGGGCGGCGCCTCATCTTCCAGGTCGCGATCATCATCTTCCTGATCGGCTCCGCCCTGTCCGGGCTCAGCCAGAACATGGGCCAGCTCATCCTCTTCCGCGCCGTCCAGGGCATCGGCGGCGGTGGCCTGTTCGCGATCGCCCTCAGCATCATCGGCGACGTCATCCCGCCCCGAGAGCGCGGCCGCTACCAGGGCTACTTCGGGGCCGTGTTCGGCGTCTCCTCGGTGGCCGGGCCGCTGCTGGGCGGCTGGCTGACCGACGGGCCGGGCTGGCGCTGGATCTTCTACATCAACATCCCCGTCGGCCTGGCCGCGCTGGTGGTCACCTCGGCCGCCCTCAAGATGCCGGTGATCCGCCGCCAGCACTCGATCGACTACCTGGGCGCCGCCGCCATCGTCGGGGCCGTCACCTGCCTGCTGCTGTACCTGGACTGGCGGGGCAACGAGTACGGCTGGACCGAGGCCGGCGCGCTCCTGCTGCTCGGCGGGACGCTCCTGCTCGCGGGACTGTTCTTGCTGATCGAGCGGCGGGCCGCCGAGCCGATCATCCCCCTGCGGCTGTTCAGCAACCCGGTGTTCAGCGTCGGCAACGCCTTCGCCTTCCTGGCCGGCATCGCCATGTTCGGGACCATCATCTTCCTGCCCGTCTACCTCCAGGCGGTCAAGGGCTTCACGCCCACCCAGTCCGGGCTGGCCCTGCTCCCGGCGATCATCGGCATCTTCTCGACCTCGATCACCTCCGGCCAGCTGATCACCCGCACCGGCCGCTACAAGATCTTCCCGGTGATCGGGGCCGCCGTCATGACCGTGGCCTTGTTCCTGCTGTCGCGCCTCGGCGTGGACACCCCGTTCTGGCAGGTCGCCTTCTACGAGTACCTGTTCGGGGCCGGCCTCGGGTTCACCATGCAGACGATCGTCACCGCCGTGCAGAACTCGGTCGAGTACCGGGACATGGGCTCGGCCACCAGCTCGACCACCTTCTTCCGCCAGATGGGCGGCTCGGTCGGGGCGGCGGTGTTCGGGGCTGTGCTGTCCAGCCGCCTCGCCCACTACCTGGCCCAGCAGCTGGCCGAGGCTGGCATCCGCACGGGCGCCGGCGGTCCGGTCGAGGCCAACAACGTCCAGGCCATCCAGCAGCTCGCCGAGCCGGTCAAGAGCATCGTGCTCGGGGCTTTCACCAGTGCCCTCGACGACGTGTTCCTGGTCGGTGTGCCGTTCCTGGTCATCGCCTTCCTGATCTCCCTGGCCCTGAAGGAGGTCCCGCTCCGCACCGGCCAGGCCCCGTCTCCACCGCAGCCCTGACCGGGCCGCGGCCGCCATCGGCTAGGCTTCCGGCCATGGAAGCCACGGCCCCCGTCCACGTCCGAGCGCCGGCCACCAGCGCCAACCTGGGGCCGGCGTTCGACGCGGCCGGGGTCGCCCTCGACTGGTGGGACGAGCTGGAGGCCCGCCCGGCCCCGGCCGACGGCATGCAGCTCAGCGGCGAGCAGGCCGAGCTGCTCCCCACCGGCCGCGACAACCTCGTCAGGGTCGCCATGCGCCGGCTGGCCGAGGCGGCCCGGGTGCCCCTGCCCCCGCTGCACCTGACGGTGGTCAAGGGCTTCCCGCTGGGCCGCGGGTTCGGGTCGAGCGCCGCCGCCGTCGTCCTCGGCCTGGTCGCGGCCCGCGAGCTGGTCGCCCCCGACTTCCCCGAGGCCGAGCTGCTGGCCCTGGCCTGCGAGCTGGAGGGCCACCCCGACAACGCCGCCCCGTGTCTGCACGGCGGGGCCACCCTGGCCTGGGTCGAGGACGGCCGGCCCCGCTGGCGGGCCGTGCCGCTGCACCCCGACCTGGTCGCCCTGGCCCTGGTCGCGCCCGAGCCGATGGCGACCAGCGAGGCCCGCCGGCTGCTGCCCGAACGGGTGCCGTTCGCGGTCGCCGCCCACACCGGGGCCCGCTCGGCCATGCTGCCCCTGGCCCTGGCCGGCGACACCGAGCTGCTCCTGCCGGCCACCGAGGACCTCCTCCACCAGCCGCAACGGCTCGCCAGCACCCCCGACGGGGCCGCGCTGCTCGAGCTGCTGCGGGCGGCCGGCCACGCCGCCTTCGTGTCCGGGGCCGGCCCGTCGCTGCTGGTCCTCTGCCCCCGCCCGGCCGCCCCGGGCGCCCTGGCCGACGCCACCGAGGCCCTGGCCACCACCGGTGCCCAGGGCTGGCGCGTCCACCAGCTCGAGCTGGCCCGCGCCGGCGCCCTCGGCGGCTAGCCACCGGGGGTACACTGCCGCTCAAGTCGCGTGGCTGACCGCCGAAGGATGAGGCAGCCGCTTCCTGTCCGCAGCCAAGAACGCGGAGACCCCTGTGCCCGACAAGCTGACCTCGCCGGCCGGCGAGGAGTTCGTGCTGGCCGACGCCTCGGTGAACCGCGTGCTGGTCAAGGGCGTCGTGGCCGTCATGCACGCCCGCACCGAGCGCCTCTGGTCGACCAAGGAAGGCGACATGTTCCTCTGCGCCGACGCCGAGGGGAACCTCGACGCCGAGCAGGCCACCGGTGCCGGCTTCTACTGGCAGGACACCCGGTACCTGTCCGACTTCCGGCTGGAGGTCAACGGGCACGCGCCCCTGCTGCTGTCGACCTCGGCCGACCGGGCCTTCGCCAGCCACGTCGACCTGGCCAACCAGGACCTCCTGGAAGAGGACGGCACCGTCGCCCACGTCCAGGGGACGATCAACATCCGCCGCACCCGGGTGATCGACGGCCGCCTGTTCGAGCGCATCCGGATCAAGAACTACAACGCCGCCGCCGCCACCCTCACCGTCAAGCTGACCTTCGGCACCGACTTCGCCGACATCTTCGAGGTCCGGGGGCTGAAGCGGCCCGCCCGGGGCCGGCTGGCCCGGCCCAAGGCCGACCGGCGCTCGGCCGTGTTCGCCTACGCCGGCGAGGACGGCGTCTTCCGCGAGACCCGCATCGCCTTCGACCTCGAGCCGACCGAGGTGACGGTGGAGGACGAGCTGGTGGTGGCCTCCTGGCAGCTGCGGCTGGAGCCGACCCAGACCGAGCTGGTCGCCATCACGGTCGAGCCGAGGGCGGCCGGGTCCAGCCCCCCCGAGCGGTCCTTCGACATGGTCATGCACGACCTGCGCCGCTCCTATGAGAGCTGGGAGCGAGCCTGCACCCGGGTCTGGACCGACAACGAGCTCTACAACTCGCTGCTCTCGCGGGGCCTGCGGGACCTCAGGGCGCTGCTCACCCCGACCCGGCACGGCAGCCTGGTGGCGGCCGGGATCCCCTGGTTCGTGGCCCCGTTCGGGCGTGACTCCCTACTCACCTGCCACCAGACCCTGATGGTCAACCCCGACCTGACCCGGACCACCCTGGAGGTGCTGGCCGCCTTCCAGGCCGACGAGGTCGACGAGTGGCGTGACGCCCAGCCGGGCAAGATCCTGCACGAGCTGCGCCAGGGGGAGCTGGCCGGGGCCGGGATCATCCCCCACACCCCCTACTACGGCTCGGTCGACTCGACCCCGCTGTGGCTGCTGCTGCTCGGCACCTACTACCGCTGGACTGGCGACCTCGAGTTCTGCCGCGACCTGCTGCCCAACATCGAGCGGGCCCTGGCCTGGATCGCCGACTACGGCGACCTCGACGGCGACGGGTTCCTCGAGTACCAGCGCTCCAGCCCCCGTGGCCTGGTCAACCAGGGCTGGAAGGACTCCCACGACTCGGTCGTCCACGTCGACGGCAAGCTGGCCGAGGGCCCGATCGCCCTGGCCGAGGTCCAGGCCTACGTCTACCTGGCCAAGCAGCGCATGGCCGAGGTGTTCGAGGCCCTCGGCGACGCCCCCCGGGCGGCCTCCCTGCGGCGGGAGGCGGCCGAGCTGCGCACCGCCTTCAACGAGCGCTTCTGGGTCGAGTCGGAGCAGTTCTACGCCATGGCCCTCGACGGCGAGAAGCGCCAGGTGGCGTCCATCTCCTCCAACCCGGCCCACGGCCTGTACTGCGGCATCGTCGACCCGGACATGGCCGGGCCCATGGCCAGGCGGCTGCTGGCCCCGGACATGTTCTCCGGCTGGGGGGTGCGCACCCTCTCCAAGTCGGCCGCCGCCTACAACCCGATGAGCTACCACAACGGCTCCATCTGGCCGCACGACAACGCCATCATCGGGGCCGGGCTGAAGCGCTACGGGTTCGCCAAGGCGACCAACCGGCTGGCCACGTCCATGTTCGAGATGGCCGTGACGGTTGACGACATGCGCCTGCCCGAGCTGTTCTGCGGCTTCACCCGGCGCTCCCCGAACCGGCCGGTGGCCTACCCGGTCGCCTGCTCGCCCCAGGCGTGGGCCGCCGGGGCGCCGTTCCTGCTCCTGCAGGCCATGCTCGGGATCTCGGCCGACGCCCCGGCCAACACCATCAACGTGAACAAGCCGCACCTGCCAGGCTGGCTCAACACCGTCGAGCTGCACGATCTGCGGATCGGCGGCTCGACCGTGTCGATCGTGTTCCAGCGCCAGGGCGAGACGACCGGGTTCTCGCTGCTCGACAAGGACGGCGACGTCCGCGTGCTGATGGAGGAATGACGCCTGTTGCGCTCGTCCCGCCAAGGCTCGTACAATGCGAAACGTCTCAGTCGCTGGCCAATTCAGTCGACGCCCCCGCCTTATCGGCTCGTTCTTCGGCGATTTCGGCGATCCCGGCGAGGCTGGCCAGCGGTGGCAACCACCAGTTCCGTTCGAGTAGTCGACCGGGTCACGTGATCGGACGCCAGCCTCTGGCGGTGTGCGGTTCGTGCCGCGCCGCCCGGCCCCGTCGACAGGAACAGGATTAGGAGCGAGCGCGAGTTTCTCCCCACGGTGCCGCATCGAGCAGGCGCCCATAAATCTCAAGAACCCGGCAACCGGGTGGCGACGTACGGTCCCCGGCTCCTCCAGCCGGCACGCCGCCGCCTCACAGGGAAGGTGAACATGGCAACAACCGAACGAGGCATCCTCGAGGGAAAGGTCCTGCCCGAGCTGCAGGCGATCGCCTCGTCCATGGGTGTCCAGGGCATCCAGCGACTCCGCAAGGCGGACCTCATCGGCGCGATCATCGCCAAGGCCCAGGGTGTCGAGTTCGTGCCCTCGTCGACTCCGGCCAGGGGCCGGAGAGGCGGAACGAGCGGCGAGGTGCCGTCGGCCGACGCCCAGGCCCCCGAGGTCGGGGCGGCGCCCGCGGTGCCCGACCAGCCGGAGCTGCCCGGGGCCGACGCCGAGGAGGCCTCGTCCAACGGCCCCGAGCGCCGGACTCGCCGCCGTCGAAGCGCCTCGGCCGACGCCGACCCGGCCCCGGCCGGCGAGGCCCCCGCGGTCGTGGAGGTGTCGGGGAACGGCGGCCAGCCGGCCGGCGCCGGCACCCCGCCGGCCACGCTGACCGAGCCGAGCAGCAACGGCGAGGTCGCCCAGGCCGCCGAGGCGCCGTCGGCGCCCGCGGCCGAGCAGCCGGCCCAGGCCACGCCGGCCGCCGAGGCCGGCGCCCAGGCCGAGCAGCAGGGCCAGAGCGGCCCGCCCGCCCAGGGCGAGCAGCCGGCCCAGGGCGGCGGCGACCAGCAGCAGCCGCGCGGCGACGACCGCGGCCAGCGCCGCGACCGTGACCGCGACTGGGGCGGCCAGGGCGGCCAGGGCGGCGGCAACCGCTGGGACAACCAGCAGGGCCAGGGCAGCGGCCGGCGCCGCAACCGCAACCGGAACCGGAACCGCAACAACCGCGGCGGCGGCGGCTTCAACGACCAGGGCAACGTGGCCCTGCTGGAGCGGCCCGACTACCGCGACCGCCAGCAGGCCGACGACCGGCCCGAGGTCAGCCGCACCGGCACCCTCGACATCCGCTCCCAGGACGGCTACGGCTTCCTGCGGGTCAACGGCTACCTGCCGGGCTCCGAGGACGTCTACGTGCCCCTGTCGATGATCCGCCGGATGGGCCTGCGCCGCGGCGACGAGATCGAGGGCACGGTCAAGCTGCCCCGCGACTCCGAGAAGTACGCCGCCCTCTCCCGGGTCGACAAGGTCAACGGCCTCGAGCCCGACGAGGCGCGCGCCCGTCGCGACTTCAAGGACCTGACCCCGCTGTACCCGCTGGAGCGGCTGCGCCTCGAGCACAACCCGACCGAGATCTCGACCCGGATCATGGACCTGATGTGCCCCATCGGGAAGGGACAGCGCGGGCTGATCGTCTCGCCGCCCAAGGCCGGCAAGACCACGCTGATGAAGCAGATCGCCAACGCCATCAGCGAGAACAACCCCGAGGTGCACCTCATCATCCTGCTCACCGACGAGCGGCCCGAAGAGGTCACCGACATGCAGCGCTCGACCAAGGCGCACGTGATCTACTCGACCTTCGACCGGCCCAGCGAGGAGCACTGCCAGGTCGCCGAGCTGACCATCGAGCGGGCCAAGCGGCTGGTCGAGTACGGCCAGGACGTGGTCGTGCTGCTCGACGGCATCACCCGGCTGTCGCGGGCCTACAACCTGGCCACCCCGGCCAGCGGCAAGATCCTGTCCGGCGGTGTCGACTCCTCGGCCCTGTACCCGCCCAAGCGGTTCTTCGGGGCCGCCCGCAACCTCGAGGAGGGCGGCTCGCTGACCATCCTGGCCACCGCCCTGGTCGACACCGGGTCGCGCATGGACGAGGTCATCTTCGAGGAGTTCAAGGGCACCGGGAACATGGAGGTCCGCCTGGACCGCAAGCTGTCCGAGCGCCGCATCTTCCCCGCCCTCGACGTCGACGCCTCCTCGACCCGCAAGGAGGAGCTGCTCCTCACCGAGGAGGAGCTGGTCGTGGCCTGGAAGCTGCGCCGGGTCCTCGGCGCCCTCGATCCCGCCCAGGCTCTGGAGCTGGTGGTGGACCGGATGCGCCAGAGCAAGACCAACGCCGAGTTCCTCCGCCACATCCAGCGGGCCAACATCAACTGATCGGATGCGCGCGTCGCAATGACAGCATCACACCGACGGGATCGGAGCGGGCGTCAGGCGACGCGTGGATTCGATCACTAGCCAAGGGGTCTGGAATGCGGGAACGGCCCAGGTCGTTCCCGGTATAGGATCCAGAACCCCGACAGGAAACGTGAGGACTGCGACACCTATGAAGCAGGGCATCCACCCCGAGTACAAGGACACTGCCGTGCGCTGTTCGTGCGGCGAGGAGTTCACCACCCGCTCCACCGTCTCGGAGCTGCGGGTGGACATCTGCTCCAAGTGCCACCCCTTCTACACCGGCAAGCAGAAGCTGGTTGACACCGGCGGCCGGGTCGAGCGCTTCGAGCGCCGCTACGGCAAGCGCAAGGCTCCAGAGTCGACCGCCTGAGCCGGCCGACGTGAGCGACGAGCCAGCCAAGCCCAAGCCGTTCTACTACGGCGGCCAGGCCGTCCTGGAAGGCGTGATGATGCGCGGCCAGGAGGCCTGGTCGCTTGCTGTGCGCCGCCCCAAGGGCGAGATCTACCTGGAGAAGCATTCCCTGGCCCCGCTGGCCAGCCGGGTGCGGCTGTTCAAGCTGCCGTTCTTCCGCGGGATCGGCGTGCTCGGCGACTCCCTGGCCATCGGCGTCAAGGCCCTGGCCATCTCCGGCAACCAGGCCCTGGAAGAGGAAGAGCAGCTCACCGACAGGCAGATGGGCTGGTCGCTCGGGCTCGGGGCGGCGTTCTTCACCGCCCTGTTCATCCTCGCGCCGGCCGCCGGGACCAACTGGCTGTCGTCGCACCTGCCAAACAACCTGATCTTCAACCTGGTCGAGGGCCTGGCCCGGCTGGCCTTCTTCCTGCTCTACATCCTGGCCATCTCGATGCTGCGGGACATCCGGCGGGTGTTCCAGTACCACGGGGCCGAGCACATGACGATCCACTGCTACGAGGCCAAGCTCCCGCTGGCCCCGGACAACGTCAAGCGGTTCCCGACCCTGCACGTCCGCTGTGGGACCAACTTCCTGCTGATCCTGTTCGTGGTCACCCTGATCCTGTTCACGGTGCTGTTCTCGGCCATCGGCCGCCCGCCCCTGTACGTGCGGGTGCCGCTGCAGCTCCTGGCCGTGCCGGTGATCGTCGGGATCGCCTACGAGGGCATCCGCCTCGGGGCCGGCCGCGAGCGCTCCAAGCTGGTCAAGGCGCTGATGCAGCCGGGCCTGTGGCTGCAGATGCTGACCACCAAGCCGCCAACCCCGGACATGCTCGAGGTCGCCATCCGCTCGCTGGAGCAGGTGCTGCCCCCGGCCGAGCGGGCCCGGGTCGCGCCCCTGCCCTCCCCGCTGGTCGCCGGGACCGGCGTCGCGGGCGAGGACCGGGCCGAGCACCACGTCGACAACCAGGTCGAGGACCGTCTGGCGGCCCCGGAGGACCTGCCGAGGGGCGGCTGACCATGTTCGAACGGCTCGAGGAGATCGAGCGCACCTACGAGGACGTCGAGCGCCAGCTTGCCGACCCCGAGGTCATCGCCGACCACACCCGCCTGGTGGAGCTGTCGCGGCGCCACGCCGAGCTGGGCGAGGTCGTGCGGACGTACCGGGCATGGCGGTCGGCCGGCGACGACCTGGCCACCGCCCGCGAGCTCCTGCGTGAGGAGCGCTCGGCCGACGGCCGGGCCATGCTGGAGGAGGAGCTCGCCGACGCCCAGGCCCGCCAGGCCGCCCTCGACGACCAGCTCCGCAAGGCGCTGGTCCCCAAGGACCCCAACGACGACAAGGACGTGATCGTCGAGGTCCGGGCCGGCACCGGCGGCGACGAGGCGGCCCTGTTCGCCGGCGACCTGTACCGGATGTACGTCCGCTGGGCCGAGCAGCACGGCTACAAGGTCGAGGTGCTGTCGGCCAGCGAGTCCGACCTGGAGGGGGTCAAGGAGGTCGTGTTCGCGGTCAAGGGCAAGGGCGCCTGGTCGCGGCTCAAGTACGAGGCCGGGGTGCACCGGGTCCAGCGGGTCCCGGTGACCGAGTCCCAGGGCCGCATCCACACCTCGGCCGCCGGGGTCAACGTGCTCCCAGAGGCCGACCCGGTCGAGGTCACGGTGGACCCCAACGACCTCAAGATCGACGTGTACCGCTCCACCGGCCCCGGCGGCCAGTCGGTCAACACCACCGACTCGGCCGTGCGCATCACCCACCTGCCGTCGGGCATCGTGGTCGCCATGCAGGACGAGAAGTCGCAGATTCAGAACCGCGAGAAGGCCATGCGGGTCCTGCGGGCCCGGCTGCTGGAGCGGGCCATCTCCGAGCAGCAGGCCCAGCAGAGCGCCGAGCGCCGCTCCCAGGTCCGCTCCCGCGACCGCTCGGAGCGGGTCCGGACCTACAACTTCCCCCAGGACCGGGTCACCGACCACCGCATCGGCCTGTCCGTCGGCGACCTGCCCGGGGTGCTCGGCGGCGGCGGCCTCGACAAGATCATCGACGAGCTGGCCGCCAGGGACAGCGAGTCCGCCCTGGCCGCCGCCGAGGCCACGGCGTGACCCCGGTTCCCACCGGGACCACCGGCCGGCGCGAGCTGCGCGCCTGGGCGACCCGCGAGCTGGCCGCGGCCGGCTGCGTCTCGGCCGCGGCCGAGGCCGACTGGCTGCTCGAGGAGGCCACGGATCCGGAGGGGTCCGGGGAGCCCCGAGGGGGTGCCCCGGTGCGTCAGGAGGCCCTGCGGGAGATGGTGACCCGGCGGGTGGCGGGGGAGCCGCTGCAGTACGTGATCGGGTGGGCGCCGTTCGGGCGGCTGCGGCTGGCCGTCGGGCCGGGCGTGTTCGTGCCCCGGCCCGAGACCGAGGGCCTGGCCGACCGGGCCGCCACCCGCCTGCGCACGCTCCCGAGCCCCCGGACCGCGGTCGACCTGTGCACCGGGTCGGGGGCGATCGCCTGCTACCTGGCCAGCGAGGCCCCTGGGACCCGGGTCCTGGCCACCGAGCTCGACCCGGGGGCGCTGGCCTGGGCCAGGGTCAACGCCGACCGCTACGGGGTGGAGCTGCTCGCCGGCGACCTGGACGCCCCCTTGCCGCCCGAGCTGGCCGGGCGGGTCGACGTGGTCTGCGCCAACGTCCCGTACGTGCCCAGCGAGGCCATCGCCACCCTGCCGACCGACGTCCGCGACCACGAGCCGCGCCTGTCCCTGGACGGCGGCCCCGACGGCCTGGACCTGTTCCGGCGCCTGGCCGAGCGGGCCGGGCACTGGCTGGCTCCCGGGGGCTGGCTCTACTGCGAGATCGGCGAGGACCAGGCCGAGGAGGCCGCCGCCCTGCTCACCGCCGCGGGACTGGCCGAGGTGGCCGTCCACCAGGACCTGGTCGGCCGCGACCGGATCGTCGAAGGGACGCGCCCGTGACGCAGGACCCGGCCGTGACGCAGGACCCGCGGGTCATCTCGATCTCCAAGGACGAGGAGCAGTGGCCGGGGCTGCTCGAGGTCGGGGGCGAGATCATCGCCAGGGGCGGGCTGGTCGTGCTGCCCACCGACACGCTGTACGGCGTCGGCTGCGACCCGTTCAACCCCTCGGCCGTCGACGCCCTGTTCCAGGCCAAGCGGCGCGGCCGCGACCTGCCCCTGCCGGTGCTGGTGCACACCTGGCGCCAGGCCATCGGCCTGGTCGACGAGGTCACCGACCAGGCCCAGGCGCTGATCGCGGCCTGGTGGCCGGGACCGCTCACCCTGGTCCTGCGGGAGGCGCCCGGCATCGGCTGGGACCTGGGCGACTCGCGGGGCACGGTGGCCGTGCGCATGCCCAAGCAGACCTTCACCCTCGCCCTCATCCAGCGCACCGGCCCCCTGGCCGTGTCCAGCGCCAACCGCTCCGGCGAGCCCACCCCGAGCGAGATCCCGGCGGTGGTGGAGCAGCTCGGCGACCACGTCGGGGTCTTCTTCGACGCCGGCCCGGCCCCCGACGGGCCGGCCTCCAGCATCGTCGACCTCACCGGCAAGCGGCCCCGGCTGCTGCGCGAGGGCGCAATCCCCGCCGACGAGCTGGAACGAGTGCTCGAGGAGCCATTCGACGATGCCATCTGACCCGGGCGGCGGCCCGGTGGAACCCTTCGGCGTGCTGTTCGTCTGTACCGGCAACATCTGCCGGTCGCCGACGGCCGAGGCCCTGGCCCGGCGCGAGCTGGCCCGCTACCCGGGGGTCCCGCTCGAGGTGTCGTCGGCCGGCAGCCACGCTCTTGAGGGCAACCCGGCGGCCAGCCGCTCGATGCTGGCCGCCTCGACCAGGGGGGCCAGCCTGGAGCGGCACTTCGCCCGCGAGCTGACCAGGCGCCGGGTCCGGTCGGCCGGCCTGATCCTGTGCATGGCCGCCGAGCACCGCCCCTTCGTGCTCAGCTACGACCGCTCCGCCGCCAACCGGACCTTCCTGCTGGCGACCTTCGCCCGGGTGGCCGGCGAGTGGGACTGGCTGGCCGGCTCGCCGGCCGAGCTGGTCGCTCTGGCCGCCGAGCACGCCCGGGAGCTGGACGGCGACGACGTCGACGACCCCCTCGGCCACCCCGCCGAGGCCTACGCGGCCTGCGCCGAGCGCCTGGACGGCCTGGTCACCCCAGTGATCGCCGCCCTCGTCAAGACCATGCCGGTCGGCTCGAGGGGTTCGACGTGATAGGTTGCTGAGTTTGTGGGCGACTTGCGGTCGTATCTCCTCGTCGCCGTCATGGCGGCGGGCCTTACCTACTGCCTGACCCCGGTGGTGCGGGCGGTGGCGCTGCGGATCGGGGCCGTCGACCGGCCAGGTGGCCGCAAGATGCACGCCATCGCCACCCCGACCCTCGGCGGCCTGGCCCTGTTCTTCGGCTTCATCGGCGGGCTGGGCCTGTCGTCGCTGCTGTTCCCGGAGCTGTTCGTCTCCTCGGAGGCGGCCGGCATCGCCATCGGCGCCTCCCTGATGGTCGGCATCGGCATCGTCGACGACCTCAAGGGCCTGTCGGCCCCGGTCAAGCTGGCCGGCCAGATCCTGGCCGCCACCACCATGACCCTTGCCGGGGTGCAGGTCCTGTTCTTCTGGCTGCCGTCGGTCGGCCCCCTGGACGAGGGCGTCATCAGCCTCGCCCCCGAGCTCGGCATCCCCATCACCGTGCTGCTGGTGATCGTCACCGTCAACGCCATCAACCTGGTCGACGGCCTCGACGGGCTGGCCGCCGGGCTGGTCGCCATCGGCGCCATGGCCTACTTCGTCTACAGCTACCGCACCGGGGCCACCGGCCTGATCGCCCAGGACTCACCGGCCCCGCTGCTCAGCGCCCTGCTGTTCGGGATCTGCGCCGGGTTCCTGCCCCACAACTTCAACCCGGCCCGCATCTTCATGGGCGACACCGGCTCGATGCTGCTCGGCACCCTGCTCGCCGGGGCCACCATCACCGGCATCGGCCGCACCACCCAGCCCCAGGCCGGCGACCAGTTCGCCCTCCTGATCCCGGTGGCCATCCCGATCCTGGTCCTGGCCCTGCCCTTCCTTGACACCCTGCTGGCCGTCGGCCGGCGCATGCGCTCGGGCGCCGGCATCATGACCGCCGACAAGCAGCACCTCCACCACCGCCTGCTGGAGATCGGCCACTCCCACCGCCGGGCCGTCCTCATCCTGTACGCCTGGAGCGCCCTGCTCGCCGGCTCGGTGGTCGCCCTCTCCTTCACCGGCCCCCGCCGCGTGCTGCCCTTCTTCCTGGTCGTGGTCGCCTGCGGCGTCTTCGGCCTCCTCTCGCCCCGCTGGCGCCGCGGCCCGGCGGCCTGAGGGGGCTACAGGTCGGCCACGGCGTACAGCCGGTGGCTGCTGAAGCTGGCCGCCAGGACGGTGCCGCGCCCGCCGCTGGCCGTCACGGCCAGCACCAGCTGCCCGCCCGCCCCCGGGGTCAGGTCCCGGCCCGACCAGGCCCCGGACCGGAAGATGGCCACGAACGGGTGCTGGCGGAAGTCCCGGAAGGCCACGAACACCACGCCCTGGGAGGTCGTCACCCGCGGCTCCACCCCCGGGGTGGCGAACTGGCGGCCGCGGTAGGTCCCCGAGCTGTTGTTCAGGTACACGATGTGGGACCCGTCCCGCTGGAAGACGACGTGGTTGTTGCCCACCCCCGAACGCGACGCGTCGGGGTTGAGGTCGATCTGGCCGGCGAAGGAGAGCTGGCGGAAGGTCCAGTCGGCGTCGCAGCCGGCCGCGCCCCGCCAGATGTGCCCGGAGGTCCCCACGGCGCCGTTGGTGCGGGCGAAGAACAGCTCGGCCCCGCTGGCCCCGGCGCTGGCCGGCTTGAGCACGATCGAGGGGTGCTCGTCGTCGAGCGACGGGTTGACGGTGATCTGCTGCTTGACGATCGGGTCGATGCAGTCGCCGGCGCCGATGGTCTTGCTCTGGAACAGCTTCAGGGGGGCGAACTCGCCGCCGGGGCCGACCTGCTCGTTCCAGACCGCCCACCACTGGTCGGTGAAGGCGACCAGGTCGCCGGCGGAGAAGACGGCGCCGCCCAGGGCCCTGGTGGAGATGCGCTGGACGTTGACCAGGCCGCCGGTGTGGGGCCGCTTGGCGACCCAGACGCCGCTGGAGGACTGGTACAGCAGGAAGGTGGAGCTGCCGTCGTCGGCGGCGGCCAGCACCCGCCCCCGCAGGGGGCTCTGGGCCCTGGTCCAGGTGCTGCCGCTGCCCTCGAAGTAGAAGATCAGGCCGACGTTCGCGCACCCTCCGCCGTGGAAGGACACGAACCCGCGGGTCAGGCCGCCGGAGGTGACCACCGCGTCGGCGGTCACGTCGGCGAAGTCGCAGCCGACCTGGACCACCGTGGTGGGGCCGACGGCCGCCCGTGCCGGCGCGGTCAGCGCACCGACCACGAGGGCGATGGACAGGATGGTCAGGAGGCGCCGTCGCATTCGCACCATCTCCCCCGTGTGGCGGATAGGGGAGCATTCTAGCAACGCAGGCAAGGGGGGCTGGTCAGCCCCGGACGACGACCGTGCCCTTCAGGTCCTTGACCACGGCGGTGACCTTCTGGACGGCGTGGCCCAGGGTGATGGTGCAGCCGATGCTGCCCCCGACCTCGACCACGCGGACCTTGGGGGCGCCGGGGGCGCCGCAGCGGACGGTGGCGGCGCGGGCGGTGGGCTGGAGCTCGCGGCGGATCAGGCTGACGATGCGGGTGACGTCGATGATCGGCTTGGCCGGCTCGAGTGCGAAGCGGCCGCCGGTGCCGGCGGCGTCGACGTCGCGGAGGGTGACCGAGTAGGGAGCGGGCACGCCCTCGATCTGGACGGTGCAGGTGAACATGGTGCCGTTGGCCAGGCGGACCTGGTCGGGGCAGGTGGCCGTGCCCACCCGGAGCGAGGGGCTCTTGCGCTTCTGGGTGCTGACCAGCAGGCGCTCGACGTCGGCGGTGCCGACCAGCTCGTCCCGGTCCGGGGCCGGCGAGGGCCGCCCGGTGCCACCGCAGGCGGCCAGCAGGACGAGCAGGGCGACGGCGACGAGGCGTGGTCTCACCTCCCCTGTGTCGGCAGGGCCGCGGGGCCGCTGAAGGGGCCTTGGCCTGCTGGCCGCCTGCGGTGGCGCCTGGTAGATTCACCGTCCACTTCCACGCCGGGGCGGCGCCGCGACCAGCGGCCGGTCCGTCCTGCGTGGAACGAGTCGTCTCGAGAGGCGGGTGTGCGGTGACCGAGGAGGTACGCATGGCCCGCGGGGCGGCGCTCGCCACCGCGGCGGCCGCGCCCGTCGTCCTCGGCCTGGCCTGGTGGGCGGCCGGCTCCAAGGGGGTCCTGGGCGCCGCCTTCGGGCTGGTCCTGGCGATCGCCTTCTTCTCGGCCACCCTGCTCGCGGTGGGGGCGGCCGGCCGGGTCCAGCCCGAGCTGATGCTGCCGGCGGCCGTGCTGACCTTCGCCTTCAAGATGACCGTCATCGGGCTGCTGCTGTTCCTGCTCAGGGACACGACCGCCTTCGACCGGGAGGCCTTCGCCCTCGCCCTGGTCGCCGGGACCGTGGTCTACCTGGCGGCCGAGATCCGCTTCGCCATGCGGGCCCGCATCCCCTATGTGGTCACCGATGAGAAGAAGGCGGGGCCGCGATGATAGATTCGCCCGCCCATGAGCGATTCAGGCCCGGAACGGGAGCCCTCCGGCCGCGGTGCCGAGATGGTCTGGTCGATCATCGGCACCCTGGTCGCCGGCGTGCTCGCCTGGGGCGGGATCGGCTGGCTGCTCGACCGGTGGCTCGGCACCCGGTTCCTGGTCGCGGTCGGCGTCCTGGTCGGGATGGCCGGGGCCTTCTACCTGATCATCAAGCGCTACGGCGCCAGCTGAGGGAGCGACCATGAGTGCACCGACGCTTCCTCTGGCCCGGGAGGGCTTCCACGCCCCCAGCATCGAGGAGTTCGAGTGGCCGACCATCGTGGACATCCACGTGTTCGGCATCGACCTCAGCATCAACCGCGTGGTGCTCCAGATGTTCCTGGTCGTGCTGCTCGTCTGGGGGCTGTTCTTCTTCGGCTTCCGCAAGCCCAAGCTGGTCCCCTTCGGGCTCCAGAACGTGATGGAGTCGGTCGTCGACTTCGTCCGCAACCAGATCGCCCTCGAGGTGATCGGCCGCGACGGGCTCCGGTTCGTGCCCTACCTGACCACGCTGTTCTGCTTCGTCTTCCTGGCCAATGTCGGCGGCATCACCCCGCCGGTGTTCTTCCCGCTCACCGGTCGCATGGCCCTGCCGGCCATCATGGCCATCTGCAGCCTGCTGCTGTTCATCAGCGTCGGGATCAGCCAGCAGGGCTTCGGCACCTACTTCAGGAACACCCTGTTCCCACCGGGCATGCCCTGGCCGATCTACATCCTGCTGACCCCGATCGAGCTCATCTCGACCTTCATCGTCCGGCCGGTCACCCTGGCCATCCGGCTCCTGGCCAACATGATCGCCGGCCACCTGATCCTGTCGGTGTTCTTCGTCGCCTCCGGCTACATGCTGACCTCGATGAACATCAGCACCGTGTTCGGGGTCGGAGCGCTGATCTTCTCCGTCGCCCTGATCGCCTTCGAGCTGTTCGTGGCCGGTCTGCAGGCCTACGTCTTCACCATCCTGTCCGCCGTGTACATCGCCGGAGCCATGGAGCCCGAGCACTAGCGAAGGAGCACACCACGAGATGAGCCTGGCACTGGTCAACAGCATCCTGGCCGCCGAGAACTCGGTCAGCGGCAACATTGGGATCATCGGCTACGGCCTGGGGACGCTCGGGCCCGGCATCGGCATCGGCTTCCTGGTCGGCAAGACCGTCGAGGGCATCTCGCGTCAGCCCGAGGCGGCCGGCCAGGTCCGCACGCTGATGTTCATCGGCCTCGCCCTGGTCGAGGCCCTGGCCCTGTTCGGGTTCGCGCTGGCCTTCGTCATCACCTAGAGGGAGGGCACGTGCATCTCGCCTATCTCCTCGCCCAGGAGGCGGCCCAGGAAGAGAGCCGCAACCCCATCTTCCCGGCCACCAACGAGCTCGTCTGGGGCACGATCGCCTTCCTGCTGCTGCTGTTCCTCATGTACCGGACGGTCTTTCCCTCGATCAACAAGGCCTACAAGGACCGCCGGGCCAACATCGAGGGCAAGCTCGAGCAGGCCGAGCGCGAGCGCGAGGAGGCCGAGCAGCTGCTGGAGCACTACCGGCGGCGGCTGCGCGACGCCGAGGACGAGACCCAGCGGATCCTGGAGGAGGCCCGGTCCAACGCCGAGCGGGTCCGCCGCGACCTGCTGGCCAAGGCCGAGACCGACGCCGGCCGGGAGCTCGACCGGGCCCGCCAGGCCATCCGGGCCGAGCGTGACCAGGCCATCCGCCAGCTCCGCAACGAGGTCGGCACGCTGGCCGTCGAGCTGGCCACCCGGGTGGTCGGCGACTCGCTGGACCGGGAGCGCCAGCTGCGCCTGGTCGACGAGTACATCGACGAGCTCGGCACCCAGGCCCAGGCCGGCGCCATGACCGGCCGGCGCGAGGTGGACCAGGGTGGCGATGGCGACGGAGGTTAACCAGGCGCTGGCCACCCACGCCCAGGCGCTGCTCGACGAGGCGGCCGGCCGCGGCCAGCGGGCCATCGACCAGGTCGAGGCCGAGCTCGAGCAGTTCGCCCGGCTGCTCGTCCACCAGGTGCGGCTGCGCAAGGCCCTGGCCGACCCCGGGCTGTCGCCAGAGCCCAAGCGGGCCCTGCTCACCGAGCTCGGCGGGGGACGGCTGGACCAGACCACCGTCGAGCTGCTGGCCACCGCGGCCACCAGGCAGAGGGTCCGGCTGCGCGACTTCCCGGCCCTGCTGGCCGGCCTCGCCGCCATGGCCGCCATCACCGCCGCCGACAAGGCCGGCCAGCTGGGGCAGCTCGAGGACGAGCTGTTCTTCGTCGGCACCCTGGTCGAGGAGCATCCGCAGGTGCGCTCGGCCCTTACCAATCCCGGTCTGCCCGTGGAGAACAAGCGGGCGCTGGTCGCCGACCTGCTCGACGGCCGGGTCGGCGGCCGCACCGCCGCCCTGGCCGACCTGGTGGTCGAGCTGTACGAGGGCCACGACCTGGACACCCTGGCCAGGCAGTGGGCCGAGGCGGCGGCGGCCCGCCGCAACCGGGTGGTGGCCGAGGTCCGCAGCGCCGTCGAGCTCGACACCGAGCGCCAGGCCCGGCTGGCCGAGGCCCTGACCCAGGTGCTCGGGAAGCCCGTGGTGCTGCAGGTCACCGTGGACGAAGCTATTTTGGGCTCAGTGGTCGTCCGGGTCGGCGACGAGCTGTTCGACGGCAGCATCCGCAGCCGCCTCGAGCAGGCCCGCGAGGCCCTCGGGGTCGCTTGAGTCAGGCCTGAGACCAGAGAGCGAAGGGGCAAGACATGACCGAACTTTCGATCAGGCCGGACGACATCGCGGCCGCGCTCAAGAAGCACGTGGAGTCGTTCCGGCCGACGGTGACCCGGGAGGAGGTCGGCCGGGTCACCGAGACCGGCGACGGGATCGCCCGGGTCGAGGGCATGCCGTCGACCATGGCCCTGGAGCTGCTCGAGTTCCCCGGCGGCCTGCTCGGCATGGCCCTCAACCTGGACGTGCGCGAGATCGGCTGCGTGGTCTTCGGCGACGCCTCCGGGATCGAGGAGGGCGACGAGGTCAAGCACACCGGCCGGGTCCTGTCGGTGCCGGTCGGCGACGGCTTCCTCGGCCGCGTGGTCGACCCGCTCGGCCGCCCGCTCGACGGCTTGGGCGACATCGAGTCCGAGGCCACCCGGGCCCTCGAGCTCCAGGCCCCGACGGTGGTGCAGCGCCAGCCGGTCAAGGAGCCGCTGGAGACCGGCATCAAGGCGATCGACGCCATGACCAACATCGGCCGGGGCCAGCGCGAGCTGATCATCGGCGACCAGAAGACCGGCAAGAGCGCCGTCTGCCTGGACACGATCATCAACCAGCGCCAGCACTGGGGCACCGACAAGCAGGTCAAGTGCATCTACGTGGCCATCGGCCAGAAGGCCACCACCGTGCGCGAGTTCGTCGGCGCCCTCGAGGAGAACGGGGCGCTGGAGTACACCGTGGTCGTGAGCGCCCCGGCCGACCTGCCGGCCTCCTTCAAGTACATCGCCCCCTACGCCGGCTCGGCCATGGGCCAGCACTGGATGTACAAGGGCGAGCACGCCCTGATCGTGTTCGACGACCTCTCCAAGCAGGCCGAGGCCTACCGGGAGATCTCCCTGCTGCTGCGTCGCCCGGCCGGCCGCGAGGCCTACCCGGGCGACGTCTTCTACCTCCACTCGCGGCTGCTGGAGCGCTGCGCCAAGCTCTCCAACGAGCTGGGCGGCGGCTCGCTGACCGGCCTGCCGATCATCGAGACCAAGGGCAACGACATCTCGGCCTACATCCCGACCAACGTCATCTCCATCACCGACGGCCAGATCTACCTCGAGGCCGACCTGTTCAACCAGGGCGTGCGGCCGGCCATCAACGTCGGCACCTCGGTCTCGCGGGTCGGCGGCAGCGCCCAGATCAAGGCCATGCGCCAGGTCGCGGGCACCCTGCGCATCGACCTGGCCCAGTACCGGGCCCTTGAGGCGTTCGCCCTGTTCTCCTCCGACCTCGACAAGGCGTCCCGGGACCAGCTGGAGCGGGGCGCCCGCATGGTCGAGCTGCTCAAGCAGGGCCAGTACCAGCCGGTCCCGGTCGAGAAGCAGGTCATCTCCATCTGGGCCGGGGGCAACGGCTACCTGGACGACATCCCGGTCGAGGACGTGCAGCGCTTCGAGGCCGAGCTGCTCGAGTTCATGGACGCCAGCCATCCCGACGTCGGCGAGCACATCCGCAACGAAGGCACCCTGCCCGACGAGGTCGAGGCCAAGCTCAAAGCCGCCGTCGAGCAGTTCAAGAGCCGCTTCCGGCCGTCGGGCGAGCGCGCGGCGCCCAAGGAGAAGGACGCCGACCCGATGGGCGAGGGCGAGGAGGGGCAGGACTCGGTCAAGCGCTACCGCCGCAGCCCCCAGGAGTTCGAGGCCGAGGCCGGCCCGGCCGGCCGCTCCTCGGCTCAGAGTCCCTGACCGATGGCCGCTCAGCTCCGGGTCGTCCGCCGGCGGATCCGCACGGTCCAGTCGACCCAGAAGATCACCAGGGCCTTCGAGCTCATCTCGGCCTCGCGGGTGGTCCGCGCCCAGCAGCGGGTCGAGGCCTCGCGGCCCTACACCAGCCAGGTCACCCAGGCGCTGACCAGCGTGGCCAACACCGAGGTGACCATCTCCCACCCGCTGCTGGAGCCGCGGGCCGAGGTCAAGGCGGCCGGGGTGCTGGTGGTCACCTCCGACCGGGGCCTGGCCGGTCCCTACAACGCCAACGTGCTGCGCACCGCGGCCGAGCTGATGGCCAGGCTCCAGGCCGACGGGATCGAGCCCCGGCTGTACGTCACCGGCCGCAAGGGCGTCGGCTACTACCGGTTCCGCCGCCGCGAGCTGGCCGAGAGCTGGACCGGCCTGGCCGACCGGCCCGAGTACGACGACGTCAAGCAGGTGGCCGACACCATGCTGGAGGCGTTCCTGGACCACGAGGTCGACGAGCTGCACATGGTCTATACCGACTACGTGTCGGCCGGGACCCAGCGGGCGGTCGCCCAGCGCATCATCCCCCTGGTGGTGGAGGAGACCTCGGAGCGGCCGCCCGAGCCCATCCCGATGTACATCTACGAGCCCGACGCCCAGGCCGTGCTCGACGCCCTGCTGCCCCGGTACGTCGAGGCCCGGGTGTTCACGGCCATGCTGGAGGCGGCGGCGTCCGAGCACGCGGCCAGGCGCCGGGCGATGAAAGCCGCCACCGACAACGCCACCGAGCTGATCGAGGACCTGACCCGCGAGTACAACCAGGCGAGGCAGGCCGAGATCACCCAGGAGATCATGGAGATCGTCGGGGGCGCGGAAGCCCTCCAGACAAGTGGGAGCTGAGGACGACATGGCCACGGTCGCATACGAGCGGGACACCGGCCGCAGTGGAGGCAGCACCGGGCGGGTCGTCCGGATCATCGGTCCGGTCATCGACGTCGAGTTCGCCCCCGACGAGATGCCGGCCATCGACAACGCCCTCACCGTCGAGCGGACCCTCGACGGCGAGACGACCACCATCACCTGCGAGGTCGCCCAGCACATCGGCGATTCGATGGTGCGGGCGATCGCCATGTCGCCGACCGACGGCCTGGTCAGGGGGACGCCGGTCGCCGACACGGGCTCGCCCATGACCATGCCGGTCGGCCAGAGCACCCTCGGGCACGTCTTCAACGTGCTCGGCCAGGCCCTTGACGACCCCGACTACGAGGCCGAGCTGCGCTGGCCGATCCACCGCCACGCCCCCAGCTACGACCAGCTCGAGCCCAAGACCGAGATGTTCGAGACCGGCATCAAGGTCATCGACCTGCTGGAGCCGTACGTGTCCGGCGGCAAGATCGGCATGTTCGGCGGCGCCGGGGTCGGCAAGACGGTGGTCATCCAGGAGATGATCTACCGGGTGGCCGAGGAGCACTCGGGCGTGTCGGTGTTCGCCGGGGTGGGGGAGCGGACCCGCGAGGGCAACGACCTCTTCCTGGAGATGAGCGAGTCCGGCGTGATCGACAAGACGGCGCTGATCTTCGGCCAGATGGACGAGCCGCCGGGGGTGCGGCTGCGGGTCGGCCTGGCCGCCCTGACCGTCGCCGAGTACTTCCGCGACGAGATGAACCAGGACGTGCTGCTGTTCATCGACAACATCTTCCGCTTCGTGCAGGCCGGCTCCGAGGTCTCGACCCTGCTCGGCCGGATGCCGAGCGCGGTCGGCTACCAGCCCACCCTGGCCGGCGAGATGGGCGTGCTCCAGGAGCGGATCACCTCGACCCGCGGCCACTCCATCACCTCGCTCCAGGCCATCTACGTGCCCGCCGACGACATCACCGACCCGGCCCCGCACACCACCTTCGCCCACCTGGACGCGACCACGGTGCTGGCCCGCGAGATCGCCTCGCTCGGGATCTACCCGGCCGTCGACCCGCTGGCCTCGACCTCGCGCATCCTCGACCCGCGCTACGTCGGCGACGAGCACTACCGGGTCGCGCGCCGGATCCAGGAGATCCTCCAGCGCTACAACGACCTCCAGGACATCATCGCCATCCTCGGGGTCGACGAGCTGTCCGAGGACGACAAGGTGATCGTCAACCGGGCCCGGCGCATCCAGCGGTTCCTCTCCCAGCCGTTCTACGTGGCCGAGCAGTTCACCGGCGTCGCGGGCAAGTCGGTGCCGCTGGACGAGACCATCGCCTCCTTCGACGCCCTGGCCAAGGGCGACTACGACCACCTGCCCGAGCAGGCCTTCTTCAACGTGGGCGGGATCGAGGAGGCCGAGGAGAAGGCCAAGCAGTTCGGCGGGGACTCCTAGCCGTGGCCGGCCTGGAGGTCCACCTGGTCACCCCTGAGCGCGAGGTGTGGGCCGGCGAGGCCGACTTCGTCACCGCCCGCGGGGTGGACGGCGATCTCGGCGTGCTCCCCGGCCACGCGCCCCTGCTGGCCGCCCTGGCCGTGGGGCCGGTGTTCATCGACGCCGGCGGCAGCCGCACCGCGGTGGTGGTGGACGGCGGCTTCCTCCACGTGGCCCACGACGACGACATCACCCGCGTCGACATCCTGGCCGAGCACGCCCTGCTCTCGGACGAGCTCGGCCAGGACTCCGCGGAGTCCCGCGAGCAGCGCGCCGAGGAGCTGCGCTCCGAGGACCGCCTCGACGAGGCCAGGGAGGAGCAGGCCAAGGCGGCCGTCCGCAGGCAGGTCGCCGACAGCTAGCGCTCGCCAGGTCGCTCCGCTGAGCCGGCCGTTCAGCGTCGTTCAGGTTCCGCTCAGGCAGGGTGCCCCAAGCTGCATCTCCCGGGCACGTCGGCCGCGCCAGGCGGCCGGCGGCCCGCGACCAAGGAGATGCAGATGCCAAGACGCGCGCGGACGCTGCTGGGTGTGGCTGCCCTGGCGGTCGCCGTCATCGGGCTCGTTCCGGCGTCCGCGGGCGCCGGCGCGGCGGCCTCCTGCCAGCTGCCCAGGTTCGGGCCCGGCCGGAGCTACCATCCCCGCATCGACCCGGCCGACTTCAGCCCCGACGTCACCAACCCGTGGTTCCCCCTGACGCCCGGCCGGACCCTGGTCTACACCGGCACCAAGGACGGCCAGAAGGCGCTGAACCTGGTCGCCACGACCTCACGAACAAAGAAGATCGACGGAGTGACCACCCGGGTGGTGGAGGACCGGCTGTACCTGAGCAACGTCCTGGAGGAGCGGACCAGTGACTACTACGCCCAGGACCGCTGCGGCAACGTCTGGTACTTCGGTGAGGACACCGCCGAGCTGGATCGTCACGGCAACATCGTCAGCACTGAGGGGTCCTTCCACGCCGGGGTCGACGGCGCCCAGCCTGGGGTCTTCATGCAGGCTCACCCGCAGGTCGGCCGCAAGTTCCGTCAGGAGTGGTACCAGGGCCATGCCGAGGATGTGTTCAAGGTGATCGACCGCTCCGCGCCGGTCACCGTGCCCTACGGCTCGTTCCGCCACGCCCTGCGGACCGCCGAGACCAACGCCCTGGAACCGGCGGTCCTGGACAACAAGTACTACGTCAGGGGTATCGGCGAGGTCGCCGAGCTGGCGGTCAAGGGCCCGCGCGAGGCAGTCCGCCTCGTCGAGATCATCTCCTGACCGAGCGCGAATCAGAGCCAGCCATTACGGCGGAAGGCCCGGTACAGGACGATGCAGGCCCCGGCCATCACGGCCAGGGCCAGCGGGTAGCCGAAGGTCCAGGTCAGCTCGGGCATGTACTCGAAGTTCATGCCGTAGATCCCGGCGATCATCGTCGGCACGGCGACGATGGCCACCCAGGCCGAGATCTTGCGCATGTCGGCGTTCTGCTGCACGCCGATCTCGCTCTGGCGCAGGGCGACCTGGGTCAGGTTGGCCTGGAGCACGCTGGTCAGCAGCTCGCGGAAGCCGTTGACGTTGTCGACCACCCGCAGCAGATGGTCCTGGATGTCGCGGAAGTACTCGCCCAGCTCGCCGTGCATCCCCGGGACCAGGCTGTGGACCAGGCGGTCGAGCGGCTCGGTGAGCGGGGCCGCCGCCTGGTGGAACTCGATCACCTCGCGCTTGAGCAGGTAGATGCGCTCGGCCGGGTTGGTGCCGGCGTGCGAGAAGACCTCTCCCTCGACCTCCTTGACGTCCTGGTCGAGCCCGTCGACCACCGGCTGGTAGTCGTCGACGACCCGGTCGAGGATGGCGTACAGCACCGCCCCCGGGCCGAAGCGGAGCAGGTCGGGCCGGCTCTCGATCTGCTTGCGGACGTCGCCGAGGGCGCTGGCCGGCTTGTGGCGGACCGCGACCACGAACTGGGAGCCGATGAACAGCATGATCTCGCCGAACTCGACCGTGTCGTCGGTGTCGACGTAGCGGGCGGTCTTGAGGACCACGAACAGGGTGTCGTCGTAGACCTCGAGCTTGGGCCGCTGGTGGGCGTTGATGGCGTCCTCGACGGCCAGCTCGTGGAGATTGAACTCGCGCCGGACCGAGTCGAACTCGGCCTCGTCCGGCTCGTACAGCCCGATCCAGACAAAGGCGTTGTCGGCGTGCCCGGCCTCGTACGCCTCGTGCAGGGCCACCTCGCCCGGCCGGCGCTTCCCGTCCTGGTAGACCGCGCAGTCGATGATCATGCAGGCATTGTGCCCTAGCGCGACCCCGACCCCGGGGAGGCGGCGGCGACCCGGCAGAAGGCCTCGAGCAGCCGGGTGGCGTTGGCGTGGTTGCGGGCCGCCCCGGCCACGGCCTCGGCGATCGGGTAGTTGGGCGGCGGGGTCGAGCTGGCCCACCAGCCGGTCAGCAGCGGGCCGTCGACCTCGGGGTGGAACTGGACCGCGACCACGCTGCCCAGCCGGAAGGCCTGGCCGGGGTAGACGGCCCCACCGGCCAGGATGGTCGCGCCCGGGGGCGGGTCGAAGGTGTCGTGGTGCCACTCGAACAGCTCGGCCGGCTCCTGGAGAGCGCCCAGGACCGGGTCGGCCCGGCCGGCGTCGGTCAGCTCGACCTTGGTCCAGCCGAGCTCCTCGCCGTCCGGACCCGGATACGACCGGCCGCCGAGGGCGGCGGCGGCCAGCTGGGCGCCAAGGCAGATCCCGAGGGCCGGGGCCGCGTGTGCGGCCGCGTCGGCGAGCAGGTCCATGGTCCGGGCCAGGTGGGGGTAGTCGCCGGTCTCGTCGGCGTCCATCGCCCCGCCAAGCACCACCAGCCCGTCGGCCCCGTCCAGGGTCGCCGGGACCGGCTCGCCGGGGGCCTCCACCACCCAGAGCTCGACCCCGGTGGCCGCCGCCGCCGCGCCCAGCAGACCGGGCGGGGAGCTGGGCTCGTGCTGGACGACCAGCAGCCGGGCGGTCACCGGCGTGGCTCCCGGACCGCGGCGTCGACCAGGGCCGGGAGCAGAGTCCCGGCCTCGCCGTGAAGGACGACGTCGGCCAGGTCGTCCAGGGGGGTCGGCTCGCGGTTGACAATCACCAGCTTGGCCCCCAGCCGACTGGCCCGCCGGGGCAGCCCGGCCGCCGGCTGCACGACCAGCGAGGACCCGACAGCCACGAAGGCGTCGCAGCCCGCGGTCAGCGCCTCGGCCCGCTCCCAGACCGCTGGCGGGATCCCCTGACCGAACGACACCGTGGCCGCCTTGATGATCCCCCCGCAGGCCAGACAGGCCGGGTCCTCCTCCCCGGCCTCGACCCGGGCCACCGCCTCACCCATCGGCCCCCGCTCCCCACAGGCCAGGCAGACGAACTGACGCCCGGTGCCGTGCACCTCACAGACCAGCTCGGCCGGAAGCCCGGCGTCGGTGTGGAGCCCGTCGATGTTCTGCGTGATCACCCCGGCCAGCCGTCCCGCCTCGGCCAGCCGCACACAGGCCAGGTGCGCCGAGTTGGGCCGCGCCTCCAGATGGTGCAGCTCCCGCCGCAGCCGCCAGGCCAGCCGCCTCGTCGCCGGGTCACTCACATACCGCCGAAACCCCAGCTCTCGAGGGTCATACCGACTCCACAACCCCCCCGGCGACCGGAAGTCCGGAATCCCCGAGTCAGTCGACACCCCAGCCCCGGTGAACACCACAATCCGCCGCGCCCCCACCAGCAGGGCGCCAGCCCGTTCGAGAGCGTCGTTCGCCGATCCCCTCACCACATCCATCTGACCAGGGTACCGACCACCCCACCCCACCGCGCAGACAGGACCATCCACCACCCGCCGACCCTCACCCACCGGGCCGTGCGCCACCCCCAGCCGCCGAGGTGCGGGCCCCCGGTGGGGGGGCGTAGCTGAGTCGCGGAGGGGGCGCGCCGGGTTGTCCACAGCCTGCCGGGGGGACAGGCGGCGGCTACGATGCGGGGATGCGTTGGTTGCTTGTGCCGCTGATGGTGGCCGTGGTCGCCTTGTCGGGCGCCGGGGCTGCCTGGGCGTCGTCGCAGGTCGCGCCGGAACAGGTGTCGCCAGGACAGGTGTCGGCAGGACAGGTCGCGCCTGACCAGGTGGCCCCACCGAGCGCGCTCGTGCTGGTGGAGCGGCTGACGACCGACGAGGCGCTGGCTGCGACCGGTCCTGGTCGGCCCGAGGTGGCTGGGTTCGTGTCGACGCTGCCGGTGCATCAGCCGTTGGCGTCGCGGGTGCTGTCGCTGGCCGCCGGACGGCGGGTCGATGCCATGGACGCCTTGGAGGCGAATCCCGCCGCGGCCTCGGGGATGCCTGACTCGGGCACCGTGGAGCGGATTCGGGCCGACAACCCGTCGGCCCGGTTCGGGCGGCTGCCCTCGACCCGGGTGCTGGCCTACCCCGGGCTGGAGGCGGCGGGGCTGTTCGCGCTCGGGCCGAGCGGGACGGCCCCGGCGCCTGGGCCGCTCGGGCCGGGTGACCGGCCGATCCCGCTGCGGCCGGGGCAGCTGCTGGTGCTGGCCGTCCCCGACGCGGCCGCCCTTGCCGACCTGACCGGCCGCCTGCAGTCCGCCGAGGGTGCGGGGCCGGTCATGGTCATCGGGCTGCGGGCCGCTCCCGGGCGGGCCAACTCCGCCCCGCTGCTGGTCCTCCGCCAGCCGGGGGCCCGCGGCCTGGTCACCTCGGGCTCGACCCGCCGCCTGGGGCTGGTCGCTCTCGAGGACGTGCGCCCGACCCTCGGCGTCGGTCCCTCCGAGGGCGACGACGGGACCGCCATCCGGCTGGCCGCCGACCCCGACCCGGCGGCCGCCGTCACCCGTATCGACCGCCGGGTGGCGGCGCTGGTCGCGGCCCGCACCTGGGCGATCCCGCTGCTCTGTCTGGCCGCCGTGCTCGCCCTGTTCGCGCTGGTGGCCACCTGGCGCGCCCGCGGGAGCCCAGGGCGCCCGGCGTCGGCGGCAAGGGTGCTGCTGGCCCTCACCCTCGCCCTTCCCTCCGGGTACCTGCTGGCCAGCATGGCCGAGCCGGTCGCGGCCCAGGCGTGGCGGGCGTTCGACCCCGGCGCCCTGCGCGACCCCGGGGCGGTCGTCCCCTGGGCGGTCGCCTGGGTCACCTCGGGCATCGCCGTGGCCGCCGCCCTGGCCGCCGTCGCCCTCCGGCTCGACCGGCCCGGCACCGCCGGCCCCCCCAGGCCCGTCGCCGCCGCCCCCGACCAGCCCACCCCCGGCCGCGCCCGACCCTTCACCACCGACCTGCCCGGAACGGCCACCGCCGCCACCCCCCGGCCCCGGGGCCGTGTGCCCGCGCCGGCGTTGCTCGGGGCGGTGCTGATCGGGCTGGTCGTCGGGGACCTGGTGCTCGGCGGCCATGGGCTGTCCCAGCCGCTGATCGGTGGGAGCGCCTGGGACGGCGAGCGCTTCTACGGTCTCGGCAACGGCTACTTCGCCTTCGCCCTGGCCTCGGTCATGCTGGTGGCCGGGTTCGCCCCGCTGTCGGCGGTGGCCACCGCGGCCCTGCTGGCCGGCCTGGGTGTGGCCGACGGGCTACCCCGGCTCGGGGCCGACGTCGGCGGCGCCCTCACCTCGATGCTGACCGCGGCCGCGGCCCTGGTCGTGCTCGCCCCCGGCCGTCCCCGGGTGCGCCGGGTCGTGCTCCTGGCCGGCCTGGCCGTGGCCGCCGCCGTGGCCGTGGCCCTCGGGGCCGGGCTGGGCGGGCCGGCCAGCCACGCCGGCCACTTCGCCGAGCGCCTGCGCCACGGCCCGGCCGACGCCGCCGGGGTCGTGGTCGACCAGCTCGCCCGCAACCTGCGCCTGCTGGCCAACAGCCCCTTCGCCTGGGCCGGCCCCCTCCAGGTGCTCCTGGCCGGCCTCATCGCCCTTCGCCCGCCGCCCCCGCTGCGCCAGCTCCCGGACTGGATTCGCCGCGTCCTCGGCCTCGGCGCCCTCGGGTCGCTCCTGCTCATCCTGCTCAACGACACCGGCGTCACCGCCACCTCGGCCAGCGGCCTGTTCCTGCTGGCCATCCCCGCCTGGGCCTGGCTCGACCAGCACCGCCCGCCCAGCCCGCCCGCCCCCCAGCCCCGGACCCGGCCGGCCGAGGTGCGCCACTAGCCCTAGGCCGTCCTTCCCGGCTCGGCGGCCGCCACCACCAGCACCCTGGCCCTTCGTCCTCATTCGAAGGCGAGCAG
>Ga0207675_100000459_pt1 | contig 39628 bp, 36 predicted proteins | sample KBSSwiS42_FD_184305 | JGI IMG/M metagenome (GOLD analysis project Ga0207675, IMG submission 184305) | Switchgrass rhizosphere microbial communities from Kellogg Biological Station, Michigan, USA - KBS Switchgrass S4-2 (SPAdes) (version 2) | ecosystem: Host-associated > Plants > Roots >...
GCCGGTCGGGCGCGTCCAGTCTCGGCGTGGGGTTCGCCTGCGCGACGCGGGTGGCATGGGACAATCCGGCCCGGATCGCCGGCTTTGCGCCGCCCGTCGACTTCGAAGGCGCGGACGACGGAGCGCCGCAGCGTAACGCTGGGTGGCAATCGCTTCACCTTCGCGTTCGTCGGTCCCTGGGCGCCGCGCGCCGCTCAATAGCGATCAAACGCATTAGGGCCGCCGTGTGCGGCTTTCGCCCGATGCGTTCGGAATCCGGCGCGTCTGCCTCTATCGCTATCGTTGAAGGCGCCGCTACGACGCTACGATCGATGGCCTCGGGCACGGAACGAAACTATGCTGCTCCGAGATTTGCATCCCAGGCGGAGCGCGATGATGGAAACGCCGCAATTGACGGTCGAGGATTTCCGCGATCATGTGGGTACGTCCTTCGCACTGAAAGGTAGCGAGCCTCCGCGCCACCTGGTCCTTGAAGAGGCGACGCCGATTCCGATGCGCCATGTGCCCGACGGTTTCCGGGCGCCGTTCCGTTTGATGTTCCGCTTGAACGATGCGCGTGTGTTCCCGCAGCATCTCTACGTGCTCGATCATGCCGCGATCGGCGAAGTGGCGATTTTCCTCGTTCCCGAATCGCAGGATGCAGACGGCGTCCGTTATTGCGCGACGTTCGCCTGACTCGAGCGCCACTCCATTTCGAGATAGACTTCGGCATCGGCGATGTGCGCGAAACCGAGGCGCTGGTAAAGGCGAAGCGCCGGATTGTATTTCTCGACGAAGATCCCGACGCCAAGCTTTCGGGTGTGTGCGGTTTCGATCAGGGCTCGTAGCAAGGCAGTACCGAGCCGTTGGCCGCGCCACTCCGGCATCAGTGCGATGTCGATGACGTCCAGCCGCGTCTCGCTTACCTCGAGATAAAGCCGCCCGATCGGCATGCCATTGCGCTCGATTACCTCGAACGAAGCGTCGGGATGGTAGCGCCGATAGTGAAGCCGTTGAGCAGCGAATTGGCTAAGAATGAACGCCCACTTCTGTGCTTCGCTCCAATCCGTCGCCAGGTTCAATTCGAACGCGCGGGTCGACGCGTAAAGTGCCTGCAGGAATGGTACGTCGGAATCGGTTTCCGACCGCAAGGCGATGCCTTCGGCACCAAGCGCCGCAGGCAAGTGGAACGCCTGCGGCGGACTCGGCGAATCGATCACCTGCGGTGCTCAGTTGCGCGCCGGGAAAACGCCTTCTGTCGCTATGCAATAGTTCAACGCGAGCAGCGGTTGGACGTTTTCATGCGGCAGCGAGCCGCCTGCGATGCCAAGTGCCTGAGGGGCGAATTGCACAATCTGATTGGTGGTATCGGCATAGGCGAAATTGGGTGAGGCGGCGCCAAGATAGGACGTGTTCGACGGCGTCGCGCTTTGTTCGCTCACATCGCCCGGAATCGCGCCGAAGAAAATATGCGTATGCGCTGGTATATCTGCGTTACCCAGCGTTACCGTCGGCGTGCCATCGATTTCTCCAAGAACGCGCGGCGTGAGGCCGGTTCCATTACCCGCGCCCATGACGGAACTGCCCTGAAGGTTAGGCAAGCCGAAATTGGTGGTTCCGTTGCCACCGTAGGTGGTCCCGAGAATGGCAAACAAGGCAGTGAATTGCGAGATCGGGAGCAACTGACCATTACACTGCATCCAGCCACGTGGAGGAAAAGTGAAGCCAAAGGCGCGAATCTCGCCCAAGAACGGATTGGACATGACTTCTTCCCCCTCTCAGTTGCGCGACGGAAAGATGCCCTCGAGGGCAATGATATAGTTGAGGCACACTGTAGGCATCAAATTGCTATGCGCGCCACCGCCGCCGTCCGCCGCAATTGCAAGATTGCTGAGTGCAACGGGCGTTGGAGGTGTCTTGCCGGCAACCGGCGTGACGTAGAGGCGTGCGTTTGCGGCGACCGGCTTTGCGAGAACGACCGTTGGTCCGGGTGTCGGCACCGAGCCGTCGGCTGTCGTGGCGTTCGGAACGTGATTGTGCGCAGGAAGTTGCTGTTGGGTGAGCGTCACGTTTTCGACGCCGCCCGTCTGACCTATCGCGTAGTTTGACAGGCCCACTCCCTGGCCTTCGCCAACCGGGATGCGGCCGCGCAGGTCGGGTAGCTGAAATGACGAAACGCCGTCGCCACCATAGGTGGTGCCGATCAGCGCGAATAGCGTCGTGTTCGTGGAAATGGCCAGCACCTGGCCGGCGCAGAATGCCCAGCCACGCGGCGCGAAATTCCCGCCGAACAGCCGGATCTCTCCCAGATAATTCTGCATGATATCCTTCCTGATCGGTTGGACGCGCGACCTAGTTGCGCGACGGGAATATGCCTTGCAATGCGATGCAATAGTTCAGCACCAGAAATGGCTGCCGGTTCTCATGGGGCAGGCCGTTGCCCGTCATCGAGGTAGACTGGGGCGCCAGTGCCACGAGCGGATTCGGCGGTGCCAGAAAATCCGTCCCGGGCGACGTGTCCGATGCGATCAAATGACCATCGGGCGCCTTCTTGTCTGCCGTGTCGGTCACGCCCTGAAAGAAGTGCGAGTGCTGCGGCATGGTGGAGGAGGTAAGCAGGACATTTTCGATGCCCGCTTGCTGGCCTTGAACATATCCATTTCCGACATGTGCAGCGGCGCGTGATCGCAGATCAGGCAATCCGAAGGTCACTCTACCATCGCCACCGTACTGAGTGCCAAGCAGCGAGAAAAGCGCCGAATTTTGCGAAATCGATAGCAAAGCACCGTTGCACAGAGCCCATTGTTTTGGAGCCCAATCCCACGGTAAAAGCTTAATTTCCCCGAGAAACGGTTGCATGATGGCCACCTCTCCAAGCATCGTGCATTATTGGGAAGTCGGAGTCGTCAATTGCGACAGGCGTATTCATATCCCATCTTGCCAATCGCGCAACTGTATAGTTTCTGTTCCAAGCACGGCGGCAGCGGATTGCTGAAACAATTATGCCATATGGGTATTGCTAACGGCGGGATGTTCGACGCCCTGCGTGGGTGCGGACGTGAATTCAACCCGGCGGCGGAGGCGATTCGCGGCGAGATCATCGGCTTGTTGAGTCGACCATTATATCGTATTAGCGCTTTGCGAAATCTTTTGGCTTCGGACGAGCAGGGGCGATAGATGAATGAATTTCTCGACGACACGTCGCGTGAAGGGTCTGCGATTCGATCGGCCTGGCAGACGCCGGTCGTGATCCTGTCCGACGTCGAGGACACCGAAGTGAAGGGCACGACGCCCGGAGATTTCACTAGCAGCGGACGCAGCTATGGTTCGTGACTGGTACTTTCCACCGCGACCAGGCCGTGATTTCGTCTTTCGTGCCACTTGAGGAACCGCGCGACGGTGATAGCCTGAAGCGCATGGGCGGTCGCTGACGCGGGCTCGTCAGCGCGTCGTCGCGATCGGTCGAGAATTTTTTTTACCCTCGCGAAATCGATCCGCTCTCTTAGATAGGCATCCTGCTCGAGGCGTCGCGCGTCGACGACTGCTTGCGCGAGCAATTGGCTACGCATCGATCGATAGTCCGGTTCGAACGCACCGTTCGGACTCTTTGCTTCCAGGATCTCGCGCGGAACGAGCCCTGCTAACGCGCATCGTGCGAGGTGACGATAACGCCCATTTCTGAAGTATAACGACTCGGGCAACCCGAGCGCGAGCTCAACTACCCTGCGGTCATGGAACGGCCGGGTGAATTCGATGCCCATTGTGCCGCAGATCGTGGCCGGGACCACCGAGGTTCCGCAGCGCTGCTTTTCGAGCACGCGCAGCATCCAAGTCCGATTGGCCCCTCGCAGCCGGTATGAGCCTCGAATATTCTGCGCACGCACGACGCCCGCGCGTAGCAAGGCACGCGCGTAAACGCGGTTGATCGGAAAGCGTGTCCATAGCGGAGCAAAGCCCCGGCGGACGAGGCTCAACGCATCGAGCACGGGCGCGGGAAGCCAACGCGGCACGATATGGCCGAGCAGAGTGCCCCAACGCCAGCGGTCGTCGGCGCGTGCCGCTGCCCAGGATGCCGTCCAAAGCTCCCGCATTTTTCTGCGCACGGGCCAGCCGCTCCAGTCGAGCGGCCCGCGGAAGTTGAGCGTATAATCCCCGCCGTGGCCGTCCATCAAAAGGCGCGCGCCGCATTCGCGCGCCACCTTGGCGAGACCTCGAAATACATAGTTGGTCGTCGCCGGGATTCCGAGTTCGGCGAAATTGCGCTCGAGATCGTCGAGCACGCTCTCGTCTGTGCGCACGAAGAAGCGCGGCTCGACGTGGGGCATCGCCTGTGTGCAGCTTTCGACAGCGGAACGGGCGTCCTTCGGCGCGCCCGACACCTTCGCCACCGATGCCAGGCCGAACAGACGCATGCGCCGTTCTACCAACACCGGACCCGCGACCGCTGCAATCGCACTGCTGTCGACACCGCCACTGAGGCACAGTGCCGGCGGCAGGAGAAGTCGCGCGACACGACAGCGCACGGCCTCGCCAAGCACCGCCCGATAGGTTTCGAGATAATAGTCCTCGTCGCGCTCGCAATGCTCGGGCGCTGCGTGCGGTGTCCAATAGGTCCGCGGCTGCGCTAGGCGTTCAGGATGCACCGCCAGGCAGCTGCCGCCGGCAAGCGCCGACACGCCATCGTAAAAGGTGATGCCGCGCTGCAATTCGGCGTCACCGAACAAGGTGCGCCCGATGGCATCCTGGCGCAGGGTCTGGGGAATCTGATGCAGCGGCCAGAGCCCGACGAGGTCGGTGGCAAACGCAAATAGGCCGTCGCCGTGATGATAATGAAGGTAACGCTGCCCCATTGGATCGCGGGCAAGGAAGAGCGTGCGCGTCTCGCCATTCCAAAGCGCGAACGCAAAATCACCGAGCAACCTGTCCGGCGCGGCTTCACCCCAATGTTTATATGCTTCGAGGATGAACGCGCTGTCGGGAATTTCGCGCAGCGATTCGGGCGGCCATCCGAATGATTCGGCAAGCGCCTCGCGATTGTCGATCCGGCAATCGGCGACTAGCGCGAGCGACGCTGCGTCGTCGAACAGCGGTTGCGCCTCAAACAAATCTTCGCGGTTGACGCGTAGCAGGCAGCTACCGAGCCCCACGCTGCCGAGGCTTTCGGCATTGCAGCTGTCCGGTCCGCGATGCCGCATGGCAGCGCCCATTCTATCGAGATCGCGGCGCTCCACTGCGGCATCGTCGAAGCAGAGGATGCCAAAAATCGCGCTCATCGTGGCGGGCGCTTCATGTGATCAGCGCGCCACTGCCCCGCATTCGCGAAGCTTCTGCAAAAACGCAGCAAGCTCGGCGCGGCAGGTTTCCTCGGTTACGTCGAACTCGGCGAGCAACAACTGGCACAATTCCTCCTCGCTGCGCGGCTGTTCGATCAGATCCCAGATCCGCCCTCCGACGCCGCCCAGTCCGACGTATCGACCATTGGCTATGCTCATCATCACGCGCGCGTCCCCCACTTGCGCGCTTAGCCAGTCGCCGGACCTTTGGATCATCACGCTCCTCCCGCCATTCGTGGCACCGATGATTCGTTCGAAGCCGTATAGCCGAGCCGCGCCATCATCGCTCCATGCGACGCCTCGATACGCCGCGCCTGCGCGGGCGAAAGTTCGTCGCGCCAGGCGCCGGCCACGCCGCGTCGAAAGAAGCGTGTCGCGTTGCGCGGGGCCTCGCGAAATCCGCTTTCGGACTCGCGGCGTTGCAATTTGTCGATTGTCGAATCCGCAACGCAGCGAGCTACTGCGTCAGCGTTCGGCCGGCAGCCCGCGAAAGCAAGCGCGCCCGCAAACACCGTGTCCGTCGAACGGGCAAGATCTTCGTAGCGGACGAGATGAACGGGCAAGTCGCGCTGATCGAGCCAACTCGCAACAAAACCGCTCCAGCTCGTTAATAATTGCCGGAGTTGGCTCGATTGGCCCTTGGTTTTCGCTGCCAGCGCGAAACTGGTATCCTCCATATAATCGATTGCCGTATCGACGTCGCAATTCAGGTGGTTAGCCAGTGAAGTCGCGATATCGCGTGGATCGCGTACGATCAGGATCGCCCCGACCGCGCCCGCCCGTCCGCCGAGCAGCGGCTCGCCGTTGAGGGTCGTCGAATAGGAATCGTGGGTCTTTACTAGGCGGAAGGGCAGTCGATCGATATCCGCGGGCTCGTCGGTGTCGTCATCGGCAGCCGACATCTGCGCCAGGAAGACATGCAGGCGCGGGCGAAGCGCATCGATCTCGTCGAAGTGCAGTACGCCCGACTCGATCATCAGCATTTGATCGAATCGGCCACGAGCGCTGGCGATGCTGTCGTTCGCGCGAATGCGATTGAGATCGATCGCTTCGCCTCCGCGGGCCTGCAAATTGGCAAACAGCACGCGGAACCACGTATTACCTGACTTGGGGTAGGAAGCGAGCCAATAGCTTGGCTTCACGCTGCCGCCTCCATTAGGCCGAGCGCACGCCAGTGCGCTTCGAGCCACGCGGTGGTGCGATCGGTCAGCGCGAAATCGAGCGGGCGTGTGAGCGTATGCACCAAGCCCAGCGTCGCAAGCTGCGAGCCCGCCTGGAAATAGAGCGGCCGCTGCTGCAGTTGGCGAACCAGCAGCGGCCTATAGGCGTTCCGCAACAAGGTCCGCGCGGCGTCGACGACGTTCGGATGCTCGATGCCGGGCGAATGTGGTGGGCGTGCTTCGCGCAGCGCATAGATGGCGCCGATTGGGATCGCGCCGCTCACCGAGCTGTCGGGACGCACGTAGAATTTCTCGATACGCTGGCGCACTGGATTCGCCTGGCGTTCGGTCCACGCCAGGGCATCGATCGATTCGCGCCAAAGCTTGAGGCGACGACCGTCCGCCCACATCCTCGGCCCGTTGTGGTCGAGTGAAATCGCGCAAATATCGTCAGCGCCGAGTGCGTAGCCCCGTTCGCCCAGAATCGCAGCAAGGGTCGACTTGCCCGCGCCCGAGGGACCGCAAAACAGCACCGCGCGCCCATTCACCACCACCGCGCTGCCATGGAGCACCAGCCGGCGCCGCTGATGCAGCAATATTCCAAAAACCGATCCACTAAGAAACACCGCGAGGTCACTGACGGGCGTGCTGCCCTCGCATTGCGCGATAACTTCGCGGCCTTCTCGGATGAGGAAACGTGCGACGCTCGGAATCCGGAGCAGGAAGCGCGCACCCTCGATTTGCCAGGTTGGCCCGCAATGCTCGGCACCTGCGAGCGTTTCCGGAACCTCGCCTAGTCGAAAAACAAGGTCCGGAACGTCGGTGGGCGTCGTCGGTTCGAGCCCAGGCAGCGTAAGCTCGCTCGCGATCGACAGTCCAGACGCGAAATAGCGGTGCATTTCCACCCTAGGCTTGCTGCGCCAGGCGAAGGGCTTCCAGCTCCGCGTACACCGGAGCGATTTGTCGGGCCACCGCGTGGCGGATCGCATCCGACGCTTCGGCGCGCTTTCGCTCGCCGTCAGCGGCAAAGCTCTGGCGGGGTGCCTTTGCGTTGTACGGCGTCGTCGCTGCCATCGCAGCGGATTCCCCGTCTTCGGGCGCGAATCCGAAATGCGCCGGAATGCGCGTTGCCATCGCTTCCGGAAGCTCGGCATAGTTCACCGCCATACCCCCTCCCAAATGCCCGTGCTCGAGCACCGCTGCGCACGTCCGGCGCAGGACCTCCGCGCAATAGTGTTCGCCCGGCATATGCTCGCCATTGGCAATCGCGAACACATGCGGGGGCAATCCGCCGGCAACGGTCTGTAGCCCGCGCACGCGCATTTGGGACACCATGATCTCCACTGGGTCGCGATAGAGGAAAATCCATGGCGTGTCGGGGAAGGCGGCTCGAAACAGCGGCAGCGCGGTCACGTGCCAACTGTCGAGCTTAAGGAAGAAGCGCCGCGCGCCATCGCCGCGGTCGCGGCCGATCGCGTCGGCAATCGCGCGAAGCGCCGCGACCTGCCGTTCGAGCGGAGCGTCGCTGGTGCTCGCCCATTGCACCACTGCGTCGAGTGGCTCGGGTTCTGACGCGACGATGTGATGCGGCACCGCGGCTAGCATCTGCGATACCAATGTCGAGCCGCAGCGCGACAAATGGAAGATCAAGCCGTCCGGTACCGCGGGCTCGCTCGACGGCGCGGCCTCGATCAGTGCATCTAGGCTCGTGCGCGTGCGGAACATCCGGCTGAATGGCCGAAAAGAGGCGCGGCGAACCTCGTCCTCATAGAATGGCGCTGTCAGCCGGGCGGACCCCATCCATGCCCAATCGAGCATCGGTGCGCCGGCTGTTGCGACCGATCGCGACGGCATCCAGCCGCGCGCCGGCCATCGTTCGAGGGTGACGGGGGCGGGCTGGAAGCGCGAAAGGCCCAGCGGATCGGGTCGAATCGCCGCCGTAATCGTCTCCGGCGCGAGTTCGAAACCGCGCGCGCGGGCACTTTCCAGCGCCACACATCGGAAATCTTCGTCGCTTTCGATCGCGCCCAGTTGCGCTTGCAATTCAACATCGTCGAGCACCGCGCCGATGAAACGCGCCAGCACTGAATCGGATGTGATCGCGGCATTCGAGGTGCTCATCGTTGCCGTATCCATCGTTCCCCACCCTTGTCGTGTCGCCGACAGACGCTAGATCAAGCTGGCCGCAACGGGAGCCTAACGTGACGGATCAAGACGGGCAATCGGCTGCGGCGCCAACCGGGCGGTCGAACGACTGGATATTTCCGGATCGACTTTGTCTTGATCTTGAATTCGATTCCCGACGACTTTGCGCCGCTCTCGATTCGCTCGACGATAATGACTGGGTCGCCCACTTCGTCCCACAACACTATGAAGGCGACTGGAGCGTGCTGCCACTCCGGGCTCCCGTCGGCGCCGCGCATCCGATCCAGCGCATCGCTGCGCCGCCCAACGCCGTCCGATGGGAAGACACCGAGCTGCTCGCCGCCTGCCCCTATTTCCGGGAAGTGCTCGCGGCGTTCCCATGTCCGCTCCAGGCGGCGCGCCTCATGCGGCTTGCGCCCGGCTCGGTGATCAAGGAGCATCGCGACCATGATCTCGCCGCCGAATGGGGCGTCGCCCGGCTGCACATTCCCATCGCCACCAACGATCGCGTCGATTTCCGCGTCAACGGCACGCGCGTCGACATGGCACCCGGCAGCACCTGGTATCTTCGTCTCGCCGATCCGCACAGCGTGACCAACCATGGCGACACTGCGCGTGTCCACCTGGTGATCGACGCAGAGGTGGACGATTGGCTCGCCGATCGGCTGCGCGCGGCGCTGCCCGTCGCAATGAACTGAGCTCGGTTTATTTCTTCCCAGCGCGGAACGCCTCCGCGAGACCGTCGAGATCGCGCACGGGATTGGTCGGTCCCGAATGGCGGCCTTTGAGGAATTCGTTGAGCACGCGTCGCTTGCTGAACAGCCAATGGCCGTTCACGCGCTCGAGTTCGTCCTCATAGACGCCGAAGGTGCCCATCTTGAGCGAGTCCTTCGGGCCGTCGTTGGCCATCTCCATCCACAGCGACCGTGTCCAGGCGCGATCGCCTTCGACGCGGATCACCGCCTGGAGCAGCACATGGCGCAGCGTCGCCGGATTGCCATCCTCGGTCTTGTAGATCTTGCCGATGCTTTCCTTGAACGCCTGGACGGTCTTCTTGATTTCGGCCCGCCCTTTTGACGGCCCGCGCGCGAATTCTAACACGCCGTCCTCGGTGAACGTTTCGGCATAGGTGTCATAGTCGTCGTAATCCATCGCGAACAAATAGCGCGCCATCAGGTCCTCGATCTCGGCCCGGTCCTGCGCGTAGCGCGGCCCGTATTGGGGCTGGGCGCTCATGGCCGCCGTGCCCCCGCCGATGACCAGCAGGCCGGCAGCGGCGAACGCGAACAGGCGCGGTTTTCGGACAGGCATGGGATCCCCTTTGCTGGTTGATTGGTAGCGATCATTTGCTGGCCCCTCCGGATTGCACGACACCGGTCCAGTCGGCGTTCGCGCGCGCAATCACATAGTGATGGATCGCCTCGGCATCCTCGCGCGAGAGCAGGTCCGCAAAGCTCGCCATCCCGTTCGCCGCACGCTTGCCGCCGAGCACGATGTCGAGGAACTCGCCGTGCGTCGCCGTTGACATGTGCCGCAGGTCCTTGACTCCGCCGCGCGCGGCGATGCCGTGGCACAAGGCGCAATTCTTGCCATAGAGCTGCTCGCCGCGCGCAACGGCTTCGGGCGAACCGGTCAGCGGCGGCGGCGGCTGCAGCTCGGGCACCACGTACGCCGACCCTGGCGGCGGCAGCTTGGCAGTGCCGCCGAGCTTGAACACCAGCAGCCGCGGCTTCGACAGCGACAGCGCGGTGTATTTCGAACGTTCGACATGCGCGAGCCCGCCACCCCAGCCGGCCGCCACTGCGACATATTGCTCGCCGTCGACGCTATACGTGATTGGCGCCGCGATCGGAATGTTCTGGACCGGCGCTTCCCACAGCAGCTTGCCGCGGTCGGCGCTATAGGCAACCAGGCTCGAGCGGATCGTGCCCTGGAAAACCAGATTGCCCGCAGTTGCGAGCACGCCGCCGCTGCCGTTGAGTGGATAGGCGACGCGCCACGCTTCCATCTGCGTCGCCGGGTTCCACGCGGTCAGCCAGCCCCGCGTGTGGGCGTCGGCATAATCGGTGATCTTTTTGCGCTCGGCGTCATTGCCGGTGAAGCTGGTGCCCAGTCCCGACGGCTTGTCGAGGTCGTAGCTGTCGGCGGCGCCATAGCCCATATAGGTTTCGGTCACCGGGAAATAGACGAGCCTGGTCAGCGGGCTGTACGCCATCGGGTTCCAATTGTGCCCGCCGCCTGCGCCCGGCGAGACCAGCACCGGCGTCTTGCCATAGCGCACTGCCGGGTTCTCGATCGGCCGGCCGGTCTTGCTGTCGATGCCGGTCGCCCAGTTGATCGGTACATAGGGTTTGGCCGAAATCAGTTCGCCGGTCTTGCGATCGAGCACGTAGAAGAAGCCGTTTTTCGGCGCCTGCATCAGCACCTTGCGCACTCGCCCGCCGATCGCCAGATCGGCAAGGATCATGCCTTGTGTGGCGGTGTAATCCCATTCCTCGCCGGGCGTGGTCTGATAGTGCCAGACATAGTCGCCGGTATCGAGCCTGAGCGCGACGATCGACGCGAGGAACAGATTGTCGCCGCCGCCCGGGCTGCGGAAGATCTGCGCCCAGGGCGAGCCGTTGCCGACGCCGATATAGACCAGGCGCAACGCCGGATCATAGACGATCGAATCCCACACCGTGCCGCCGCCGCCGGGCTTCCACCACTGGCCAGTCCAGGTCTTGGCGGCCATCGCCATCGTCTTGTTCTCGAATCCGTTCGCCGGATTGCCGGGCACGGTGTAGAAGCGCCAGGCCTGCTTGCCGGTCTCGGCGTCATAGGCCGTGACATAGCCGCGCACGCCCAGCTCGGCGCCGCCGTTGCCGATCAGCACCTTGCCGTCGAACACACGCGGCGCGCCGGTGATCGTGTACGGTTTGCTATTGTCGACGGTGAGTACTGACCAGACGGGCTTGCCGGTCCTGGCATCGAGCGCGATCAGCCGCCCGTCGAGCGTCGCGACATAAATCTTGCCCTTCCACGCGGCGAGCCCGCGCGACACGATGTCGCAGCACGCCAGCCGCCCGAAGCGTAGCGGCACCTGCGGGTCGAAGCTCCACAGCAGCCTGCCGGTCTTCGCGTCATAGGCGCTGGTCTTGTTCCACGGCGTGACGTTGTAGAGCACGCCGTCGACCACCAGCGGGCTCGCCTCGAGTCCCCGATCGGTATCGAGATCGGCGTACCAGGCGAGGCTCAGCTTGCCGACATTGCCGTCGTTGATCTGCTTGAGCGGACTGAAGCGCTGCTCGTCATAGGTCCGACCCACGCTCATCCACTGGCCGGGCTCGCGATCGGCATGCTCCAGGCGGGTTTTGTCAACCTGGGCGGGGCCTTGCGGAGGACCGGCGGAGACCAGCAGCAGGGCGGCTGCGGCGACCAAAACTCCCCTCCCTGCAAGAGTGTCGGGCCGGCCATTCCCCCAGCATGGCCTGAACAGCGCGGGGCGCTGTTCACCCGACACTGGGTTGGGGGTGGGTGCGCGTAAGCGCGCTTCTATGCTCTGAGAAAATGGCTGACGCCAACCCACCCCTAACCCCTCCCTTGCAGGGAGGGGAACCGGTCGGCCCATCCGGCGCGAGTTCGCCCAAAATGCGCCAAGTGCCCCGCACGTGCTGCCAACCTCATGCCTTGCGCGCGCCGCCCTGCGGAGGAAGCGCGCTGGCGTCCGCCCAAAAGCCGTGCACCTGCCCAACGCATTTGAACGGCATCTTCACCCGCGCCACCGGCCCGGCGTCGGGTGCCTTGGTGTCGACCAGGATCAGGTCCGAACGGCCGTTCTCCTTCTGGCTGCTGCCGATCCCGATCAGGTAACCATCGCCTTCGGGCGCCCCCTGCTTGCGCGGCACGAAGGTCATTTCCGACAGCGAATAGCCGGGCACCGATACCATCTGCACTTGGCCGGTCGCATGGTCGAACATCGCCCAGCTGCCGCCGCCGGGTCCGAACGAATTCATATAGCCATAGCGGTACGGCAGCGTGTGATAGCGGTCGTCCTGCCGCGACAATGCGCCGCTGACCTGCGGGTACAACGTCTGCACCTGGTAGCGGTCGTTGGTCCTGCTCGACAGGTCGATGGAGAAGCGCCGCACCAGTCCGCGTGCCTTGGCGCCGTCGAACGGCTCGTGAAGGTTGGGAAAGAAGGGGAACTGGTTGCTCTCGCCGCCGTCCATGTCGACGATCACTTTGTCGCCGTCGTCCCAGGCCCCCATGGTGTGGGTGCAGAACAGGCTCTGGCCACCGAACCATTTGAGGTCCCTGCCGTCGCCGCCGCGCCGCATCACGCCCATGAAAACCGGCAGCGTCGAATCGTACGACCAATGCACGCCGCCGGCTTTCATCTGCTCAAGGTTCGGCACCATCGAGGTCAAGAACAGCACGATATGCTTCTGCGTCACGGCGAAGTCGTGCATCATCCCGCAATAGGGCGCTTGGACCATCGCGCTCCAATGCACGGCGCCGGTCTTGTCGGCGGCGAACACGAAGATGTCCTTCGATGCCAGCCCGGTCGCTTCATAGCCGAAGCTCAGATATTCGCCGGTCACCGGATCGATCTTCGGATGCGCGGTGTGCGTCTGGCTCTTCAGCTTGCCGCCGAACGTATAATAATCGTCGACCGTCTCGAGCGTGTGCGGGTCCATCACGACCGGCGGACTGTCCTCCTTGAACACCAGCAGCTTCTGGTGGTGCACGAACAACTGGGTGTTGGCGGTGCCGCGGCTCAGTCGCTTGACGCTCGGATCGTCGGTCCAGGGATTGCGGTACATGCCGAACAGCGAGCGGCGTGCCGCGTGCTGCGCCTTCCAGCGCTGATTGCGGGCATAGCGCGTGCGATAATCGACATGCCCGTCCTTGATCCGGAACATGCTGACATGGCCTTCGCCGTCGAACGCGATGTCGCGCGCATATTTGGGATCCTTGGGATATTGCGGATCCGGACCGACGCGGAAGAAGCTGCCGTCGAGATCGATAGGCAGGCTGCCCTCGACTTCGCAATCATAGAGATCGATTTCGGCGCGGTTGACGGCGATCGCGCTGCCGCCGCCGCCGAAACTGCCCGGGGTGTCGGGGAAATCGACTTGCGGCGCGCGCGTCGCCGGTGCCGCCGCCACGGACGCCACGCCCAGCCCGGCGACCAGCGCGCCGGTGCCGGCAGTCGCGGCGCCCAGGAATGCACGGCGTCCGAGCGCCGGAGCCGAATCGTCGGATTGCTTGGTCATGGCTCCATCCTCCCCGCCGGCTGGGTGTCCGGCTGCTTAGATCCGCGCTCTGCGTCGCGGCTGTCGGGGATGTGATGCGAGCGTCGAGGCGAGGCCAGCAGGCCGCGCGCTCGTCCGCCGATCCTCCCATTTCGTGCGTGCCACTGTCGCGCCATTCGCGGCACGGTTCAAGCAAAATGCTATCGCACATAGCGCAATCTCCGCTCGCCTCCCGGGCGCGATCGCGCCTGCCATCTTTGCGTTCAACCGGATAGAAAAGTCCGGCACCTGCGGGAGAGGAAAATGGACAAGAAGCACTCGGACAAGATTCTGGATACCGAAGCGGCGCTGCTGCGCGAACTGCGCACGACTCGCATGCACGAGCGCGCGGCGCGCAAGTCGCTCCAGGACGTGCCGATCACGACTGGCCAGCGCGTCGCGGATGCCCTCGCCGCAGGCATGGGATCCTGGCGCTTCATCCTGATTCAGTCGTCGATCCTGCTTGCTTGGGTGGCGCTCAACGTCACCGCATGGATCGCGCACTGGGACCCCTATCCGTTCATCCTGCTCAACCTCATGCTTTCGTTCCAGGCAGCCTATGCCGCGCCGTTCATCATGATGAGTCAGAACCGCCAGGCCGACGTCGATCGCCGCAAGGCCGAGGAAGATTTCCGCATCAACTGTAAAGCCGAGCTCGAGATCGAGTTGCTCCATCACAAGATCGACGAACTGCGCGAGCGTGAAGTGTTGTCGCTCATCGAATCGATCAAGACGCTGACCGAACTGCTCGAAGCGCGTGGCGAAGGGACGGCGGCCGCCGCCTAAGGTTCCGTCGATTCTAACCTTTGTTTAGAGAATTCGCGCCTAGCCTGGCGAACCTTTCGATCCGCCAAGGAGAGAACCGCATGCGCAGCGTCACTTTGGCCTTGTCCGCCGTCACACTGCTTGGGATCGCCGCGCCGGCGTTCGCCGACGAATGCCCGGACGTGAAGACCCACAAATTCGTCCCCTGCGAATCAAAGCGACCCAGGACGCTCGGCGCAGCGACCACGAGCGATTCGGCGAAGGCTGCCGGCCGGCGCCAGGGCGAAGGCGAGCGCGAGCGGGGCAAGCGTGAGCGCGGCGTGCGGTGAGCTGAAAGTGCCGGCGCGTAGCGCGTCGGGAACCGGAGGGCACTGCGTCCGATTCTTGCTATCGGACCGAGCGAACTGCCGGCGGCCGCACCCGTCCCCGACAACGCCGGAGCCGGGCGGGCCAGGGGCGGACTTCAATAGGCCGCAGTGAACCGGCCCCGGCTGTGGCGGTGTTGTTCGAGCTCGTCGACCATGGCGATGGCATAGTCGGCGAAGCTGATCTTGCTTTCCCCGGCCTCATCGGTGACGAGCTGATCGCCGCCCGTGCGATAGCGCCCGAGCCGCGGACCTTCGAAGATCAGCGCGGCGGGCGAGAAAAAGGTCCAGTCGATCTCCTTCTCGTTGCGGAGCGCGTCCAGGAACACGATGCCGCCCATCGCCGGTACCTTCCACTCCGCCGGAAAGTCGGGCTGATCGATGAGGCGCTTGCCGGGCGCGACTTCGAGGCTTGCGGCGCCGCCGGTCACCAGCAGACGCGGCACGCCAGCCTGACGGACTGCCGCAAGCAACGTGTCGGCCGGCACGTCGAAATGCAGCGCGCTGATCACGGCGTCGGTTCCGGCGATCAACGATGCCAGCGCGGCGGGATCGCTTGCGTCGCCGGCTTGCGGCGTGATCCCGGTTCCGGAGGGAATCGCCGCCGTACGCCGCGCCACGGCGAGCACCTCATGCCCGCGCGCGGCGAGTTCCTTCACGATCTCCGAACCCGCGCGACCGCTCGCGCCCAGTACCGCAACTTTCATATGCTTCTCCATTGGTTTCCAATGGTGACCAGGTGTGCTATGGGTACCGTCCATGCAAGACGGCACTTTCGCAATACCTGGTCACCTGCAGGAAACCGGCAAGGCGCGCGGTGACGCCTTCGCGCGCGATTGCCCGACGCGGCAGCTGCTCGATCGCGTCGGCGACAAATGGAGCGTGCTGATTCTCCTGCTGCTCGGTCAGGAGGACATGCGCTTCAATGCGTTGAAGCGACGCATCGAAGGCGTTTCACAGAAAATGCTGAGCCACACGTTGCGTTCGCTCGAGCGCGACGGGCTGGTCACGCGCAGCGTCGAGGCGACGGTACCGGTGACGGTAACCTATGCGATCGCCCCGCTCGGCCGCGAATTGCTCGGCGCGCTGCGCCAGATGATCGACTGGGCGGAAACGCGGATGGCTGCCGTGGCGACGGCGCAGCGGAGCTATGACCGGCGCTTGCTTTCGGGCTGAGCCAAGCGATGCGCCAGGCGTCCGTGAGCCGCTTGTGGAGACCGTGCCAAGGCTGACGCCGAACTGAAGATAGGTTTTCAAACCGCACAGCGCAGAGATCCAGCCCGCACTCAGTTCCTTCATGCCTCGACCAGCGACGCTCCCGAGCGCAGCTTCTGGATGGCTTGCGCGCTGACGCGTGCGAAGCGCCGCCAATCGCCGGGCTCGTCGTGTTCCACGGATCGCAGCGGAATGCCCAAGGCGTCCAGCAACTGCCAAAGGCCGGTCCAATCCATGACGCCTTGCCCGACATCGGCAAAACCACCTTGTTCGGGGTAGGAGCCAGGCGACGCGACATCCTTGATGTGTACCGCTGGAATGCGCCCTGCATAGCGGCGCAGCCAAAAACCGGGATCCTCTTGCGCGATTTGGACCCAAGCCAGGTCGGCAACCAGATCGATGTCCTCACCGAGCAGATATTCGATACCGCATGTCCCATCGGCGACTCTGGCGAATTCAAAATCATGATTGTGCCACGCGAAGCGCAAGCCTGCGTCTTCGATCCGCTCGCGGAAACCGGCGAGCACATCGTGCACCGCCTTCCAGCCTTCCTTGTCGGTCGGACGCTTGTCTTCGTCCAGCCACGGCGCCGCAACCAATTGCATCCCGAGTGCCCTTGCCGCGGAGATGACGGGCATCGCATCGCCTTCGAAACTGCTGAAGCGGAACAGCCCGCTGACGCAGGTCATCCCCGCTTCGGCAATACAGTCCTTGAGATAGGGCACATCGGCATATTGTTCATGCGATGTCTGGACGTCGGTAAATCCGAGACTCGCCAGCACGCGCAATTGCTCCGGCAGCGGATCATCCCCTCGGGTGGACCAGAGCTGGATCGACATCGGCCCATGACCGTCGCTTATCACGCGTTTCGATTGATCGTGCATCGAGTTGCTCCGCCGGCCTGCTCGAGAAGATGGGCTTCCTGCCGAAAAGACCGCTGAAGAGCCCATGTGCAGCCGCGATCCGGTCCGAATGGAAAACGATTGCACAGTAAGGACCATATCCTCCCGATCCCGGCTTGCAAGTGCTTTCACTCTCCTCGAAGAGGTGGGAACAGAACCGACGGAGTGGGCCTTGGCTAAAGATAATGAGAAGGGTGCGGAAACCACTTCTCCGGGGACGGTAAAGCTCGCCGATGTGGCGAACGCGGCAGGCGTGGCGCTCGCCACGGCGAGTCGTGCGCTGAGCAATCCCAAGCGCGTCAACGCGCAAACGCGCGAGCGAGTACTCGAGGTCGCGAACCGGCTGGGATATTCGATGAACATCGCGGCGCGCAGCTTGCGTTCCGGACTGTCGCGGTCGATCATGGTCGTGGTCCCGCCCTGGCATTCGTCCGACATTTTCGAAACGATCCTGCGCGCCATCGACGCCGAGCTGTTGCGTTCGGATTACAATATGATCGTCACCAATCTCGGCGCGGATCTGGAAGCCGACCCGCGCGCGATCGATCTTGCCCGAGGCGGGCTTGTCGACGGGCTATTGGCAATTGCCAACGACGTGCCCGCTAGCGGCAAGCTCTCGGTATTGTCGGCGGGCATCCCCACCGTCGGCATGTTGGCGGATCTCTCGGGCCGCGGCGTTCCGAGCGTGGTCAGCGACGATCGCAACGCCGTTTTTGAACTTACCAAGGCGATGCTCGCCTCGGGGCGGCGGCGCTTCCTCTATGTGTCCGGTCCGAAGGGCGACTATCATGAGCCGGAACGCTATGCCGGCTTCAAGAAAGCGCTCGCCACCGTCGCCAATCTTCCGCGGCACCTTCGCGTCGAGGGCGACCGGTCCTTCGAGGCCGGCGTACGCGCCGGGAATGCCTATCTTGCCGCGGAAACCCGGCCCGACGCAGCCATTTTCTACAATGATCGCATGGCGATCTCTTTCATGAAGACGGTAATAAGTGCGGGTGTTCGCGTCCCAGAAGATGTCGCGGTCGCGGGCTTTGACGACATCGATGTTGCGCAATATTGCAGCCCCTCGCTGACGACGATCCAACAGTCGACCGACCTGCTCGGCGCCTTTGCCGCGCGCATGCTGCTCCAGCTCATCCGGGGTACCGCCTCGCCGAACATGGAACCGCTGGTCGTGCCGAGTCAGTTGATCCGCAGAGAGTCGTTCTGAACGCGTTCGATCAGATCCCGGGCACTTCTTCCTGCATCATTGCCGACACCAATTGCTGAACCAACAGCGAAGCCGGCACGGAAAGCGTGCGGCCGGATGCCGTGATGACGGCTAGTACCGACATCGGAACGCTCTCTTGCAAGGGGACGAAAACCAACGATCCCGCCCGCGTTTCGGCGTAAATGTCCATTTCCGTGACCAGCCCGACGCCGATCCCGTTCAAGACCAGCGTTTTCAACATGCTCATGCTGTTGGTGGTCATCGACAGGCGCACTGGATGGCCGACCGCCTTGTGCCAGACTTCGTTGATGATCGCTCGCAATGAAATGCTCTCATCGGGTCCGACAATCGGGTAATCGCATTCGGAAATGGAGATGCGTTCGCGCCCGGCCAGCGCATGGTCCGGCGTCACCATCAGCCCAAGCTGATACAGGAGTGTCCGCTCGACCCGGAGCGCGGCTGAAGTGGGCGGGTTGAAAACGATCCCCATGTCGACCTCGCCCGACGTCACCAGATCGGCGATCTCCCGCGCGCCCGCTACTCGGATGAAATGTTCGATCGCGCCATATTTTACATGAAATGCTCTCAGGCAGGACGCGATGAAATCCGCGGCGCCTTCGACCATGGCGATGCTTACCTTGCCGCGCCGCAGCCCCTGCAGATCGTCGATGTGCGACTGCACGCGATCATATTCACGCCGCCAGCGCCGAACCGCTTCCACCAGCAGTTCACCGGCCGCGGTAAGCCGAAGGCCGCGCGGAAGCCGCTCGAACAACGGATTTCCAAGGTGTTGCTCGAGCTGCAATATTTGGCGGTCGATGGCCGAAGGCGCAATGTGCAACGCCTCCGAAGCACGGCGGATCGACCCCAGTCTGGCGACTTCGTCGAAGTAAATTGCGGCGCGCGAATGGAGCATGACCGCCCTCCAGGCGAACTGTTCGATATTTGCGAACCCTAGTGCCCGGGTTCGGAAATATCGAGTTCAACCGCCCGTTGCGTCTGATTCGAAATTCGCGGAAGGGCGAATTTCGAAGGCGGCACCGGCTCGCTCCCCCTCCCGACCACCCAGTCAGGATATGCTATGGGTGGTCGGGAGGGGGAGCGGGCCGGTGCCGGAACCCCGAACTTCCGTGGAACGCGGAAGTTCGGATCAGACCCTCAGACCGACGATGGGCGGGCCGGCGCCTGGCCAATCACCACTTATATTCGAAGCGGGCACCATAGGTGCGAGGCGGGAAGAATTCATAGCCATAGGCGCCGGTGTACTGGCTCTCCTCGGCATCGCGAAACACGACCGAATTCTCCAGATTGCGAACGAAGCCAGTCACCTTCCAGTGTGCGTCCTGCGGCTGATAGGTCAAATAGAAGTCCGACATCGTATAGGATTTCTGCGCGGTGTCGGCGTAGTTGTAGAAGGAGAAGTTCGACCCGGCTTGCGCCTTGGTCTGGATCCGCGCGGTCAGCTTGCCTGCCGAAAACTCCCACTCCTTCTCGAGTCCCGCGGAAAGGCTCCAGGCAGGCGCCTGCGGGAGGGTATTGCCCGCAAGCTGCACATTCCCGTTCTGTCCGGGATCGCTGGGATCGGCGACGGCGAGGAAATATTTGTAACGCGCATGCAAATAGCTGGCGTTGAGGTCGAACCGCCACTCGGGCAGGAAGATATATACCAAGTCGCCTTCGAGGCCGTAGACGCGACTGCGCCCGGCGTTGAGCGTTGCCGCGACCGACTGCCCCGAGCTCAGCGTCGTATAGGTGCTGACCTGCTGATCGGTATAGTCGCTGTAATAGGCGGACAGGTTCAGTTGCAGGGTATCGTGCAAGAACCGGTTCTTCGAACCGATCTCATAGGATTTTACCGATTCGGGCCGGTATGAAGTGGCGCCAATGTTGAAACCGCCCGCCTTGTAGCCGGTATCGATCTTGGCATAGAGCAGGCTGGACGGCGAAACATTATAGTCCAGTCCGGCGCTATAGGTCCATTTCGAGGAGTTCATGGAACCGGCGCCGCTGCCGTAGACGATGTTGGCGCTCAGATTTCCGAAATATCCGCTTTCCGACTTGAAGTCGTGCGAATAGCGAAAGCCGCCGCTCAACTTCAGCTCGGGCGTCAGCTGGTACGAGGCATGGGCATAGCCGGCCTTGGACTGGGCATGCGTCTTATACACGAACCCGAAATAATAGTCATAGCCACCGTTGCCGGTGTTGAGCGGCTGTGCGTCTCCAGAACGCAGATGTGCATCCTCGTTGAAAAAGAAGCCGCCGAATTGCCATTGGAATTTGTCGGCCGAATGCGATGAAACGCGGAGCTCGGCATTGGTCGTCTCGGGGTACATGCTGGGCTGCCACTGGTAGACTGGCGGCGCAGCGGTCGGGAAAGACTGATCGACACCCTGCTTGTAATCGATCTTGTCATATCCACCCAGCAGCGTCACTTCCACCTTTCCGGCGTCGTAAACGATGTTGCCCCGGACCTGCTTGTCCTTCAGGCTCAGGAACGGCTGCGTTCCCAGCCGGAAAGTCTTGGCATTGATGCCTGGCGGCAGGCTGTGATCGAGCGCGCCGCTGGCCGTATAGATAAAGGGGATATATTGCAGCACGTCTCCGGAGCCGGTCTCCGAGATGTACTGCGCCGTCAGCAGCGCATGGAGTTCCGGCGTCGGCTGATAGGCGATTTCCAGACGTGCCGATTTGTTGTCGGCGCTGTCGCCGTTGGTCGTAGTGGAGGTGTTCCGGTAGCCGTCGTGGCTGGCGGACAGGAAGGACAGCCGCGCCTGGAGGTTGGTTGCAACGGGGGCGTTCACCATCCCCTGCAATTGCAGGTCGTTGTAATTGCCATATTGGATGCTGGTATAGGCTTCGAACTTGTCCACGGGCTTGGCGGTGATGATGTTGAGCGTGCCGCCCACGGAATTGCGGCCGCTCAGCGTGCCCTGGGGGCCGCGCAACACTTCGATGCGATCGAGGTCGTACATGACGGCGTTGAGACCGAAGGGGCGGTTGACATAAAAGCCATCGGTGCTGACGCTGACCGCCGGGTCGCCGTTCTCATTGGTGTCACGGCTGGATATACCGCGAACGGCAATGATCGGCTGACCTTCCGTGACCGTTATGTTGACATCGGGAGCCAGCGTGGCGAGCCCGGTAAGGTCGGTAACCCCATTCTGCTTGAGCTTGTCCCCGCTATATACCGACATCGCGATCGGCGTCTTTTGGGCATTCTCCTTGGTATGGCGCGCGGTCACGACGATTTCGGCGAGTTGCCCGCCGTCGGCAGCAGCCTCGGATGCTTGGGCCGCTCCAGTGGCGCAGATCATTGCGCCGGCCATGGCCGCTGCCAGACTTTGACGCGAAATCAGACCACCAACGAGAACATTGTACTTCAAGCCACGTTTCGACAAATCCCAACCCATCTGCGCGCGCCCCTTTGGAAATCGTTTTCCATTACGGAGGCGTGACTCATTTGACCCATGCAGTCCATATCCAAAATTGAGCGCCTGTGATCGCAAAATTAGAACGGTCTGCGAGCCGTCGCGTTCAATGGGACCGGGCCATGGGCGCCGGGTGGCGCTTGAAAGCGCGACAATGCGGCAACGCCAGCGTCTTGTATGGCAAACGGTTTCCACTTATCACGCGTTTCGCCTTGCAGTGCGGGGTCTGCGTGCCCGGGCGAAGGTCGGCGACTGCTCCAAGCCGTGCAGAAACCGCTGGCGCGGCATGGTGACCTGACGGCCGCAACGGGAGCCACACGTGTACGAATTGCCGTTCACCATCCGCGGCGAGGCATTCCACACACCGCGTCGCGGATGTCTGGAATCGCTTCCCGATTGCTTGATCGACGTCACGGAAGACGGCGTAATCGGCCGCGTCACACCCGCCGGCGATGCGCATCACGCGGCGCATCTTCGCGCGGCGGCGATGTCTGGCACGCTGGTGACACTGCGCCCCGGCCAGACGCTGCTGCCCGGCATGGTCGACCTCCATGTCCATGCACCGCAATGGCCCCAGCTGGGCAAGGCGCTGGACGAACCGCTGGAGGTCTGGCTGCAGCGCTATACCTTCCCGCTGGAAGCGCGCTACGCCGACGTCGACTTTGCACGACGCGTCTATGAATCGTTGGTCGACGCGTTGCTGGCACATGGCACAACGACGGCAGTGTATTTCGCTACGATCCATGTCGACGCGACACTCGCGCTGGCGGAAATCTGCCTGCGACGCGGGCAGCGCGCGATCATCGGCAAGGTCGCGATAGATCATCCCGACCAATGCCCGGACTTCTACCGCGACGAAAGCGCCGAGGCGGCGCTGGACGGCACGCGCCGCGTGATCGAACGCATTCGCGCAATGCAACCGACGGGCCGCCCGCTCGTGCTGCCCGCGATCACGCCGCGCTTCCTGCCCGCTTGCAGCGACGCATTGCTCGAAGGCCTCGGCGTGCTCGCGAACGAGACCGGCTGCCACGTTCAGACCCATTGTTCGGAAAGCGACTGGGAAGTCGCGCATACCGCCGGGCGCTTCGGCGCCAGCGATGTCGCGGCGCTGGAGCGGTTCGGGCTGCTGCCGCGATATGCGATCCTGGCGCACAGCAATTTCGTGACTCGCGCCGACCGCGACCTGGTCCGGAACAGCGGGGCTGGGATCGCGCATTGTCCGCTTTCCAACTTCTACTTCGCCGGGGCAGTCGCGCCGATCCGCCATGCTCTGGACGAGGGCTTGCATGTCGGCCTCGGTACCGACATTTCGGGCGGCCCGTCCGCCTTTCTGCTCGACAGCGCCCGCATGGCGATGGCGGCTTCGCGCGCGCTCGACCGCGGCACCGATCCCGCGCTGGCGCCCGAAAATCGCGGCAGGCCCGGCTCTGCCGTCACCGTCGAGGAGGCATTCTGGCTGGCAACCCGGGGCGGGGGCGAAGCGCTTGGATTGCCGATCGGATGTTTCGAGCCGGGCTTCGCCTTCGACGCACTTGTCGTCGAATCGGACCGGCCGGGATCGGCATTGCGCAACTGGAGCGGCCTCGACAGCGACCATGACCGTTTCGAGAAAATCGTCCGTTGCGCGGTGCCGTCGGACCTCGTCGCGACTTGGGTGAATGGGCGTCAGGTCGCAGGCCATGCCCCGAAATCTCGCGAGGTCTGACGCGTGCCGGGACCGGACAATCGGCAGCTAGCGGGGTTGAGGTGACATGAGCGTCCCGGTGATCGACGTTTCCCCACTCGCGGGCTCGGATCCCGCCCGGCGCGCGGAGACCGTCGCGTCGCTGGGAGACGCATGCCGCACCGTCGGCTTCTTTGCCGTCATCGGCCACGGCATTCCACAGCATTGCCTCGACGCGGCGTTCGAGGCTTCCCGGCGGCTGTTTGCACTGCCTGAACCGGCCAAGCTGGCGCTGCGGGGCGGCGACATGGCCAGCACCAATCGTGGCTATGTCCCCTTGCGCGGCGAGCGGCTGAGCGCCGACATGCCGCCGGACGTGAAGGAGGCCTTTAACATCGGTCCCGAACTTGCGCCGGAGATAGCGGGCGCCCCTGACGTGCATCCGGGAACGGCCGCAAACCTGTGGCCCGATCTCCCTGCCTGGCGCTCGGTCATGTTGGACTATCTGGCCCGTTGTCATGCACTGGGACGATCGTTGCACCGCGCCTTCGCCGAGATACTCGGCGTGGAGGCAGATTTCTTCGAAGCCAGCCTGAAAGCTCCTGGCTCGGTGCTGCGCCTGCTCCATTATCCGGGCTGCGCGGATGGCGGCGGGACGGCGGGGGCGGGGGAACATACCGATTATGGCAACGTCACCATTCTGGCGATCGACGGCGTCGCTGGCCTCCAGGTGCGGGATCGCGCAGGCCGGTGGATCGATGTCTCCGGCTTAGAAGGGGGCTTCGTCTGCAATATCGGCGACTGCCTGATGCGCTGGACCAATGGCATGTTCGTCTCCACGCCGCACCGGGTCGTGTCTCCGCCTGCGGAGCGCTATTCGATTGCCTATTTCCTGGACGCCAATCTGGACGCGATGGTGGTGCCCATCCTCACGCCGGAGATGCCCGAGGCAAATTATCCGCCAATATCAGCGGGTGACTTCATCCGAAACCGGCTGGCCCCGACCTATTCCCATGTGACTGCGGACGATCACGAGCACTGAAGCAAGTTCAAGACCGGCTCAATGCGCGGCGGGGCTGAGCAGCAGCGCTTCTCCGGCAACGGCATGATCCTTCCTCGAGTTGAACAGGACGACCAGAGCTACCGACAGCGCGGCGAGCGGAAGCCCCAGGAATCCCATGAGGATCCAGGATTTCAGCAACGGAGTCGCTACCTGCACGCCCGCGCTGTAATGGCCCCAGGCCAGGAACGTCGCGATGATGAAACCGGCAAGTCCGGCGGCGACTTTCGAGATGAGCCCATTGATTGAGAAGGCCAGGCCGGCGGCGGCGACACCGGTGCGCTTGCGATTGGCATCCACGGCGTCGGCCAGCATCGCGTAATATAACGGACCAACCGCGCCAACTCCAAGATACTGGAACGACAGCGCGCCCATGACGACAGGGAAATTGTCGGGTGCGAGATAGATTGTGCCGATCATTGCCGCCTGAGCGAGATTGCAGCCGATATAGGTGCGCCGCGTGCCGAAACGCTTGGTGAGGAACGGAACCCCAAGCGCCCCGATCAGGGCCCAAAACGTCGAGCCGGCAAGCAGGATCGAGGCATAGCTCGTCGGAAGTCCCAGAATGTACCTTGTATAATGAATGGCAAGGCCGCCCTGCGAGCAAAATACGATGAAGTTCATGAATGTCAGCGTGTTGACGAGGTGCCACCGCCGATTGCCGACCAACGCCGCCATGAGCTCGCGGAAACTGGTCTGGTTGACCGGGAGCGGGCGGCGAATTTTGCAGCTGCGCCAGGTCAGCAACCAAAGCGCCGAGCCGACCGCCGCCAGGATCACCATCAACAAGGTGATGCCTCTCTGGCGGTCGGCAACGCCACCGCCGCCCCCCAGCCAGGCGATCGCCGGCAAGGTGAGGCCTGCGACCGCCAATTGGCCCAGCTGGCATCCCCCCATTCGAAAGGCATTCAGGCTCACGCGCTCCTGCGGGTCGACTGCGATCATGTTGCTGAGCACGCCATAGGGCACGTTGACCGCGGAGTAGATCACGCCGAGCACGAGATAGGACAGCGATGCCCATATGATCTTGCCCGTGGGTGAGAAGGGCAGCGGCAGGAAGCAGAGAAGGGTGGCGATGCCGAAGGGGATCGCCAGGCGCCCGATCAGGGGCAGGACGTAGCGACCGCCGCTACGATCGATCAGATAGCCGAACAGCGGGTCCGTGAAGGCATCGACCACGCGCGGGACTAGCAGGATCCACGCCGCCACTGCGACCGGGATGAGGTAGATGTCGGTATAATAATACATGAGGAAGGACAGCGTCATTCCCCAAACGAGGTTCGAGGACAGGTCGCCGCATCCATAGCCGGCCTTTTGGCTGAGGCTGAGAGGTTCAGTGATCGTGATGCCGTCCTGACTCGCCATTGCCAACCCCTTTGCCCATCTAGATGACAGAAGCTTCTGCGCAAAACTCGCCGTGCCGCAGCTGTTCGACCAACCTGCCGCACGCGCGAAGGCTAAGCGCCATGATCGTCAGCGTCGTCCCCATCACGCCGCTGGTGGGAAAGGCACTCGCATCCGTCACGAACAGATTCGGTGCGTCCCAGCATTGGTTGAAGCGATTGAGCACGGACTGAGCGGGATCATCGCCCATGCGCGCGCCGCCGCTTTCATGGATCGCGGCGCCCATCACGAAACTGCTCGGCAGCATCTTGCGAACGATCCAGCGGGGGATTGGATTCAGCTCGCGGTAAATGCCCTCGCCGCGCTGTTCGAGGCCCAAGGGCGAGACCCAGCCGGTAACCTTGCCGCCTGATGCCTCTATCATCGCAACCATGTTGGCTATCTGCCCAGGTATCGCCGCGCGCTCTTCATCGTGCAATGCGCAGGAGATGATCGGCACGGGAATACCCAAGCCATCCCGGCGCGTGGCATGCAAGCTGATGCGATTGTCCGCGTGCGGCAGCATCTCGCCGAATGCCATGAACGATGCGTCGCGTGTCCTCGAAGGGCGCACATGCGGCGAACGCCCGATCGAGCCCTGATAGCTGCAACCGAGCCTGCCGGCGGCGTCTTCGGACGACCTGAGAACGAAGACGCCGCCGGTCGTGCCGATGCGCGGCAGCGAGGGAACGTCGTCGGGTCGCCAAATGCCGTCGCCGCCAGCAAAGCGCGCCAGCACGAGCGCGGCCGGCTGGTCCATGAAATATCGCCCAAGCAATCCGCTCGTGTTGCCGATCCCGTCAGGATGACGAGGCGAGCGCGAGTTGAGCATCAAGCGGATCGATTCGATCGGTGACGCACAGATCATCACTGCCTTCGCAAAGACGCAGTGGTGCTGCCTGGTGATGCGATCGACAAATCGCACCCCGCGCGCGAGGCGGGTCTCCGGATCCGTCAGGATTTCGGCCGCGATGGCATTGGCGCGCAGCGTCACGTGACCGCTTGCCAGCGCATCGACGAGCGCCTGCGGCAATGGTCCCTCGTCCGGCGGCGCCTGGCGCCAGGCAATCACGCGCCGGTCGGGCCAACGCGCTTCGACCACTGCCTTGAACCCGCTTTCGGCCTCGGTCAGCGGGCTCGGGCCCGCCATGATGCCATCGGGCGCGGTCGCGGCACCATCCCGATTGCCATGCAGCGCCAGCACTCGCTCGGCCTTGTCGTAAAAGGGCGCAAGTTCGTCATAGGCGATCGGCCAGGGTGCGCACCGCGCGCCGGCTGACCGCTTGAATTCATGATCGGACCAGCGCTGGAGCACACGGCCGTATACATGGAGTCGCCCGCCGACCTGGCGCCCGCGGATCCATAGAAAAGGTAGATTCGCGGGCGTCAGGTAGCGGTGGGCGAGATCATTCACCAGAAAGCGTTTCGAGCGCGCCTTGAAGAATGCGACGCGCGCCTGGAGTGGCTGCCCGCAGAGCGATGCGATCGCCCGATCCAAGAGATGGGGGCCGTGCTTGGGAGCAGAGCGGTCGGCTCCCGGAGCATCCTCGGGCGAGACGTCGCGGCCGGCTTCGAGCAACAGCACGCGGACACCTTGTTCGCCCAGTTCCTTGGCGGCCATGCTTCCCGCCGCACCCGAGCCGATGACGATCACGTCGTAGCAAGCTTCCTGCGACATGCAGGTCAATATTCTGCGCGTTCGTCAGCCGCGGCAGTGTCCCGCCTCGGGCTTTGCCGTGACTGGATTGACGCACCGTCGCGATTCGAATGGAAAACGATTGCCATTCCGATTGGCTATCGTGTGCGAAGCTGTTGGGCAATGGCAATTTCAGGGCGACGACGGATTTTGCGTCCACCGTCGCCGATCCGGTTGGAGCGACGGCTCGCGCTCGCGGTGCAGGTGGCGCGATCTCGAGCCGCCTGCACCCGTTCTTCGAAACGGCTCAGGCCGCTGCAGTTTCCGGTTCTGCTTGGGGTTGATTGGCGGCAAAGACGGCGAGCTGATCGTTCAGGGCGCGCTGGAACGCCGGGCGGGATTCACCGCGCTTCTGATAGGGCGCGAGATTGGAGAAGTCGGCGACCATGTCGGTGTGATTGAGGTTCCGAAGTACCGTCACCAGCATGAGGTCGCCTATCGTGAAGCGGTCGCCTTCGAGCCACTGCTTGTCGCCGAGCCAATCCGACACACGCTTCAGCTTCAGCCTTGCAAATTCTTCGGCGCCCTGGCGGCGCAGCTTCGCCCACTCCTGATCGGCGTGGAAGACAGTGACGGCAAAGACGTTCTGAATCGCGGGCTCGACGCTGTTGAGCGCGGCATAGCTCCACTGGATCGCCCGATACCTGGCTTGCGTCTCGCGCGGCAGCAGCGCTTCGCTCTTCTCGCCGATATATTGGACGATTGCGCCAGATTCGAAGATACTGACCTGGCCCTCCCTGAGACACGGCACCTGATCGAATGGCTGCTCGTGGATGTACTCGGCCGGTCGAGGTGTGCCGAGCAGGCGGACTCGATAGTCGAGACCGACCTCCTCCAGCGCCCAGCGGACGCGCAGGTCACGGACAAGGCCTTGGGCAAAATCGGGGACCCACTTGAACGCGGTGATTTCGATCGATGCACTGGGATCAATGGACATGCTTTCCTCCTCATGAGCGAGCGCGCAAGCCGCGCCGCATCCATCAGGACGGACCCGAGACGGAAAAGGATTCGCGGACCTTCGAATCTTTTTGCGGTTGTGCGCCGTCCTAGGGGTATGGACAGAAAAATGGCGTCGAACGCTTCGAACTCCGATGAGGAATTTGCAGTGCGGCTGGTGGCGCTGCGCCCCGCTCTGCACCGTTATGCGGCGCGCATGGTCGGGTCGGTGCTCGACGGCGAGGACGTCGTGCAGGAGGCGATAGCCCGCGCAGTCGGCGCGCTCGATCGCGCCCCGCCCGAGGGAGATGCCGCGCCCTGGTTGTTCCGGATCACGCACAATGCGGCCATCGATTTCCTGAGGAGCCGCGAGCGGGTTTCGGCCGAGCGCGAGGTGCTGGATGACGATATGGTCTCGGACGCCGATGACGCGGCCCGCCGCCTGGCGACGCGCGCAGCCATGTCCGCGTTCATGCGCCTGCCGCCGTCTCAGCGCGGCGCGGTGATCCTGAAGGACGTGCTTGGCTATTCGAACGAAGAGGTCGCCACCATTCTCGGCACCACGCTTGCGGCGAGCAAAGCGGCTTTGCATCGCGGCCGCGCGCAACTTCGACTCCATGCCGGCGCGGCTTCCGAACCGTCGAACGCGAACGCTGACGAGCTGGCGCGGCTCCAAACCTATGTCGACCGGTTCAACGACCGCGACTTCGACGCCATCCGCGCCATGCTGGCCGATGATGTCCGGTTCGATTTGGTGGCGCGCGCCCAGGGCGGCAGGTCCTCGTTCGAGACCTACTTCACGCGCTATGCAGAGCTGAGCGCCTGGCGCCTGAACGTCGGACGGATCGATGGCCGGCTTGCTGCCATCGTCAGCAAGCCGGCTGATCCGCAAAGACTGCCCACGAACGTCATCGTCGTGGACTGGGCTGCCGATGAAATCGTGCGGCTACGCGATTTCTTCCACGCGCCATACGTACTTGAGGGAGCCGCAGTCGAACTCCTGGTCTAGGCGCCGTCGAAAATGGGCATTCAACATGCGCTTGGGGTCCCACGAGGGCTATGGTGTGGACAAGGCTGGCAGAGTGCTACCATGTCTTGAGCAGCCGTTATTGCCGCTGCTCAACAATGGACGCAGGCCGGATCGAGCAGGTCGCGGAGCAGTGGATCGGATGGCTCCCACTCGCCGATGGCCGGATGGATCAGCAATGCCTTGCGCGCTGTCGGACGATCGGCATGGATTGCCGCGTCGATCGCGGCACGCTCATAGGCCTTGACCGAATGGACGAGGCCTATGACCGGGTCCGGCAGAGGCGCGGTCGGCTCGGGAGCCACGCCCTTCTCGCTGATCCAACTCGGGGTCTCGATGATACTGTCGGGGGGAAGGTCGGGCAGGGCAGTGCCGTTACGCGTATTTACGACGATGCGTGCCGGCCGGGCCCCCGTCAGCGCGCTCATCACATCGATGGCGATCCGGTGATAGCCGCTCGCGACGCGAAACGGGTCTTCCTCAAATGGCGCATCCTTGTCGAACGCGGAACCGGCCTGCGCCTCGAGCTTCATATAGGATCCGGACCGGCGATTGAGATAGGCGGCATAGGCCTCGATCGCGCCCGTGGGGTCATTGGCGGAAAGGCGGGTGGCCAGCGTCTCCAACAATGCCGAATTGAGCTGTTCGACTTCGCTTCCCCGGCTGGAGCCCTGACGCCTCTGGTTTTCCAGCGCGCGCGTCCGGCAATAATAGAAGAACAGATACTCGGTCGGGATGAGCCGTAGCGTGCGGATCATCTCGAAATCGAACAGCGGCGCCGAATAGAGCTGTGCCAGCAGGCTATCGTCCCCGATGAAACGATCGGTGACATCCTCGCCCCGCAGCCTGATGCCGCGTACCCAGCCGAGATGATTAAGCCCGACATAGTCACAGACGACTTCGTCCAGGTGGGCGCCCAGCGCCGAGGCGATGCGATGAAAAAGTTCGGTAGGCGTGTCGCAAATGCCGACCACCTTCGCCTTGGTGTGCGTGCTGATCGCCTGGGTAATCAGCCCCGCGGGATTGGTGAAGTTGATGATCCATGCATCGGGGCTGAGCCGTTCGACCAGGCGGGCCTGTTCAAGCGCGATAGGGACGGTTCGCAACGCCATGGCGGCGCCTGCGGGCCCGGTTGTTTCCTGGCCGGGATAGCCATGGCTGATAGAAGCAAGTTCGTCCGAAGCGCGCGTGGCGATGCCCCCCACCCGGATGCTGTTCAGCACGAAATCGGCGCCTTCGATCGCTTCCTCTATGGTGCTGGTTTCACGAATGACGAGGCTGCCATTCTCCTGCGCGACGATGCCGCGACCGAGCCCGGCCATTACCGAAAGCCGAGCGGCATCCGGATCGTAGAGCACCAATTCCCGTGCACCAAGCGCCTCCGCGGCTTCGTTGATGCCGAACACCACGAGCGGCGAGCGGACGCCACCTCCGCCGATCAGGGCGATCTTACGATCGATAGGTCTGGTCATAGACGCTCCAAAGTTCATTGCGGTCGCAAAGCCCTGCCAGGGCCCCGGCCGCGCGGGTGGAAAGACCTCCGCAGATGCAGGCGCGTTGCAGCATTTCCCGGCGGTCGGCGCCGTCAAGGAGCGCGTCGATGAAGCCGGCATCGAATGCGTCGCCGGCACCGGTCGTATCGATCGCCTGCACGCGCGGTGGTGCGACGGCGATCGGTCCGTCCTGACCCATGGCCTGGCCGCCGCGCGACCCCAGCTTGAGCGCGCCGATGTTCAGGCCGTGCGCGCGCGCAAGGCTGAACACATCCCCGGCCGCGCCACCCGTCAGCAGGCTGGCTTCCAGCTCGTTGGGCAGGAAATGGTCGATCATTCCAAGTGTCGCGAAATTGGCGCGGTCGGCAAGCCATTGCGGCTGATAGCCAACGTCCAGCGAGGTTGTGCATCCCGCCGCGGTCAGTACGGGCAATATCTGCCCCGCCAGGGTGGCGGAAAGCGGCATCGCGAAATGGACGTGGCGGGCGGCAGTCAGGTGCGAGGTGGCGTCAGCGTCTGACAAGAGCGCATCCAAGCCGGCATTTGCGCCGAGATGAGTGAAGAAGGAGCGATCTTCGCGCGTCGAGACGCTCACGGTCACGCCTGTCGGCCCGTCCAGGGCCATCAGGAACGACGTGGACACGCCGAAAGCATCCAGTCGCGCTCGCAACCACTGTTCCTCGCACCGGCCGGCGATCGCCATCAGACCGACGCTCTTGCCAAGCCGGGCCAGCCCGCATGCCGTGTTGGCAGCGCCACCGCCGATTTCGCGTTCATAGGCTTTCGCCAGCACTTCCTCGCCGGGACCCGGCCAGGCCTCGAAGCCCGACAGGATGTGGTCGACGTAGATCTCGCCGACGACCAGGACGTCGAGACGCTTCATGCCGCTTGGAACGGCCATTCGGAACGCCGCCTGGCCTCGACCAGGTAAATGGCGGCCCCGGCGACCAGCATTGCGGCAGCGATGCCGACATGGCGTGCCTGGCTGGTTACCACGATATAGATCCAGCCGATCGCCGTGATCAGCACCGGAAACGGGTATAGCGGCATCTGGAAGCGGCCCGTACCCGCTTGGCGCCGCCGCAGCAGCGCCACGGCAACGCACTGCGCGAGGAACTGGAACATCATCTGGACCAGGATCAGCACGGCGATCAGGTCGCCCAGGCTGAAGAAGCAGGCCAATGCCGACAGCAGCCCCATATAGGTGAGGCCCAGGATCGGGAAACCGCCGGTCGAATGCAGACGGGCGAAGGGACGGAAGAACTGGCCGGCGGCGGCCGCGGCATAGGGGATACGCGAATAGCCCAGCAGCACGGTCAGCGCCGAACCCCAGCTTGCGATCAGGATCAGGATGGTGACGGCGACGCCGCCTGCGGACCCATAGATGCGCTGCATGAAGTCGGCCACGACCGCGCTCGAGTGCTGGGCCTCCCGCCAGGGCACCGTCCCGAGAATGGCGAGGTTGAGCCCGAAATAAAGCGCCGCCACCAAGGCGATCGAGACGAGCACGGCGATCGGGATCGTCCGCGACGGATCGCGCACCTCGTCGCCGATCAGACAGACGTTGTTGTAACCGCCATAGTCGTAGACGGCGATCAGCGTGGAAGCGCCGAGGCCGGTCCAGAACGCCGGTGTGAGCGTGAAGGCCCCGGCCGGGAAATCAAATGCAAGACGCGCCTGAAAGTGGAATGCGCCACTGACGGCGATCCAGATGGTCGCCGTCACGACCACGATGCTGACGAGGATCGAGACCTTCCCGATCGAGTGCACGTCGCGCCAGAGGAGGCCGGTATTGATGAGGCAGACGGCCGCGGCGATCGCGGTAAGGCTCGATTGGCCAAGGCTAGGGGCGAGATAGCGCGTATATTGGGCAAAGCCCACCGCCCCCGACGCAATCGACAGCGGGCCGATCAGAAGCGATTGCCATAGGAAGATAAAGCCGAACAGCCGCCCCAGCCGCTGCGCACCGAATGCCTCGCGCAGATAATGATAGGGGCCGCCGGAGTGCGGCAGCGCAGAACCCAGCTCCGCCCAGACCAGGCCGTCGCAGGCGCACAGGAGGGCACCGAGCAGCCAGCCGAGCATGGCCTGCGGACCGCCCATCGCTGCCAGGGCCAGGGGTATGGTTATGAACGGGCCGATCCCGATCATGTTGAGGACGTTGGTCGCGAGCGCGCCCGGCACGCCGATGCCGCGTATGGGCAAAGCGCTATTCCGCACGGACGCGTGCGCGACCATGGCGGCGGGCGGCAAAGGATTCGTCATTGCAGGCGCACGCTTTGGCCGCTGCCGACCGACACCGCCGCCGCTTCGGCCAAGGCGAGCGCCGCCACGCCGTCTTCGAACGTGATGAGAGGCGAGGCCTCGCCCGCGAGGATGTCGACGAAATGCGCGAGTTCGAGGCGATAGGCTGCGGCATAGCGATCGAGGAAGAAATTCTGCAGCATGTCGCTGGCCATGCCGGCCGCACGCCATGTCGAGACACTACTCTCGAGCCGATTGTCCGCCTTGATCAGGCCTTGCGCACAATAGGCTTCGATCCGCTGATCATAGCCATAGCCGGATCTTCGGCTGTTGCTGATGATGGCCAGTCGGCCCGATCCGGCGCGGATCACTGTCTTGGCGGTGTCGACATCGCCCGCTTCGCCGATCGCAGGATCGATCAGGCAGCTGGCTGCCGCAAACAGCTCGACCGGTTCCTCACCCAGCAGCCACCGCGCCATGTCGAAATCGTGGATCGCCATATCCTTGAACAGACCGCCCGATCCGCGGACATAGGAGATGGGCGGGGGGGCCGGGTCGTGGCTGGTGATGTGCAGGCTTTCGAGCGAACCGAGCAATCCGTCCGCCAGGCGCGACCTGAGCGCGGCGAAGTCCGGGTCGAACCGCCGATTGAAGCCGACGAGCAACCGCGCGTTGCGGCGTGCCAGCTCGGGCGCGGCAGCTCGGGCGCGCGTCAGATCCAGATCCACCGGCTTTTCGCACAATATGGCCTTTTCCGCGGCAGCCGCCGTCAGCGCATAATCGAGATGCGTATCGGTGGGCGTAGCGATGATTACGCCGGCCACGCTCTGGTCCTCGAGCACCTGATCCAGCTCCGCGACGGAGGCACCAATCTCTTGGGACAGCGCCGCAGCGGCTTCGACGGCCGGATCGACGACATATTTGACGCCGAGTCGCGGATGGGCGGCCGCGTTGCGGGCATGAATCCGGCCTATGCGGCCTGCGCCGAGGACAGCGATATGGAACATCCGGGCTCCCTTCGGCGAATGGCCGGCCGGAGCCCTTCTGCAGGCCGCCGACCGGCATAATGGATCAGAAATACCATTCGCACGTCAATATAGAATTTTTGTGACATACCTGCGTTGCTTTCGCCGGCCACTGGCTTATCCTCCGCACCAATCAATGCGATAACAGGTGGGCGATGAGTGAAAGCGGGCCGGCTCCACGGACGGTGGATGAATTGCGGGCGACCATCCTGGACCGTTACGACGGGTTCAGCAAACGCCTGCAGCAGATTGCGCGGTACGTCCTCGACCATCCCGACGACCTCGCGCTGGAGACGCTGGCCGTCATCGCCAACCGTGCCGAAGTGCAGCCCTCGGCAATCGTGCGCTTCGCCAAGGCGCTGGGCTATTCGGCCGCCAGTCCGATGCAACGCGTGCTGCGCGACGGCTTCCTCGCCGGTCATGGTGCACTCGGCTATGGTGAGCGCGTCCGTCAGTTCAAAGCGACGACGGGCAATCCCGGCGCGGACGACGTCGGGGACTTGCTGGCCGAATTTGCCGAGGGCGACACATTGGCGCTGCAGAAACTGCAGCAGGACGTCGGCAAGAGTGAAATACTGGCGGCAGTCCGGCTGATCGACGAGGCCGAAACGCTCTTCATCATGGGGTTCAGGCGCGCTTTCCCGATCGCTTCCTACCTCGCTTATTCTTTCCAGCAGGTTGGCAAGCGAACCGTGTTCATGGACGGCGTTGCGGGCCTTTCGCGCCAGCAAGCGGGAACCATGGCGAGCGGGGATCTGCTGGTGGCGATCAGCTATCATCCCTATTCGGAAGAGACGGTCGAAACGGTCGAGATGGCGCGCGCGGCGGACGCCAAGATCCTTTCCATCACCGACAGTCTGGTCGCGCCGATTGCCAAGCTCGCCACGCAGACCTTGCAAGTCCATGAGGCCGAAGTGCGCAATTTCCGTTCGCTCGCTGCCTCCCTGTGCCTGGCGCAGACGCTGGTGATTGGCCTCGCGTTCCAGAGCAATCGCGAACGCAAGCAGGATCGCCGGCGCAAAAGCTGAGGCAAGCGGGGCAATCAGGAGGCCTTGCGGGGAACGGTAATTTCGTTTTATTGTGTGTTGGAAATTTTGTTCCATAGTGCGGCGAACGAGCTGCACATTGCCTGGTTCGGAATCGGATGCTCCAACCTGCCAAGACCCTGGACCTGATTGCCATCGGCCGATCGAGCGTGGATCTTTACGGCCAACAGGTCGGCGGTCGGCTCGAGGATATGGCGTCGTTCGCCAAATATGTCGGGGGCAGCCCAACCAACACCGCGGTCGGCGCGGCGCGGTTGGGTTTGCGCACGGGCCTGATCACGCGTGTCGGGGCCGACCATATGGGTCGCTTCATCCGCGAGCAGGCCGCCCGCGAGGGTATAGCGGTCGACGGTATCATCGAGGATCCCGAACGGCTCACGGCGCTCGTGCTGCTGGGGATTCGCGATCGTTCGACCTTCCCGCTGATCTTCTATCGCGAAAATTGCGCGGACATGGCGTTGCGCGTGGACGATCTGGACGAGCGATGGATCCGATCGGCGCGCGCGGTCCTGATCAATGGCACGCATCTGTCCCAGCCCGGCGTGTTCGAGGCGAGCGTGGCTGCGGCCAGCTGGGCCAAACAGTCGGGCGGACGTGTCGTTTTCGACATCGATTATCGCCCCGTCCTGTGGGGACTCACGCCGCGTGACATGGGCGAGAATCGCTTCGTCGCAGATGATGTCGTCACGGCGAAGCTCCAGCAGGTGTTGCCGCTGTGCGATCTGGTGGTCGGCACCGAAGAAGAGATTCACGTGCTGGGCGGCACTGCCGATACGGCCGCGGCGCTCCGGGCTATCCGCTCGAAAAGTGATGCGCTGCTGGTGTGCAAGCGCGGTTCGCACGGCTGCGTCGCCTTTCCGGCGGAGATTCCCAACACGATTGAAGACGGGTTGGTGGCGGAGGGCTTCCCGGTCGAGGTCTTCAACGTCCTGGGTGCGGGCGACGCCTTCATGGCAGGTTTCCTGCGCGGGTGGCTGCGCGACGAATCGGTCGAAATGTGCTGCCGACGCGCCAATGCCTGCGGCGCGCTGGTCGTCTCCCGCCACGGCTGTGCGCCGGCGATGCCGTCGGAGGCCGAGCTCGACTATTTCCTGGCCATGCCCGAGCGGCCGTTCCGGCTGCGCGGGGATGCGACACTGGAGCATCTCCATTGGGTGGCGGGCCGTTCCAGCAATTATGAGGAACTGACCGTGCTGGCGGTGGACCATCGCAGCCAGTTCGAGGATCTGGCCGCCGAACTCGGCGCCGATGAAAGCAGGATTTCTATTTTCAAGACGCTCGCTTTGCGGGCCGTGGACCGGGTTGCCGCCGGCGAAGCCAGCTTCGGCGTGCTGCTGGATGGCCGCTACAGCAGCGACGCGCTCGCCATTGCCGCTGACCATCCTTACTGGATCGGGCGGCCGATCGAGGTGCCGAAATCACGCCCTCTGGCGTTCGAAGGTTCGTCCGACGTCGCGACGGAACTGCTCGAATGGCCGGCAAACCACGTCGTCAAATGCCTGGTCTATTATCACCCGGACGACTCCGCGGAACTGCGCGAATGCCAGGAGCGGCAATTGCTCCGCCTGTTCGATGCGTGCCGCAAGACGCGGCACGAACTGCTGATCGAAGTGATCGCGCCCGCCGGCATGGCGTCGACGCCCTCGACCGTGGCAAAAACGCTGCGGCGCTTCTATGCCATCGGCTTGCGACCGGACTGGTGGAAGCTGGAGCCGGTCGCCCATCCGGAAGCGTGGCGAGAGGTGCAGGCGGCCGTGCTCGAAAATGATCCGCACTGCCGGGGCGCCGTGCTGCTCGGCCTGTCCGCCGCGCATGAGGAATTGCTGTCCTCGTTCAAGGCTGCCGCTCCCTTCCGAATCGTCAAGGGTTTCGCAGTGGGGCGGACCATTTTCCACGACGTTGCCCGCGATTGGCTTTCGGGCAGGATCGATGATGAAGCCGCCGTAGCCGAGCTTGCGGCTAAATTGGGTGCGCTCGTCGATGCCTGGCGGAGCGCGCGCGGTGCGGTCGAACAGGACGCGTGAGCCGGCTGCGCATCACTGCGGCGCAGGCCACCGTCCGCTGGCTGGCGGCCCAGTCGGTCGCGACGCCCGAGGGAGAATTGCCCTATTTCGGCGGTGTCTGGGCGATCTTCGGCCATGGCAATGTCGCTGGCCTGGGGGAGGCACTTCACGCCGCGCGAGAATCGCTGCCGACCTATCGCGCGCATAATGAACAGGCGATGGCGCATGCCGCGATCGCCTTTGCCAAACAATCGCGCCGCCGCCGCGCAATGGTCTGCACCACATCGATTGGGCCGGGCGCGACCAACCTCGTCACCGCAGCGGCGCTGGCGCACGTCAATCGTCTGCCCGTGCTGCTCCTGCCCGGCGATGTCTATGCCAGCCGCCGGCCGGATCCGGTATTGCAGCAGGTCGAGAGTTTTGCCGATGCGACGGTCTCGGCCAATGATTGCCTGCGGCCCGTATCGCGCTATTTCGATCGCATCACTCGGCCGGAACAGATACTGGACGCGCTGCCGCGCGCGCTCGCGACGCTGCTCGATCCGGCATCCTGCGGTCCTGCCACGCTCGCCTTCTGTCAGGATGTCCAGGCGGAGGCGTTCGATTATCCTGAAGATTTCTTCGAACGCCGGTGTTGGCATATTCGGGCGCCGGCACCCGATCCGGCCGAACTGGCCCGCCTCATACCTGCGCTCGAACGTGCCGAGCGCCCCTTGATGATCGTCGGCGGGGGTGTCGGCTATGCCGAGGCTGGCGCAATATTGGGCGCGTTTGCGGCGCGTTCCGGCATCCCCTTTGCCGAAACCCAGGCCGGCAAGGGCATTTTGCGTTACGACCATCCGATGAACCTCGGCGCGATTGGCGTCACTGGAAGCGCCGCCGCCAATGCTGCTGCGCGCGAAGCCGATCTGATCATCGGACTCGGCACTCGCCTGCAGGACTTCACGACCGGCTCGCGCGCCCTGTTCGCGGCACCGGCGTGTCGGCTCGTCCAGGTCAATGTGGCCACCTATGATGCGCACAAACAGGGTGCCGAGGCGGTCGTCGGCGACGCGCGTGCCGTGTTGGAGCGGCTGGCGGCTGCGCTGCCGGACTGGCAGGCTCCCGCCGCGTGGACGCGCAAGGCAGCTGCCGCGATCGCCGACTGGAACGGACAGGTCGAATCCGCCACCGCACCCGGAAAAGCCGATCATGTCCCGAGCGACGCGCAGGTGCTTGGCGCCGTCTGGCGCATGGCGGCGGAGGATGCAGTGGTGGTGTGTGCCGCGGGCGGCCTGCCAGGCGAATTGCACAAATTATGGCGGGTGCGCCGGAGCGGCGGCTACCATGTCGAATATGGCTTTTCCTGCATGGGCTATGAAATTGCCGGCGGCCTTGGGGCAAAAATGGCGGAGCCGAACCGCGAAGTGCATGTGCTGGTCGGCGACGGCTCCTATCTCATGATGAATTCGGAACTGGCGACGTCGGTGACGCTGGGACGCAAGCTCATCGTCACCTTGCTCGACAATGGCGGTTTCGGCTGCATCCACCGGCTGCAGCGCGCGCAGGGTGGCGCGTCGTTCAACAATTTGCTCAGCGATTCCGGCCAGGACGACACGCGCGGCGCCATCGATTTTGCCGGCCATGCTCGAAGCCTCGGCGCCCATGCTGAAAAAGTCTCCGATATTGCCGAACTCGAGGCTGCGTTGGTGCGCGCGCGCCGGAGTGATCGAACCTATGTCGTCGTCATCGAAACCGATCCCGACGCATCGACTGCGGCCGGTGGCGCCTGGTGGGATGTCGCCACGCCGGAAATCTCGGAGAGGGCGGAAGTGCGGGCGGCGCGGGCCGCATATGAAGCTCGCCTGACCGACAGGAGGAAGCCGTCATGACGATCCGCTTCGGCGTGAGCCCCATTGCGTGGATCAATGACGACATGCCCGAACTGGGCGGTGACACGCCGCTGAACGCCGTGCTCGCCGACGTTCGGGATCTGGGGTTTTCCGGGGTCGAATTGGGCGGAAGTTTCCCGCGCGACGCCGCGGCGCTTTCGGCCCTGCTGGCGAGCTTCGAACTGGCACTTGTCGGCGGATGGTATAGCGGATCGCTGCTCGAGCAGAGCGCGCAGGACGAGATTGCGGCGCTGCAATCGCATCTGGCGTTGCTGGAGGCGCTGGGGTCGACCGTCTTCGTCTTTGCGGAAACCAGCAACGCGATACACGGCAATCGGGGCACGCCGCTCGGCCAAACCCCTCGCCTCGCGCGGGACGATTGGAAGCGTTTCGGTGAGGCGAT
>Ga0207675_100000461_pt1 | contig 39592 bp, 36 predicted proteins | sample KBSSwiS42_FD_184305 | JGI IMG/M metagenome (GOLD analysis project Ga0207675, IMG submission 184305) | Switchgrass rhizosphere microbial communities from Kellogg Biological Station, Michigan, USA - KBS Switchgrass S4-2 (SPAdes) (version 2) | ecosystem: Host-associated > Plants > Roots >...
CGTGAAGCGTTTTCGCCGGATGGTGGCCAGCCTCGCAGATGCGCCCATCGACGTTGAGCGCGGGCGGGCGGTGCTGAAGGATCTGCTCGGCCCGATCTGGATTGCGCCGCGGGATGGCTACCTGGTCGCCAAGATGGGGCTGGAATGCCAGCCCCTCTTAGGATCTTCTATTCGTGGTAGCGGGGGCAGGATTTGAACCTGCGACCTTCGGGTTATGAGCCCGACGAGCTGCCAGACTGCTCCACCCCGCAATCGAGCCGCGCAATATACCGGCGGGCGCGAGGAAATTCAATCGTCAGACTCAGCGCGCCTGAAAGCCGCCGGCGCGTCGCCGGACGCCGACAACCGGTCGGGTTCCCGTCCTATCGCCTCACGCGGACAATTGCCTGACCGTAGGACGAGCCTGACCTGCCAATCACTGGAATTGGAATTTGCCGCCATGATGGCACTTAGCGAGTCGCCCACCGACCTGACCACGCCGCTCCGGCCGCCGCGGATCCTGAGTTGGTTCGATTCGCTCTCGGCCGGTCGCTGTACGCTGCCGCAACTCAGTCGCTGGGTGCTTGAGGCCTGCAGAGCTGATCCCGGCGCGGCGGACGGCGTGCTGCTGCTGCTCGACGAATACCGCGATGCCGGCAAGCTGAAGCAATTCGATTTTCGACCGCTGCAGCGCGAGCTGCAACGGCGCGCCCGGCAGCTCGACGAGCCAGTTGCGGATACCGGTCCGATCGAGGAGACCGATGCCCGTCCCCCGGATCCTCCCAAGCGCCGTCCGATTCGGGACAGGGATCCGACGCAGACCATCGCCATGCCTGCGCCGGCCATAGAGGGCCCGGTCGCGGATTCCGCGGTCTCCGATGTTCCGGTCGCAGAGCATTCAGTCAAGGATGCAGTCGACGAGGCGCCGGCTTCCAGCGCGGCCCCCGTTGCGCTCGTCGGTACGCAGACGATCCTGCGCGATCGTTACATTCTGCACGATGAGATCGGTCGCGGTGGCGCAGGCATTGTTTACCTGGCGTTCGACCGCAACCGGGCCGGCCTGCCGCACGATCAACAGTACGTCGCGCTCAAGGTGGTGCGCGACGAGCACGCGCGGCGCCCGGAGACACTGCACGCGCTCCGTCGTGAGTTTCATCAGGCACAGTCCCTCTCACACCCCGGGATCGTCAACGTCTTCGACTTCGATCACGACGGCGACACGTACTTCGTCACTATGGAGTTGCTCGATGGGGAGCCGCTCGGGCAGTTGATGAGCGCTGCCCTGCCCCAACCGCTCGCGCGCGAGACTGCGTATCAAATACTGGGCGAGCTCGGCGATGCCATCGCCTACGCTCACGAGCGCGACGTCCTGCACCTGGATCTCAAGCCGGGGAACGTCATGGTTCTCCGGCAGGGCCACGTGCGCGTGCTCGATTTCGGCCTTGCGCAGACCTTCATGGCGGAGCCGTGGATCTCGGACATGCCGATCCCCGCTGCGGCCACACCGGCCTACGCAAGCTGCGAGCGGCTGGTTGGGGACCTGCCCGATGTGCGCGACGACATCTTCAGCTTCGCCTGTCTCGCCTACGAACTGCTGAGCGGCAGGCACCCGTTCGGTCGGGGATCCGCGCTGGAGGCTCGCGAGAAGGGCCTCAAGCCCCGTCGCATCAGGGGCCTGTCTCACCGCCAATGGCGCCTATTGAAGCGCGCGCTGGCATTCTCACGCGAGGATCGCCTGGACAGCATGCAGGAGCTCCTGCCGGGCCTCGCCCTGCCCTCCGGCCCGTCGCGCCGAAGCGTGCGCGCAGGGCTGCGCCCGCGTCGCAGCCCCGCAGCACTGTGGCCCATAGCGGCGATGAGCGTGGCGGTGCTGGGCATCATTGCAGCGCTGGCCTGGAGCCGATTGCCAAGTGACGTTCGCGCGTCTGTCGCCGCACGCACGGCCGCGACCGGTTCGACGCTGAGGGAGGCCGGTGAGAGCGCGCGCACGTGGGTCAGTACTCGCTCGGCGACGTTCCCCGTCGAAGCAGATCAGGCAGCATCGTCCGTCAGTTCGTCTGCGCCGACCGCCGCGCCACCGCCCGAGCTCGCCGCTCCTCCTGTTGCATCGCCTGTACCCGGACCGGATGCGGTGACTGTCCAGCCACCGGCTGAGGAAGCGGTTGCAATGCCCCCATCGACGGATCCGGGCGCCCGGGTCTCGGAGCCCGCGATTGCGGAGCCTGCGGACACGACGCAGCAACCCGCGGCGTCACCGAGCGGTGACGGACCTGGAACACTCGAATTTGCCGCGGACACCGTGACAGTCAGCGAATCGGAGTCGATGGCGCGTGTGAAGGTGCGGCGGCGCGGTGGTGCCACGGGCGACATCTCCTTCGCCTGGCGGACGCACGATGACAGCGCGTTGGCTGGCGAGGACTATGCTGCCGCGGAACTCCGTGAAACGATGGCCGAAGGACAGACGTCGGCGACCTTGCTGATTCCGCTCGTCGCCGACTCGGTGGCCGAGAACACCGAGCTTCTCGATGTCGTCATCGAGGACGCGCGCGGGGCGCGCCTTGGTTCGGTCACACGCGTGGGTGTGATCATCGTCGATGACGACTGAGTCCTTTCGCCCTAGGGGAGCACTCGGGCGCAGAGCGCGAGCAGCAGGCCGGGAAATACGCCGAGCAGGAGAACGGCGAGGCCGTTGACGCTCAGCACGGTGCGCAGCGCCCCGCTTGCCTGCAACGCTAGTTTGTCCTTCGGCTCGTCGAAGTACATCAGCTTGACGAGGCGCAGGTAGTAATACGCGCCGATCACCGAGAACAGCACGGCCAGCACGGCGAGCCAGGCCATTCCTGCATCGAGGATGGCCTGGATCACCGTCAGCTTTGCCCAGAAGCCGACGAACGGCGGCACGCCGGCCATGCTGAACATCACCATCAGCATGACCGCGGCGAACCACGGACTACGCGCATTGAGTCCCTTGAAGTCGTCGAGACGGTCGGCCTCGAACCCGGTGCGCGACAGCAGAATGATCATGCCGAAACCCGCGATCGCCATGATCACGTAGGCAATCGTGTAGTAGAGCGCCGCCTGATAGCCCACGCTCGTGCCGGCGAGGATGCCGAGCAGGATGAACCCGACATGCGAGATCGTCGAATACGCGAGCATGCGCTTGAGGTTTGTCTGGGCGATGGCGACGATGTTTCCGATCGCCATCGACAGCACCGCGACTACGACCAGCATGTCCTGCCATCCCGGGTGCAGCCCGGCCAGCCCCTCGGCCAATAACCGGTAGGCAAGTGCGAACGATGCAATCTTGGGAGCGGATCCCAGGAAAAGCGTCACGGGCGTCGGCGCGCCGTGATAGACGTCGGGCACCCACGTGTGGAACGGCACCGCTCCGAACTTGAAGGCAACGCCGACGATCAGGAATGCGAGGCCAAACAGGAGCCCGATCTGTTCCGCACCCAGCAACGCCACCGATTTGCCGATCGCGCCCAGTTCGAGCGATCCGGTCACGCCGTAGATGATAGACATGCCGAAGAGCAGTGCCCCCGAAGCGATTGACCCCAGAACGAAATACTTGATGGCTGACTCCGCCGCCACACCCGACTCGCGGTTGAACGCGACCATCGCATAAAGCGACAGCGCCTGAAGCTCCACACCGAGATAGAGCGTGACCAGGCTGTTCGCTGACACCAGTACCATGATCCCGAGCAGTGCGAACAGGCCGAGCACGTAGTACTCGCCTTTCAGGATTCCCCGTTTCTGCAGGTAGTCGTGCGAATAGAGAAACGCGAGCGCTACTGCGCCGCAGGCGACGATCTTGAGAAGCGTTCCCACCGGGTCCGCCACGTAAGTGCCGGCCCAGGCCACGGTGCGCTCGCCGACGCTGTGGTCCGCAGCGATCCAGGCGGTGCCCGCCAGCGCGACCAGCGACAGCAGGAACGTCACCCAGCGACGCCGGTCGTCGATCACGAGATCTACGAGCAGGATCACGCACGCGGCGGACATCAGCCAGATCTCTGGCAGCGCGAGCCAGAGGTCCGTCGGGGTGATCGAAGCGGGGTCCATCACAGCTTGCTCATCATCATCTGCTGCACCAGCTGCTCGATCGTGGGTCGCATCGCGTCGAGCAGCGGCGCCGGCCAGAGACCGAGCGCGAGCACCGACACCGCGAGTGCGCCGAGCACCACGAACTCACGCGGGTTCAGGTCCGTGAGCCTGGCCACGTTGTCATTTGCGACCGCGCCGAAGATGACCCGCTTGACCAGCCACAGCGTGTAGGCCGCGCCCAGCACGAGGATCGTCGCCGCCAGGAATGCATACCAGAAATCAGCGCGGAAGCTCGACAGGATCACCAGGAACTCGCCCACGAACCCTGAAGTGCCGGGTAGGCCGGCATTGGCCATCGCGAACAGGACCGCGAAGGCGGCGAAGACCGGCATGGTGTTCACTACGCCGCCGTAGTCGGCGATCTCGCGGCTGTGTACCCGGTCGTAAAGCACGCCGATGCAGAAGAAGAGCGCGCCGGAGACCAGACCGTGCGACACCATCTGCACCATCGCCCCGTCGAGTCCCATCGCCACGCCCTTGAGATCGCCGGTATTGCGCAGAATCTGGTACCCGGCGAACGCACCCAGCGTGACGAAGCCCATGTGGGCGATCGACGAGTACGCGATCAGCTTCTTCATGTCGCGCTGCGCGATGGCGACGAAGGCGATATACACGACGGCGATCAGGGACAGCGCAATGACCGCCCAGTCGAGCGCACGGCTCGCATCCGGAGCGATCGGCAGGCTGAACCGCAGGAAGCCGTAGCCGCCCATCTTGAGCATGATCGCCGCCAGGATCACCGAGCCACCCGTCGGCGCCTCGACGTGCGCATCCGGCAGCCAGGTGTGCACTGGGAACATCGGCACCTTGACTGCAAACGCCAGCAGGAACGCGACGAAAACAAAGGTCTGTTCGCGGAGCGTGAGCGGCATCGCCTGCAGGTCGGCGATGGCGTAGCTGCCACCCTGCACGTAGAGATAAATGAGCGCCACCAGCATCAGCACCGAGCCCAGGAAGGTGTACAGGAAGAACTTGACGGTGGCGTACACCCGCCGCGGTCCGCCCCAGACCCCGATGATCACGAACATCGGGATCAGCATGGCCTCCCACAGCACGTAGAAGAGCAGCGCATCCATCGCCGCGAACACGCCGATCATCAGCCCCTCGAGGATCAGAAAGGCGGCCAGATACTGCATCGGGCGCTGCTCGATCGTGGTCCACGCGGCGATCACAACCAGCGGCGTGATGAACGCCGTGAGCACGATGAGCGGCATCGAGATCCCGTCGACCCCGAGGTGGTACCAGGACTTGAAGACGCCGATCCACGGCTGCCGTTCGACGAACTGCATCGCCGCGGTCGCCGTGTCGAAGTCGCGCCAGAGGACGACGCTCAAGGCGAAGGTCGCGAGCGTGGCCGCGAGCGCCAGCCAGCGGCCGAACGCGGCGCGCGAGTCGCCCATGAGCAACAGCAACAGGCCGGCCGCAACGGGCAGCCAGGTGAGCATGCTCAGGATCGGAAAATCAGCGCGCATGGCTCAGCGCCGCCACAGCAGCCAGCCTAGCAACGCCGACAGGCCGATGATCGTGGCGAAGGCGTAGTGATAGAGATATCCCGACTGCAAGGCCCGGAGCTTGCCCGCGGCCCAGCCGACGAGCCGCGCCGAACCGTTGACCGCGGCACCGTCGATCAGCGCCACATCGCCCCCGCGCCAGAACGCCTGGGCGATCCCCCGTGCCGCGCTGGCAAGCACCTTCTCGTTGAAGGCGTCGAAGTAGTACTTGTTCACGAGCAGCGTGTAGAGGCCCCCCGCCCGTTCGCGGAGCTGCGCCGCGAGCCCCGGACGCTTCAGGTACACGAACCATGCGGCCGCGACACCCGCCGCGGCGAGCCAGACCGCCGGTGACGTCATTGACGTCACTCCGTGAAGAACGAAGGCCGCAGGCCCGTGAAACTCCTCGCGCAGGTGGCCGAGCACGTCGTGCTGCGGCAGCACCGCGATCGCGTTGCCGAACCAGCCGCCGAAGAGCAGCGGGCCGATCGTGGGCCAGCCCGCGATCACCGACGGGATCGCGAGCAGCACCAGCGGCACGGTCACGACCCACGGGCTCTCGTGCAGGTGCTCGCGCGTGTGCTCATCCATCCGCGGTTCGCCGTGGAATGTCATGAACACCAGGCGGAACGTGTAGAACGCGGTCACGAACACGCCGAGCAGCACGCACCAGTAGGCGTAGCCGGCGGCGGGGAGATGCGAGTCGTGCACTGCCTCGATCAGCGCGTCCTTGGAGAAAAAGCCGGAGAAGCCGGGAAACCCGATCAGTGCGAGTGCGCCGATCAGGCAGGTCCAGTACGTGACCGGCATATACCTGCGGAGCCCGCCCATCTGGCGCATGTCCTGCTCGTGGTGCATGGCGATGATGACCGAGCCCGCAGCCAGGAACAGCAGCGCCTTGAAGAACGCATGCGTCATCAAGTGGAAGATCGCGCCGGCATACGCCGAAACGCCCAGTGCCACGGTCATGTAACCGAGCTGCGACAGCGTCGAGTACGCAACCACCCGCTTGATGTCGTTGTTGACGATGCCGAGCAGGCCCATGAAGAGCGCGGTGGTGGCGCCGATCACGAGCACGAAGCTGAGCGCGGTCTCCGAGTGCTCGAAGAGCGGAGACATACGCGCCACCATGAAGATGCCCGCCGTGACCATCGTCGCCGCGTGGATCAGCGCGGAGATTGGCGTAGGGCCTTCCATCGAGTCCGGCAGCCAGACGTGCAGCGGCACCTGCGCCGACTTGCCCATCGCGCCCACGAACAGGCAGATGCAGATCACGGTGATCGCCGACCACGCCGTTCCCGGCAGGATCTCGAAGGTCCGCTCGGCCATCGCCGGAGCGCCAGCAAACACCTCCGCGTAGTGCAACGATCCAGTCAGGTACACGATCCCGGCGATGCCCAGCACGAAGCCGAAGTCGCCGACGCGGTTCACCAGGAAGGCCTTCAGGTTGGCGAAGATTGCGCTCGGCCGCGTGTACCAGAAACCGATCAGCAGGTAGGACACGAGTCCGACCGCTTCCCAGCCGAAGAAGAGCTGCAACAGGTTGTTCGACATCACGAGCATCAGCATCGCGAAGGTGAACAGCGAGATGTAGCTGAAGAAGCGCGTGTAGCCGGGGTCGTCATGCATGTACCCGATCGTGTAGATGTGTACCATCAGCGACACAAAGGTCACGACGACCATCATCAGTGCGCTCAGCCGGTCGATCAGGAAGCCGACTTCCATGCGGATGCCGTCGCTCACGAGCCAGGTGTAGACCGCGTCGTCGAACACCGGCGTGCCGTGCGTAATCGCCCACAGCACCTTGACCGAGAGCGCGAAGGAGATCGCCACCGCGGCGATCGTGACGCTGTGCGATCCCGCACGCCCGATCCAGCGGCCAAAGAGTCCGGCTGCGATCGCGGCCAGGAGTGGTGCCAGCACGATTACCAGCAGCGTGCGCTCCACCGCTCAGCCCCTCATTGTGTCGAGGTCCTCGACATTGATGCTCTGTCGCTCGCGGAACAGCACGACGAGGATCGCGAGTCCGATGGCCGACTCGGCCGCCGCGACGGTCAGGATGAAGAACACGAAAACCTGCCCGGACAGATCGCCGAGGTAATGCGCAAAGGCGATGAAATTGAAGTTGACCGCGAGCAGCATCAGCTCGATGCACATCAGGAGCAGCAGCACGTTCTTGCGGTTCAAGAAGATGCCGGCGACGCTCAGGCTGAACAGGATCCCGGAGAGCAGCAGCACATGCGACAGCGGAATCACTGGCCGCCCTCCGCATCCATCTTGACGATCCGGATGCGGTCCCTGGCGCGGACGGCGACCTGGCGATTGATGTCCTGGACTTTCTGGCCGGGACGACGCCGCATGGTGAGCGTGATCGCCGCGACGATCGCCACCAGCAGGATGACCGCCGCGACCTCGAACGGGTACAGGAACTGCGTGTAGAGCAACTCACCGAGTTCCGCGGTGTTCGAGTACCCGGCGGGCTTCGGTACTGGCGGCGTACCCGGCTCGAGACCGAGGTTCCGCACCCAGACCACGAGACCGATCTGCGCGATCACGATCAGCGCGATCAGCACGCCGAGCGGCGCATAGCGCGTGAAACCCTGCTTGAGCTTCGCGAGATCGATGTCGAGCATCATCACGACGAAGAGCCACAGCACCATGACCGCACCCACGTAGACCACGAGTAGTGTCACGGCGAGGAACTCCGCCTCGAGCAGCAGCCAGATCACCGCGCTGGTAATGAAGGCGAACACGAGAAACAAAGCGCAGTGCACCGGGTTGCGCGCCGTGATGACACCGATCGCCGCGATCACCACCAGGGCCGCGAAGGCGTAGAACAGGATGCTCGTGAACATGCGCGCTGTTCTCGCTCAGCGGTAACGGGCGTCCGCAGCCTTGTCGGCCGCGATCATCGCCTCGTAGCGTTCGCCGATCGCGAGCAGCTTGTCCTTGGTCATGATGTTCTCGCCCCGGTTCTCCATGTGGTACTCGTGGATCCGGGTTTCCACGATGGCATCCACGGGACAGGCCTCCTCGCAGAAGCCGCAGTAGATGCACTTGAAGAGATCGATGTCGTAGCGCGTCGTGCGGCGCGTGCCGTCGGGCCCTACGTCGGATTCGATCGTGATCGCGAGCGCGGGGCAGACCGCCTCGCAGAGCTTGCAGGCGATGCATCGCTCCTGTCCGTTCGGATAACGGCGCAATGCGTGCAGCCCGCGAAAGCGCGGCGATTGCGGTGTCTTCTCCTCTGGATACTGCAAGGTTACCTTCGGCCGGAAGAAATTCCGCAGCGTTACTGACAGGCCGACGAGCAGCTCGGAGAGGAAGAATGTCTTCAGGACGTTGCGCATCGTGGTACTCATGCCCCCCAGGGGCCGACTTTCCAGTGCCACATCGCGGCCTCGACCACGATCCATACCAGCGTCACCGGGATAAACACCTTCCAGCCGAGACGCATGATCTGATCGTAGCGGTAGCGCGGGAACGTCGCGCGGAACCAGAGGAAGCAGAACAGGAAGAAGCCGATCTTGATCGCGAGCCAGTGCAGCCCCGGCTCGGCGAGAAACGTCTCGCCGACTACCGGGTAGCCCTCGAACGGCGACAGCCAGCCGCCGAGAAAGAACGTCGACGCGAGCGCCGAGATGAGGATCATGTTCGCGTATTCGGAGAGGAAAAAGATCGCGAACGCGACTCCTGAATACTCGACGTGGAAACCGGCAACGATCTCCGACTCCCCCTCGGCGACGTCGAAGGGCGCGCGGTTGGTCTCCGCCACGCCGGCGATGAAGTACACGATCAAGAGCGGGAACAGCCACGACCAGTAGAAGGACAACGGGCCGCCTGACTGCCCCTCGATGATCTTGCCGATGTTGAGCGTGCCCGAGGCCATCACCACCCCGACCAGCGCGAAACCCATTGCGATCTCGTAGGCGACGATCTGCGCGGCCGAGCGCATCGCGCCGAGGAAAGCGTACTTGGAATTGGTCGCCCAGCCCGCGAGGATGATCCCGTAGGCGCCGAAGCCTGCGAGCGCAAGGATGTACAGGACGCCCGCGTCGACGTCGGCGATTGAGAACCCTGGCCACAGCGACATGACCGCCCAGGCCGCGAACGCGGGGACGAGCGCGAGCAGCGGCGCCGTAATGAACAGGAAGCGGTTCGAGCGCGTCGGGATCACCACTTCCTTGATCAGGAGCTTGAGCACGTCGGCGAAGGGTTGCAGCAGACCCTTCGGCCCCACGCGATTGGGCCCGATGCGCGACTGCATGTAACCGATCACCTTGCGTTCGGCGAGCGTGAGATAAGCCACGCACAGGATCACGATCACGGTGAGCGTCAGGATCTGCCCGAGCGAGATCAACGATCCGCGCAGCCATTCGGGCCAGCCCTGCCAGGTGGTGACGAACGCATCGATCATTCGATGCCGCTCCCGGCACGACCCGCCCGTGTCTCCTGCAGCGGGCGCGAACGGCGCACGACAGCGTCGACCCGGTAGATCGGCGTCCCGCGCACCTTGTCGACGCCGTTCAGATGACCGGCGACAAATGCGCCCGCAGCCGGCGGTGCGGCGTACATCCCGTCCAACGCGCCCTTGAGCTCGTTGCGAACGTCCTCGGAGCTCAGGTAGTCGAATCCCGTCACGCCGAGCAGGTTCGCGAGTACGCGCAGCACCTTCCAGCCGGGCCGCGCTTCGCCCGGGGGACGCGCCGCGCCCGCAACACTCTGCCAGCGTCCCTCGACGTTGACCCAGGTGCCCGAGGTCTCCGCAAAGGCGGCGATCGGGAGCATGTGCGTCGAATGCCCGCGCTGTTCCGCGCCGGCATACGGTGTCAGCGCGAGGACGCAATCCGCGGCCCGGAACGCCGCCTCGGCGCGGCTCGGTACCGCGAAGTCCTCCGCCTCGATCGCGCCCACCAGCACGTACGCCCTCAGATTCGCGCCCAGCATCTCGGCCACGGACATACCGCGCGGCACGACACCGCGGCCACCGGCATCGCGATGCGGAGTCGTCCCGGCGAGCGCCGCGCCCACTGCATTTCCGCCCTCCGGCAGGAAGCCCAGGCGCGCCCCGGTGGCCGTGGCCACTGCAGCGGCCAGTGCATGGATCTCCGACCATGCAGGATGACGCCGCGCGAGCGCGCCCAGAAGCACCAGCCGCAGCTCACCGGTCGCGAGCATCGTCGCGATCCGCTCGTGCTCGGGATCCGGGGTCAGGTCCTCCACCGCAGAGCGGAGCGCCGGCGGCACTGGCTTGCCTTGCGGGCGGAGCGCCGCGAGCAGTACCGCGGCCAGGTGGCGACCCATGCCGAGCCCGTTGCTGGTCAGGCTCGCTTCGACGGGGAACAGCAGCTCCTGGCGCCGCGGGCCGATCAGCGCCACCTTCGCGCCCTTGCGCGCCGCGCCCTTGCGCAGGCGGTGTGCGATCAACGGCACCTCCTGGCGGAGGTTACTGCCCACGACCAGCACCGATGCAGCGGTCTCGAGCTCGGCGATCCGGCAGCCAAGCAGCGGCGCCGCGGGCTCGGAGTCCTGGTCGCGAAAGTCGACCTGCTGCAGCCGGTGATCGACGTTCGCGCAACCGAGCCCGCGTGCGAGCCGCGCAGCGAGCGCGTGCTCCTCGAGCGTCGCACCCGGCGCGACCAGGAATCCGATCTGTCCGGCGCCGTGCTGGTCGGCCACCTTGCGCAGGGCCGCCGCGGCATTCGCGAGTGCCGTCTCCCAGTCGACCTCGCGCCACTCGCCATCGACCTTCTGCATCGGAGATCGCGCGCGATCCTCGGTGTAGAGGCCCTCGCAGCTGAACCGGTCGCGATCGGCGATCCAGGTCTCGTTGATCTCCTCGTTGGCGCGTGGCACGACGCGCATGAGACGCCCGCGCAGCACGTGACCGTACAAATTGCTGCCGACGCAGTCGTGCGGCGAGACGAGCTCGTGTTGGGTCATCTCCCAGGCCCGCGCACGGTACCGATATGGCTTGTTGTTGAGCGCGCCCACCGGACAGAGATCGATGATGTTGCCGGAGAGCTCGTGGTCGACACTCTGCTCGACATAGGTCGAGATCTGCATCAGCTCGCCACGACCCACCGTGCCCAGCTCCTGGATCCCCGCGATCTCCTCGCCGAAGCGGACGCAGCGCGTGCACTGGATGCAGCGCGTCATGTCGGTCGACACCAGCGGCCCCAGGTTTTTGTCCTTCACGACCCGCTTGCGCTCGGCGTAGCGCGAGACGTCGCGACCGTAGCCCATGGCGAGGTCCTGCAGCTCGCACTCCCCACCCTGATCGCAGATCGGGCAGTCGAGCGGGTGATTGATGAGCAGGAACTCCATGGTGGCCTTCTGCGCCGCGATCGCCCTGGGCGAGCGCGTGAAGACCTTCATTCCCTCCACGATCGGGGTGGCGCAGGCCGGCATCGGCTTCGGCGCCTTCTCGACCTCGACCAGGCACATGCGGCAGTTCGCCGCCACGGAGAGTTTTTCGTGGTAGCAGAAGCGCGGTATGTACGTGCCCTCGGCATCCGTTACCTGGATGATCATGGCGCCCTTACGCGCCTTGCGCGCCACGCCGTCGATCTCGACGTTGACCAGCTCTTCGCTCATGGGTGATCAGGCCGCGCGGCCGCGCGCCTCGACGATGCTGTGGCCGTGCTGGACGTAGTACTCGAACTCGTGCCGGAAGTGCTTGACGAAGCTCTGCACCGGCCAGGCGGCCGCGTCGCCGAGCGCGCAGATCGTATGACCCTCGATCTTGTTCGCGACGTCGACCAGCATGTCGATATCGGCCTGTCGCCCCTGCCCCGCCATGATCCGCCTGATCGTGCGGTTGAGCCAGCCGGTGCCCTCGCGGCACGGAGTGCACTGCCCGCAGGACTCCGCGAAGAAGAAGCGCGAAATGCGCTCGAGCACGCGGACCATACAGGTCGTCTCGTCCATGACGATGACGGCGGCCGAACCTATCGCAGAGCCCGCTTTGCGCAGCGAGTCGTAATCCATGTTGACGCCCATCATCGTCTCGGCGGGCACGACCGGTACGGAGGCTCCCCCGGGAATGACTGCCTTGAGCTTGGCACCACCGCGCATCCCGCCGCACAGCGCAAGCAACTCGGCAAACGGGATGCCGAGCGGCAGCTCGTAGTTGCCCGGCTTCTCGACGTGACCCGACACGGAGAAGATGATCGTACCGCCCGCGTTCTGCGGCCCCAGCCCCGCGAACCACTCCGGTCCCCTGCGCAGGATCGTGGGCACCGAGGCGAAGCTCTGGGTGTTGTTGATCGTGGTCGGCTTGCCGTACAGGCCGAAGTTCGCGGGGAACGGCGGCTTGAAGCGCGGCTTGCCCTGCTTGCCCTCGAGTGAGTCGAGCAGTGCCGTTTCCTCGCCGCAGATGTAGGCGCCCGCGCCGACAAACGTGTAGAGATCGAAGTCGACGCCCGAGCCTTTCAGGTTCTTCCCGAGCAGCCCCGCTTGGTACGCCTCCTCGAGCGCAGCGTCGAAACGCGGCACCGGTTCCGCCATGAATTCGCCGCGGATGTAGTTGTAGCCCACGGTCGCTCCCATCGCGTAGCCGCCGATCGCCATTCCCTCGATCAGGGCGTGCGGGTTGTAGCGCAGGATGTCGCGGTCGTGACAGGTCCCGGGCTCGCTCTCATCCGAGTTGCACACCACGTACTTCTGCACCGGCGCCGTCCGCGGCATGAACGACCACTTGAGGCCGGTCGGGAAACCCGCACCGCCGCGGCCCTTGAGCCCCGAGGCCTTGACGGTCTCGATGACCTGCTCCTGTGGCGGCTTCGTAGCAAGAATCTTCTCCCATGCCTCGTAGCCGCCGATCCGACGGTAGGTCTCGAGCGTCCACGGCCTCTCGTACTTGAGAGGCTCGAAACAGACGAGGTTCAGACGGTCGGTCCAGTCGGCCACCGCGACTCCTACTTGTGCGCCTCGAGCACCCGATCGACCCCTTCCGGCGTCAGGTTCTCGTAGTACACGTGGTCAACCATCATCATCGGCGCGCCGTTGCAGGCCGCGAGGCACTCCTCCTCCTTCTTGAGGAAGAAACGCCCGTCTGGCGTGCTTTCCCCGACCTTGATTCCGAGCCGGCGCTCGACGTGCGCGAGCAGCTCCTCGCCGCCGCAGAGCATGCACGAGATATTGGTGCACACGGAGATGTGATGCCGTCCGACCAGCTGCGTCTCGAACATCGAATAGAAGCTCGCGACCTCGTAGACCTGGATCGGCGGCAGACCGAGATACGACGCCACCGCGTCCATGCCGTCCTGCGTCAGGTGACCGTGCTCATGCTGCAGCGCGTGCAGCGCCGCGATCACGGCCGAACGGCGCCGGTCCGGAGGGAACTTGGCGACCCAGCGATCAATCTCCGCGCGCACCTCGGCGGAGAGCGCTGCGACCGGGGCGTCGTTCACGGCGCTCATCGATCGATCTCCCCGAAAACGACGTCCGCCGTGCCGATCACCGCCACGACATCCGCAAGCATGTGGCCCTGGACCATCTCGTCGAGCGCCGCCAGATGAGGGAAACCGGGCGCGCGACACTTGAGCCGGTACGGCTTGTTGGCGCCGTCGGACACGATATAGCAGCCGAACTCGCCCTTGGGGGCCTCGACCGCGGCGTACGACTCGCCTTCCGGCACGCAGTACCCCTCGGTGAAGAGCTTGAAGTGGTGGATCAGCGATTCCATGTCGCCCTTCATCTCCTCGCGAGTCGGCGGCACGAGCTTGTGGTCGCCGATCATTACCGGGCCCGGGTTCGCACGCAGCCAGTCGATGCACTGCTTGACGATGCGGTTCGACTGACGCATTTCCTCGACGCGCACCAGGTAGCGGTCGTAGCAATCGCCGTTGACACCGACCGGGATGTCGAAATCCATCGCGCCGTAGACCTCGTAGGGTTGCTTCTTGCGCAGATCCCAGGCGATTCCGGAACCGCGGAGCATCGGCCCCGTGAAACCAAGGTTGAGCGCGCGCTCCGGTGTCACGACGCCGATGTTGACGGTACGCTGCTTCCAGATCCGGTTGTCGGTGAGGAGCGCTTCGTACTCGTCGACGCAGGCCGGGAAGCGCCGAGTGAAGTCCTCGATGAAGTCGAGCATCGACCCCGAGCGCCGCTCGTTCAGGCGGTCGATTTCCTTCTGGCTGCGGAAGCGCGACGGCTGGTAGCGCGGCATCGTGTCGGGCAGGTCCCGGTACACGCCGCCCGGCCGGTAATAGGTCGCGTGCATGCGCGTCCCCGAGACCGCCTCGTAGCAGTCCATCAGGTCCTCGCGCTCGCGGAAGCAGTACAGGAAGATCGTCATGGCGCCGATGTCGAGTCCGTGCGCGCCCAGCCACAACAGGTGGTTCAGGATCCGGGTGATCTCGTCGAACATGACGCGGATGTACTGCGCTCGCAGCGGCGGCTTGACGCCGAGCAGCTTCTCGATCGCGAGCACGTAGGCGTGCTCGTTACACATCATCGAGACGTAGTCGAGCCGGTCCATGTAACCGATCGACTGGTTCCAGGGCTTCGATTCCGCGAGCTTCTCGGTCGCACGGTGCAGGAGCCCGATGTGCGGGTCCGCCTTCTGGACGACCTCGCCGTCCATCTCCAGCACGAGGCGCAGCACGCCGTGCGCCGCCGGGTGCTGCGGCCCGAAGTTCATCGTATAGCTCTGGATCTCAGCCACGGGTGGGCGTGTCCTTGAGCGCCGATTCCCACCGGTTGTCCGCGCGGATCACTTTCGGCACGAGGGTTCGCGGTTCGATCGAGACCGGCTCGTAGACCACGCGCCCCTTGGCAGCGTCGTACCGCACCTCGACGTTGCCGATAAGCGGGAAGTCCTTGCGGAACGGATGCCCGACGAAGCCGTAGTCGGTCAATATCCGGCGCAGGTCAGGGTGCCCGCGGAAGACGATGCCGTACAGATCGAAGGCCTCGCGCTCGTACCAGTCCGCCGCCTTCCATACCTCGATCACCGAATCGAGCATCGGCGGCTCGCCGGCCTCGCAGTACGCGCGCAGCCTGAGCCGGCGGTTGGTCGCGACCGACAGCAAGTGGTAGGCGACGGCAAAGCGCCGCCGCGACTGTCCCTCAACGGGACTGTCACCATTTTGCCGTTCGGCTTGAGGATTCTGCCCCTTGGGACTCTCTCCGGGCCCGCGCTCGACGCCGCGGCTGAAACCGGTGCCGGTCGCGCTCTCGGTATTCCATTCGTCGCGGCCATAGTCCAGATAATCGACCCCCGTCAGGTCGACCAGCTGTTCGAACGCAAAAGCAGCCTCGTCGCGCAACACCCGGCAGGTCTCGACCAGGTCCGCGGACGACACTTCATACGTGAGCTCGCCGCAGCGCGACTCGATACGCCGCAGGCGCTCCCCGAAGCGGGAACCGATGCTCTCGGCGAGGGTGGCCAGGTGGTCGTTCATTCGCTTTCAGCGGGCGATCGTCTGGGTGCGATGGATCTTTTTCTGCAGCTGGATGAGCCCGTACACCAGCGCTTCGGCGGTAGGCGGACAGCCGGGCACGTACACGTCCACCGGCACGATGCGATCGCAGCCGCGTACGACCGCATATGAATAGTGGTAGTAGCCGCCACCGTTGGCGCACGACCCCATCGACAGCACCCAGCGCGGCTCCGGCATCTGGTCATAGACCTTGCGCAGGGCGGGTGCCATCTTGTTGACCAGCGTGCCCGCGACGATCATGACGTCCGACTGGCGGGGACTCGGCCGGAAGATGATTCCGAAGCGGTCCAGGTCGTAGCGCGCCGCGCCGGCATGCATCATCTCGACGGCGCAGCACGCGAGTCCGAAACTCATCGGCCACATCGACCCGGTCCGCGCCCAGTTCATGAGCGCGTCGACCGTGGTCGTGACGAAACCGCGGTCGGGCAGTTCGGAGGCCTCTAGTCCCATTCCAGGGCCCCCTTCTTCCACTCGTAGATGAAACCGACCACCAGCACGAGGAGGAACACGCCCATGGCGGCGATCCCGATCAGGCCGATCCGGTCGAGTGCGACTGCCCAGGGAAAGAGGAATGCGATCTCGAGGTCGAAGACGATGAACAGGATCGCGACGAGGTAGTACCGCACGTCGAACTTCATCCGGGTGTCCTCAAAGGCCTCGAACCCGCATTCGTAGGACGAAGTCTTCTCCGGGTCCGGGCGGCGCGGCGCGAATACGTAGCCGAGCGCGAGCAGCAGCAGACCGATCCCGCCTGCAACGGCGAGAAAGATCAGTACCGGTACGTATTCGGCCAGCATGGGTTGGGGAGGTGTATCGGGTGCGGCGAGCCCGTGATTGTATAAAAAAAAGGGCGAGCCATGGCTCGCCTCTCGAGATCTGGTGCGGATGGAGAGACTCGAACTCTCACGCCTTACGGCACTACCCCCTCAAAGTAGCGTGTCTACCAGTTCCACCACATCCGCGTTTCGTTTGCTCACTCTCCCGCCGGAGCCGGGGCAGGCTCCGGATCCGGCGCGGCGGATCCCGACGCTGGTGGCGCGGGTTCGGGTGCGGGCGCGGCCTGGATCGCGGTGGGATCGACCGGCGCCTGCTGAGCCGGCGTACGGTCCATCACGCTCGCAGGCGCCTCCGTTCCCCGGCTGAAGAGATACGACAAGCCGAGACTCGTCAGGAAGAACAGCGTCGCGAGCACGGCTGTCATCCGCGACAAAAACGACGCCGACCCGCGCGCGCCGAACACGGTTCCAGAGGCGCCCGCGCCGAAGCCCGCCCCGGCATCGGCACCCCGGCCGCGCTGCAGCAGCACAAGCCCCACGATCCCCAAGGCCAGCAGCACGTGAAACACGACCGCCAGCGTCTGTACCCAGTTCATTTCGACTCCGTTTCCGTCATTGATCCGCGGCGGCGCAGATGCGCGCGAACTCGTCCGCCTTGAGGGAAGCACCGCCGACGAGCCCGCCGTCGATGTCCGGCATCGAGAACAGATCCCGCGCGTTCGACGCCTTGACGCTGCCGCCGTACAGGATCCTCACGGATTGCGCGATTGTAGCATCCAGCGCCGCGAGCTTCCCGCGGATCATCCCATGCACCTCCTGCGCCTGGTCCGGACTCGCGTTGCGGCCGGTGCCTATGGCCCAGACGGGCTCATAGGCGATGACGGCGGTGGCGAGCGCGCCGACCCCGCTCACGGCGAGGACAGCGTCGATCTGCCGCGTGACGACCTCGACGGTGCGACCACTCTCGCGCTCGTCCAGCGTCTCGCCGACGCACAGCACCGGCACAAGCTTCTGGGACTGGGCCGCGACGAACTTGCGCGCCACCAGCGCATCGCTCTCGTCGTAGATCTGCCGCCGCTCCGAGTGACCTGCCAGCACGTACCGGCATCCGACATCGCGGAGCATTGCTGCCGACACCTCGCCGGTGAACGCCCCCTGCGTCTCCGCGCAGACGTTCTGCGCGCCGAGCGCGACGTCCGAGTCCCTGATCAACCGCCCGGTCTCCCACAGATAGACGTACGGAGGGCAGAGCAGCACCTCGGCCGCCGATTCGGACTTGAGCGCATCCAGCAGGCCGCGTACGAGCGCCGCGTTGTCCACGCGCGACCCGTGCATCTTCCAGTTGCCCGCAACGAGTGGCTTGCGCATCGGCCCTCCGGATCAGGTAACGGGCCGCGGGCCGGCCCGTGAAAAGGCGCGGGATCTTAGCGGGGGGTCCGCCGGAAAGCAATGCGGCGCGGATAGCCTCAGACAGCCTTGCGAACCGTGTCCGCGAGCTCGTTTGCGAGCCGGTTTACCTCGCCCGCCTCGCGGCCCTCGACCATCACGCGGATGACTGGCTCGGTGCCCGAGGCGCGCAGGACGACACGACCTGACTCGCCCAGCTCGCGCTCGGCCCGCTTCACGGCCGCCTGGATCTCGAGCGACTTCGAAGGATCCGTCCGTTCCTGCACCCTGACGTTGACCATGACCTGCGGGTAGCGCGGCATCCCCGCCGCGAGCTCCGCGAGCGGCCGGCCGCTTCGGCGCATCGCCGCGAGCACCTGCAGTGCGCTCACGAGCCCGTCGCCCGTCGTCGTGCGATCGAGACACAGCAGATGCCCGGAGGTTTCGCCACCCAGCACTCCGCCGTGCTCCTTCAGCATGGCAAGCACATAGCGGTCGCCGACCTTGGCGCGCAGGAACGGGATCCCGACCGCCACGAGCGCATGCTCGAGGCCGAGGTTGCTCATCACGGTACCGACTACGGGCCCGCGCAGATCGTCCTGCGCGAGCCGGTCACGAGCGATGACGTAAAGAAGGTGGTCACCGTCGAGGATTTTTCCCTGCGCATCCGCCATCACGAGCCGGTCGCCATCGCCGTCGAGCGCAATGCCCACGTCTGCGCCGACACCGGTCACGATCATGCTGAGCAGTTCCGGCGACGTTGAACCGCAGTTGAGATTGATGTTACGGCCATTCGGCGAGCAGCCGACCGGAATGATCTCGGCACCGAGATCCGCCAGGATTCGCGGGCCGACCTTGTAGGCCGCGCCGTTGGCGCAGTCGATGACGATCTTGAGGCCGCGCAGGTCCATGCCCTTCGGCATCGTGCTCGCGCAGAACTCCTGATAGACGGTGCGCGACTTATCGATGCGCGTGGCACGGCCGAGCGCGCGCGACTCGCGCGTGAGGACGAGGTTCTCGAGCTCGCGCTCGATCTCTTCCTCGAGCTCGTCCGACAGCTTGCTGCCGCAACCGTCGAAGAATTTTATGCCGTTGTCGTCGTAGAGGTTATGCGAGGCGCTTATCACGACTCCGAAACTGCATTCGAAGCGCTGCGTCAGAAAAGCGATTGCAGGCGTCGGCAGCGGCCCGATCAGGTTGACGTCCACCCCAGCCGCGACGAAGCCTGCCTCGAGCGCCGCCTCGAACATGTATCCCGAGAGGCGCGTGTCCTTTCCGACCAGCGCGCGCCCGCCCGCCGGGGCAAGCACGCGCGCCGCCGAGCTGGCCAGCCGCAGGGCGAAATCAACGGTCATCGGGTACTCCCCGACCAGGCCCCGCACACCGTCCGTGCCGAAGTACTTTCTCGCCACGATCTAACTCCTCTGCAGCGCCGCTCCGCGCAGCGCAGCGCCCGTTCTGACCGCATCGACCGTTACCGCGACGTCGTGCGCCCGCACGATCGCCGCCCCGCGCTCGGCGCAGAGCGCCGCGAGCGCCACGCTCCCCGCCAGCCGGTCGCCGGTCGCGCGACCGGTGATGATACCGATCAGCGACTTCCGCGAAACACCGACCAGGACCGGTATGCCACCGGAGGTCAGCACGTCCAGGTGTCCAAGCAGGGCCAGATTGTGCTCCGCGCGCTTGCCGAAACCGATCCCCGGGTCGATGCACAGCCGCTGCCGCGGGATGCCGGCCGCGACGCAGGCTTCGACCCGCGCGGCCAGGAACGCCTTGACCTCGGTCACGACCTCTCCATACCGGGGATCCGTCTGCATGTCGCGGGGCTCGCCCTGCATGTGCATCAGGCAGACGGCGGCACCGCTCGCCGCCGCAGCCTCGAGCGCGCCCGGCGCGCGCAGCGCTCGCACGTCGTTGATCATCCGTGCGCCGGCCGCCACCGCCGTACGCATTACTTCAGGCTTGCTCGTGTCCACGGATATCGGGATCGTGACGGCGCGCGCCAGTGCCTCGATGACCGGGATCACGCGCGCCAGCTCCTCGGCCGTGTCGACCGTTGGCGCCCCCGGCCGGGTGGATTCGCCCCCGACGTCGATGATCGCCGCCCCCTCCTCGGCCATACGCCGCCCGTGCGCGACCGCGTCGTGGGCGCTGGCGTACTGGCCGCCGTCGGAGAAGGAGTCGGGTGTCACATTGAGCACACCCATTACGACGGGCACATCGAGCGCGAGTGCGTAGCCGCGGCAGTCGAGCTGCATGCGTCAGTATTACCGGAATGCAAAGAAGCGACGCCCGGTCGTGCCGGGCGTCGCGCTCAAGTCAGTGCTGCGGCGCCGGTCTGCCCGGCGGCGCGTCGCCCTCGCGCCATTCGCGCGGCCGACTGCCAGTCGTGGGCGCATCGCGATCCTCCCAGTCGTCGGGCTGGCGCGGCTCGCGCCCCGCCATGATGTCGCGGATCTGCCCCTCGTCGATCGTCTCGTACTTGATCAGCGCCTCGGCCATCTTGTGCAGCTTGTCGTTCTCGCGCTCGAGGATCTCCCGCGCGCGCCGGTAGTTCACATCGATCACCCGACGGACTTCCTCGTCGATGACATCGCGGATCCTGTCGCCGACCTGCTTGTGCTGGGTGACCGAGCGTCCGAGGAAGACTTCACCGTCCTCCTCCGCGTAGGTCAGCGTGCCCAGCCGGTCGGACAGACCCCACTTCGTGACCATGTTGCGCGCGATCTCGGTGGCGCGCTCGATGTCGTTCGAGGCGCCGGTGGTGACCGACTCGGAACCGAAAACGATCTCTTCCGCGACCCGCCCGCCGAACAGGGTGGCGATCCGGCTCTCGAGCCGTCGCTTGCTGGTGCTGTAACGGTCGGTCTCGGGCAGGAACATCGTGATGCCGAGCGCGCGGCCCCGCGGAATGATCGTGACCTTGTACACCGGGTCGTGATCCGGGACGTTGAGCCCGACGATCGCGTGCCCCGCTTCGTGATAGGCGGTGAGCTTCTTCTCGTTCTCGTCCATGACCATGGACTTGCGCTCGGCGCCCATCATGATCTTGTCCTTGGCGCGCTCGAACTCCTCCATGGTCACGGTGCGCCGGTTGGCGCGGGCGGCGAAGAGCGCTGCCTCGTTCACGAGGTTCGCGAGATCGGCGCCGGAGAAACCGGGCGTGCCGCGCGCGATGATCGACGGCCGCACGTCCTCTGCGAGCGGGAGCTTGCGCATGTGGACCTTGAGGATCTGCTCCCGTCCGCGTACGTCCGGCAGGGGAACGACGACCTGGCGATCGAAGCGGCCCGGGCGCAGCAGCGCCGGGTCGAGCACATCGGGACGATTCGTGGCCGCGATGACGATGACGCCCTCGTTGCCCTCGAAACCGTCCATCTCGACGAGAAGCTGGTTGAGAGTCTGCTCGCGCTCATCGTGACCGCCGCCGAGGCCGGCGCCGCGATGACGCCCCACCGCGTCGATCTCGTCGATGAAGATGATGCAGGGTGCATGCTTCTTCGCCTGGTCGAACATGTCGCGGACGCGGGAGGCTCCCACGCCGACGAACATCTCGACGAAGTCCGAACCCGAGATAGTGAAGAACGGCACCTTGGCCTCGCCCGCGATCGCGCGCGCGAGCAGCGTCTTGCCGGTGCCTGGTGAACCTACCATCAGCACGCCGCGCGGGATCTTACCGCCCAGCCGCTGGAACTTGGCCGGGTCTTTGAGGAAGTCGACGATTTCGCCCACTTCCTCCTTCGCTTCGTCGACGCCGGCTACGTCGGCGAAAGTCACGGTTACCTGGTCCTCGTTCAGCAACCGAGCGCGGCTCTTGCCGAAGGACATCGCGCCGCGGCCTCCCGCCCCGCCCTGCATCTGGCGCATGAAGTACACCCAGACGCCGATCAGCAGCAGAATCGGAAACGAGGAGATGAAGAGCTGCATCAGGAAGGACTGCCGCTCGGGCGGCGCGGCGCCGAAAGTCACGCCGTTGTCCTGAAGCGTCCCGATCAGCGCCGAGTTGTCGGTCTCCGGATTGAAGACCACGAACTTCTCACCGCTGGTGCGGATCCCGTTGATCTTGTCGCCGGTGAACGTGACCTGCGCGACCGAGCCGTCCTTGACGTGCTCGAGGAATGCCGAATAGGGCATCTCCTGAACGGAAGTGGTACGCGCGCTGAAATTGCTGACGACCGTCGCGAGCACCACCGCGATCACGATCCACAGGACGACATTCTTGGCCAGATCGTTCAATTCCTTAGACCTCGAAACACCGGCCCTACCTCGCGGCAGGGCCCCGATACAGTCTCGTTCGACACTACACCAATCGATACCCACGTGCCAGAACGTACACCTCGGGGCTGCGACCTCTGGACGCTTTCGGCTTGCGAAGCTTCACTGTTTTGAAGTTCGCCCGCAGGCGGACCACCAGTGGCTGAAACTCGCGACCTTGAAAAACCTTCAACAGCAGGTCGCCGCCGGGCCGCAGGGCCTGCGCGGCGAAATCCGTCGCGAGGTCCACCAGATGCATCGAACGGGCGTGGTCCACCTCCGCAATGCCCATTGTGTTGGGGGCCAGGTCCGACAAAACAAGGTCGGCGCGAGCGCCCTCCAACAGTCCCACGAGTCGGTCGAGTGTCGCCTGCTCGGAGAAATCGCCCTGCAACACCTCGACGCCGGTCAGCCCTGCCATCGGCAGGATGTCCACCGCGATGACGCGGCCCCGACCCGCCAGGATCCGCGCGGCGTACTGGCTCCAGCCACCCGGGGCGGCACCCAGGTCGACGACAGTCATACCGGGCTTCAGCAACTGGTCGCTGCGCTGGATTTCTTCCAGCTTGAATACCGCGCGCGACCGCCAGCCCTCCTCGCGCGCCCGCTGCACGTACGGGTCGGACGCGTGTTCGGCGAGCCAGCGTGCTGAACTCTTGCTGCGACGAGGCATCACGCGTCCGTTGGCGATACGCTATCGCCCATGCTCACCGATGCGCAGAAGAAACACCTCCGGAGACTTGGACACGACCGCAAGTCGATCGTTCTCGTCGGCAAGGGCGGACTCGGCGCCGCGCTCATCTCCGAACTCGACCAGGCGCTCACCGACCACGAGCTGGTCAAAATTCGGGCGCGGGTCGGCGACCGCGAAGAGCGTGACTCGATGCTCGCCGAGCTCGCGCTGGCGACGCGGGCGGAACTGGTACAGCGTATTGGTCACGTCGCACTCTTCTATCGCGCGAATCTCGAGAAGCAGCGCATCATGCTGCCCGACTGACCGCGCGCTCAGGCGTAGCGCACGGTTACGATCTCGTAGGCTTTCAAGCCGCCCGGCACCGTGACCTCGACGACATCGCCCGCGCTCTTTCCCACGAGCGCGCGCGCAATCGGCGAGGTGATCGAGATCAGACCCAGCCGTGCATCGGCTTCGAACTCACCGACGATCTGGTAGCGCATTTCCGTCCCGTCGTCCTGGTCCGAGAGTTCCACGGTGGCACCGAAGACGACGCGCGTGCTCGCCGGCAGGACCGACACGTCGATGATTTCGCAATGTGACAGGGCGTGCTCGATGCTCTTTATGCGGCCCTCGATAAAGCCCTGTTGTTCGCGCGCCGCGTGATACTCAGCGTTCTCACTCAGGTCGCCGTGCGCCCTTGCCTCGGCGATCGCCTGGATGACGCGCGGGCGATCGACCGTCTTGAGCCGCCGCAGGTCCTGCCGAAGCTTCTCGGAGCCCTTTTTTGTCAATGGCTTACGGGTCATACCTGCACCTCCTTATGAAGATCCTGGAGGCGATTGACCTCGACGTCCTGGAGATGATCGATGGCCTGGCAGGTGGCGAAGGCACCGGACAGGGTCGTGTAGTAGGTCACCTTGCGCGCGACCGCCTCGCGGCGGATCGAGCGCGACTCGCTGATCGCCTGCTTGCCCTCGGTGGTGTTGACGATCAGGTTGATCTCGTCGTTCTTGATCATATCGACGATGTGCGGCCGGCCCTCGCGCACCTTGTTCGCCCGGCGGCAGGCGATCCCCGCCGCCTCGAGGGCAGCGGCAGTACCGTGCGTCGCGACGAGCTCGAAGCCGCGATCGATCAGCAGCTTCGCCAGATCGACTGCCGCGGGCTTGTCACGGTTGCGGACGGAGAGCAGACACACACCGCGCGTAGGCAGCACCACACCCGAGGCCGACTGAGCCTTGGCGTAAGCCTCGCCAAAGGTATGCCCGGTCCCCATGACTTCTCCCGTCGACTTCATCTCCGGGCCCAGTATGGGATCCGCGTCCGGGAACTTCGCGAAGGGAAACACGGCCTCCTTGACCGAGAAGAATTTCGGCACCCGCTCGCGCTGCAGACCCATCTCCGCCAGCGTCTTGCCGACCATGACGCGCGCGCCGACCTTGGCGAGCGGCACGCCGGTGGCCTTCGAGACGAAGGGCGCCGTGCGCGAGGCGCGCGGGTTGACCTCGAGCACATAGACCACGCCGCCCTGGATCGCGTACTGAACATTCATCAGGCCGATCACGTTCAGCGCGAGCGCCAGCCGCCGCGTCTGGTCGCGGATCTGCGTCTGCAGCGCGGCGCTCAGGCTGTTTGGCGGCAGCGAGCAACCTGAGTCGCCCGAATGCACGCCCGCCTGCTCGACGTGCTCCATGATGCCGCCGATATAGACGTCCTTGCCGTCGCAGATCGCATCGACGTCGACCTCGATCGCGAGATCGAGGAAGCGGTCGAGCAGCACGGGGCTGTCGTTCGACACGCGAACCGCGGCGGTCATATAGGCGCGCAGGTGGTCCTCGGTGAAGACGACTTCCATCGCGCGCCCGCCGAGCACATAGGAGGGTCGCACGATCAGTGGATAGCCCACCTCCACCGCCAGGCGAACCGCCTCGTCCTCGGTGCGCGCGGTGCGGTTCGGCGGCTGCTTCAAGTGCAGGCGGTCGACCAGTTTCTGGAACCGCTCGCGATCCTCGGCGACGTCGATCGAGTCCGGCGTAGTACCGATGATCGGCACGCCGGCCGCGCCGAGTGCCGTCGCCAGCTTGAGCGGCGTCTGTCCGCCGTATTGCACGATCACGCCGAACGGCTTCTCGACGTGGAGTATCTCGGTGACGTCCTCGAAGGTGAGCGGCTCGAAGTACAGCCGGTCGGACGTGTCGTAATCGGTCGAGACCGTTTCCGGGTTGCAGTTGACCATGATGGTCTCGAACCCGTCCTCGCGCAGCGCGAGCGCCGCGTGCACGCAGCAGTAGTCGAACTCGATCCCCTGGCCGATACGGTTCGGCCCGCCCCCGAGGATCACGATCTTGCGCTTCGTGGTTGGCGCGGCCTCGCATTCCTCGTCGTAGGTCGAGTAGAGATACGGTGTCGCGCTCGCGAACTCGGCCGCACAACTGTCGACGCGCTTGTACACGGGGCGGATGCCCTGGGATTGGCGGCGCTCGCGTATCGCCTGCTCGGTTGCGCCGGTGAGACGCGCAAGCCGGCTGTCGGCAAAACCCTTGCGCTTGAGGGTTCGCAGCCGTGTCGCGTCGAAGGCCGCGATGCCCTCCGACTCGACCTGCTTCTCCTCCCGCACCAGGTCCGCGATCTGCGCGAGAAACCAGGAATCGATCCGCGAGGCGCGCTGCACCTCGTCGAGCTGCAGGCCGGCGCGGAACGCGTCTGCGACGTAGCGTAGCCGGTCCGGGCCGGGCATTCGCAGCTCCTCCAGCAGCGCGTCGCGCGTCTCGTCGCTGAGCGGCAGCGTGGCGATCGGCGTCAGCCCGTCGATGCCCGTCTCGAGTCCGCGCAGCGCCTTCTGCAACGACTCCTGGAAGGTGCGGCCCATCGCCATCACCTCGCCCACGGACTTCATCTGTGTCGTAAGGCGATCGTTGGCGCCAGGAAACTTCTCGAAGGTGAAGCGCGGGATCTTCGTCACCACGTAGTCGATCGTGGGCTCGAAGGATGCCGGGATCGTCCCGCCGGTGATCTCGTTCCTGAGCTCGTCGAGGGTGTAGCCCACGGCGAGCTTTGCCGCGACCTTGGCGATCGGGAAGCCGGTCGCCTTGGAGGCGAGCGCGGAGGAGCGCGACACGCGCGGGTTCATCTCGATGACCAGCAGCCGGCCGTCCTGAGGATTGACCGCGAACTGCACGTTCGAGCCGCCGCACTCGACGCCGATCTTGCGCAGCACCGCGATCGACGCGTCGCGCATCAGCTGGTATTCCTTGTCGGTCAGCGTCTGTGCCGGCGCAACGGTGATCGAGTCGCCGGTGTGCACGCCCATCGGATCGAAATTCTCGATCGAGCAGATGATGATGCAATTGTCGTTACGGTCGCGGACGACTTCCATCTCGAATTCCTTCCAGCCGATCACTGCTTCCTCGAGCAGGACCTCGCTGGTCGGGGACGCGTCGAGACCACGTGCGACGATCTCCTCGAACTCCTCGCGGTTGTAGGCGATGCCGCCGCCCGTTCCACCCAGTGTGAAGGAGGGCCGAATTACCGTCGGGAAGCCGATCTCGGCCTGCGTCGCGAGCGCTTCCTCCATGCTGTGCGCGATCCGCGACTTCGGGCAGGCGAGCCCGATCTCGCGCATGGCATTGCGGAAGAGCTCGCGGTCTTCCGCCATGTCGATCGCCTGGCGCGAGGCGGCGATCAGCTCAACGCCGTACTTCTCGAGTACGCCCTCGCGGACCAGATCGAGCGCGCAGTTGAGCGCGGTCTGGCCGCCCATGGTGGGGAGAAGCGCGGAGGGCTTCTCCTTCTCGATGATGCTCGCGACCGTGCGCCAGTTGATTGGCTCGATATAGACCGCATCCGCCATCTCGGGGTCGGTCATGATCGTCGCAGGGTTCGAGTTGACGAGGATGACGCGGTACCCCTCCTCCTTGAGCGCCTTGCACGCCTGCGCACCGGAGTAGTCGAACTCGCAGGCCTGACCGATCACGATCGGTCCAGCGCCGATGATCAGTACGCTCTCGATGTCTCTGCGCTTCGGCATGTGCTCAGGAGAGCTTGCGCAGCGGCAGTGTGCCCTTGCGCAGCATCGATTCGAGGAAGCGTGAGAAAAGCGTGGTCAGTTCGCGCGGGCCCGGGCTCGCCTCGGGGTGACCTTGGAATCCGAAGGCGGGCTTGTCGACGTGCGAGATTCCCTGCAACGAGCCGTCGAAGAGCGAACGGTGGGTCGCGCGCATGTTGGATGGCAGGGTCGCCTCGTCCACGGCGAAACCGTGGTTCTGGCTGGATATGAGGACGCGCCCGCTCTCGAGGTCGAGCACCGGGTGGTTCGCGCCATGATGGCCGAACTTCATCTTTATCGTCTTCGCGCCGCTCGCGAGCCCGAGAAGCTGCTGACCGAGGCAGATCCCGAAGAGCGGCGTACCGGCATCGAGGAACTCGCGGATTGCCTCGATCGCATAAGTGCAGGGCTCCGGGTCGCCCGGGCCGTTGGAGAGGAACACCCCGTCGGGCAGCATCCTCAGAACCTCGCCGGCTTTCGTCTGCGCGGGAACCACGGTGATGCGACAGCCATGGTCGGCGAGCTGCCGAAGGATGTTGCGCTTGACGCCGAAATCGTAAGCGACCACGTGCATGCGCTGTCCCGGTCGACGCTTGCGGCCCTGTTCGAGTGCCCAGTTCGTACCCTCGTTCCACTGGTAGGCGCGCCGGGTCGAGACGACCTTGGCCAGGTCCATACCCTTGAGACCGGGGAAGCGGCGGGCGGCGGCGACCGCGAGGTCGGTGCGGGCCGCGGTATCGCCGCTGGCAATGCAACCCGACTGCGCACCCTTCTCCCGCAGGATGCGCGTCAGCTTGCGTGTGTCGACACCCGCGATGGCGACGATCCCGCCTCGCACCAGGAATTCCGTCAACGAACCGGTGGCGCGCCAGTTCGAATGTGTTTCCGGCAGGTCGCGGATGACGAGCCCCGCCGCGTGGACCACGGGCGATTCGAGATCGCCGGGATTGGTGCCGGTGTTGCCAATGTGCGGATAGGTAAGCGTGACGATCTGCCGGGCGTAGGACGGATCGGTGAGGATTTCCTGATAGCCCGTCATCGCGGTGTTGAACACGACCTCGCCGGTCGTGGTACCGCTGGCGCCGATCGAGACGCCGCGAAACACCGTGCCGTCCTCGAGCGCCAGAACAGCAGGTGTCGTCAAGATGGAAGCCCTCCGGTGAAACCCGACCGCCGTCATTGCGGAGGCGTGTTTCGCGCGTGCAGACACCGGGGGATGAGCGACAACTCATCCCGGGGAAATTTGCTCGCGGGTCCGGGGTCGCGAGTTTACGCGAGGGTGGGACCCGCCGCCACGGTTGCAGCTGGCCGGCGCCCCGCGATACCCCTAAAACCCAAGGACGTCGTGCATGCCATAGAGTCCCGGTTTGCGGCCGGCCGTCAGCCAGCGGGCCGCGGCGAGCGCGCCGCGCGCAAATCCGGACCGGTCCTGCGCCAGATGCGCGAGCTCCACGCGCTCACCGGGACCAGCGAACACCAGTCGGTGCTCGCCCACGATATCGCCGGCGCGCAGCACGCTGAAGCCGATCGCACCGGCGGGTCGGGGTCCGGTGTCGCCCTGCCGCGCGTAGACCGCCGAATCGGCCAGCTGGGTCCCGCGCGCAGCCGCGACCGCTTCGCCGAGCGTGATCGCCGTGCCGCTCGGCGCATCCACCTTGTCCCGATGATGCGCCTCGAAGATCTCCGCGTCGTATTGCTCCGGCAGCGCGCGCGCCGCAAGCTCGGCCAGGCGAAACAACAGATTGACGCCCACGCTCATATTCGGCGCGAGGATGACGGCCAGTGACCTGGAGACCGCCGTAAGCTCGCGGCGTCCGGATTCGTCGTGCCCGGTGGTTCCGATGACGAGTGGACAACCCCGCCGGGCACAGGCCCGGGCGTGAATGAGCGACGCCGCAGGCCTCGTGAAGTCGATCGCGACCTCGGCACCGGCCAGCGCGCTATCGGGATCGTCGGTCACGACCGCGCCGAAAGGTGCAAGTCCGACGACCTCCCCGGCATCCCGTCCGATCTCGCGATTCCCGGGCGACGCCAGGGCGCCTGTGAGCACGAGGTCATCGCTCGCCCCGATCAAGGGCAGGAGGGCGCGCCCCATCTTCCCCGTGGCACCGAACAGAGCGATGCCCGGCATCAGTTACTCCCCAAGGGTGGAAAAAAAGCGCTTCACACCATCCAGCCACGAATCCTCGCGCGGATGATGCCGCTTGGCATCATTTTTGAGCGAGCCCTCGAGGCTCCTGAGCAGCTCCTTCTGCTCCCGATTCAGATTGACCGGCGTCTCGACGACCACCCGGCAGAACAGATCGCCGGTCGGCCCACCGCGCACGGGTTTGATTCCCTTCTCACGCAGTCGGAATACGCGCCCCGACTGTGTCTCCGGGGGAACCTTGATCGTGGCGTTGCCATCGAGCGTGGGAACCTCGATCGTGCCGCCGAGCGAGGCGGTCGCAAAGCTCATCGGGACCTCGCAGGACAGGTGGCTGCCGTCCCGCTCGAAGATCTTGTGCTCGCGGACGCGGATCTCGACGTAGAGATCTCCAGCGGGGCCCCCGTTCCGCCCGGCCTCTCCTTCGCCGGTCAGGCGGATGCGGTCGCCGTCGTCGACGCCGGCCGGTACCTTGACCGCCAGCGTCTTCTGACGTCGCAGGCGCCCCTGGCCCCTGCAGCCGCTGCAGGGATCGGTGATCACCTGGCCGCGCCCCTGGCAGCGCGGGCAGGTCTGCTGCACCGCGAAGAACCCTTGCTGCATTCGTACCTGGCCGGCGCCGCGGCAGGTCTCGCAGGTCGCAGGCTTCGCGCCCTCAGCCGAGCCCGATCCCTTGCACTCGCCGCACTCGGCCAGCGTCGTGAACTCGACGTTGGCGGCGGCGCCGAACACGGCCTGCTCGAGATCGAGCGCGAGCTCATAACGCAGGTCGGCGCCGCGGTAGACGCCGGAACGGTTGCGCCGCCCGCCGCCGAAGATGTCGCCGAAGACCTCGCCAAAGATGTCGCCAAAAGCGTCCCGCGGATCGAAGCCCTGGCCTCCGCCACGCGAAGCATCGACGCCGGCGTGGCCAAACTGGTCGTACGCGGCGCGCTTCTGCGGGTCGCACAGGACTTCGTAGGCCTCCTTGACCTCCTTGAAACGGCCCTCGGCTTCGTGGTCGGTGGGGTTGCGGTCCGGGTGAAATTTCATCGCGAGACGCCGGTAGGCCTTCTTGATCTCGACGTCCGTCGCGGTGCGCGCCACGTCGAGCACCTGGTAGTAGTCACGTCTCGCCATGCGTATCCCAGCCCGTTATCGATAAGGAAACGCCGCGGACCCTGGGGCCCGCGGCGATTCGCTGCATTGCATCATTTGTATCCGTCAGGTTACGAGGTCTTGCGATCCTTGTCCTGAACCTCCTCGAATTCCGCGTCGAGCACCTCCTCCTTGCCCCCGCCGGACGCGCCGCCCGAGGGCTCGCCGCCGCCGTCCGAGGGGCCCGAGCCCTGATCGGCCGCATAAGCCTGCTGCGCGATCGCCGCGGACGCCTCTGCGAGGGCGCGCGCCTTGGTCTCGATGACGTCCTTGTCGTCGCCTTTCAGGACGCCACGGAGATCGGACATCGCGGACTCCGCCTTGGCACGGTCGGTCGCCTGCACCTTGTCGCCCAGGTCCTTGAGCGCCTTGTCGGTCGAGTGCAGGAGCGCATCCGCGCGGTTGCGCGTCTCCGCCAGCTCGCGGAACTTCTTGTCCTCCTCGGCATGCGCCTCGGCATCCCGGACCATCCGCTTGATCTCGTCCTCGGTGAGGCCGGTCGAGGCCTTGATGATGATCTTCTGTTCCTTGCCCGTGGCCTTGTCCTTCGCCGAGACGTGCAGGATACCGTTCGCATCGATGTCGAACGTGACCTCGACCTGCGGCATGCCGCGCGGCGCCGGCGGGATGTCCGACAGGTCGAAACGGCCGAGCGACTTGTTGTCGCCCGCGCGGTCGCGCTCGCCCTGCAGGACGTGGATCGTCACCGCGGTCTGGTTGTCGTCCGCGGTCGAGAACGTCTGGTTCGCCTTGGTCGGGATCGTGGTGTTCTTCTCGATGAGCTTGGTCATCACGCCGCCCAGCGTCTCGATGCCGAGCGACAGCGGCGTCACGTCGAGGAGCAGCACGTCCTTGACCTCGCCCGTCAGCACGCCCGCCTGCACGGCGGCGCCGACCGCGACCGCTTCGTCCGGATTGACGTCCTTGCGCGGCTCCTTGCCGAAGAGGTCCTTGACCACCTTCTGCACGAGGGGCATGCGGGTCTGACCGCCGACCAGGATCACCTCCGAAATCTCGTTGATCGACAGCTCAGCGTCCTTCAGCGCGGTACGGCACGGTCCGACGGTCTTCTGGATGAGGTCCTCGACCAGCGACTCGAGCTTCGCACGCGTGAGCTTCATCGCCAGGTGCTTCGGACCGGAGGCGTCCGCCGTGATGTACGGCAGGTTGACCTCGGTCTGCTGGCTCGACGAAAGCTCGATCTTGGCCTTCTCGGCAGCTTCCTTCAGGCGCTGCATCGCCAGCGGATCGCGGCGCACGTCGACACCACTTTCCTTCTGGAACTCTGCCGCGAGATAGTCGATTACGCGCTTGTCGAAGTCCTCACCGCCCAGGAAGGTGTCACCGTTGGTCGCAAGCACCTCGAACTGGCGTTCGCCGTCGACGTCTGCGAGTTCGATGATGGAGATGTCGAAGGTGCCGCCGCCCAGGTCGTAGACCGCAATCTTGCGGTCGCCGCCGGCCTTGTCGAGGCCATAAGCGAGTGCGGCTGCGGTGGGCTCGTTGATGATGCGCTTGACCGTAAGGCCCGCGATCCGACCGGCGTCCTTGGTGGCCTGCCGCTGCGAGTCATTGAAGTACGCGGGCACCGTGATGACTGCCTCGGTCACCGGCTCACCGAGATAGTCCTCGGCGGTCTTCTTCATCTTCATGAGGACGCGCGCGGAGATTTCCTGCGGGGCCATCTTGTTGCCGTGGACCTCGACCCAGGCGTCGCCGTTGTCGGCCTTGACGATCTTGTACGGCACCATGTCGACGTCCTTCTGGACGACAGCATCGTCGAAGCGCCGGCCGATCAGCCGCTTGATGGCGTACAGGGTGTTCTGCGGATTGGTAACGGCCTGCCGCTTGGCGGACTGACCGACGAGGACCTCATCGTCCTTGGTGAAGGCTACGATGGACGGGGTCGTACGATCGCCCTCGCTGTTCTCGATCACGCGCGGCTTGCCGCCGTCCATGATCGCGACGCAGGAGTTGGTCGTGCCGAGGTCGATGCCGATGACTTTTGCCATTTACGTAAGACTCCGTAGTTCAATGACTCGCTGGCGCTATTGGTTGGGCCGGGACGCCACGATTCAAGCCGGATGATCCGTCAGTTCGCCATGTCGGGCGGCCGCGACACGATCACCCGCGCCGGCCGCAGCAGCCGGCCGTTGAGGGTGTAGCCCTTCTGGATAACCGCGAGGACCGTGCCCGGCGGGGACTCGGCGGATTCCTGGGTCGTCATGGCCTCGTGCAGCTCCGGATTGAAGGGCTGCCCCTGCGGATCCACGACGGTGACCCCCGCCCGCTCGAAAGCCTTGGCCAGGAGCCTCCGAGTCGCCTCCATGCCCTCGATGAGCCGGGCGGCATCGGCCCCTGCGCCCGCCGCGATGCCGAGTTCCAGGCTGTCCGCCACCTCAAGCAGGTCGGCGGCCAGGCGCTCCGCGCCAAACCGTCCTGCAGCCTCGATGTCGCGCTGGGCGCGCTTGCGGGCGTTGTCCGCCTCCGCCACGGCGCGCAGCAGCGCATTACGGTGCGCCTCGGCCTCCGCGAGCGAAGACCGCAGAGCCTCGAGCTCGGTGGCGAGGTCGTCCTCCGACACGGCGCCCTGCGCGCCACCCATCGGATCCTGATCGCGGTCTGCATTCATTCGTGGATCGCCTCTAAGCAGTGAAGATCATGCGTCGGCCCAGGGGCCGCGCCGGGCGCGCTTCGATTGGCGCGGAAATCGGGGCTAGCGGCGGGAATTCAAGGCCGACCCGAGCATCCGGGCCGTGACATCGACAATCGGGATCACCCGCTCGTAGGCCATGCGCGTCGGTCCGATGACTCCGAGCACCCCTACGGTGTGCTGGTCGATCATGTAGGGGGCCGCCACCAGGCTACAGTCGTCCAGGATCCGGTAACCGGATTCGTGGCCGATGAATATCTGCACCCCGTCGGCCCTCAGGCTCAGGTCGAGGAGGTGCAGGATGTCCCGCTTGGCCGTGAAGGCGTCGAACAGGCGGCGCAGCTTGTCGACGTTGCCCAGCTCGGCAAATTCCATCAGGTTGGTTTCGCCGGCGATGACGTATTCAGGCCCGGCCTGCGCGCCCTCGCTCACCATCTGCTGCGCGACGCGGATGGCATCGAGCATCAGCTGATTGAGCCGCTCACCGGTCTGCTTCAGCTCCTCGACGATGTCCTCCCGCACCTGCGACAGGGGCCTGCCCGAAAACTGCTGATTGAGGAAATTTGCGGCGCGGCGCAGCTCCTCAGCGCTGTAGTAACGATCGAGCTGCACGATGCGGTTCTGCACGTCGCGGCCATTCACCACCATGACCGCGAGCACCCGGTTGTCCGACAGCGGCAGGAACTCGATCTGGCTCAGCGACTGCTGCGCCTGTCGCGGCATCGTGACGACGCCCGCCAGGTGCGTGATCGAGGACAGCACCTGCGAGGCGACGGCAACCACCGCGCGGGCATCCTGCGGATGCTCATCGTCCAGCCGCCGGCGCAGTTCGTCGACTGCGTCGTCCGCCGCGTCGACGTTGCCTCGCCGCAGCAGCGTATCGACGAAGAACCGGTAACCCTTGTCGGTGGGCACGCGGCCGGCCGAGGTGTGCGGCGAGGTGACGAAGCCGTACTCCTCGAGGTCCGCCATCACGTTGCGCACGGTGGCGGAGCTGAGATTCAGTCTCGAGTCGCGCGTCAGCGTCCGCGAGCCGACGGGTTGACCCTCGCGGATATAGCTCTCCACCAGCACCGTGAGCAGGTACCGGGCGCGGTCATTGAGTTGGTCGTCTGCGGAATCCGCGGCCATGTTCAAGCCACTGTGCCACAAAGGCTTTTCCGCGGCTCGTTTCAGCACGCTAACAACGGCGTTTCGCGGAAGTCAAGTGCGCAGCCGGCAGCCCGTTGCGGGCGCTTCTCGGCTGGCCCGGCTCGCGCGCCGCATGCTAAAAGGCTCGCCACCCATGAGCCCGCGCCCCGCCGCAGGAAAAATCATCGCCCTTGTCGGTCGCGCCGCGGATCCGCGCGTGGGCGAGGCGATGCGCGCACTCGCCGAGCATCTTGCCGGAAACGGTCACAGTCTGCGCTCGCTCGCGGGTCAGTCTCCGGGCTTCGGCCAGATCCGCGTTGAGGAGCTGGCGGAGGCCGCACTGGTGCCCGGTTGCGACCTCGTGGTCGCGATCGGCGGCGACGGCACGCTGCTGCAGGCAGCCCGGCTCGCAGCGGTCGCGGGCGCGCCGGTGCTCGGTGTCAATCGGGGTCGGCTCGGGTTTCTCGCCGACGTGAGCCCGGAGCGGATGCGCGAAAGCGTCGACGAGGCGCTCGCCGGGCGGTGTCTGCCCGAGGCGCGCATGCTGCTCGAGGCCGCGGTTTCGTACGAGGGCTGCGCGACCAGCGCGATCGCGCTCAACGACGTGGCGGTGATCAAGCGCGAGAGCGGCCGGATGCTCGAGCTGCATACCTGGGTGGACGGCATCTATGTCAACACGCACGGCGGCGACGGGTTTGTCGTCGCCACCTCGACAGGATCCACTGCGTACGCCTTGTCGTGCGGCGGCCCGATCGTGCATCCGAGCCTGGGCGCGCTGGTTCTGGTCCCGATCTGCCCGCACACCCTGTCCGACCGACCGATCGTCGTGGGCGCCGAAAGCCTGGTGGAACTCGAGCTTGCCGAGCGCGTCGATACGCGCGCCCAGGTCGTATGCGATGGGGTGCTGCTCTGTGATCTCGAGCCGGGGGTTCGTCTCCGGGTCAGGCAAGCGAGCCGCAGCGTGACGCTGCTACACCCCCCCGGCCACGATTACTACCGCATCCTGCGCTCCAAGCTGCACTGGGGCCGTGGAGATCGCGACGGCAAGACGCCGGCGGACTGATCGGTCGATGCTGACCCTGCTGCAGATCCGCGACTTCGCTATCGTCGAGTCGGTCGAGACCCAGTTCCGACCGGGCTTTACTTCGTTGACCGGTGAAACCGGTGCGGGAAAGTCGATCCTGGTCGATGCGCTCCTGCTCGCGATCGGGGGCCGGGCCGACAGCAGCGCGGTGCGCCACGGCGCCGACCGGGCGCAGATTACTGCGGCCTTCGACGTATCGGGCAACGCGGCTGCGCGCGCCTGGCTCGAAGAGCAGTCGATCGACGCGCAGGACGAATGCATGCTGCGCCGGCAGATCGGCGCGGACGGCCGCAGTCGCGCGTGGATCAACGGCCAACCGATGCCGATCACTGCGCTGCGCGAGCTGGGCGAGCTCCTGGTCGACGTCCATGGGCAACTCGAGTTCCAGTCGCTGACGCGGCGCGCCTACCAGCGCGACCTGCTCGACACGAGCGGCGGGCTCGTCGCGGAGGCCGCGGCGGTCCGTGAAGCGTGGCGCGATTGGCGCGACGCGGAAACCGCACGCGCCGATCTCGAGCAGCGCGCCCGCGACCGGGACGCGCGGCTCGACTTGCTCAGACACTACGTCACCGAGCTCGATGCGCTCGATCCCAGGCCTGGCGAGGCCGGCGAGTTGCAGCAGGAGCGGCGTCGCGGTGCCTCGCTCGGGCGCCTGGCCGAAGGCGCCTCGCAACTTCAGGTCCTGCTGGGGAGCGACGGCGACGGCGCCGCGGCCGCACTAGGGCGGTCGCAGGCGCTGCTGCGGCCGCTCCTCGCGCTGGACGACGGCCTGGGCGACGCGCAGCGGCTGGTAGACGAAGCCACGATCGCGTGTCGAGAGGCCCTCGGCGCCCTCGATCATTTTGCGGACTCGCTCAATGCGGACCCGGCGCGGCTCGAATCGATCGAGGCGCGTCTGGCGGCCTTCGAGGCAATGGCCCGCAAGCATCGCGTGGATGTCGGGGACCTGCCGGCCTTGCGCGCCCGGCTCGACGCGGAGCTGGCGGAGCTCGGCGACGCCAGCGTGCATCTGGCGGAGCTGGAGCGGCGCGCCGGCCACGCGCTCGCGCGCTACCACGCCGCGGCGCGCGAGCTCTCGTCCTCGCGACTCGGTGCGGCGCAGCGCCTCGACGCGAACGTGACCGGCCTGATGCAGGTGCTGGGAATGGCCGGCGGCGTATTCAGGACGCGCATCGAAATCACGGAGCCGCCGCCGATCAGCGAATACGGCATCGACGACATCGAATTCGAGGTTAGCGCCAATCCTGGCCAGCCGCTGCGCCCCCTTGCCCGCGTCGCCTCGGGCGGCGAGTTGTCGCGCATGAGCCTCGCGCTCCAGGTCGCGACGTTAGGGAGCGACCGCCGGCCCTGCCTTGTCTTCGACGAGGTCGACGCCGGTGTCGGGGGTGCGGTCGCGGAGATGGTCGGAAGGCAGCTCGCCGCGCTTGCGGACTCCGGTCAGGTGCTGTGCGTCACCCATCTCGCCCAGGTGGCGGTACAGGCAGATCGGCAGCTCCGCGTCGCCAAGCACACGGAGCGTGGCGCGACCCGGACGTCGCTCGACGAGCTCGAGGGAGAAACGCGCGTCGAGGAGATTGCGCGGATGCTGGGCGGTGCGCGCCTCACCGAGCGGACACGCGAGCATGCGCGGGAAATGCTCGAAGCCGCGCGCTCGGACCGGGGCTCGCGCCGCGCTACTTCCGCTGGGCGCGGTAGGGGCAGTTCTCGCGCACGCAGTGGCCGTGCAGGGTCAGCGAGTGGTCGGTGATCGCGAAGCCCATCCGCGAGGCGATCTGCCGCTGCCGTTCCTCGATGCTCTCGTCGCTGAACTCCGCGACGCGGCCGCAGTCTACGCAGACGATGTGATCGTGGTGCGTGCCCTCGTTGAGCTCGAAGACCGCGCTTCCACCCTCGAAATGGTGCCGGGTCACGATCCCGGCTGATTCGAACTGCGTCAGCACGCGGTAAACCGTCGCGAGACCGATGTCCTCGTTCGAGTCGAGCAGCCGGCGATAGACGTCCTCGGCACTCATGTGGCGCGGCTGGTCGGACGCGAGAATGTCGAGGATTTTCACGCGTGGGATCGTGATCTTGAGGCCGGCACGTTTGAGCTGTGCAGTTTCCAAATCCGTGGTCCGTCGTGCGCTGCCTGAGGATGCCCGTTGCTGTATGATCCGCCGCCATTATCACCGGCCCACGCCGGCAACTCCAGAAAGATGAATTGCCAGAATTCGAGCCACGAATTCCCGCTTGCCGCTGTCGCCGCCCTGCTGCTGATCGCGGCCGCCATGGGCGGCTGCGTGCACCGGCCGTATATCCAGCAGGGCAACTATCTGGAAACCACCGACGTGGACCAGGTCACCAGCGGCATGACGCGCAGTCAGGTTCGCTACCTGCTCGGCACGCCGATGATCTCGGATCCCTTCACCGCGCAGCGCTGGGATTACATCTACACGCTCAAGCGCGGCCGTAATCGAAACCTCGACCGCGCACACTTCGTCGTGTACTTCGACGAGGACAAGGTCTCGCGCGTCGAAAGGCTCGATTCGCCCGAGCCGAATCGCGGTATCGAAACCGGCCTGCCCGAAGTCGAGCGCACCGAAGAGGAAATGGCGAAGCCGACCAAGCCCGCTGACGACGACAAGGCTGGGCGGCAGCCTGAGCCCGAGGCGCCGCGGCCCGACCAGGGCTAACCCGGCCGGCGCATGCGGGACTCGAGCGCGGCGCGTTTCCGGCGGGCCTCGCGCGGATCGTTGATGAGCTCACGATAGATCTCGACCCGGTCCCCGGGCCGAAGGACCCGGGTCTCGGCAACGACCTGGCCGTAGACGCCGATCGTGAGCGGCCGCGCGGCAAGCTCGGGGAACTCCGCGTCGATCCGCGAGAGGCGCAGTGCATCACCGACGGTCATGCCGGTGGTGTACTCGAGGCTGATCACGCGTTGCCGCTCCGGCAGCGCGTACACGACTTCGACTCGATCACTCACCGCGCGAGTCTAGGCGCGACTTGTACAATGCGCGACCCCATGCCCAGCCCTAAGGACAAGCCGGATCCCGCGATCGCGCTCAACAAGCGCGCGCGGTACGACTACTTCATCGAGGAGTCGATGGAGGCCGGTCTCGCGCTGCAGGGCTGGGAGGTAAAGAGCCTGCGGTCGGGTCGCGGGCGGATCACCGAGGCCTACGTGATCGTCAAGGACGGCGAGGCGTGGCTCCTTGGGTCGCATTTCGCACCCTTGTCGACGACGTCCACACACGTCATCGCCGATCCGACACGGACCCGCAAACTCCTGATGCATCGCACGGAGCTCGACCGGCTCGTCGGCGCCGTCGAGCGCAAGGGGCAGGCGCTTATCCCGCTGCGACTCTACTGGAAGAATGGCAGGGCGAAACTCGAGGTCGGGCTCGCCAAGGGCAAGAAGGCGCACGACAAGCGCGCAACGGAAAAGGATCGTGACTGGCAGCGGGAGAAGTCACGCTTGCTGAAACAGCGCCGCTGAGGAAATGCTAAGATGGCGGCGTTCATCCGGGGGCGACCGGTTTCGACGTGGGTCGCGAAACTCCAGGTGCATGCCGAGGTGCAAGGTTCCTCGTAAAACCGCTTGCAAACATCTAGTTGCCAACGAAGACAACTACGCTCTGGCGGCTTAATCCCGCCTAACCTCCGACTGGTATGTGCTTGTGCATCCAGACCCGGGGGACGCGCTCACAAGCTCGCGAGTCCGGTGTGCTGAGGGCCGGGTCGTTAAAATGCTCCTGAGCTGGTCGTACGTCTTCCCTGCCGCTCGGGTAGCGTGCGACGAGAATCAAAGAGACGGCTAAGCATGTAGGTCCTGGAACGTAGGGCTTGCGGACGCGGGTTCGATTCCCGCCGCCTCCACCACCACTCCGCCCCCGGCCAACAGGCCGGGGGTGTCATTCTGCATCAGTGCGCTTGGACTGATTTCGAGCAGCGCTTCGCCTGACGCCCCAATCATGAATTGTGGTCACCAGGCACGTTTCGACCGGCAGCTTGCCAGCCCTCATTGCAGCGCAGAGAATCCTTCGGCCACGGAGAGAGCCACCGCTATTGCGGCGGGACGAAGAAAACCCGGGACGAAGAAAACCAAAGGGGGCGCCATGTCATCCACGATCACTCGCTCGATTGCGGTCGTCGCCATTTCGACGGCTGCGGCCACACTGCCGCGGTCGGGCGTCGGCCAGGGCACGCCAAAGCAGGTCGTCAAGCCGCCGATTTCCCAGGCCTGGATCGACGTCGCCACGTTCTCCGGCATGTCCATGGGTCCAGGCATGATGAACGCG
>Ga0207675_100000462_pt1 | contig 39560 bp, 29 predicted proteins | sample KBSSwiS42_FD_184305 | JGI IMG/M metagenome (GOLD analysis project Ga0207675, IMG submission 184305) | Switchgrass rhizosphere microbial communities from Kellogg Biological Station, Michigan, USA - KBS Switchgrass S4-2 (SPAdes) (version 2) | ecosystem: Host-associated > Plants > Roots >...
CAGGCGTCGAGCATGATGGGGTACGTGAGTTTCTTCGAAAACTTCCTGACGATCGCGGTGCTGCTGTTCGCCTGGGTGATCGTCATCCTCGCCTTCTTCATCCTCGCGGTGCAGATGTTCGTGACGATCATCGAGTTCAAGCTGACCTCGCTGGCCGGATTCATCCTCGTGCCGTTCGCATTCTGGAATCGGACGAGCTTCCTTGCCGAGCGTGTTCTCGGAAACGTGGTCAGCTCGGGCATCAAGGTGATGGTGCTCGCCGTGATCGTCGGTATCGGCTCCAATTTCTTTGCCGAGTTTACTGCTGCGATGCAGGGCCAGGAGCCCGACCTCGGCGCCGCGATGAGCTTGACCCTGGGCGCGCTCTCGCTGTTCGGGCTGGGCATCTTCGGTCCCGGGATCGCGTCCGGCCTGGTCGCAGGCGCGCCGCAGCTCGGCGCCGGCGCAGCGCTCGGCACTGCCGTCGGCGCCGCGGCGGTGCCGATGATTGCCGGCGGAGCCACGGTGGGCGCGGCTCGCGCACTTGGCGGTGGCGCGCTTGGCGCGGTCCGCGCCGGCACATCGATGGGTTCCGCTGCGTCGACCGCCTACACGTTGGGCAAGGAGACTGGATCCCAACCGTCGGTCGGGGCTGGGCTTGGCGGCATCGCCCGCGCCGCCGGCAATGCCGTGCGGTCGCGCGCGTCGAATGCGTTCGGCCTCAAAGAGGCGGCCGCCAGTGGTCGCCAGGGCGCATGGAACGCACTCAACCAGACCGGCACCTCGGGATCGTCTTCACATGGTGGCGACGACGCCGCACCCGCCTGGGCACGCGCGATGCGCGGCCAGCAGACCGCACGCCACCACCGACAGGTTGCGATGCACACGCTCGCGCAGGGCGATCGCGGCGGAGCCTCCGCGCATCCCGACATCAAGGAAAGGGACGATTGACATGAACTTCAAGCGTGCCGTCCAGCGCTATGGACGAACCCCCGAGCCCGAGACGCCCTACCAGCGCGCCGGGCAACTCTGGGACGAACGCATCGGTTCGGCGCGGCTCCAGGCGCGCAACTGGCGGCGGATGGCGTTCGGCTGCCTCGCGCTCGCAAGCGGGCTATGCGGCGGCGTGCTCTGGCAATCCGCGCAGAGCCGCGTCACGCCCTATGTCGTCGAGGTCGACCGGCTGGGCGAGGCGAGGGCCGTAAGCGAGGCGGAGGCGGCTTTTCGCCCGACCGACCCGCAAATCGCATGGCATCTGGCGCGCTTCATTCGGAACGTGCGCAGCATTTCGCTCGATCCCGTGGTGATGCGCGAGGATTGGCTCGACGCCTATGCGTTCGCCACCCAGCGCGGCAGCCAGTTTCTCGGTGACTATGCGCGCGCTTCCGAACCCTTCGCGCACGTCGGACAGCGCACGGTCTCGGTGCAGGTCACCAGCATCGTCCGCGCGTCCGACAAGTCGTTTCAAGTCAAATGGACCGAGATCGCCTTCGAGCGCGGGTCGATGGCCGGACGCTCGAACTGGACTGCGATTTTGACGCTCGTAACCAAGACGCCCGCGAACGCCGAGGTGCTCCGGAAAAACCCGCTCGGCATCTACGTCGATGCGGTAGACTGGAGCCGCGAGCTCGACGTCACCGCCCAGGGAGTGGCGGCGCAGTCGACGCCGCCGGCCAGGAATATTCCGATGGGGTCGCCACTCGATCCCGATCTCGCCTCGCACGCCGCTCCGGCCAACCAGGAGACCCCCCAATGACTCGTTGCCTGATCGCGCCGCTCGGCGCGGCTTCTCTCCTCGCGCTGTGCGCGAACGCAGAGGTTCCGCCGACATCGGTATCAGCAAAGTCGGTCGCCGCCGCCGTTCCGGCTCCGATCGCCAGGCCAGCAGCGCCAGCGGCAGTGGTCGGCCGGGATCGGCATCGTCGCGTGAAGCCGCGGCGACCGTCCCCCGTCGAGCTCGGCGTCGCGCTTGCAAATCGAGCCGCTACCCGGGAGCCGGTTGCCGCCGGGTTCGTAAACGCGGTGCAAGTTTATCCGTTCTCGGAAGGCACTCTCTACCAAGTCTATTCAGCCCCCGAGCGCGTAACCGACATCGCGCTCCAGCCGAGCGAGGCATTGATCTCGGTTGCGGCCGGTGACACCACGCGCTGGGTCATCGGCGATACCACGAGTGGAAGCGGCGCAGACAAGCGCATTCATGTGCTGGTGAAACCGTTCTCCGCAGGATTGGCGACGAATGTCGTCATCACCACGGATCGGCGCAGCTATCATCTGGCGCTCACCAGTACGTCGGTCACGGCGATGGTTGCACTCTCGTGGACCTATCCACAGGACGCGCTGATCGCGCTCGAACGCGTCGTCGAGGAGCGACAGGCCGTCGCTCCGGTTGCGACGGGAATCGCACCCGACCAGCTGCATTTCAACTATACGATTTCTGGTGACAAGCCGACATGGCGTCCGCTGCGAGCTTTCGACGACGGACGCCAGACCTATGTCGAGTTTCCGGCAAGCCTGGCGGTGGGGGAGGCGCCGCCACTGTTCCTGGTGAACGGCAAGGGCGAGGCTCAGCTTGTCAACTACCGACTGCGGGGCCGCTTCTACGTCGTCGATCGCATTTTCGATGTCGCCGAGCTCCGGCTCGGGCTGAAGCACCAGGATGTCGTTCGCATCGCTCGCGTCGACGAGACGCCGAGGAAGCGCTCGTGAGCCGCGAGGACGCTCGCATCGCGGCGCCGAAGGTCGATCCTGAGACTTTGGCGATCCGGGCGCGTCCGCGTCGTCCGATCCGCTTCCGTCGCGGCGTCATCGTCGCGATTTCGGGGGCGGGATCGGTCAGCTTGATCGCGGTCGCCTGGATGGCGCTCAAGCCTCAGATCTTCAATCCGGTCGTGCAGCAAGAGGAACTGTCCCAGCCGGCTCGACCGACGAATGATGCCCTGAGTGGCGTGCCCGCGACTTATGGTGACGTCCCAAAACTGGGGCCGCCCCTTCCGGGCGACCTCGGCCGGCCGATACTCGAGCGGCAACGCCAGCTCGCGGCGGAAACACGGTCTCCACCGCCTTCTGATGCGGCGTCCCAGGCAGCCGCCGCCGAACGCGAGCGAATGCTCGCCGAACGAAAGGCAGCGCGGCAATCGGGGCTGCTGGTCTCGCGCTCCCAGACCGCAGCTGCAACCGCGGAGGCGCCGGCGTCGGGGATCGCCTCTTCGTCCACGCTTCCTGCCGCGCCCACGAAACTGGCTCTGGACGCAGCAAACGACCCGAATGCGCAGGGGCATAAGGCAGAGTTCATCGCAATGCTCGATCCCAAGGGCGACACCAATCCCCATGCCGTGATGCCGGCGCCGTCACCCTATGTGCTGACCGCAGGAAGCGTCATCTCAGCAAGCTTGATCACCGGCCTGCGCTCGGATCTCCCCGGCCTCGTTACCGCACAGGTGACCGAGCGGGTATTCGACAGCCCGACCGGGCGCACCTTGCTGATCCCTCAGGGCGCTCGTCTAATCGGGAGCTACGATAGCGTAGTCGCTTTCGGGCAGCGGCGCGCACTGATCGTCTGGCAGCGCATTGTGATGCCCGACGGAAGCTCGTTGAGGATCGACAATGTGCCCGCTACCGATCCCTCCGGCTATGCCGGTCTCGAGGATGCGGTGGACATGCATACGTGGCAGCTGATCAAGGGCGTGGCGCTCTCGACCATGCTCGGCGTCGGGTCCGAACTTGCATTCACGGGCGACGGCGACCTCGTCCAGGCGCTCCGCCGTTCCACCCAGGACAATGTTTCGCGCGCCGGCGACCGGATCACGATGCACAATCTCAACATCCAGCCGACGATCACGGTCCGTCCGGGGTCTCCCGTGCGGCTGGTGGTTCATAAGGATCTTATCCTCGCGCCGTGGCGCGTTCTGGAGCCTTGAAATGGCGGAACTCAAACTGGGCAAGCTTCCGGACCGGACTCCGGTCAAGCTGACAATCACGATCACGCCAGACTTGCATCAGCGCCTGATCGAATACGCCGCGGCTTATCGCGAAACCTATGGGACGGAGGAGCCGGTCGTGGAGCTGGTGCCGGCTATGCTCGCGGCGTTTCTCGATGGCGATCGCGAGTTTGCGAAGCGGCGCAAGGCCGCGATATGACGCGGTTGAGCTCTGAGAGCGAAAGCGCCCAGGTTGCCGGTGGAGCGCCGATCTGCGTTCGTATCAGCACGGCTTTAGCCATGCTCGGCATCCGCAAGACCAAAATGTACGAGCTGATCGCCTCGGGCGAGATCGAGGCCATTAAGATCGGTCGTTCAACCTTGGTCTTGCGCGAGAGCCTTGAGGCCTATGTCGCCCGGGCACCCCGCCTCTAGTCAGCCGGCCCGTACCGCAACCAGCTCGCCCGCCTCGGCGTCGTTGGCCGGGCTGGCTGCTCCACCGTCCAGGAAATCTGCCCATTGCGTCATCAGCGACCGGCGCTTCTCGAAGAAGTCCGTCCGCCGGTAGGCGGCCTCGACCGGATCTGGGATCTTGTGGGCCAGCGCTTTGTCGGCGACCTCCTTGGGAAAGTCGGTCTTCTCTGCGGCCCAGTCTGTAAACGTGCTCCGGAATCCGTGAACGGTGAAGCCATCCACGCCGGCACCCTTCAGGGCCTTGGAAACGGCCATGTCGGTGAGGGGCTTCTTGCCGTCATTCGTGAACACATACTCCGAACTGTCGGTTCGCAACTTCAAGCGGCGCTCAAGGATATTCATGGCCTGGGGTGTGAGCGGCACCTGATGCGGTTCGCGGGCTTTCATTCGCTCGGCTGGGATCGACCAGACCTTCTTCTGGAGATCGATCTCGGTCCAAGTCGCGCCACGTGTCTCCCCGGATCGCGAGGCGGTGAGGATCAGAAAGCGTAGCGCGTCCCGTCCGACTGAGGACTCCGCCGCCGCTAGCTTCTGGGCTAAGGCGGCGGCATCATCGTAAGGCATCGCCGCATAGTGGTTTGAACGATCAGTGTGCTTCGGCAGGCCTTTCCGTACGGTGCGGAGGCTGACTTCCGCGGGGATCCAACCATTCAGGAACGCAAAGTCGAGTACGGCTTGCGTGCGTTGGAGGATACGCCGAGCAGTATCGGGAATCTTGAGCCAGACCGGAGCCAGGGCATCGCGCACGACCGCGACGTCGACCTTGTCGATCGGTTTGCTGCCGATGGCGTCGAAGATGTTCTGCTCGAAGCCGGCAAGCCAGTTGCGCTTTCGTTTGTCGTTCCAGCCATCCTTCAGCGCGTCGTAGCAGTCGCGGGTGACCTTCTCGAAGCTCGGCACCTTCTTCCTGGGCTCGAGCGGCGGCTCGACGACCTGAACCTGCGGCGTTTCGCCGCGCTTCACCTGCCTCCGAAGTGTCTGCGCCGCCAACCTGGCTTCCTCGAGGCTGACATCGTCCGCGCAGCCGAGACCGAACTCGCGCCGCTGGCCGCGGTGTTGAACGCGAACGAGCCAGAACTTCCCGCCCGAAGGCCGAACGAGCAGATGCAATCCATGGTGGTCGACATGCTTGCCAGGCTTTGCGTGCTTGATCTTTAGAGCGGTCAGCATTGCGATGGTGGAATCCGAGGGGATCAAACGTCCGTCCCACCAATCGTCCCACCACTTCAGCGCGGATTTTGACAATCGGTGACGAACCAAGAAAACCCTATGCGGAAAATAATATGTTGTCAATCAATTGCTTAACGGTCGTCGGCGAACGTCGGCGAACGTCAAGATCGTGGCCCTCGGCTCCACCATTCAAGCAAAAATAGCGCCTCGAACGGAGGCGCTGGCGCTACCCGGCGGTTCAGGCCGGGTGGCGGCCGATGAAGAATTCCCGGAACGGATCCATGCTGGGATTGAGCCCGGAATCGATCGCTGCCTTGCGCAGTGCGTGCATCTGCGGATCGTGGATGCGCTGGGTCGGCATCCGGAGCGGCCCGCCATTATATCCCTGCAGCCAGCCCTGGAACTTCCACGCCTGGCGATTGATGAAGCTGCCGCCGTTGAGCTGCGCGGCGAGTCCCTGACGGACTTTTCGTGCGGGATGCATGCGCCAATAGATTTCGGTCGCTTCGTCGAATCTGCCGGCGCGCAACAGGTTGAAGACCTTCGGGATCAGTGGCCCCCAATATTCATGATCGCTGGTCGCCGAAAGCTGGATCGGCATCACCTGCGACAGCGGAAGCAATTCGCCCTCGATCGGCATCGAGATGACGACTTCCTTGCCGAACAACCGGTCGCATTCGATCACCGACTGGATCGAGGGAAACCCGCCCTCGGCCTTGATCGCTGCGATATTCGGACAATCGTCGATCAGGCGCCGAAGCAGGCTCGCCGGGATGTCCGACGGGTGAATGCGCGAGGAGAAGCCCCATAGGAACATCGGGAACAGCATCACCGCGAGGTTGGTCGCGTCGCACACTGCCTTAGTGTAGTCGTAGATGTCCTGCTCGGATTCCGGATAGAAATTGGGCGGATAGCTGAGCAGCACGAATTCGGCGCCGGCAGCCTCCGCGCCACGGACGGCCTCGATATTCTGTTCGAGATTGCTCCAGCTGGCGTGGTGCGTGATCACCAGGCGGTCGCCCGCCTCGTCCTTCAGGATGCGCAGGAACTCGAGATATTCCGGCAAGCTGATCGACACTTCCGAAACACCGAGCGTACCGATGAAGCCGTGCTCGATGGCAAGCCGGGCATCGTGCCGGATCGCCCTTTCGTTGATCGCCTTGAGGTCGCTGGTGAATGAGGGAATCGTGCAATTGACCACGCCGACAAGGCGCTCGCGCGCCCATTCGCGCGCTTCATTGCGTTTGTAGCCTGTCGACATGAATCACCTGCCTTTGTTCACGGGGGCGATGCTGACCGGGAGCGGCGTGCCGGCACCCACTGCGCGTGCGCGACGGACGCACATCGCGGCAATCGCCAGATCCTGGATGGCGGCGCCGACCGACTTGTAGAGCGTGATTGCGTCGTTCGAGGCGCGGCCCGCGCGTCGGCCGCCGACGACTTCGTCGAGGCCGACCAGCCTGTCCGCGAACGCAACCCCCGCCGCCGTTGCCGCGATCATGTCGCCAGTGTCGCGCGCAACTTCCTCGACCATGTCCGCGACAATGACGTCGGCGCGCCGGATCACTTCGGAGTCCAGCTCGCGCTGCTCGGGCAAGGTGGAACCGATCGACACGATCGTGGTCCCCTGACGGAGCCAGGCGCCGTGGAACGTTGGCGACTCGTCGCGCGAACGGGCGGCGCAGACGATAAAGTCCGCAGCTTCGACCGCTGCGCGGGCGCTCTCGGCAGCCGTGATGTCGAGCCTGAGGTCGGCGAGCTCGGTGCGGAAACGCTCGCGACTGGCGGGATTGGGACTGAATACCGAGGCCGACGCAATCTTGCGAACCGACGCGAGGGCACGGAGGTGCGTCTTTGCCTCGAAGCCCGAACCAATAACGGCGACACGTAGCGCGCCCGGTGGCGCGAGCAGGTCCCCGGCCAGCGCCGAAGTCGCGGCGGTGCGAAATCCGGTCACCGAATTGCCGTCGAGCAGGGCGACTAGCGCCATACTCTCCTGGTCAAACAGCGAGATCAGATACGATGCCGCCTTGGCCTTCGTCGACGCTGCGATCAGCTTGGCGCCCATGACGCTGCCATCCGGCGAAATTCCGCTCAGCGTACGCAGCCAAATGCCATCCCCCCGCGCCATCGTCCGCGGCGGGAACATGGCCGGACCAGGCGCCGCGCCATAGGCAGCGCGCAATGCCAAGATCGCTTCCTGCCAATCGAACACGGCGCGCACGTCGGCGTCGGTCAGAAACAGCGTCGGGTTCAAGGGGCTCGCTCCGCTTCCCAATGATTCGATTGAGCAATGATATTATCCCATATTGATGCGTGTCAATTTTAGATTGATGCAATTGCGCGGGGCGGCTACTTTCCCTTATGTCGCCGGAAAGGAGGAGGCACGGATGGTCGCGGACGAGAAGCGGCTCCGTCATGTTGTCGATGAGGCGATGCGGACCGGAGAGCTGCGCTTGCCCCCCGAACCCAGGCTGAGCGAAATATTGGGCGTTTCGCGCGGACGCGTTCGGACATTGCTCAAGCGCCTGGAGGCCGAGGGACTGATTTGGCGACATGTCGGCAAGGGCACGTTCGTCGGCCAGCGGCAGCTCGATCCGCATTCCGGCACTTGGGCTGCTTCGATCAGCGTCGACGACGTGATGAGCGCGCGTTTGCTGCTCGAGCCGCAACTCGCCGCGCAAGCCGCCATTCACGCGACATCCGCCGATGTCGAGGCGATGCGCCAATGCATGCTCGAGATGACGGCGACGACGTCATTTCTGCAATGGAAGCGGTTGGACGACAGGCTCCACCGCTTGGTTGCGGAGGCAACCCATAATCCACTGCTCCTAGTGCTGTACGAAACGATGCGCGCGCAGCTGCTGGCGAGCCTGGAGTTGCGGATGGAGAAGGTTTTCGGGGCGCTGCCCGGTCCAAAGGAAGCGACCAGCCACGAACATCACGCCTTTATCGAAGCCATCGCTGCGCACGATCCAGGGGGGGCCGAGACAAGGATGCGCGAGCATCTGGCGTCGGTGCGTCGCACTCTGTTCGGCTTGCGCTGAGGGCCCCTGAATGAGCGGCACCCGCCGCATGTCGCGGATGACCTTTATTTGTCCGACAAATGTCTTTATCCGACCCCGGTGCTACCGCTACCATTCCACACGACGGGTAACGGTAGCGCGCATAAGCGTGCGCCACTCGCGCTCGCGAGAACGGCGTCGGCCGCTACCGACGGCGCGAATAAGGGGGGAATGGATGAAAGGCATCACGGTCCTGGTTGGTCTGTCGGCGTTGCTGGCGATGCCCGCCACCGCGAAGCGGGACTCGAGCCACGCCGGAGCGACTCCGGTCCGAACGCATCCGGCCCAATTCAAGCCGACCGGCCTCGACGCCCGTGGCCATTTGCAGGCGGTTGCCCATTCTCCGGCGGGCGGTTTTTCCTACGTGCGCCTGGCGAACGGCGTGCAATTGCACGTCGGGGCCGTCACCAAGAACCTCATTTTCTATGGTTCGCAGACGGTGCGCGTGAACGCGAATCTCGGCGCGAACTACTGGACGGCGCGCAGTCTCGCCGTCATCGGCACGCCGCAGCCAATCCCGTTCACGATCGCCGAGACCGATGCCGCGCTGACCATCCGCAGCGCTAAGCTGCAGATCATAGTCGCCAAGGCCACTGGCGCGATCCGCTTCCTCGACGCCGCCGGCAAGCTCTACACGGAGGAAAAGGCCGACGCGCCGCAGACGCTCGCGAAAGTCACCATTTCCGGCGCCCCTTCGCTCGAAGTGACCAACCGTTTCACCCTCCGTCCCGACGAAGCGCTCTACGGCCTCGGCTTCAACGCCGACGACAGCAGCAATCGGCGCGGCAAGAATCTCCTGCTCGTCCAGACCAACGTCGGCATCATCATCCCCGTGCTGATGTCGTCGCGGCGCTATGGCGTGCTGTGGGACACCTACTCGCAGATGCGTTTCAACGACGATGCGGGCGGCGCTTCGATGTGGGCGGAAAGCGCGCCCGGCGGCGTCGACTATTATTTCATGGCCGGCGAGACTCCCGATGCGGTGGTCGGCGCCTATCGCGCGCTCACCGGCCAGGCGCCGATGGTGCCGAAGCAGGCGTTCGGGCTGTTCATGAGCAAGGAGCGCTACAAGACCCAGGCGCAGTTGCTCGACGTCGCGCGGAGCTTTCGGCACGAAGGCTTCCCACTCGATTACATCGTGCAGGATTGGCAATATTGGGGGTCGGACAAGGACGGCAGCTGGAGCGGCATGACCTGGGATCCGGTGCGCTATCCCGATCCGGCCGGCATGGCGCGCGACCTGCATGCGATGAACCTCAAGCTGATGGTGTCGATCTGGCCGTCCATCGGCAACGATACGGCACTTGCGCACGAACTCGATGCGCATGGCCTGCGGTTCGAGCCGCTGCACTGGATATCGAAACACGCGCGCGTCTATGATGCCTATAGCCCGCTCGGCCGGCAGATCTATTTCAAGCACGTCAAATCGGGGCTGCTCGACAAGGGCGTCGACGCGCTGTGGATGGACGGCACCGAAATCGAAGTGAGTAGCGCGATGTGGAACGCGCAGGAGAATATCCGCGACACCAAGGCGCTGGGCGTCAACGCGCTCGGCGACTTCACGCGCTATCTCAACCCCTATTCGCTGCTGACGACGCAGGGCACCTACGACGGCCAGCGCGCGACGAGCGACAAGCGCGTGTTCACGCTGACGCGTTCGGCCTGGGCCGGCGCACAGCGCACCGCGGCGGCGTCGTGGAGCGGCGACATCTTCTCGAGCTGGAAGACGCTGCGCCAGCAACTGGCGGAGGGCGTGAACGTCACTGTCACGGGCAATCCCTATTGGACGCAGGATACCGGCGGCTTCTTCGTCTCCGAATTCCCGGGAGGAGAGAAGAATCCCGGCTGGCGCGAGCTCTATGCGCGCTGGCTGCAATTTTCGGCGTTCAATCCGATCATGCGCATCCACGGCACCGATGTCGAACGCGAGCCCTATCGATTCAAGACGATCGATCCGCAGGTCTATGCGTCGCTGCTCGCGAGCACGCAGCTGCGCTATCGGATGCTGCCCTATATCTATGGCCTCGGCTGGCAAGTGACGTCGCACGGCTACACGCTGATGCGCCCATTGATGATGGATTTCCCCGACGACCGGGTGACCGATACGATCAACGACAGCTTCATGTTCGGACCGTCGTTCCTGGTCCATCCGGTCACGCGCCCGATGTACCATATCCTGCCGCCGCCGGCGGCGACGATCCCGACCGAATTTTTGCGGACGCCCGATGGCCAGCCGGGCCTCGCCGGGCAATATTTCGAAGGCGAGAATTTCGAGCAGCCGAAGAGCCGCTTCGTCGATGCGAGAGTCGATCACACCTGGCCCGATCCGCCGCTGGCAGAGGTGCCGGCCGGGCTGTCGAGCCTGTCGCATTTCTCCGCGCGCTGGGAGGGCACGCTGACCGCGCCGGAGGACGGCGATTATGAAATCGGTATCGAAGGCGACGACGGGTTCCGCCTGATCCTCGACGGCAAGACCGTGGTCGAGGATTGGAAAGCTGGCGCTCCCCGCTACCAGGGGGCGGCGCAACACTTTCGCGCGGGCCAGGTCGTCAAGGTCGCGATCGAATTCTACCAGGTCGACGGCAATCGCGTGCTGAGGCTTGCCTGGCGTCGGCCGAGCGAACGCGCGGCCTTTGCTGCATCCGCCGGATCGGCAATCGACCTGTCGACGCAGACCTATCTGCCCAAGGGCGCCGAGTGGTATGATTTCTGGACCGGCGAGCGCCATGCCGGCGGCGGACGAGTCGAGAGGCAGGCGCCACTCGACATCGTGCCCTTATATGTGCGCGCAGGCTCGATCGTGCCGCTGGGGCCCGACGTGCACTATGCGACCGAGGCGCCCGAGGCACCATATGAGGTGCGCATCTATCCCGGCGCCGATGCGCGTTTCACGGTCTATGAGGATGACAACGAGACCTATGCCTATGAAAAGGGCAAGCGCGCGACCTACGATCTCGTGTGGAACGACCGCGCACGCACGCTGACGATCGGCGCACGGCATGGCAGCTTTCCGGGTCTGGTGCGACGGCGCCGGCTCGATCTCGTGCTGGTCGACGGCAGCCGCGGGGCCGGGCTCGCACCTGCGTTGGCGACGAAGCGCGTCGAGTATGACGGCAGCCCCAGGCTGGTGCGGTTCGCGCCGGGTGCTTCGCGGGCGACGGCAAAGTAGCGTGCGACCGAATTCGTGTGGGAGTGCCCGACGAGGCACCGGCACGAATCGGCGAACTGGAGAGGACTTAGGAATGATCGGGCCTCGCACCCAATCTCGTCGGTTCCGGGCGCTGCTGGGCCTGTGCATCGCGGCAGTAGGACTGTGCGCCGCTGCGCCGACCTTCGAGGTGCCCCCGAACTGGACGCAACCGACCGCACCGTTCCATGTCGTCGGCCCGATCTGGTATGTCGGCAGTGCGGGGCTCGCGTCCTATCTCATCAAGACGCGCGACGGCGCGCTGCTGATCGACGGCACCATGGCGGAGAATGTGCCCGGCATCCTGCGCAATCTCGCCACGCTCGGCGTACGTCCCCACCAGCTGCGCATGCTGCTCGTCACGCACGCCCATTTCGATCATGTCGCTGGCGACGCCGCGATAGTGGCCGCGACCGGTGCAAAGGTGATCGCCGGCGCGCGCGACGTGCCCGCGCTCGAAAGCGGAGTCGCGCCCGGCGAAGTTGATTATGCACCGATCGGATTCGCCCCCGTGCATGTCGCACGCGCGATGCGCGACGGCGACGCGCTGCGGTTTGGCGGACTGACGCTGAAGGCGGTTGCGACGCCGGGACACACCCCGGGCTGCACCAGCTGGGCAATGCGGCTCGCCGATCACGGCAAACCGCTCGACGTCCTATTCGCCTGCAGCCTGACCACGGGTCGCAATATCCTCGTCGGCAACCGTCGCTATCCAGGCATCGTCGATGACTATCGCCATAGCTTCGCGCGCGTGGCGGCGCTCCCGGCCGATGTCGTGCTGCCGTCGCATCCCGAGATTGCCGACGTGATGGCACACAAGAGCGACGGACAATGGATTCAAGCGGGACTGCTGAAGCGCATAGTCGACAAGTCGGCACGAGACTTTGAAATCGAGCTGGCGCGGCAGCAGAAAGCGCAGTGACGATGGCGCTGCTTCCACCTCGTGATGGGCGCGCGAACGCGCGTCGCGCAATATTCTACCAAAGGGAGGTTCGATGACCGATCTCACTCGCCGCGACGTTATGGCCTCGAGCCTCGCGCTTTCGGCGGCGACGATGCTGCCTGGTGTCGGCGTCGCAATGCCGACTGACGCTGCACCTGCGGATCCGCGCCTGAACGGCGCGATGGCTCCGCGCGAGGAATTGCTGTTCGACTTCGGCTGGCGCTTTGCATTCGGCCACGGCAGCGATCCCGCCAAGGATTTCGGCTTCGGTGCGGGGCAGAGCGACTTCGCCAAGACCGGCGACTTCAAAATCGCCAAAGCCGCGTTCGATGACAGCGGCTGGCGGCCGGTCGACCTGCCGCACGATTGGGCCGTCGAACTGCCGTTCGTCGACGACGAGCGCGGCGAGGGCGACAGCAAGCTGCGATCGCATGGCTACAAGCCGCTTGGCCGCCGCTTTCCCGAGACGAGCGTCGGCTGGTACCGCCGCGCGTTCGACGTGCCCGAGAGCGATCGGGGAAGACGCATCTGGATCGAATTCGACGGCGCGCTGCGCGACGCAGTGGTGTTCGTCAACGGCTGTTTCCTCGGCCGCAACGACAATGGCTATGCGCCGTTCCGCTTCGATCTCACCGACTTCTTGAACTACGGCGGGCGCAACGTAGTCGTGGTGCGGCTCGATGCTAGCTTTGGCGACGGGTGGTTCTACGAAGGCGCCGGCCTATACCGCCATGTCTGGCTGACCAAGCACGATGCGCTCCACCTCGGCAAATGGGACAGTGTCGTCCGAGCGACGCCGACCGACGGCGCGGCGCGGCTCGAGCTCGCCACGCGGGTCGAGAACGGGGGCACTTTGGAGGCCGAAGCCGCGATCGAATGGACGATCCTCGACGCCTCCGGCCGCGCTGTGGCGACAGCCAGCGCGCAGGCGAAACGCATGGCTGCGGGTGACGGCGCCGATTTCTCGGCTGCGGCGACGATCGCCGCCGTTCAGCTGTGGGCGCCCGGCCAGCCGAACTTGTATTCCGCGGTGGTCAAGGTGCTGAGCGGCGGCGCAGTGCGCGATGCGGAGCGCGTGTCGTTCGGCGTGCGCAGCGCGCGATTCGATGCCGACAAGGGCTTTCTGCTCAACGGCCGTCCGTTGCGGTTCCAGGGCACCTGCAACCATCACGACCATGCTGGCGTCGGTGCCGCCTTGCCGGACCGTTTGCAGACCTTCCGCCTGTCTGTGCTGCAGCAGATGGGCTGCAACGCCGTCCGCACCTCGCACAACATGCCTACCCCCGAGTGGGTGGAGGCCTGCGACCGCGCCGGCGTGATGATGATGTGCGAGACGCGACAGCTGAGTTCCAATAGCGAAGGGTTGCAGCAACTCGAGACGATGGTGAAACGCTACCGGAATTCGCCGTCGATCATGATCTGGTCGATCGGCAACGAAGAATGGCTGCTGCAATCGGGCGAGCTGGCGAAAGCGGGCTCGGCCATCGCGTCGACGATGGTGCGGCGCTGCCATGCGCTCGATCCGACCCGCGTCGTCACTGCCGCCGTCAACGGCACCAACGAGGAAGGCGTCTCCGAACCGCTCGACATCATCGGCTTCAATTACAACTCGAAACGTCCCGCTGAATTTCACGCCAAATATCCGCATCGGCCGGTGTTCGGTTCGGAGACTTCGAGCGCGATCTCGACTCGCGGCGAATACCGCACGGATCCCACGCGCAACACCATCAACAGCTACGATGGCGTCGTGCCCTGGGGAGAGACCCCGGAGCAATGGTGGAAGCTTTACGGATCGAACGATTGGCTTCCCGGCGGCTTCGCCTGGACCGGTTTTGATTATCGCGGCGAACCGACACCCTATGGCTGGCCGTCGATCAACTCGCAGTTCGGGATCGTCGACATGTGCGGGTTCCCGAAAGATTATTTCTATTACTATCGCGCGTGGTGGCGGCCGGAGCCCAGCCTGCACCTCTTCCCGCACTGGACCTGGCCGGGGCGCGAAGGCGATCCGATAGACCTGTGGGTCTATTCGAACCTGGACGACGTCGAGCTGTTCGTGAACGGGAAAAGCCTGGGCAGCCAGCGCGTGCCGCGACTTGGCCATGTCCGGTGGCAGACCACATATCAGCCGGGGGTGATCGAGGCGCGCGGACGGCGCGGCGCTGTGGTGCTCAGCGAACGGCACGAGACGACTGGCCCCGCGAAGTCGCTACGACTGACTGCTGATCGCCCGGTGATCGATGCCGACGGCGAAGACGTGGCGGTGGTGACGGTGGAGGCGCTCGACGCCCGGGGGCGGCCGGTTCCCACCGCAAACCACAAATTGGGCTTCAGAGTGTCGGGGGCGGGCAAGCTGATCGGCGTCGGCAACGGTGATCCGAATTGCCTCGAGAGCGACAAGGGGCCGGAGCGCTCGTTGTTCAACGGGCTCGCGCAGTTGATCGTCCAGTCGGACAAAAGGGCCGGACCGATCCTGATTGAGGCCGCCGAGCTGTCGCCATACGCCGCGCGGCTGATCCCGACGACGCTGGCACTGCGGGCGCGACCGTCGACTCCGCGGCGATCGGTTCCGCCTGCGCGAACCTGATCCGTCGCGGGCGGTTAGGGGAGGGCGGCCAGGAACGCCGCCGGGCGCGGCGGGTCGGTGAATCAGCCAGCGAACGGGGGACTCAGGGCTGGACCTTCACCATCACCACGCCGTGGGCGGGAACAGTGGCTGAGTAGCGGCCAGCGACTGGCTTCACGTCCTTGTGAGTCCAGAGGTCGCGAACGCTCGCCTTCAATGCCATGGGGTAGTCAAGCGCGTCCCAGCCCACGGAAATCGTCTCGGGCTGCGCGCCCCGGTTGAACAGCACCACCGCGCGTGCGCCGCCGGACAGCGGCTTTACCCAAATCTCACGATTGCCGTCGCGGCTGACGCGCCGGCCTTGAACACCGAGCACATCCTGGTTCACGGCGATGACGTCGCGATTGAGAAGGATCTCCCTGGTCGCCGCGTCCATGCCGGCAATGTCGTTGCCGGCGATGAGCGGCGCCGCCATGATCGCCCAGAGCGAAAAGTGCGAACGATATTCGGCGTCCGTCATCCCGCCATTGCCGACCTCCAGCATGTCGGGATCATTCCAGTGACCCGGTCCCGCAAACGGCCAGCGCGGCTCGTGCATGTCGAGGATGTTGAGCATCCCCCAGCTATAGCCGTACTTCCCTTCCCATTTGTCGGTGATGTCACCAGTGGTTCGCCACAGGTTGCCGATCTTTTGCCCCCATGACCACGGCTGGTTGTTGCCCCATTCGCAAAGCGAGAACACGATATCGCGGCCGGTTGCGCGCAGCGCGTCGGCCATAAGCGCATAGGCTTCCTCCGCATTGCGCGTTCCCGTGTTGCACCAATCATATTTTAGATAATCCACACCCCAGCGGGCGTAGGTCAGCGCGTCCTGATATTCGTGACCCTGGCTGCCAGGCCGTCCGCCGCACGTCTTGCGTCCGGCATCGGAATAGATCCCGAACTTCAGCCCCTTTGAATGGACATAGTCGGCGAGCGCCTTGATGCCCGCGGGAAACTTGGCGGAGTCGGCAGTGATGAATCCATTCTCGTCGCGCTGGCCGTGCCAGCAATCGTCGATCACGATATATTGGTAGCCGGCCTCCTTCATGCCGTTGGACGCCATCGCATCCGCAGTGTCGCGGATGATCTTCTCATTCACATTGCACGCGAACTTGTTCCAGCTGTTCCACCCCATCGGCGGCGTCAGCGCGAGGCCGTTGGCAACCCGCTTCGGATCCTTGGACGGCGCGAGCGTATTGGGATCTACGTCCTGCGCGAAAGCCGGCGCCGCGCCATCGAGGAGGAGCGCCGCGGCAAGCACGCCGAGGGCGATTTTTTTGATCATGGACGGTTCCTCGGTATTGCGATGCGCCGGTGCCGGTGGCCTGACAGTCGGCGGAGGGAGTGGTGAGAGACCTGTTGCGGGTCTAGCCGAACAGCTTTTGTTCGCGCGCGAAGTTGAGAAAGAGCGGCAACCACGGACCGTCCGGACTGCCCGGTTGCGCCCGCACGCCAAATCCGTGCCCGCCATGCGCGAGGAGATGGGTCTCGACCGGGATCTTCGCCGCAACCATGGCCTCGCGCAGCCGTACCGAATTGGCGACGGGCACCGTGGTGTCGTCCTCGGCGTGCAGCAGGAAGGTCGGCGCGGCGGCGGGTGTGACATTGAGATCCGGCGACCACTCGCGGATCTGGGCGGCGGTCGGTGGCCCGCCGAATAGCGACGGCGCGGCGCCGCCATAGGCATAGGCGGGATCGACGCTTTGCACCGGGTAGATCGGCGCCGCGAGCAGTGGCCGTGCGCTGAGCTGGTCCGTCGCGTCGACCGGCGCATAGAAGGGCGCCGAATGCCGCGTGGCGAGGCTTGTCGTCAGGAAGCCGCCGGCACTGAAGCCCAGGACGCCGACCCGCGCCGGGTCAAGACGGAAGCGTGCAGCATTGGCGCGGATGACGCGCATGGCGCGCTGTGCGTCGGCCGGACCCACGCTCGCCGGATCGCGCCATCCGTCCTGCGCCAGCCGGTAGAACAGCACGAAACAGGTAATGCCCGCGCGGTTCAGCACGTCGGCGACGTAACGGCCCTCATGCTCGAAATAGTTCCAGGCAAAGCCGCCGCCCGGTATGATCAGCATCGCCGAGCCGTTGGGCCGGTCCGTCGGGAAGACGATCATGCGCGGCCTTGAGATTCCCCGCATGCGCCGGCTGCTATAGGCGGGGTCCGTCGAGGTTTGCTCGTCAATTTCCGGCATACCGGGATTCGTGGCCCCTGCCGGTGGGCGCGGCCACAAGTCGATGGTCTCTTGCGCTCCTTTCGAGCCTGGCTGGGCCCGCAGCTCGGCTGCCACACCAAAGGCTATCGCTGAGGCGCCTGCCAGGACCAAGGGGGATTTTACAAGATCGCGCCGCGAAAGGCTCATGCGAAAGGCTCCTGATTGCGTCCTAACTGAAATGCATTGGCTCGCAAAGACTGGCCCTGCTGATCCGTGATGGCGTGGTTTCGCCGGCTGATGAGGCTGCCGGTGTTCGCGGTGATTAATATTACTAATGAGAACGCGGTTGTCAAATATGAAAATCCCTTCCATCAGTGCGTTAGGCGCTTTGCCTCGATAGGAAGCGAAGCGAAACCGGGCGCGATGGAGACCAGCCGGGTCCGGCTCGGCCATTCGATCGGCTTGAGCGTCTGCGGCGCGCCAGGACGACGAATATCGTCCGGCAAATTTTGGGGAGAAGGCAAATGTCCATGCATCGCCGTGATCTTGTGCGCCTGCCGGCGCTGCTCTGCCTCGCCGGAGCCTTGCCGAGCGAAACGGTGGCGGCCCAGCCGGCGACGGCGGAACCCGCATCCCGACGCGCGGCGACACCGCCGATGGGTTGGAACAGCTGGAACTCGTTCGCCACCACGCTTACCGAAGCCCAGGCGCTCGAGACGGCACAGATCATGGCCAAGCGTCTGCTGCCGTTCGGCTACGACGTCTTCACGATCGACATCCAATGGTATGAGCCCAATGCGACTGGCTATGATTATCGCCAGGCGGCGGAACTCGCGATGGATCCGCATGGTCGGCTGCTGCCGGCGCCGAACCGCTTTCCTTCTTCGGCGGGAGGCAAGGGCTTCAAACCCTTGGCGGACCAGATCCACGCGCTGGGGCTGAAGTTCGGCGTGCATCTGATGCGAGGGATCCCGCGACTGGCATATGAGCGTGCACTGCCGATCATCGGCACGCGGTATACGGCGCGCGACGTCGCCAATCCCAATTCGGTGTGCACCTGGAACACCGACATGTACGGCGTAGACATGTCGAAGCCCGGTGCGCAGGCCTATTACAATTCCGTGTTCAAGCTGTTTGCCGAATGGGGCGTCGACTTCGTCAAGATGGACGACATGAGCCGGCCTTATGCGAACAACTGGCCGGAAATCGAAGCGGCCCAGACGGCAATCGCAGCGAGCGGCCGACCGATCATCCTCAGCCTTTCGCCAGGCGAAACCGATATCCATTGGGGTCAGCACGCCCGCCGTTATGCGCAGATGTGGCGAATATCGGATGATTTCTGGGACGATTGGAAACTGCTCAAGGATCAGTTCGCTCGGCTCGAAGCATGGAACGGCTTTCGCGGCCCCGGCGCCTGGCCGGATGCGGACATGCTACCGCTCGGCCTGCTGGCGCTTGGATCGCGCAAGACAAGGTTCAGCCCCGCCGAGCAGCAAACGTTGATGACGCTCTGGTCCATCGCCCGATCTCCGTTGATCATGGGCGGCGACCTGCGCGCACTGGATGAGCCCACGTTGCGCCTGCTGACCAACCGTGAAGTCATCGACGTCAACCAGCGCAGCCGGAACAACATGCCGGTGTCGAACGACGGCTCGCGCGCGATCTGGACCGCCGAGGACGCCGAGGGCCACGGCCGCTATCTCGCCATGTTCAACATCTCCGATCGCCCGCTCGTGGTCGAGCAGGAACTCAAGGCGATCGATGCTCCCCGCCGTGCCAAGGCATTCAACCTGTGGACCGGCCAAACCAGCGACGCCGATACGAAGATCTCGCTGGAGCTTAGGGAGCACCAATCGGCCTTTTTCAAGCTCATGTGACGCCTCGCTCTTTCCGGCCGAATTGCGCCCGCGCTCGGATCAAAAAAGATTACTAATATGCTTTTCTTGATGGCAATATGGCGAACCTCTGATATCCGGCGCCGGGGCTTCGCGCGCGCGGCGTCTTCAAGGTGCCCGGCAGGAGCGCTATTGCTCGCGGCCGCAAGAGGGAGAGGGTAATGGAACGGCGAGACTTTCTGCGCACTGGCCTCGTGGCCGGCGCCGGCTGCACCGCGACGGTGTGCGGAGGCGTATCGCATGCCGCGCCGATCGACCTCGGCTTTCCAAAGGACTTTCGCTGGGGCTGCGCGACTGCGGCCTATCAGATCGAAGGTGCGGCTGCCGAGGACGGGCGAGGGCCGACCAATTGGGACATATTCTCCCACACACCCGGCCGGGTCGCCAATGGCGACACCGGCGACGTCGCGTGCGACAGTTACCATCGCTATGCCGAGGACGCCCAGCTGCTGAAGAATCTGGGCGTGCGAACGTATCGCATGTCGCTCGCCTGGTCGCGCATCTTTCCCCAAGGGCGCGGCCAGCCCAACCAGAAGGGTGTCGACCATTATCGTCGCGTCGTCGACAATCTGCTCGAACACGGGATCGAGCCCTATGTGACCATGTTCCACTGGGACCTGCCACAGGCGCTGCCGGGCGGGTGGCAGAACCGTGACACGGCCCATGCCTTCGCCGATTACGCCGGATACATGGCCGGCCAGCTGTCCGATCGCGTGCAGCATTTCATGACGGTCAACGAACTGCGCTGTTTCACCGATCTTGGCCACGCCCAAGGTATGCATGCGCCCGGGCTCAAGCTTGCGCCGGCGGAGGTGAACCAGGTGCGCCATCACGGCGTGCTCGCGCATGGCCTGGCTGTTCAAGCCATCCGTGCCCATGCCAAGCCGGGTGCGAAAGTCGGGCTGGCGGACAACACCACCATCTGCTCGCCGGTGATGGAAACGCCCGAACATATCGCGGCGGCAAAAAAGGCGATGCGCGAGCTGAACGCGATGTTCCTCACCGCGATCATGGAGGGGCGCTACATAGACGAATATCTCGCCGAAGCGGGCGGCAACGCACCCAAGGTGCAGGCGAACGACATGGCCGCAATCGCCAGTCCGCTCGATTTCGTGGCGCTCAACATCTACACGCCAGAATGGGTTCGCGCGGACGCTTCGGCAAAAGGCTATGCCGTCATCCCGCACATCGCTTCCTCGCCACGCATGGCGTCGCCGTGGTTGGTGGTGGGACCCGAAGCCGCCTATTGGGGCGTTCGCACGGTGAGCGAGCTGTGGCGTCCCAAGGAACTCTATATTTCCGAGAACGGCGCGTCGGCCGACGACCCGCTCATTGACGGTCGCGTCGACGACATCGATCGCGTCATGTATCTCCGCAACTATCTCACGCAGTTCCATCGTGCGGTCGCCGAAGGCTATCCGCTCAAGGGCTATTTCCTGTGGAGCCTGATCGACAATTTCGAATGGGCGGATGGGTACACCAAGCGCTTCGGCATCCACTACGTCGACTTTGCCACGCAGCGCCGCATCCCCAAGCTCAGCGCCGCCTGGTATCGCGAAGTGATCGCCCGCAATTGCGTGGTTTGACCGCACGGGTGCCGAGCACAGCGCCGCGGCGGCAGGCGCGGTGATTCGCGGCGCCGCCGCTGGGGAGGCTTTCGCGGCGGCGCAGCGTTGCGCTCGTGTCACGGTTAACGCCAACCGAAGTCGGCAAAGATGTTTCGAAACGGTCTTTGGCTTTGCACGGCGGTCCCATGATTTGTGGTCGGGACCAAGGGCGAGCATTAAGCGATTGATCCTCCTATGAAAATGCTTTGTGCATGTGAAAATAGCGAGTATGCGAAATTCAGGGCGACTTCAGAGGCCGGATGGGAGCTGGGATGGCGATTTCGGATCTTCTTGCATCGTGTGTCGGAAGCATATGTGTCGATCACGGCGCTCCGAAATGCGCGTCGTTTCGATGGTCGCCGATGAAGCGCGCAAGCTTCCCGGCAAATCGGTGACCGCAGTGCTGCAACATGTCTCCGGTGGGGCGATCGTGCGGATCTCCGCGTTCGACGCGCCGGCTTGTGAAGCGAAGTTCGTCGGACGGCTGTGAACAGGAAACCGATGGACTCTTCCCGCCGCGACATGCTGATCGGCGCTTTAGGGGTGGCAGCGCTCGCGGCGCCGCCCGCCGCCGCAAAATCATCGGGCGCGTTCCGAGCGGGCAGGGAGTCACCCGTCGCCTGGAAACGCGGGATCGAGGGGCAGCGTAAAGCGGATCTCGGCGACGGGCGTTACTGCAATCCGGTCCTCGCGGGGGATCGGCCCGATCCTAATGTGCTCAAGGACGGTGATGACTATTATGCGACCTTCTCGTCCTTTTCCTATTATCCCGGCATACCGATCTGGCATTCGCGCGATTTGGTGAACTGGACGCCGCTCACCGCGGCCCTGACCAAGAACATCGGTACAGTCTGGGCGCTGGACATTGCCAAACACGACGGCCGCTACTTCATCTATATCCCGGCGCACGATCCTCAGGACGCGAAGCGCCCACTCAAGACCTGGGTGATCCATGCCGACAACATGCGCGGGCCGTGGAGCGATCCGATCGACATGCGGATCGACAATTTAATCGATCCGGGGCACGCGCTAGGCGAAGACGGAAAGCGCTACCTGTTCTTCAACGGCGGGAACCGCGCCCCGCTCAGCGACGACGGCTTGTCGGCGGCCGGCGCAGTCGAACATGTCTATGACGGTTGGCCGATACCGCAAGACTGGATCATCGAAGGCTTCGCGCTCGAAGGGCCGAAGCTGCTGCACAAGGACGGCTGGTTCTACCTGTTCTCGGGGCAGGGCGGCACCGCAGGGCCTCCCACCAGCCACATGGTGGTCGTCGCGCGATCGCGCTCGATCCATGGGCCCTGGGTGAACTGTCCGCATAACCCGATCGTGCGGACGCGGAGCGCGGACGAGCCCTGGTGGTCGCGAGGGCACGCAACCGCAGTGCAGGGGCCGTCGGGCGACTGGTGGCTGGTCTATCACGGCTATGAAAACGGCTCCCGCACTCTGGGGCGCCAGATGCTGCTCGAGCCGATCGAATGGACCAGCGACGGCTGGCCACGCGCGCTTGGCGGCGATCTCTCGCGCCCGCTTGCCAAGCCCAGGGGCGCGCCCGCCGGGGCGGCCGGCCAGGCGCTTTCCGGTTTCACTCAGGACATGTTCGGAACGAAGATGTGCTACTATTCACCAGAGCCGAATTATCTCGATCGCGCCAGGATCGACGCGGGCGCGATGGTCTTTGCGGGCCAGGGGACCGGTCCCGCGAATTCGTCGCCCCTGCTCTTCGTTGCGGGCGATCGGGCCTATGACATAGCGGTCGAAGTTGAGATTGAGGGAAGGACCCAGGGCGGGCTCCTGCTCTTCTACAACGAGAAGCTGTTCTGCGGCCTGGGCCTTAGCGAAGGTCGGCTCCATGCCTATCGCATCGGACAGGAAGAGCGGTGGCCACCGGGTGGTCCGGCCACGACGCGGCGCCTGTTCATTCGCCTGAACAACCAGCACGACGTCGTTACATTTTTCTACGGCGCCGACGGCACGGACTGGACCAAGGAACGGTCATTCGAAGTCTCCGGCTACAATCACAATGTCGCCGATGGGTTTCTGAGCCTGCGGCCCGCACTCTATGCTTCCGGTGAAGGCTGGGTGACATTTCGTGCGCTTCAATATCGCGCGTCGCCGGTTTCGTAATGATCTCGGTCCCGCAAACTCAAGGATTCGTCATGGTTCTTCGCCGCATTCTGCTCGCAACCGCCGCACTCGCGGCTTCGCCCGCGATGGCCGATCCGCTCGCCACGCTGGACCGAAACGGCGGGCTGGTTTCGATCGAGCCCTATGCGCCGAATATCGTCCATGTGACGATCGCACTGGATCGCAAGGAACTCGACCGCGGCGCGGGCTATGGCATCAGCGCCAAGCCGGATGCGAGCGGCTGGACGCACCGTACCGATGCCGCGGGAGACAGTTTCGTTTCCAGCGCGCTGTCGGTCACGGTCGACGCGCAGCCCTGGCCCAAGCCGCCCACGCAAATGGAGCGCTATTTCGCGCCGTCGCTGCCGCCGGTCTCGATCGCGATCCGCCGTGCCGACGGGCGCGAGGTCACGAAGATGCAAGGCTGGGAAATGGCGCCGCAGCACGTGAACGGCGAGGCGACGTTCCGGGTCGGCGCGACGTTCGCCGATACTCCGGGCACGCATTATTACGGCCTGGGTCAGAACCAGGAAGGCCAGCTCGATCTGCGCGGCCGCACGATCGATTGCCGCCACTTTTATGACGCACCCACCGGGGAGACGGTGTGCGTGCCGTTCCTCGTCACGAACCAGGGCTATGGCATCGTCTGGGACAATCCCTCCGCGACGATGGTTTCGCCCGGCCTGAACGCGCGCACAAGCTTCCAGTCGAACGTCGGCGAGCGCGTGTCGTTCTTCATCATCACCGGCAATTCGACCGACGATCTTTATGCGGGCTATGCGCGCCTGACGGGCGCGACACCGCTGCCGCCCAAGGCGGCATTCGGGCTGATCCAGTCCAAGGCACGCTACGAGTCCCAGGCCGAATTGCTCGGGATTGCCGAGGGCTATCGCAAGCGCGGCTATCCGCTCGACGTGATGGTGCTCGACTGGTTCTACTGGACGCGACTGGGGAGTTTGGACGTCGATCACACGGCGTTCCCCGACCCCGTCGCTCTCAACCGCCAACTCCACGATGCCGGCATGCATTCGATCCTGTCGGTCTGGCCGCGCTTCGAGCGCGAAAGCCGCTATTACGACCTGCTCGCGTCGCGCGGCTGGCTGCTCAAAGACAAGGACGGCAAGCCCGTCGACGGCCTTGCTGTACGGTCCGATCGCGCTGGCGCGCTCATTGACAGCACCAATCCGGAAGCGCGCGCCTGGTTCTGGGGCAAGATACGCGACAATCTGGCGAGCCAAGGCTTCGACTGGTTCTGGCTCGACGAAACCGAGCCCGATCTGGTTCCGGACGGCTATTTCTATTCGGTTGGTTCGGGCGACCGCTATCACAATCTGTATCCGCTGGTGCATACGGCGGGGGTTGCCGCGGGGTCGGCGAAAGATCGGCCGGGGTTTCGCAACCTGATCCTGGCGCGCGCGGCCTATCTGGGTGCGCAGGCTTCGGGTGCGATCTTCTGGACCTCGGATGTCCAGTCGACTTGGGAAGCACTGCGCCGCCAGGTTCCTGCCAATCTCAACATGGCGGCGAGCGGTATCGCCTATACCAGCAGCGACACCGGCGGCTGGCAGTGGCCGAGCGGACCCGAAGCGCAGCATCCCGTGCTGGTGGACCCGGCGGGCGCGACCGCGATGTCGCCGTCGTATCGCGACTATCCCGAGCTTTTCGTCCGCTGGTTCCAGCTGAATGCGTTCACGCCAACGCTGCGCATCCATGGCCAGCGCCCAGGGACGGCGATTTGGGAATATGGCGCGGCCGCCGAGCCGATCCTCGCCGATTTCCTTCGCCTGCGCTACCGGTTGATGCCCTACCTCTATTCGCTGGGGTACGGCACCTATCGCAGCGGGGCGCCCTTCATGCGCGCGCTGTTCATGGACTTCCCCAACGACGCGCAGGCGGCGACGATCGGCGATCAATATATGCTTGGGTCGGCACTGCTCGTCGCACCGGTCCTCGAACAGGGCGCGACGCACCGCCGCGTGTATCTGCCCGCCGGCAGCGATTGGTACGATTGGTGGACCAACGAGAAGCACACGGGTGGCAGCTGGATCGAAGCGGACGCCCCGATCCAGCGCATTCCCGTGTTCGTGCGCGCGGGATCGATCGTTCCGCTCGGCGCCGATGTGCCGAATACCAGCGCACGCCAGCCGCTGCGCGAGATCCGCGTCTATCCGGGGGCCGATGCCGCCTTCACGATCTTCGACGACGACGGCACCACCGATGGGTATAAATCCGGTGCAGGCCGATCCGCGGTGCTGCACTGGGACGATCGCGCAGCGCGGTTGACGGCTTCGGGTAAGCTGCCGAGCGACCAGGGCCTCGATGCATTGGTGCGAGTCATCGCTCCTCAGCCGCGCGGGAAGCCGGCAAAGGCGGGCGACTGATGCGTCAGCCCGCGCAAAGCGAGCGCCCATCGCAGCCGTCGGCATCGGTCGCGGCAAGATGAAACACGTTGGCATCGTTCCCGGAGGCCGTCCCGCCACCGCGCGCGATGTCGCCGACCTTGCCGGCGTTTCGCCGATGACCGTGTCACGCGTGCTCAACGGCGAACAAACCGTTCGCCCCGAGCTGCGGGCACGCGTCGAGCGGGCCATCCAGGAATTGGGCTACACGCCGAACAGCGCGGCCAAGGCATTGGCGGCCGCGCATCCCTTGCCGCGCATGGCCTTTGTGTTCGAAGCGCAGAACTCGGCGTTCCTGACGGAATTGGTCGTCAATGGGTTCGGCGAAGCGACCGCGGCCAATGTGCAACTCGTTTTTGCCAGAATGCCCACCTCGGACGACCCGGCACGGCTGCTGCTTTCGCTCAAGGATCGCGCAATCGAAGGCGTGCTCCTGCCGCCGCCGCTGTGCGATGACGCCCGGCTGCGTCTCCTCTTGGCCCAAGCGGGAGTGCGGACGGTTGCGATCGGCTGTTCCGACGATGATCCGACGATTTCGACGATCGGGATCGACGACCGGCGCGCGGCATATGAGCTGACCAGGCATTTGATTCAGCTCGGCCATCGCCGGATCGGCACCATTCTCGGCCATCCGCGCCACCGCTCGTCGGAGCGGCGGCGCGCGGGCTATGAAGCGGCCCTTGTCGCGCATGGCATCGAGCCGGATCGATCGCTGCAATGGGAAAGTCGCGGCGACCTGGGGTCCGCGGTCGCCGTCGTCGAACGCGCACTGGACGCGCATCCGCGCGTCACTGCGCTGGTCGCTGCAAATGACGACATCGCTGCGGCGGTGATCGGCATCGTGGCACGTGGGCGCGGTATCGAAGTGCCGCGTTCGCTGAGCGTTTGCGCCTTCGATGACAGCGAAATCGCATCGAAGATGTTTCCGCAGTTGACGACCGTACGCCAGCCGATTGCCGAGATGGTGCGGTGGGGCGTTCGGCAATTGGCTACCGAGCTCCACGCGCTGCACGACGGGCAATCGCCGATGATCCGAAAGGCCTTGCTCGAGCACCAGCTGGTGTATCGCGATTCGGACGCGCCGCCCGATACCGGCGCCTTGTAAGCGGCGATGCCCAGCGTCGGGCATTCGAACTGATCGCGCGTTATCGTTCGCCGGACGAAAGGTGACCGACGGCTTCCTCGATCACGACTTGCATGGCCCGGGCAGCGGCTTCACCGTCCCGTGCTTCGATTGCGTCAGCGATACTGGCGTGGCGTCGCGCGGTCGCGTGCATCGCGCTGCTTTCGCGTGGGGTGCTGAGCGTGAAATATGCACCCAGCGCCGTTTCGACCACGCCCGTGAATGCGCGGAACAAGGGATTTCCCGATGCGACCGCAACGGCGATATGAAAGGCGAGGTCCGCCCGCGCGAATGCCTGTCGATCCTCGATCGCGCCGTGCATGGCCGCGACAGCCTCGCGCATTGCCTTCAGATCGTCGTCGGTGCGCTCCGTCGCCGCCAGCAAGGCGGTGGCGGGCTCGACGGCGGTGCGCATCTGCGTCAGATGCCGGAAGAATCCGCGGTCGAGGCCCAGCCGCACGCGCCACGCCAGCACATCGTGATCGAACCAGTTCCAATATTCGGGTCGCAGGACAGTGGTGCCAACCCTGCTCTTCGCCGCGACCATGCCTTTCGCCACCAGCGTCTTCGTGACTTCGCGCATGAGCACGCGCGACGCGCCGAAGCGCTCGAGCTGCTCTTCGCCGATCTTGCTGCCGGGCTGGCGTTCGCCGGATAGAATCTCGGAACCGAGGATCGCGGCGATTTCGTCATGGCCGACCACGCGGCCGCCAGGCGTCGGATTCTGGCTGGCGAGCACGTCAATCTCCCAAGGGCCATTTCATGCTGTCGCGTGGCGCGTACACGCAACATAAGGACCGCGTCCCGGCGACTGCGCAATTGTTGCTAAGCATATCAATAATACAGATAGCGAGCATCGAATAAAGCGAATTTCCCGCGCCGACGGCGCCGGCCCCTCTTGCCCGGCGGGGGGGCCACGCGTTGCGCACGCGACTAGATGGCCCGGCAACGCGATCGCGTGCGGCTCCCTCTACAATGGAAAGCATAGGACTTAAGCTTTTCCGCCATCCCTCTATCAGGCAGGCCGATGATCAAGCTCATCATCTGGGATCTCGACGACACGCTTTGGCAGGGTACGCTTGCGGACGGCGAGACCGTAGTGCTGCACGCGCGGCGGGCCGAGCTGGTGCGCGCGTTCAACGCCAGGGGCGTGGTGTCGTCGATCTGCTCCAAGAACGACTTCGAGACGGCAAAGGCGCGGCTAACCGATCTCGGTCTGTGGGACGAATTCGTGTTCCCGCACATCGCATTCACGCCCAAGCCCGAGGCGATCCGCGCGATCATCGAGGACATGCAACTGCGCCCGGCCAATGTGCTGTTCGTCGACGACAATCCCGTCAATCTGGGCGAGGTGCGGCATTGCCTGCCCGAGGTCCAGCTGCTCGACAGCAGCGCGCCCGACGCCGACGACCAGCTTGCCGGGCTGCTCGCGCTTCAGGCCGGCGGGCGCAGCCGGCTCGACGAGTATCGCATGCTCGAGCGCAGAAAGCGCGACCGCGGCGCGGTGCCGGCCTTGTCGAACGAAGAATTCCTGCGTTCGTGCGCGATCCACGCCTGCGCGCCCTACATCATGGACAATCTCGATTTCGTCGGCCGCATCGCCGAGCTGATCAATCGCTCGAACCAGCTCAACTACACCGGCTCGCGCGTCGAGCCGGAGGCGCTCGCGCGCGATATCATCGACGTGGTGCGCTTCGACAGCTGGTCGATTTTCGCCTGGGACAAATATGGCGACCATGGCCTGGTCGGCTTTGTCATGGTCGACCGCAGTTCGCGGCAACTCGTGCATTTCACCTTCTCATGTAGGGTGATGCACATGGGGATCGAGGAATATGCGCTCGGCAAGGTGCGTACATTGTGGCCCGACATCGACACGCGTGCCTGGGACGGCCGCTTCAGCCGCACCGCGCCCGACTGGATTCAGGACTGCGACTTCCACGCCAGCGAGACTCGCGCGCGACTGCTCGCCACGCAGGGCGCCGAAGTCGTGGCGGAACCAGCGGTCCGCATCATGTTCGATTGCCAGTCCGGCGGCATCGCGCATTTCAGTCGGTTCCGGCCGGCGATCGAATTCGACAACCGCCCGCGCGTGTTCAATCTGCGCCAGATCCACGACCGCAGCCTCCTCGACCAGCATTTCCCGCCGTTCCTGGTCTATGGGGCCAGCATCGACTATCTAAACATTTCCTGGCCGGATCAGTGGCATCTGCTCGAAGCCGGGCTCTACGTCCGCTGCGTCGTCGGCATGTGCCTGTTCCTGCTCGAGCACGACCTGCGCATGCTGGTCGTGCTGCCGCCGGAGGAGGCGGCCGAGCATCAGTATCGCGAAACCAATGGCCTCACGCGCGATCGCGTGCGCTTCTTCAATACGTTGTGGCGCCGCGCAGCTCGCGAGAACCCCGGCCACATCTGGGTGCTCGAAATAGACCATATCGCCGGCCCCGACGAGATGGCCGATGCCACGCATTATTATGCCGGGCTGCTCCAGAAGGTGGCGGGGCAGATCGATTGCTGGATCGTCGACGCCCTCGAGCCCGATGCGGTGGGGACGGCGAAGGCCGCCTGACGCGCCATCACTGCGCCGTCATCGGCCCCTGCGTCAGAGATAGAGCTCGGGATTCAATGGGATGCCGTTCGCGTTACAGTAGCTCTCATAATGATCCATGAACCACCACACGTCCGCGGTCATGACGAACTTGCCGTCGGCGTCGTAGAATTCGTTGGGGCCCTGCATCCAGCCGAACAACTTGCAGCCTTGCGGATGATCGCTCACCAGCGTGTGCGCTTCGCCGGGTGATTCGTAGATGAAGCCGCCTTGCGTCGCGATCCAGTCATATTCGAGGTAACGGACGGAGCCTTCCAGGCACATCATCACGACATAGCCACGATGCTTGTGCGTGCCCACGACGCCCGGACCTTTGAGCCACAGGATGTTCGAATAGATATTGTGCCGCGTGTCGAACAGCAGGTGCTTGATTGCGGCGTTTTCGCCGAACGGCACCCAGGGGCTGTCCTTCTCCGCGATGTCGACGAAGCGGCCGGCCTTGGCGTGCCGCGCGATGAGATCGGGGAACAGTTCGGGGACGTCCACGATCCTGCGTTCCTGGTTGGGCGGCGCAGTCATCTTCGTCGCCGTGGTCATCCTGCTCTCCTGAGTTGATCCGGCGACGCGCGGTGTCGCGATCGCCGATACCGTTTGTTAGGTGCAAGGAGCGCCGCAGCGCATGTAGCAGCGCGAAACCGCCTTGGACGGGGACGAAGCGGCGACTGGTCCGCTGCGCAAAGAGCGCATAGATTGCAATGGGCCCTGCCAGCGATGGAAGCGCATCATGACCGACAGTTTGTGGCTCGTCTCGGGGCGGGTCGAGACCTTCGCGACCCCGTTCAATACCGCGCGCGCGAATCTCGATTTCTGGAACAATATCGCATCCGCGACGTCGCCGGGCCTCGCCATCGACGGCTGCGGCGATGCGTTTCACGGTGAGCTCGGGCGTTGGCGACTGCCCAATGTCACGCTGCTTTGGCCGCGGGCGACGCGATCGATCGTGCATCGTCGCAGCCGGCCGGATGGCGAGGAACGGGTGCTGTTCCATCTGCAGGGGGCAGGGCGCAGCGAGCAGAAGCAGGGCGACCGGGAATGTCTCCTGAAGTTCGGCGACCTCTCCTTGTGCGGTACTGCCGCTCCGTCGAGGCTCAGGACGACTCAGCACGACATGATCGTGATCGACCTTCCTCGCCGTCTGCTCGAAGCGAAGGCACTCGATGTGGAAGCGCATATGGCGGTTCGCCTGCCGAGCTGGTCACCTGGCGTCGATGCGCTGCGGAAGTTCCTCGTTTCCGCTTGGGCGGACGGGGTTTCTGCCGGTGCGGAGATCGATGCCGAGTGGCTAACCGAACTCGATTCAATCATCGTCGATCTTCTGGCACTCGCGATCAAAGGGGCGAGGCGCCACGAAGCGCCCGCGGGGCCGCTGCAGCGCGTCTCGCGCATCGTCTCGGCGCGGCTTGAGGATCCCGGCCTGACCGGGCGCGAAATCGCGCTCGAGCTGGGCGTTTCGCTTCGAACCTTGCAATTATGGTTTGCCGCAATCGGCAAGACGCCGGGTTCGTTTATCCTCGAAGCGCGCCTCGCCCGGGCCGCGGAGCGCCTGCAATCCTGCACCAACGCGAGCGTCACGACGATCGCGCTGGAAACCGGATTCAACGACAGCGCTTATTTCTCACGCTGCTTTTCGCGCCGCTACGGCAGCCCGCCCGCCGTGTGGCGCAAGACCTGTTGACCTAGGGTTCCGCGCGGGAATTCGCCCTCATGCGTCGCGCGCGGGGATCGCGACGATCGCATGGCTCCATTCCGGCAAGGTCGAGTACGGTCCGCGAAGCGCGTCGGCCGGCAGGTCGAGCTGTCGGCAGATCGCCGCACGCGGCCAGGTCGCCGGCTCGCCGGAGAGGTTGAACAAGCATAGCACCGTCTCATCGGCGCTTTCGCGCACGAAGCTCATGACCGGACCTGCCGCCTTGAAGAAGCGGATCGATCCGGTGGCGAGTGCGGGATGGCGTTTGCGTAGCGCGATCGCCTCGCGATAGGCGGCTAGAACGGAGCCGGGATCATCTTGCTGCGCGTCGACCGCCGCCGCCTGGTGCTCGGCCGGAAGCGGCAGCCATGGCGTTCCCTCCGTGAAGCCGGCATTGGGCGCCCCTGCTTCCCATGGCATCGGTGTGCGGCATCCGTCGCGGCCCTTGAACGCCGGCCAGAAACGGATGCCATAAGGATCGCGCAAATCTTCGAATGTCAGCTCGGCTTCGCCCAGCCCCAGCTCCTCGCCCTGGTAGAGGCAGATCGCGCCGCGCAGCGCGACCAGGATATGGATCGCCAGTCGCGCGACGGCTTGGCGGTCGCCGCCCGGCGGCGTCCAGCGCGAGACATGCCGCATCACGTCGTGGTTCGACAGCGCCCAGCACACCCATCCGTGCTTCGCAGCCTTCTCGAACCGGCGGACGACCGTTTCGAACAGCCCAGGCGTGAAATCCTTGCCGAACAGGTCGAAGGTGTAACAGAGGTGCAACCTGCGATCGCCTTCGGTGTAGCGGCCCACGGTGACGGGCGAGCGCACGCCATCGCCGACTTCCCCCATCGCTACGCGATCAGGATATTCGTCGAGCAGCGCACGCAGCCGTTCGAGGAACGCGATATTCTCCGGCTGGGTCTTGTCGTAGCGGTGCTCCTGGAAGCCATAGGGGTTGGTCTCCTGCACATCGGGCGCGATCGCGCCGACCACGGGCGGATTGTCGCGCAACTTGGCATCGTGGAAATAATGATTGCAGGCATCGAGCCGGAACCCGTCGACGACGCGATCGAGCCAGAAGCGCGCGGTATCGAGCAGCGCCTGCTGCACCTCGGGATTGTGGAAATTGAGGTCGGGCTGGCTCGCGAGGAAGCTGTGCATGTAATATTGCATGCGCACGCCATCCCATTCCCATGCCGGCCCGCCGAACACCGACAGCCAGTTGTTGGGCGCGGTGCCGTCGGGCTTGGCCGGTGCCCAGACATACCAGTCGGCGCGTGGATTGGTGCGGTCGGCGCGGCTTTCGACGAACCAGGCGTGTCGGTCCGACGTGTGCGAGAACACTTGGTCGATGATCACCTTGAGGCCCAGCGCATGCGCGCGGGCAATCAATGCGTCGAAATCGGCGAGCGTCCCGAACAGCGGATCGACGTCGCGATAGTCGGACACGTCATACCCCATATCGGCCATCGGCGACTTGAAGAACGGCGCGATCCACACCGCATCGACACCGAGCGAAGCGATATGGTCGAGCCGGCGCGTGATGCCCTTGAGGTCGCCGACGCCGTCGCCGTCGCTGTCCTGGAACGAGCGCGGATAGACCTGGTAGATCACGGCACCGCGCCACCATTCGCTGCTCATACTGTATCCTCGACGAACGCAACCGAACGTGGCGCCAGTTCATGGGGCGGATCGGTGAAGTGCACGGGTTCGGATGAGCGATTGATCAGCACTGTGACGCCGGCCAGCCGCATCGCGATCGCTGCGGCGTGCGGGTCCTGCCAGTCCGTCAATGCGAACCGCCGGCCTTCGGGCGTCAGCCAGGCAACGTCAGCGTCGCCGAGCAAGTGCGGATCGGCGAGCTGCCGCAGCCGCGTGCGCATCGTCGCGAGCTCGGCGACGAAATCCTCGAGCTCGGCGTCGCGGTTCGCCCAATCGAGCCAGGTGACGTCGTTGTCCTGGCAATAGGCGTTGTTGTTGCCGCGCTGCGACCGGCCGAATTCGTCGCCGGCGGTGAGCTGAATCGTGCCCCGTGACGCGAACAGCGTGGCGAGCAGCGCTTTGGCGTCGCGGCGGCGCGCGGCGTTAACACCAGCATCATCGCTCGATCCCTCGACTCCGTTGTTCCATGAGAAATTGGCATCGCCGCCGTCGCGATTGCATTCGCCGTTCGCGAAATTGTGCTTCGCTGCATAGGCCGTGCAATCGGCGAGAGTGAAGCCGTCGTGCGCGGCGACGAAGTTCACGCTGCGGCTGCGCGATCCCGGGAATATGTCGGACGATCCTGCCAGTCGCGTCGCCAGCTCCCCGATCGCATGCGGGTCGCCGCGCCAGAACCGCCGCACATCGTCGCGGTAGCGGTCGTTCCATTCGAGAAAGTTCGGCGGGAAATTGCCGAGCTGGTACCCGCCGGGGCCGACGTCCCATGGTTCGGCGATCATCACTCGGTCGGCCAACAGCGGATCCGCGGCGATCTCCGTGAACAGCGGAGCATTGCGGTCGAAACCCGTATCTCTGCGCCCGAGCACCGGCGCGAGATCGAAGCGGAACCCGTCGACGCCGGCGTTGCGCACGAAATGGCGCAGTGTGTCGAGGATCAGTCGCCGCACCGGCAGCCGGTCGGTGGCGAGCGTGTTGCCGCACCCGGTGTCGTTGACCAATTGGCCGTCGTGCATGCGGAAATAGCTCGCGCCGTCGAACCCGCGCAGTGAAAGCGTCGGACCGAGCGCGTCGCTCTCGCCATTATGATTGAACACCAGGTCGAGAATCACGCCGATCCCAGCCGCATGCAGCGCGGCGACGGTCCAGGCGAGGTCCGTGATGCCGTTCGGCGCAATGCGGGGGTCGAGCGCCATGAAACCAACAGGGTTATATCCCCAGGCATTGGATAACCCAAGTGGCGGCAGGTGGCGCTCATCGATCCATGCCACGATCGGCATCAGCTCGACCGCTGCGACGCCGAGTTTTTGCAAATGTGCGATTACGGCCGGATGCGCCAGCGCCGCCAAGGTACCGCGCTGCTCAGGAGGGATGTCCGGGTGGCGCATAGTGAACGCGCGCACCGCCAGCTCGTAGATCAGCCCGCCGGGTGTAAACCGCGGCGGCTCCGGGAACGCGGGCTCGGGGAGCGCCGTGACCAGCGCCTTCGGCACCAGCGGCGCGGTATCGACATGGCGTTGCGCGAGCCGCGCGTCATAGGCATAGGGCCGGTCGATCGCGATGGCCCAGGGATCGACCAGCAGCTTTGCCGCATCGAACCAATGCCCCGCGGCGGGCTCATAGGGTCCGTTGACGCGAAAGCCGTAACGCGCCCCTTCACCAATCGCTTCGACGAAGACGTGATGCCAGCCGCCCTGCTGCGCGCGCAATCGCTCACGTCCGATTTCCGTGTCGTTCGCGTCGAACAGCACTACGTCGATCGTATCCGCGTGCGCCGACCAGGCGGTGAAATGCGTGCCGTCCTCGGCGAGCTGCGCGCCCGGCGCGAACTCGGGCTCGATCATGCCGCGCGCCCAACCAGCGAGCGATAGAGCGCGGCATAGCGGCGTGCGCTGCGGCCCCAGGAGAAATCGGCGCTCATCCCCGCGCGTTGCATTGCCGTCCACGTCGGGCGATCGCGGAACAGCGCGGTCGCGCGACGGATCGCGGCGCGCAGCGCATCGCCATCGTCGGGCGCGTGCGCGATGCCGGTGGCGACGCCGGCGGCCAGCGCGGCCTCATTGGCGTCGATCACCGTATCGGCGAGTCCGCCGGTGCGCGCGACCACGGGCACGCAGCCATAGCGCAGCCCATAGAGCTGCGTGAGCCCGCACGGCTCGAACCGCGACGGGATCAGGATCGCGTCCGCGCCGCCCTGGAGCAGGTGCGACAATTCCTCGTCCCAGCCGGTGAGCACGCCGACGCGGCCGCCGTGATCGGCAGCGGCTTTGAGCAGCGCATTTTCGATCGCGCGTTCGCCCGATCCGAGCAACGCAATCCGGCCTCCGGCGGCAACCAGCGCCGGAACCGCGTCGAGCAATATGTCCATGCCCTTCTGCCACGTGAGCCGGCTGACGACCGTGAACAGCGGGCCCTCGTCGCGCGCCAGACCGAAGCGGCGCTCGATCGCGCGGCGATTGCGATGGCGCCCGGCGAGGGCGCGGCGATGGAAGGGCGCCGCCAGCATGGCATCGGTTGCGGGATTCCATTCGGCAGTATCGATGCCGTTGAGAATGCCGTGCAGCCGGTCGCTTCGCGCCGCCAACAGGCCTTCGAGCCCCATGCCGTTCTGCGGCGAGAGGATTTCGCCGGCATAGCTCGGGCTGACCGTCGTGATCGCACTGGCATATTGCAGCCCGGCCTTGAGATAGCCGACGCCGCCATAATATTCGACGCCCTCGACCGAGAAACTCGCGTCGGGCAATCCCAGCGCAGGAAAGATCGTCGCGTCGAACCGGCCCTGGAACGCGATATTATGGATCGTCATCACGCCCGGAACCGCGGGTGCGCGGCCCTGACGCAGATAGGCGAGCGTCAGCGCTGCCTGCCAGTCGTGCGCATGCACCAGCTCCGGCCGATAGTTGGCGACCGCGCCACCCGCGACATCCGCGCCGGCCCAGGACAATGCAGCGAAGCGGCGCCAATTGTCGCTCCAGTCGTGCCCGGCGAGATCGGTATAGGCGCCGCCGCTGCGTGCGAAGAGATGCGGCGCGTCGAGCAGCAGCACCGCGACGTCGCCGGAGCAGGCACGGATCAGCCGCGCCGGACCGCCGAACAAATCGTCGTAGCGCGCCACTACGCGGCCCTTTCCCGCGCCCCGCAGCACGTCGGGATAGGCCGGGAGCAGCGTCGTGACGCGGATGCCAAGCGGCGCTAGCGCGCCGGGCAGCGCGCCGACCACGTCGGCGAGCCCGCCCGTCTTGATCAGCGGGTACATTTCGGACGCGACGGCAAGGACTTCCATGTCAGCTTTGCAGCCGGTCGATCATCGCCTTGGTCACGAGCGTGACGCCCTTTTCGGTGCGGCGAAAGCGGCGCGCATCTTCTTCGGGGAACTCGCCGATGATCAGGCCCGGCGGGATCTGGACGCCGGCGTCGACGACGACGCGGTGCAGGCGCGCGCCGCGGCCGATCTCGCATCGCGGCAGGATCACGGCTTCGGTGATCGCCGAATAGCTGTGCGCGCGCACGCCGGTGAAGATCAGGCTGCGGTGGAGCGACGAGCCCGAGATGATGCATCCGCCCGAGACCAGCGAGGATGTCGCGGCACCGCGGCGTCCTTCGAAATCATGGACGAATTTCGCCGGAGGCGTCACTTCGGCATAGGACCAGATCGGCCATTCATGGTCGTAAAGGTCGAGATGCGGCGTGACGTCGGTCAGGTCGATGTTCGCTTCCCAATAGGCGTCGATCGTCCCGACATCGCGCCAATAGGATTCCGGCTCGTGCTCCGAGCGCACGCAACTGTCGGCAAAACGATGCGCCACTGCCTTGCCGTGCTTCACGACATAGGGGATCAGGTCGCCGCCGAAGTCATGCTTCGAGTTGGGATCGCTCGCGTCACGCCGCAGCAGGTCGGCGAGGAACGCGGTATTGAAGACATAGATTCCCATCGAAGCGAGTGCGCGATCGGGGTGACCCGGCATCGCGGGCGGATCGGCAGGCTTTTCGACGAAGCCGATGATACGCCCGGTCTCGTCGATCTGCATCACGCCGAAGCCGCTGGCGTCCGCGCGCGCGACTTCGAGGCAGCCCACGGTCACGTCGGCGCGTGCGTCGACGTGCTGCCGAAGCATCAACTCATAGTCCATCTTGTAGATGTGATCGCCCGCGAGAATGATGACATATTCGGGCTCGTAGGACTCGATGATATCGAGGTTCTGGAACACCGCGTCGGCAGTGCCGAGATACCATTGCGATTCGGACACGCGCTGGCTGGCGGGCAAGACGTCGAAGCTCTCGTTGCGCTCGGGCCGGAAGAAGTTCCATCCGCGCTGCAAATGCCGGATCAGCGAATGCGCCTTATATTGTGTCGCGACGCCGATGCGGCGGATGCCCGAGTTGAGCGCGTTCGACAGCGCGAAATCGATGATGCGCGATTTTCCGCCGAAATAGACTGCGGGCTTGGCGCGTACATCGGTCAATTCCCATAATCGGCTGCCGCGTCCGCCGGCGAGCACATAAGCGATCGCGTTTCTGGCTAAAGGTGCGCTCTCGCGTTCTGGCATTGGCCGGCGCTTCCCTTCTTCAGGATTGATATTCCAGCATTAAAGTCGCGAGTGGTGGCAGCGTAACGATCATATTACCGTCCGGCTCCGTACTGACCAGCCCCGCGTTGCCGATTCCGCTGCCGCCATAGTCGGCAGCGTCGGAGTTGAGGATTTCGCGCCAGCGTGCCGCCCCGGGGCGTGCGGTCGGCACGCGATAATCGCGCAGCACAGTGGGCGTGAAATTCGCGATGATCATGATCGGCTGCTGATCCGGCGCGCGGCGCTCCCAGGCGAACACCGAATTGGCGCTGTCGTCGACCACGCGCCATTCGAATCCGTCGCCTTCGCAATCGCGCGCATGCAGTGCCGGCCGCGTGCGATAGAGCCGGTTGAGATCGCGCACCAGCCGCCGCATGCCCTCGTGCAACGGCGCGCCGAGCAGATCCCAGTCGAGGCCGCGCGCTTCGCTCCATTCGCGCCGCTGCGCGAATTCCTGGCCCATGAACAGCAACTTCTTGCCGGGATAGCCCCACATGAACGCGTAATAGGCGCGCAGCGTGGCGAACTTCTGCCAGTCGTCGCCCGCCATCTTGGTCAGCAGGCTGCCCTTGCCGTGGACCACTTCGTCATGGCTCAGCGGCAGCACGAAATTCTCGGCGAAGGCATAGGTGATGCCGAAGGTAATCTCGCCGTGATGATAGCGGCGGTGCACGGGATCGCGCGCGAGATAGCTCAGCGTGTCGTGCATGAAGCCCATGTTCCACTTGAAGCCGAACCCAAGCCCGCCTTCATGCACCGGGCTCGTTACGCCCGGCCACGCCGTCGATTCCTCGGCAATCATCAGCGCGCCGGGGTGCGCGCCATAGACGGCGGCGTTGGTGCGCTCGAGGAAGCGGACCGCCTCCCAATTCTCGCGCCCGCCCGCTTCGTTGGGCGTCCATTCACCGGCCTTGCGCGAATAATCGAGGTACAGCATCGATGCGACCGCATCGACGCGCAGCCCGTCGAGATGGAAGACTTCCATCCAATAGAGCGCGCTGTTGACCAGGAAACTCGACACTTCGCGGCGCCCGAAATTGTAGATCGCCGTGTTCCAATCGGGGTGGAAGCCCTTGCGCGGATCTTCATGCTCGTAGAGCGCGGTCCCGTCGAAACGCGCGAGCCCGAAGCTGTCGGTCGGGAAATGCGCCGGGACCCAATCGAGGATCACGCCCAGCCCGGCACGGTGCGCGCCATCGACGAACCGCGCGAACCCGTCGCGGTCGCCGAACCGCGCGGTCGGCGCGAACAGCCCGGTGGTCTGATAGCCCCAGCTCGGATCATAGGGATGCTCGCTGATCGGCAGCAGCTCGATATGGGTGAATCCCATCTCGACCACATAGGGGATGAGCTGCGCGCCGAGTTCGTCCCAGTTGAGGAAGCCGCCGTCGCTATTGCGCCGCCACGATCCGGCATGGACCTCATAGATCGCGACCGGCTGGCGCCGCGCGTCGGCACCGCTCCAGAACGCGCGATGCGCCGCGTCGCCCCATATATGCGCCAGCGGCGGCGCAACGACCGAGGCATTCGCCGGGCGCAGCTCGGCGTGGAACGCGAAAGGATCCGCCTTCAGCGGCAGGCGCGCGCCGTCGGCGCCGACGATTTCGAACTTGTACGGTTCGCCCGGTTCGACGCCGGGCACGAAGATCTCCCACACGCCGGGCTCGCGGCGATGGCGCATCACATGGCGCCGGCCGTCCCAGGCGTTGAACCGTCCGACCACCGACACGCGGCGGGCGTTGGGTGCCCACACCGCGAAATGCGTGCCCCGCGCGCCCTCGTGCTCGATCGGATGCGCGCCCAGCTTGTCGAACAGTCGCAGGTGCGACCCTTCCGCGCTGTAATAATCGTCGATCGGTCCGAGCACGGGCCCATAGGCATAGGCGTCGTCGACCCACCAGCTGCCGCCGGCGTTGCGCGCGCGGTACCGGACCGGGCGCGGCGTGCGGATGACGAGCCGACCCTCGAACACGCCGCCGCGATGTACGCGTGCGAGCCGGCCCGCAGGCTGGCCGTCGAGCGTGAATGCCTCGACTTCTTCCGCATCCGGGATGAAGCAGCGAGCGAAGAGATCGTCGCCCTCGCGATGCACGCCCAAGATCGCAAAGGGATCGCCGTGCGTCCCCGCAACAATTGCTTCGGCATCGCCATGATTCAGCTGCGGCACGCTTCAACCATGGCGCAGACTATGTCGATTGGACACCCCAGATGTCGCGTGCATATTGTCGGATGGTCCGATCCGACGAAAACCAGCCGACTCGCGCGGTGTTGCGCACGGTCTTCGCGTACCAGGCGGCCTGATCGGTCCACAGCGCATCGATCTGCCGCTGTGCCGCGTGATAGGAATCGAAATCGGCCGCGACCATGAACCAGTCATGGTCGTAGATGCCGCCGATCAGCCCGGCA
>Ga0207675_100000466_pt1 | contig 39467 bp, 31 predicted proteins | sample KBSSwiS42_FD_184305 | JGI IMG/M metagenome (GOLD analysis project Ga0207675, IMG submission 184305) | Switchgrass rhizosphere microbial communities from Kellogg Biological Station, Michigan, USA - KBS Switchgrass S4-2 (SPAdes) (version 2) | ecosystem: Host-associated > Plants > Roots >...
GATAGAGTTGTTCGATCAAATCAGCATAACGGTCGTCGATGACATTGCGCTTGACCTTAAGTGTGGGCGTCATTTCGCCGGCGTCGATCGAGAATTCATGCGGCAGGAGCGCGACGCGACGCACGCGCTCGTAATCCGCGAGGTGCGCAGTAATCTTCGTGACATCGCGTTGCACGATCTTCACCGCTGCTGGTTGTTTCGCGATCTCTTCCTGCGTTGCGGCGGTGGACTCACCCGCGGCATGCAACGCGCTCTTTAAGGCTTCCCAATCAGGAACGATCAGAGCGGCCGGATACTTTCGGCTGGAACCAATGACGACGACTTGATTAACGAACTCGCTCTGCTTCAGAAGGCTTTCGATCTGTTGCGGCGCGACGTATTTGCCGTTCGAAAGTTTGAACAGATCTTTTTTTCGATCGGTGAGGAAAATATGGCCGTCCTTGTCGATGTGACCGACATCGCCGGTGGCAAACCACTCGTCGCGCATCACGGCCAGGGTCGCTTCGGGATGGCCGTAATAGCCGCGCATCACATTCGCGCCGCGGATTAGCAGCTCGCCGTCTGTGGCGGTCTTCACTTCAATCCCCTTGAATGGTTTGCCGATTGAACCGACGCAATTGTCTTCGGGGCGGTTGGCGCAAACGATGCACGTTTCCGTCATGCCGTAGCCCTGCAAAATTTTTATGCCCGCACCGAGAAACGAATATGAAAGCGTCGGCGACAAAGGCGCGCCCCCTGAGACGAAGTAACGCAAGCGTCCGCCAATACCTTCGCGCCATTTGGTGAAGACCAGGCGATCCGCGACCGCATGTTTCGCGCGCAGCAACACCGGTACGCGCCGCTTCTTATCTTCCAACTCAGCGACGCGTTGGCCTACTGCGAGTGACCACTCAAAGATTTTTGCTTTCGTGCCGCCTGCCGACGTGCCTTTTTTGATGATGCGGTGATAGACCTTTTCAAACAGCCGGGGCACGGCGGTCATGATCGTGGGCTTTACTTCGCGTAGGAATTCTCCGACCTGATCGAACGAAGCGGCGTAGTGCACGGCCACGCCCATGTAAGCAAAAACGTAAAAGACTGTGCGCTCGAAAATGTGAGAGAGCGGCAGCACGGAAAGCGAAACGTCAGCGGAGGAAATCGGCAGCCCGGTCGTAATCGAACGAACGTTCGCAATGAAGTTGTCGTGCGTCAACATCACGCCCTTGGGCTCACCGGTGGTTCCTGAGGTGTATATGATCGTCGCCAGATCTTCCGGACGGCCGCGGTTAAGTAAGCGTTCGAATGCTCTGGCGTCCTGGCGATCAATCTTGGCACCGCGCGTTTCGACGGTTTCGAGCGTGACGGCGCGATTAACGCCGTCGGTAGACTTTGGATCAAACACGATGACGTCGGTGAGAGAATCTATCGCTGCGAATCCTTCACGCGCGTGTTTCAGGACGCGACCACCGGAAATCATCAACGCGCGCGCACCGGAATCTTCAAGGATGAAGCGGATTTGATCCGCCGCCTGCGTTGTGTAGAGCGGCACGACGACGGCGCCGGCGCTAAGGATCGCGAGATCGACAATCGACCACTCCGGCCGATTTTCCGAAATCAAGCCGACGCGATCACCGGGCTGAATTCCGAGGTCCGCCAAGCCCAATGCGATATGGCGCACACGTCGCGCGAAATCGTCGCTCGAAACACGAAGCCACTCACCGCCGCGCTTTTCGCTGACGGTGTTTGTTTTGTTGTGGCGCACGATCGCCTCCAGACAGAAGCCCGGCAGCGTATCTATTTTCGCCGCTGACAGTTGATCGTTGGCTTCTGCCCTCTGGAGCGTGGCGGCTGACATTGACCCCGGTCTCTGACGTCGTGAATTTGGCGGGAAAGCGGCAACAGACTACAACGGGATTTAGAAAAGTTACAACGCGGCGGCGCTACCAATTGCAGCAGGAGGCGACGTCGCGGCCGGTTCAGCTTCCGGATCGGTCCGCCGGCGACGACCACGAGCGCGGGTACGCAATTCATAAGTCGTGTTGATGCGCGTGTCCTGGGTCGCGACCGCACAGATGATCACAAACAGCAGCGCATTCGCCGTGGTGTGCAGAGTGAAGTCAAAGAAACTGTGAACGAGAACCGCGAAGCAACCGGCAAGGGCCCCAGTGGTAACGCCGCGGCGAAATTTGTCATGTGTGTCGCGTCGCGCAAACCCACGACGAAATAAAATCACGATGAATGCTGTGCCGAGTAACCCGCCGAGAATTCCTGCGTCGGACAATGTCTGCAAGTAATCGTTGTGTGCCTGCTCCAGTCGAAAAATTCCGTTGCGCGTGTCATAGCGAGTATAGATAACGCTAAACGATCCGAGGCCTGAGCCGAGCAGCGGATGCGCCTTGATCACGTCAAGCGTGACATTCCAAAAGTGTGCGCGGCCCTGCGTTGGATCTTCAGCCACCGGCGTCCCAAGGAAACGCGTGAAGACTTCGGGACCGCTGACCAAAAGCGCGCCGCCAAGCAGCACAAGCACAATCGCCATCGCCGCGGCGCCGCGCATTAGTGCCGAGCGAATGCGTTGCGCGCGCGGTTGATCTTTCTTGCGACGCCAACCGAAACCGCCAACGACCAACACGAAGAAGATTTCTGCGCCAAGGCTGATGATGCCCCCGCGCGAATTCGTCGCGACCAAAGACATCGCCATAACGACAACTGCGAATGCGTAGAGGGGCCGCTTGTAACTTTCAAGCGCGCCGCCGACCAGGAGGCCCAGCGGCATCGCCAGGGCGAGCTCCATGTAGCCGGCGAAGTGATGACGATTGATGAATGGACCGAAGGCCTGGCTCTGCGTCAGTTGACGGAACCAGTAAACGCGGGTGCCGTCCGTCGTGAAGGACTGCGTCAAGCCAAATGCCGCCATCACAAAGCCGAAGATGGCGACCGTGCGCACCAACGCTTTCAAACGGCGCGGGGTGTCGACAAACATCGTCGTCATGACGAAATAGATCAGCAGGGCGCTGACCTGGAAGATCACTAAACGCGTCGCATACGGATCGAGCGAAAGCGCACGCACCGGCGAGAGTGAAAGTCCTCCATCGTCATAATCGCGCAGCGGGAGTAACTGAACCAGCCCCAGAATGATTAGGCCGAGGATGGGCCACTGCAAACGATTCACCGCGACGAGCGCCGAGCGCAGCACGGCGGCATCAACTGCCCAAAAAGCTATAAGTCCTGCAGCGCTGATTGTGAACACGGCGAGTGCCCAATAATGCACCGTGCCATAAGCGAGCGTTGTCAGCACAATCGCCACACAGATCGTGAGGAATGCGAGTCGGCTCGCCAGCGTGTGCCGGCGACGCGAAACTGGTTGGGCGATCTGCCTAACGGGCTTCTGATCCGTTGGGTCGCGCAACGCCACCGCGCTGGAGACTGAAGTCGTCATACCAAGTCGTACCAAATAGCGGACAAATATCACTCACTGAACATGGCAGCCGGCCAATAACGATCGTGATACCGTCGCTGTTCCTTGTTTTGAAATCGACAGAAAGCTTCTTCCAATCGTTCGTGCCGGGCGACGCCGCTTCGGACACACCCAGAGAATTACCGTCCGCGGCGTCCAGTACTAAGACAACTGGAGGACTGGCGCTGCTTAGTTTTTCCGTGCGGACAAAATATTCGAGGTGATATTGAGTGTTCGGTTGCACCACCAGAGTCTGCGAAGCGTTGACGCGATCCAATTTGTTGGTTGCGTTGAAAACGATCTGCAGACTGTGCGTGCTGTTATGGCCACTGCCATCAATGGACATCGCGGCCTGACCGGTCGAACCAATCGTCCAGCCAAAAAAATGAGTAGTCGGAAGCGCAAGCGCATTTTCGAATCCGCCATTCAGGAACTTTTCCGGTTCGGAGATACCTGAGTTGCCCGGCTCGACGTCGCGAGTAATATCTAACGCCGCGCGAAATTGTTTGGCGGCGATGAGTGCTTGACGCAATTCCAGGCCGCGTCCAGCCAACTGGCTGCGGTCCCACCCTGAGAGCGTTTTCCAAAGACGCACGGCATCGTCAAATTTTTTTACGCCCACCAGATAAATGCTAAACATCGCGCGCACCGACGACTGTTTGCACGCATCGTTGGCAATCCGATCGACATTCTGGTCATACGCCTGCCAGGCAAGATTGAAGACCTGCGGCCAAAGCTCCTCATTCGCGGCCGCCGCGCGAAAAAGGTTTGCAAATGCTTCCTCAAACTTGCCTTCACGCAAGAGCAAGTTTCCCAGGTGCCAACGCGGGTAGTAATAATTCGGCGCTAAATCAACGGAGCGGCGCAGAGCTTTTTCGGCCGCTCCGGAATCACCGGACGCTTCGAGCGCACGACCATATTCGTCCCAATACCGAAAGTCATTCGGCGACAACCGCACCGCGAACCCAAACTGATGTACCGTCTCTTGAATGTTCGCGGCCGTAAAGTCGCTTTGAGCCGCGACTCCCAGGCGCCAATGAGTAAAGGGATCGGCTGGTCCCCAACGGGTCGCCATTTGCGCCAGGTCGACGTTTGGTGTATCGCCGGTGGTGACAACTTCCGAGATGACATTCGCCAGGTACCAGCGCGCGCCATACCAGCCCCAAACCGCCGCGCACACTAACGGCAGAATCAAAAGAAGGCGCGCGACACTGGAATCCAGTGAAATTGTTTTGACTGCTGGAGGACCCGATCGAGACATGCTGTGGATTTCAGGGCCCTTTTTCGGTGAGTGGAGAGACGGCAAGTTCCGGCTCGCCAATATTCTCTATCGTAATCGCCATGCGCTTCAGTTCGATGTTCTGTGATTCGCATTCGCGCAGAATCTCAGTAATGCGCTCATGCGATATTCTCGGAGTGGAAATAAGCACTTGCTCGATATTGTGCTGCGTCACGATGCGGTGAAACATACCATTACCGCCGAAAACTGGATAGCCATGAATGACTTTCCCCCGTTTCTTCGGATCGTCATCCATGAAACCAATTGGCGCGCAGTGCAGATCGCGATTGTTGAGCAACTCACGTAAAAGCAATTCCCCGGCGTCACCTGCACCGTAGATCAGCGCGCGCCGGCCATGGCTCGATCCCCCCGATGGCAGCAATTGCCGAAACAAACGAAACGCCATGCGGCTGCCCGCGAGAAACACCATCATCATCACCGCGTCAATAACAAACACCGCGCGCGAGAATCCCTGAAATCGGAATCTGAAGAGGATGATTAGCATGCTAACGATCGTGCCGGCCGCGACTGCTTTGGCGAAGACCACAAAGTCGTCGACGCTCGTGTAGCGCCAAATGCCGCGATACACACCAAGTAACAAGAACGCCGCCAGACGAACGACAACTACGATTGGGACGGTGCGCAGAAACAGTTGCCACGCGGGACTGCCGGAAAACGGCTCGAATTTGATCGCGTACGCCGACCAGTAAGCCAGGATGATCAAGCCGACATCCAGCAGGACTTCAAAGACGCGGCGCTTGTATGAAAAGTCTATGAGAAACGCGAAGGGTGGCTTGTCGCGCGCCGCGACTGCTTCTGCTTCTGCGTCGTAGGCTTTGACGCCCGCCAGATAAACCCCGAGCAGCGTGAGCACGATCGTAAAGACGAACAAAAGCGCAATACTCACGTCGAATCGCAGGGCACGTACGCCAATCGCCAGGAACCCCGAGACAGCCGCCAGCGCATACAGCATCAGCACCGCGCGGCGTTCGGACATACCCAGCGCCACCAGCCGATGCGAAGTGTGATCTCGGCCGCCATGCGAAGCCGCGCGCCCCGAAAGCTTGCGCAGAACCGTCACGAACGTCGTATCGAAGATGGGAATAAACAGGACGAGGATGGGGACCGCCAACACCGGCAGGAAACTTCGCGATCGTCCGCCCGCAAGATTTACCAGCGATGCGCTCGCGAGAAAGAAACCGATGAACATCGAGCCGCAATCGCCCATGAAGATCGATGCCGGATGCGAGTTGTAGACTAGAAAGCCGATCAGCGCGCCCGTGAAAACTCCCATCATCACCGCGGCCATCGGTTGCCCGGTGGCGATAAAATTTACCGCGAGAAAACCTGACGCGATCGCGGCGATACCGGTGGCCAACCCGTCCATGTTGTCGAGCAGATTGATCGCATTCGTGATTCCAATCAGCCAAAAAATCGTGATGACGACGTTCACGGACGCCGAGCGCGTCCATGGGAGCGCCAATCCGTAATTCACCACTGCTGCCGCTCCGATGATTTGCCCAATCAGTTTTTGGTACGGCTTGGTGTGAATGACGTCGTCGATCAGGCCGACGAAAAACAGAAAGGTGCTAAAGGTTACGATGACCCACGTCTGCGGATTGTGTGGAAGAAACAGCAGATACGTGATGATGACAGCGAGCCAAATACTCAAGCCGCCCAACATCGCCGTCGGCCTCTTGTGCCAGCGGTCGGTCTTTGGTTTTGCGACGAACCCGAGCCGTCGCGCCAAGGCGCGGACCAGCGGCGTCAGCGCCACAGCCAGCGCAAACGCCACTGCAGGCGGAACAACACCAGAGACTTTCAGCGGAAACATCGAAAACTGGCCAAATAAACTGGTTAGAAGCTATTCGATAGCCCGGCCAAAGGCAAGTCACATTTCTTTCGCGCGCTCAGGGCCCTCGATTCACTTTTCAATCATTGGCGGCTATCCTCTCCACTCGATGACGGCGACCACAATTGGCGTAATCGGGTGCGGTTATTGGGGCCCAAATCTGTTGCGTAACTTCGCGGAGAATGAAGCCGCGCAGTTGCGGTGGATTTGCGATACCGACGAAACACGACTGGCGGCGATGGGCCGTCGGTATCCCGGCGCACGCACGACGACCGACTGCGGTGAATTGATCAGCGATCGCGAACTCGATGCGGTCGCGGTCGTTACGCCGGTCGCGACTCACTTTCAAATTGCGAAAGATGCCTTACTCGCCGGCAAGCATGTGCTCGTCGAGAAGCCTTTGACTTCAACGGTTCGCGAGGCGGAAGAACTGATTGAACTGGCGGACAAGAACGGGCGCACGTTGATGGTCGATCACACGTTCGTCTACACCGGGGCCATCCGCAAGATGAAGGAGATTTTGAAGAGTGGCGAGTTGGGCGAGCTGCTTTACTTCGATTCAGTGCGCATCAACCTCGGGCTGTTCCAGCGTGACATCAACGTCATTTGGGATTTGGCGCCTCACGATCTTTCGATCATGGATTATTTGATCGAGCGGCAACCACTCGGTCTGAGTGCGCTGGGCAGTTGCCACATCGAACCCGGAATCGAGAACATTGCGTATATGGTGATGAAGTTTTCGGATGATTTCATCGCGCACTTTCACTTCAATTGGCTGGCACCCGTGAAAATCCGCCGCACGCTGATTGCCGGCGCCCGGAAGATGATTCTTTATGACGATATCGAGCCAACTGAAAAAGTGCGCGTTTACGACAAAGGAGTAACGACAAACCGTAACGCGGATCGTGAAGCGAATTATCAAACGCTGATTAGTTATCGCACTGGTGATGTGTGGGCGCCGAAGCTCGACGCGACTGAAGCATTGCATCATGTCATCGCGGAATTCATCGACGCGATTCGCAAAAATCGTAAACCTTTGACGGACGGCGCCGCGGGCTTGCGCGTAGTGCGTCTGCTGGAAGCGGCACAGACTTCGATTAAGTGCAGCGGACAATTCGTCCAGATCTGATTATTGAAGGTTCTTGCTTTGCCTTTGCGTATCTTTGCGACTTGGCGTCTTTGCGTGAAGCACTTACGCGCGAATAAGATCTCACCAAAGTCGCAAAGCTCTCAAAGACTCGCAAAGAAAATGTCGGAATAGACGTCCCTTGTCACTCCACGGAAAACGCGTCCTCTTTATTTCTTACAACGGAATGCTGGATCCGCTCGGCCAGACGCAGGTGATTCCATACCTGAAGCAACTGGCCGAAGCTGGCGTCGAGTTCACGTTGCTCAGTTTCGAGCGCGAGGTCGCTTACACGCCTGGGGGACGCGAACGATGTCGCCAACTTCACGAAGAATTGAAGCAACATCAGATCGATTGGCACAGATTGCCGTACCACAAGACGCCGTCGCTGCCCGCAACGGCGTACGACGTGTTTGCGGGAACGAGCCTCGCGCGCAAGCTTGTCCGAACTAAGCAAATTGCACTGGTGCATGCGCGCAGTCACATTCCGGCTACGATTGCTTTGCGTTTGAAGCGACGACTCGGAACGAAGATGATTTTTGACGTGCGCGGATTGATGGCTGATGAGTACGTCGACGCGAATCACTGGCGCAAGGATTCGGTTCCATATCGATTGACGAAGAACGCTGAACGGCGCGCGCTGACGGCCGCAGATGGGGTGGTCACGCTGACGCAAACCATTTGGGATGTCATTAAGAATTGGGACAGCCTGCGAGATCGAAACGTGCCGCACGCGGTGGTCCCCTGCTGCGCGGATCTCGAACTGTTTCGGTTCGATGATGCCGTGCGCGCACAACGTCGCAGGGAACTTGGTATTGAAGATCGATTTGTAATCGTTTACAGCGGCTCGATTGACGGCTGGTACTTGACCGAAGAGATGTGCGACTTCTTCGTTACGTTGCGCGCGCAAAACCCGACCGCGTTCTTTCTGTGGCTCACTAACGGCAATCGCGAACGGATCAAGAAACTGATGACTGACCGAAGCGTTTCGACAGATGATTTTCAGATCATCTCGGTGTTGCCGGCCGAGGTACCGTCATATCTTTCCGCGGCGGATGCCGGACTGGCCTTCATCAAAAATTGCTTTTCCAAACAGGCCTCGTCGCCGACGAAGTATGCTGAATACCTTGGTTGCGGATTGCCTCTCGTCATCAATGCGGGCATCGGCGACTCAGACGCGTTGATTGACGATGAAAGAGTCGGCGAGATGGTTCGAAGATTCGATCAGGAAGAATACGCCCGCGCTGCCGCAGCGATCGAAGTGATGACGAGTGATGTCGAGCAAACGCGGCAGCGGGCGCGTGAAGTCGCCGAACGACTGCTCGACGTGCGGCGTGTCGGACGTGAACGATATGTCGAGTTGTACGAGCAGGTGCTCGCAAACTGAAGCATGAAAGTTCTGGCGCTGGCGTCATATCCGAGAGAAGCCGCTTGCACGCGTTATCGTGTCGAGCAGTTCGTGCAGCCGCTTGCCGAGCGCGGCATTACGATGACCGTGCGGCCGTTCATGGATTCGGATCTGTTTGATTCGCTGTACAAACAGCGTTCGGGGCTTCGCATCGGGGCCGGACTCGCCGCCTCAGGTGTGCTACGGATGCGGGATGTGCTCTCGGCAACCAGTGCCGACATCATTTTTGTTCAGCGCGAAGCAATGCTTCTTGGTCCGCCGGTGATTGAATGGTTGGCAAACCGCGTGCTGCGACGGCCCATGGTCTTGGATTTGGATGACGCAACTTACGTCCCGTATACTAGCCCGACCTACGGTCGCTTTACGAAAGCGCTAAAGTTTTTTGGAAAGACCGATTACTTAATTCGGTGGTCGCGGACTGTCGTTTGCGGGAACCAAACGATCGCTGAATATGTTTCGAGCAAGGGCGGACACACCGAAATTATCCCGACGGTGGTCGATCTGGAGAAGTTTCGTCCCCGCGAATCTCGTGATGAATCGGTTCCGGTACTGGGATGGGTCGGGTCGCATTCAACTTTTCCTTTTCTGGAATCGATTTTGCCGGCCCTCTCTGAGTTGGCGAAATCAAATTCATTCAAACTGAAAATCGTAGGGTCAGGGCGAGCAGGCGTCTCGGTTCCGGGCGTTGACGTCGAAAACCTGGAATGGAATTTAGAACGTGAAGTGGAAGATTTTCGCTCAGTCGATATTGGGCTCTATCCATTGAACGCCGACAACAACTGGACGATGGGCAAGTCAGGGTTCAAGGCGATTCAGTGGATGGCGGTCGGCATCCCTTACGTGGTGACGCCCATCGGCGCTGCGGGAGAAATTGGGGAAGCGAACGTGACGCACTATTTCGCCAGCACGCACGATGAATGGATCGCAAAGCTGAAGGTGCTGCTTGCCGATGCGCAGAACCGACGCGCCATGGGCGAGGCCGGTCGAAAGTACGCGCTCGCGCATTTCAGCCTCGATGCTCAGGCCGACAAGTTGGCGAGAGTTTTGCGCGAGGCAGCGAGCTGATTGCGATGTCAAAAGGCCACCTTCACAACCCGGACGAAACTATCAGAGAAATCGCGCGAATTCTAAGATCCGGCATGTCTTCTCGGTAAGAACTACTTTTGTAAGACGGGCGGACTGGCGGGTTTGTTGAGCATGAAGCAATCAAACTAGTTACTCTTCTGACCAAGAACAAAAAATATGGTGAGTACATCGACACATGGGCGATAAAAAATTGACATTCAAATGTACGTACTTGGCTTAACCACTCTCGGAGACGCGGCCGCGTCGCTGATACATGACGGCGAAATCGTTGCCGCCGCCGAAGAGGAGCGCTTTTCGCGCGTCAAACATCACAGTGGATTTCCTTATCTCGCAATCCAATACTGTCTCGATCAAGCGGGCATCACTATTGCCGACGTTGGCCACATAGCGCTCTATTGGAAGCCCTGGATTCTGCGGCACAAAGCGATGCAGGCCATCAAAGCGGCGACAATATCAGCGGACATGTTTCGCGCGCGAGTGGATCGCGGCGTCGAGCAGGTGAGCAAGAGTTACCTCGGGATGTTCCGCTACCCGCGCGAAATTCGCCGCCACTTTGGTCCGAGCGATTTCAAGTTTCATTATTACGAACATCACCTCTGTCACGCTGCGAGTGCGTTCTATCTTTCGCCGTTCAAGTCGGCTGCCATACTCACGATGGACGGAACCGGGGAAGAGACGACCACGATGTTTTCGCGCGGCGAGGACGTAAACCTCAGACCTTTGAAGCGCATCAAGCTGCCGCATTCGTTGGGTCAATTCTATTCGGCGGTCACGAACTTCATCGGATTCGACATGTTCGCCGGCGACGAATGGAAGTTGATGGGTCTCGCCGCGTATGGGGAACCGGTTTACAAAGATTTCTTTTCACGGCGCGTCCTGTCGGCGAACGGTAACGGCGATTTCCATCTAAACATTCGCACGCTCGATCATCACCTCGCGAAACATTATCAATTTCCGGATGAGCTGATTCAGGAGTTAGGGCCGGCGCGCCAACCAGACGAGAAAATCGAAAAGCGGCACATGGACATAGCGGCGAGCGCGCAGGAAGTTCTCGAGGACGTTGTGCTGAAACTCTTGCACAATCTCCATGAACAGACTGGCGAAAAGAACCTCTGTCTCGCCGGCGGCGTGGCGTTCAACTCCGTGATGAACGGCCGGATCATGCAGGAGTCACCGTTCGAAAACTTCTTCATCCAGCCGGCTGCGGGCGATGCGGGTTGTTCGCTCGGCGCTGCTTATCTCGTCCACCACAAAGTGCTCAAGCAACCGCGCGCGGCGCAGATGGAGCACGCCTACTATGGCCCCGGATTTTCGTCCGAAGAGTGCGCGGCCGTGTTGAAGGGTGCAGGCCTTGAGTTCGAAACTCTCGAGGAAGATCAGCTAATTGCCCGCGTGGCGAAAATGATTGCGGACGGCGCGATCGTTGGGTGGTTTCATGGCCGCATGGAGTTTGGGCCACGCGCGCTTGGCCGCCGCAGCTTTCTTGCTGACCCGCGCCGCGCCGACATGCGCGAGCTGCTGAATGAAAAGGTGAAACTGCGCGAATGGTTTCGCCCGTTGGCGCCGTCAATGCTTGAGGAGGCCAGTCCAAAGCTTTTCGGAATCGATCATCGCGATCCGTTCATGGTGACGGTGCTGGCCGTTCGCGAAGAGATGCGCGACAGGATTCCGGCGGTCGTCCACGTCGACGGCACGGCGCGACCGCAGACTGTCAGTCGCAAGACGAATCCACGATATTGGAAACTCCTAAAAGAATTCGAAAGAATCGCCGGCGTGCCGGTATTGCTGAATACGTCTTTCAATATTCAGGAGCCGATTGTGTGCACACCTGCCGATGCTGTGCGAACTTTTCAGGCTGCGAGTTTTGACGCATTGATACTCGAAGATCATCTCGTGCTTAGGCAAGGCGCCCATCTCTAAACGGTCGCGCACATCATGCTAAACGTCTCCAGACGGCGGATCTTGCGACGGTGTTGACCGCGCTTAGATTCAATGAACGGATTTCTCATCTTCCTCTGTTTGCTTGTCGGCGCGCTAATTGTCCTCGCCGTTCCCTCGATGGCTGCCCCTCACGCCGTTGATTACGGTATGGCAATCAATGCGTTTTACACAGGCAAGGCAACGCTCTTGTGTGCAACGTTCGCGGGTGTCGCTGGTTGGTACGCTTATCGACAGGAGCAGCACGGTTCGTTTCTGTTACAGATATTCATTGCGGCTCTACTGGTTCGGCTGATCGTTGCCAGTTTAATTTTTGCCAATTACGGTCAGGAGTTCTTCGGTGGCGATGCGTTCACTTATGACTTCCTTGGCCAGACACAACTGCAAGCCTGGGCCGGTGATAGTTATGCGCGGGTGCTGTTGCACAACCGCATGTCCGGTTGGGGAATGGGCTATTTTGTTGGTTCAGTATACGCATTGATCGGCCCCAACATGCTGGCCATCCAGTTCCTTAACGCAGTGATGGGTGCGGTGACCGCGATAGTGGTTTTCATAGCGGCGCAGGAAGTTTTTACCAACATCCGAGTATCAAAGGTGGCCGCCGCAAGCATCGCGTTTTACCCGTCGCTCGTGCTTTGGTCGTCACAGGGTCTGAAAGATGGCCCGATCGTATTCCTTTTAGCACTCGCGATTCTGGCAACTCTAAAGTTGGGCCAAAAGTTTACCGTTAAGTACCTCGTTGTTTTAGTTTTCGCATTATTAATATTGCTTAGTCTGCGCTTCTACATTTTTTATATGATTGCCACTGCGGTGGGCGGCGCGCTCGTAATCGGCAGCAGGCAATTCAGCGCGATCTCTTTCATCCGCCAATTTGCGGTCCTCGTGGTGCTTGCGGTGGCACTGACCTACGTCGGCGTTCCGAGATTTGCTTCTGAACAATACGAGACTTTCGGCAATCTTGAGAAGGTCGAACGCAGCCGTCGGGATATGGCCCGACGCGGCGAGTCTGGCTATGGCGAAGACTCGGACGTTTCTACGGTTGATGGTGCCATTTCTAACGTGCCGCTTGGGATGTTATATCTTTTGTTCGCACCCTTCCCATGGCAGTTGACCTCGCTCAGACAAGCAATAACGCTACCGGAAATGATCATTTGGTGGGCGTCTTTTCCGATGATGATGCTCGGTCTGTGGTTTTCGATGAGATATAGACTAAGGATGATTGCACCCATCCTGATCTTTACCACGCTTCTTTCGCTCGCGTATGCGGTGTTTCAGGGTAACGTCGGAACCGCGTACCGGCAGCGCTCGCAGCTTTTGGTGTTTTATTTTATCTTTGTCGCAGTCGGCTACGTTGTGGTGGTCGAGAAGCTTGAAGAGAGAAAGCGCAGGCAATCGTATCCGATGGTAATTTCTCCTACTCTGCCGCTTTAGGCAACTGAACGTCGCCTGTAACCGATGAATGGCATCATTGCATTTCTGATTTTTATGGTCGTCGCCGGAACTCTGATATTCGTTCCGGAGTTGGCCGCGCCTTACGAATCGATTTATGGCGAAGTCTCAGTTTTCAGCTGTGCCAAGGCGCTGGCGATTTGTGCCGTCGTTGCCTTTTGTGCCGGCGTTCTGATTCGTCGGATTCCCACCCATGGAAATTATCTGCTAAAGCTGTTCCTGTTCGCCTTGCTGATCCGAATCTTTATCGGCACGGCGATTTTTGTTTTTAATGGTCAGGATTTTTTTGGCGGAGACGCCTGGACCTACGACTATTACGGGCTGCGACAGATGCTGGCCTGGGGTGGCGACCGATCGGCACAGGCGAGCGTCGATTGGTTCACCGGCACAGGTCTCGCTTCGGCCTGGGGGATGCTCTATATCGTCGCGGGAATTTACTCGATCATCGGCCGCAATATGCTAGCCGTGCAATTATTCAATGCCGTCCTGGGGGCCGCCACGGCCCCAATAATTTTTTTGTGCGCAGAACACGTTTTTAACAACCGCAGGGTTGCTAGAGTTGCGGGATTTGCCGTCGCCTTTTATCCATCACTAGTGCTTTGGTCATCACAGGGACTGAAAGATGGTCCGACAGTTTTTTTTCTCGCGTTAAGCATTTTGGCGACTCTCAAGTTAGGGCAAAAGCTTAGCATTCGTTATCTGGCGATATTGCTAGTGGCGCTCTTAGGCGTCCTCGCCTTTCGGTTTTATGTTTTTTACATGATGCTTGCTGCGATTGTCGGGACGTTCGTTATCGGTATGAGAGCGTTCACAGTGCAAAGTATGGCGCGACAATTCGTTATCGTGCTGGTGATCGGTCTATCGTTTACTTACTTTGGCGTGACCAGATATGCGACTGCTCAGTTCGAAACGTACGGGAATCTCGAGCAGTTGAATCGCAGCCGCCAGAATTTGTCCTCGTCGGCGCAATCCGGCTTTGGCCAGGATGTCGACGTATCGACGACGAGCGGCGCCCTAACCACGATTCCGAGCGGACTGGTGTATCTGCTGTTCGCTCCCTTCCCCTGGCAACTGGGGTCTCTCAGGCAGAGTCTGACTTTGCCAGAGATGGTCGTCTGGTGGGCGGCATTTCCGTTGTTGATTCTCGGCGCCTGGTTTTCGCTAAAGTATCGCTTGCGACAGATGGCGCCCATTCTAATTTTCACTTCAATGTTAACGCTTGCGTATTCCGTCTTTCAGGGGAACGTCGGTACGGCCTATCGGCAGCGCGCCCAGATTCTCGTCTTTTACTTCATTTTCGTGGCGGTCGGTGGCGTTTTGGTTAAAGAGAAACGCGACGAGCGCCGCCGCCGCGCGGCCGAAGAGTTGCGTTTGGCAACCCTCGGCCTAAAACCGGGCTTGGCAACACCCGAGCAGCGGGCCTAGCAGATGCCTGGATCCGGGCACGCTTTCCCTTTTTCAATTAAACTAACTGACAACGATGTGTGGTATCGCCGGAATAGTTCGCGCAGACGAAGCCCCCGTTGATCGCGATTTGCTTCAGCGGATGAACGAGGCGATCCGTCATCGCGGTCCCGATGAAGACGGTTTCTATTTCAATGACGGGGTCGGATTGGCGATACGCCGCCTGGCGATCATCGACCTGAAAACGGGCCAGCAACCTATTCACAATTACGATCGCACGAAGTGGCTGGTCTTCAACGGAGAGATTTACAACTATCGTGAAGTCCGCGCACAGCTCGAGAAGCTCGGCCACAAGTTTTATACCGACAGTGACACTGAAGTCGTAGTCGCCGCTTACGACGAGTACGGCACGGATTGTCCTAAACATCTGCGCGGTATGTTTGCGTTCGCGATTTGGGACGAGCGCGACAAGAGTTTGTTTCTCGCGCGTGATCGGGTCGGGAAAAAGCCCTTGCTGTACGCTCATCTCGGTGAGCAACTGGTTTTCGCCTCGGAGTTCAGCGCTCTCATACTTCACCCAGGCGTCAGTCGCGACGTCGATTTCGAAGCGATTCATCACTATCTGTCGTTCATGTGCGTGCCGGCTCCGCTCACCGCCTATCGCGCGATTCGAAAACTCGAACCGGCAAACTGGCTGCTCTGGCGCAACGGCGAAATCAAGACAGAACGTTATTGGCAGCTCGACTTTTCGCAGAAGACTTCGATGTCCGAAATCGAAGCGGGCGAGCGTTTGATCGAGCTGCTGCGCGAGGCCGTGCGCATTCGTCTTATGTCTGAAGTTCCCCTGGGAGCTTTCCTCTCGGGCGGCATCGATTCCAGTGCCGTCGTCGCTTTGATGGCGCAAGAATCGAGTGAGCGAGTTAAAACGTTTTCCATCGGCTTTGAAGAGCAGGACTTCAGCGAACTGCATCACGCGCGTCGGGTCGCCGAACACGTCGGCGCCGATCATCACGAATTCATCGTACGACCGGACGCAATGCAAATCCTGCCGACGCTGGTCGATCATTACGGTGAACCATTTGCCGACTCGTCCGCGATTCCGAGTTACTACGTTTCGCGCGAGACGCGACGGCATGTGACGGTCGCGCTGAACGGAGATGGCGGCGACGAGTGTTTCGCCGGATACGAACGTCACGCGGCCATGAACCTGGCGCGGGTTTATGGTTCAATTCCGGGAAAGCGATTGCTCGGCACCGCGACCGAGGCTTTACCCGCGTCCAGATCACGTGGCAACCCAATCGGAAAAGCGCGGCGATTTATTGCAGCGGCGGCGTTGCCGCCAATTGAACGTTACCTGCGCTGGATCAGTTCATTTGACGAAGCCGCGAAACAGAAACTTTACACCGACGACTTTCGTGTTGAGACGTCAAGTTTCCGCACCGTGTCATTTCTCGAGCCGTGGTTTGCAAAGGTAAACGGCAGCGGCATTGTCGACGCAGCATTGTTGTCGGACACCATGACATATCTACCAAACGATCTGCTGGTGAAAATGGACATCGCCAGCATGTCCGTGTCACTTGAAGCGCGTTCGCCGTTTCTCGACCATCGTCTAATGGAGTTCGCCGCGAGCTTGCCCGAAAGGATGAAGCTGCGCCGCATGACGACTAAGTACCTGCTCAAGAAAGTGCTGAAAGAGTTTGTTCCCGGTCAAAATCTCACGCGCAAAAAGATGGGCTTTGGCGTCCCGATCGGCTATTGGTTCCGCCGATCGATGCAGCCATTCCTGCGCGAAACTTTACTGTCCGAGAAGTCTCTCGGGCGCGGCTTCTTCAAGCCTGAGCGGGTACGCGCAATCGTTGACGAGCACGTCGACAACCGGGTGGATCACTCGCACCGCTTATGGTCATTGATGATGCTCGAACTGTGGTTTCAAAGATTCATTGATTAGATCACCGGAGGTAACTTCTTGAAAGGCGTCGTTCTGGCGGGAGGATTAGGCAGCCGTTTACGGCCGCTAACCTCGGTCACTAACAAACACCTGCTGCCGGTTTACAACCAGCCGATGATTTACTATCCGATCCAGACGCTGGTTAATGCGGGCATTCAGGACATCATGATCGTCACCGGCGGAAACTCAGCCGGCGATTTTCTAAAGCTGCTCGGCAACGGAAAAGCGTTCGGCCTGAAGCACATTAACTACACTTATCAGGAGGGCGAAGGCGGCATCGCCGCAGCGCTTTCGTTGGCCGAGCATTTCGCCGATGATGGACCCATCTGCGTTATTCTGGGCGACAACATCATCCAGGGAAACATTCGCGCTGCCGCCGACGATTATCGCCGGCAAGGTGGTGGCGCAAAAATTCTGCTCAAACGCGTGACCGATCCGCAGCGTTTCGGTGTCCCTGAAATTGACGGACGGCGCGTCCTACGGATTGAAGAAAAGCCGCAGCAGCCAAAATCCGAATACGCCGTCATCGGCATTTACATGTATGACGGTCGCGTGTTCGATATCATCCGCACCTTGAAACCTTCCGGCCGCGGTGAACTCGAAATCACAGACGTTAACAATGCTTACATTGAGCGCGGGGAAATGACGTGGGATGAGCTCGAAGGCTGGTGGACCGACGCGGGTACGTTCGAAAGTCTCGTGCGCGCCTCAAACTTGGTTGCCGAAACGGGTGCGAACAACGAGGTCGTGAAACATGCAGAAGCCGGCGCCAATGCCTGACACTTTTGAATCCGGAGATGTGCACGACGTCATCGTCCGGCCGCTCAACCGTTATCACGACTCGCGCGGGTGGCTTACAGAACTTTTTCGGTGCGATGAGTTGCCGGCTGAGTTCCATCCGGTAATGGCTTACATCTCTTCGACCCGTCCCGGCATCACGCGCGGCCCCCATGAGCATGTTGATCAGGCCGACCTCTTCTGCTTCCTTGGCCCATCCAATTTCAAACTGAGAATGTGGGACAATCGTGCGGACTCGCCGACGTACCGGAAAGTTAAGACCATCGTGGCCGGCGAAGACAATCCACAAGTCGTCATTGTTCCGAAGGGCGTCGTTCACGCGTACCGGAATATCGGCGACAAAGACGGCATCGTCATCAACTGCCCGAATCGACTCTATCAAGGCGATAGACGTCGCGACGTAGTCGACGAGATAAGACACGAAGACAATCCGGACACGATCTTCAGAATGGATTGACACCCCCGGAATGAAAATCCTTCGCGTTATAGCTCGCCTGAACGTCGGCGGTCCCGCGCGTCACGTGGTGTGGCTCTCCGAAGGTTTGAAATCGATGGGTCACGAAACCGTCCTCGTCACAGGCGTTGTTCCGGCCGGCGAGGACGACATGAACTACTTCGCCGAAGCGGCGGGAATCAAACCCATCACGATTCCCGAAATGAGCCGCGAGCTATCCCTCGGAGATCTACTCGCCGCCTGGAAGATCTATCGCCTGATGTTGCGCGAGCGCCCCGAGATCGTCCATACCCACACGGCGAAAGCCGGCGCCCTCGGACGACTCGCTGGGCTAATGTACCGCTGGCTGACACCGTCGGCTTTGACTGGAAGGCGCCCACGATGTCATTTCGTCCACACGTTCCACGGTCACGTTTTTCACAGCTACTACAGCCCGGCGAAAACGAAAATGTTTCTGGCGATTGAACGATTGCTGGCGCGCGCTACCGACCGCATTGTTGTCGTCAGCGAACAGCAACGCCGAGAAATCCACGAAAATTTTCGCGTGGGGCGAGGCGACCAATTTGAAGTAATACCGCTGGGACTGGATCTCGATGCGTTTTCAGATTGGAAAAGTCGCCGGTCGCGAGTCCGCGCAGAAATGGATGCGACTGACAGTGACACGCTTATCGGCATTGTTGGGCGGCTGACGGAAGTGAAGAATCATGAGATGTTCTTGCACGCCGCCGCCCGTATGAAAGCGCTCATAGCAGCGCAGAGTCTGAGGACGCGCGTCCGTTTCGTGATTGTCGGTGATGGGCGCTTGCGTGTTTCACTGGAATCGAAAGCTCGCGAATTGGGATTGATGGAACACGTCGCGTTTCTCGGCACACGCAATGATCCTGAGAATTTTTATCCCGCTTTGGACATCGTGGCCTTAACGAGCCTCAACGAAGGCACGCCACTTACTCTGATCGAAGCCATGGCGAACGAGCGGCCGGTGATTGCAACTGCAGTTGGTGGTGTCGCGGATCTGCTGGGGCCTTCGACTTCCGATGGTGACGGCTACACCATCTGTGAGCGCGGGATTTCCGTGAAGAGCGGCGATGTGGAAAGCTTCGCCCGCGGCCTTCTTTGTTTGCTGCAAGACCATGCTTTGCGCACGCGCCTTTCCGCAGCAGGCAAAGACTTCGTCAATGCGAATTACGGGAAAGCGCGATTGCTTCAGGATATTTCGAACTTATACGCGCGTCTGCTGGCGGCCTGAACATGCTAGACTGCTTTCAACAGCTAACGCGACAACGGCGGCGAGAGGAGCAAGAATTTTGCGAGTTCTGATTACGGGTGGCGCGGGTTTCATCGGTTCACACCTTTCTGAAGCCTATCTGCAACGTGGTGATGAGGTGTTCGTTATTGACGACCTCTCCACCGGCAGCATCGAGAATATTCGCCACCTGAAAGATCACCCGCGCTTTCACTACACGATCGACAGTATCCACAACCAACCGGTGACTGCCGAATTAGTCGATCAGTGCGACGTCATTTTTCATCTCGCTGCGGCGGTGGGAGTAAAGCTTATTGTTGAGAGCCCGGTGCGCACGATCGAAAACAATGTGCATGGCACGGAAGTCGTGCTCTCGCTGGCCAACAAAAAGAAGAAAAAGGTTTTGGTCGCTTCCACTTCGGAAGTTTACGGATTGAGCACCGAGGTTCCTTTTCGTGAAGATGGCAATCTCGTCATGGGCGCGACCAACAAAGGACGCTGGAGCTACGCCTGCTCAAAAGCCATCGACGAGTTTCTGGCGCTCGCCTACTGGCGCGAGAAGAAACTGCCGACGATCGTAGTTCGCCTCTTCAACACGGTCGGCCCGCGCCAAACCGGACAGTACGGCATGGTGATTCCTACGTTTGTGAAACAGGCGCTCGCCGGCCGGGCGATTACGGTTTACGGTAGCGGCAAACAGTCGCGTTGTTTCTGCTACGTCGGCGACGTCGTCGCCGCGCTGGTAAAGTTAATGGACGCCGACGATTCAGTCGGCGAAGTTTTTAACATCGGCTCGAATCAGGAAATTTCGATCCTCGATCTCGCGAAGCGCGTGAAAGACCTCACCAGGTCTGAATCCGAAATTGTTTTTGTCCCTTACGATGAAGCGTACGAGGAAGGATTCGAGGACATGCCGCGGCGCATTCCCGACACGTCAAAGGTCGACAAGCTGGTCGGTTTCAAGCCGGAGAAGCGCCTCGACGAAATTCTTCAAAAGGTAATCGAATTCCACAGCGACAGCTCACGCAACACCATCACGACGCACGCCTAAGACACTATCGACTCGTTGTAATTTAGGCCTCACGCCGGCTAACGAAATCGGCAATCGCTCGCAGAGTGTCCGGGTTGCGATCGATCTGAGTGAGCGCGTTACACGCCGCTGCGTGCACTGCCCTAATCTTGGCGCGCGTGGCTTCCAATCCATGAATGGCCGGGTAAGTGGCTTTGCGCGAACGCGCGTCCTTGCCCGGTGTCTTGCCCATCTCGCCCGCGGTAGCGGTGACGTCGAGCAAGTCGTCGGTGATTTGAAACAGCAGGCCAAGGTTGGCTGCGTAATCCGTGATTGCGTTCAACTCGTTGTCATTTGCGCCGCCGATAATCGCGCCGCAACGCGCGGCCGCGCAGATGAGCGCGCCCGTTTTCTCGAGATGAATTTGCTCCAGCGTGTTGGCGTTGACAGTCTTTGACTCCGCTTCGAGGTCACGCGCCTGGCCTGAAACCATTCCCACGGGCGTGCCTGCCCCGCGAGCAAGCTCTGCCGCGACGCGCACGCGAATCTCCGGCGACAGTTGTTCGTCTTCAGCAATAGTTTGAAAGGCAAGTGCCTGCAGGGCATCACCGGCAAGAATCGCGGTTGCCTCATCAAACTGGACGTGACAGGTCGGTTGACCTCGTCGCAAGTCGTCGTTATCCATCGACGGGAGGTCGTCGTGAATCAGAGAATACGTATGAATCATCTCAAACGCACATCCGGTTCGTAACAGTTGCTCAGGCGCGGCACCGAACGCTTCACCCGTCGCGATGAGCAGCGTCGGACGAAATCGTTTTCCGCCAGCGAAGACGCTCCAGCGAATCGCGCGGTGTAGTCGCACCGGTTCGTGCGTCTCACTCGGAATCAGTCGATTGAGTTCTGAATCGACCAGTGCGCGGTTGCAAGCGAAGAAGTCTGGAATGTCGATGACTGAGCTAACCACAAAGGGTGTTCAAATTTCAGGAAACGTCTTCGGATTGCGGGTTACCTTCAGCCTCAAACGGGCGAACCGCGGGACGGCCATGATTGTCGCGGGTGAGCACTTCGATACGGCGCTCGGCTTCGCTAAGGCGCTCCTGGCACGCGCGCGAAAGCTTCACGCCCTGCTCAAACAACTCGAGACTTTTCTCCAACGGAAGATCGCCGCGTTCGAGTTCGCGTACGATCCGCTCGAGTTCTTCCAGAGAGCTTTCGAAGTTTTGTCGGTTGCTTTCCATGCATGTCTGACAAGCCGACCGCTTGTCAATTCAAACGTGACGGCTGGCAGCTGTCGTACCTTTCACGTTACGGTGACGGACTCGGCTTCTGCGTCTGCAAATCTTTCAGGCGGCGCATAATCTCATCCTGAAACTCCTGACCGCGCTGTGACGCCCCGTTCTTGGCGGCATCCGCGATAATGGTCGTCAGGCGATCGTCCTTGATCGAAGTGATGCGCCACGCGTCGCCGGTCTGCCACATTGTAAGTTGAATCTGCTCATCTTTGAACTTCAGATCCACGTTAGCGTTAGCGCCGTTTTGCTGGACAGTCGCAAAGTAAGGAACGCTGAGGGCAATCAGAAAAAGTGGTTTGTCTTTTGCGGGCGCACTGACGCGCTGGATCTCCGGCGGCAGGACTGCACGCAAAGTCTCTTTCAATTTCGGCGTGATGTTCGCCGCGATCTGATCGACTTGCGAAGGCAGCAGGTTATTCAAAAGGGATGAGCCGGTCAGCTTCGAGCGGACGTCAGCGACAAAGCCTTCGGCAATTTTGTCGATATCGAGAGCGCGGTCGACTTGCTGATTGTCGTTCCGCTGTGAAGCATCAACGAGCACCGCGAGTGCATACGACGGCCCGGATTTAAAGTGCTGCCACCAGAAGAATCCGACCGCGACGACACCCATAATGACGACGAGCAGGATGATGCCAATGAGTGCCAGGACTCGCCCGACGCGACCCGAGCGTTTTCCGGCGCGACGTCGTGTGAAACCGCCAGGGGGTGGCTGTTGATTCAGGTCAATGACGATGCGATTACGTTTTGCCATGAAATGATGGCGGGCAGTAGCCCGCCTCTAAACAACCGGATCAGTTTTTTCAACGCGACAGTCCAGTGCTCCTTTCCAAAGCCGCACGCGCAGTTCGTCACCGGCCGAGATGTTTGACGCGTCTCGCACGATTTTGCCGGTTCCGTCCTGAGCGATGGCGTATCCGCGCTCCAACACTTTAAGAGGCGACATGGCTTCCAGCGCCGCGATACTGGAGCCAAATTGCTGACGCGCCTTTTCGATCCGCGAAATCACCGCTGCGTCCTGGGCGCGCGTCACGGTGTCCAATCGCGCGCGCCGCGTCATTGCGCGGTTGCGAAGTTCGCTCGGTGACAAGAGACGTGCGGCCGCGTCGAACCGCCGAAATGTGTTCTGAAAAATTCGGGCCATCGCGTCCTGCAAACGATCTTGACGATCATCCGCGGCGGACGCTGCGCTGCGCAATTTCGTTCTGACCTCGTCGAACCCGCGGGCGAACGTAAGCTCGCGGACGTGCGCGCGCTCTGCCGCGATGCGATGATTCAATGTTTTCCGCAAACCGCCGACTAACTGTTCAAGACGCTCGCACAATTCCTCTTCGTGTGCCGCAACCAACTCTGCCGCTGCTGAAGGCGTGGGCGCGCGCAGGTCGGCGGCAAAATCAGCAATGGTGAAGTCGGTCTCGTGCCCGACGGCTGAAATCACCGGAATTGCTGACGCCCGAATCGCACGTGCCACCGCTTCTTCGTTGAACGCCCAAAGGTCTTCAATCGATCCGCCGCCCCGTCCAACAATTACCACGTCGATCGCCGCATCGTGACGAGCTTCGCGCAACGCGCGCGCGTGATGATCGTTGAGAAACCTGATCGCGCGGACGATTTCATGCGATGCGCCCTCGCCCTGGACGCGCGCGGGCACGACGAGCAAATGCACCGTGCGCGTGCGCCGGGAGATGACGTTGATGATGTCGCGAATCGCCGCGCCGCTGGCCGAGGTAACGACGCCGATGCGCCGCGGAAAGAAAGGAATCGGCCGTTTCAATTCTCGCGCGAACAGACCCTCCGCCTGCAAACGGGCTTTCGTCTGCTCAAATGCCAACTGCAGAGCGCCCGCGCCAACTGGGGCAATCGACTCAACTACAAGTTGATAGCTGCCCTGCTGCTCGTACACACTCAGCCGGCCGCGCGCGCGCACCTGCAGGCCATCTTCCAGCCGAAATCGAATGCCTTGATTCGCGCTGCGGTAGCAGGCGGCCTTGAGTTGCGCCGACTCGTCTTTCAATGTGAAGTACCAATGCCCGGAAGTATGCTGGCGAAAATTCGAAATCTCGCCTTCAACCCAGACTGCGGCGAACGACTTCTCGAGTGTGTCGCGAATCTTGAAGGTCAGCTCCGAAACGGTAAGCGGCTGACGTTCGGTCGAATCGAAGAGCGATGAGAGAAGTGATTGCTGCATTTTGCCAAGGATTGCGCGAAGAGCCTACGCCATGATCAGTTCGCGTTCAACGTGCGATTCCTCACCTCAGAAGCCGGGGGCCATCAAGTTGCTTACGGCAGCCGGATTCTTTATTCCTTGCTTGGTCATCCAGGCTGCGGAATAGTCGATGAGCTGACGGCCCTCATCGCCGGCGAGTAATTCACCAAGTCGACGACGCGCGGCAGCGGCATACAAAGCCATGTCGGCGACTTCAAAACCATCGACCGCCAGCCGCGCGAACGCGGCGGCCCGCGCAGTGTCTCCATGTTGCTTCGCGAGTGCCGCGTGAGTCATGTTGGCGAGCGGATTCGACCACGGCATATCTTCGTTCGCGATTTGATCGGCGCAGTGCTCGGCAATTCTCAGCCTCTGTTTGCGCACTGCGCCGTGTGCAGTGGCAAGGGCAAGCCGCGCACGCAGATGCATCACGTCGATCTTCAACCCCTGCGTGCGCAGCAGCAAAGATCGTTCGAGTGGCTTGAGCTGACCCTCAATGTGTTTCCAGGCGACTTCGGTGTCACCCGTATAGAGTTCGATCTGCGCCAACGCAACCAGCGACGTGTAGTGTTGCAAATGAAATCCTTCGCGCGGCCATTGCGTCATCGCCGCAATAACTTCGTTGCGCGCGCGGTCCGGATCGTCATTCGCAAGCCAAATCGGATTCAACCGCGTGCGCAAGTCCGTCGCGGCGAACAGATTTCCCTGGTCCAGTGCCAGGGATAACAGCTGTGGCACACGCCGGGCGACTTCCGTAATCTCGCCCAGAAACATCAGCGAGGTGAGCATAAAACGATTTGCGACCGTCAGTTCCCACGTCGCGCCCGTGCACTGATCGCGCAAGACTTCAGCCGAGCGTTCGCACAACTCTGCTGCTTCGCGCCAATGACCGATCAAGTACGCACTTAGTCCGCGCGCCCAGACAGCGAGGCCAATCGCGTGCGGGTTAGCCGATTGCTTCGCCAACTCCTCAGTTCGATCGGCCAACTCGCGCGCGCGGGTAATCGCGGGACCGCCACGCGTGGCAGTTTGCACCGTTTCGAACGCCATCGCGCGCGCGATGCGATATGCTTCGCCGGCACGCAACGCCAGCAGCAAATGGCGGCTTTGAAATTCTGCGCCGCGAATCAAATCGACGACCCCGAGACCGGCCGCAACCGACCAACAAAGATCGATTCGATGTAGATCCGCTTCGGGAATCGTGTCCGCTTCACGTGGAGTGAAGTCCAGTCCGCGCAGCCAAATCCAGCCGCGCCGCAATAACAACGAAATCAATGCAGAACGCGGCCCTTTCGGTAACTTGAACCCAGCGGCTTCAAGGACTTTTTCGAACACCGCCAGCCCTTCTTTCACGTGACCGCCCATGAGCAACTGCGCGCCTGCACGCTGCTGCAGCTCAAGCGCGCGCGTCCCAAAATAGCGAGCGCCCGCGAAGTGTCCGCGCGCCTCGGTCTGGCTGGCCGCCGCCAGAAATTCAGCCGCTGCCTCGGCCGGTCGGCCTGCGTTCGCCAGCGCATCACCGAGGGAAATCTTCAATTCAACAACGTCCGCGCGTGGAGCAGCGAATTCAATCGCGCGTCGAAAATAGAGTGCGGCCCGGTCGAAAGCGAGCGCGTTCGCCGCTTTTCGCGCCGCCCCTTCGGCGTGAAATGCAGCCCGCGAAACTTCGCCGGCGCCGAGATAGTCTTCGTAGAGTGCTTCGGGATCATCAAAGCCACGCGCTTCAATCGTTTGCGCCAATCGACGATGAATATGGCGACGCTCTTCATCTGACAGCAAGAGACTAAGTGTTTCGGCGATCCGATCGTGATAGAGCTCAATGCCGTAGGCGCCGCCGGCACTGCGTACAAATTGCGCCGCGCGTAACGCATTCAGAATTTGCGAATCGTCACGCTCAATTTCGCAGACGGCAAACGCTATGTCCTGATCTACCGGCCGCGCTGCCACCGCGAGCATGTTCAGCAACGCGCGTGACCCATCGGGCAGTTGATCGATGCGCTCTTGCAGCATCGTCGCGAGGCTGATGCCGGCGGCGCCCGGCCGTTCCCCGATCGACGCGTAGTGACAAAGCTGTTCGAGCAAAAACGGATTGCCGCCTGCTTCGCGTACGATATCGTGGACGAAAGCGGACGCGTTTAGTGTCGGACCGGATAACAACGACAGTGCGAGTTCCGCGGCTTCGGTATCGCTCAATCGTTCGAGCTTGATCTCGCGAACGGACTCAGTGCCTGTGTCTTGCACCAACTGCTTGAGAAAAGATTTTGATTCAACATCCTCCGCGCGATAACTGGCAATCAAGAGAAGCGGAGGAGGATCAGGCGGGCGCACAACATCTTCCAGCAGCCGGATGCTGTCCGCATCAGCCCACTGCAAATCATCAATCCAGATGATCAGTGGCCGGCTCAAAGAGAGGCGTGACAGCATTTCTCGCAACGCGCCGAACGCATGACGACGCAAGGTGAACAGGTCAGCAGACTCACGATGTGCAGAACGCTCGTCGAAGATCGCATCTACTTGCAATATCACCGGAAAGACACGCGCTAACGCCGGTGCGTTAGGCGGAATCAGCGGCTGAACTCGTTCTCGCGACATCGAGGCCAGACGACGCGTCAAACTGTCAACGACGCCGTCGAGGGCTTTGTACGGAACAGACTCGCGCTGATAGCAACGACCTTGAAGAACCAATACGTCCTGTTGCTGCTGCTTCAGTTCATCCAGAAACGTCTGCACGAGGGTGCTCTTTCCCATTCCGGATACGCCGCGTACGTAAACCGACACGCCCTTGCCTGCGAGCACACGGCGAAACGCGTCGTGCAAATCCGCAAGCTGAAGCTCTCGTCCGATAAAAGCGGTCTCACGCGTAGGTTTTGCTGGAGACGGCAAGAAAAAGGGAGCGCGGCCGGCAGTGAGCGCGCGCACCACGTCGCGGCCCCGTGGACGGTTTTTCGGGTTCCTCCGCAGCAGATTCATGCAAAGGTCGCTCAGATCCTGTGGTGCTCGTGGATTGATTTCCCGAGGCTGAATCGGTCGTCGGGTTTGCTTTCGCAGTACGACCTCGAACGACCTGCCCGTAAATGGCAGTCTCCCGGTCAACGCTTCGTACAAGATCACGCCGACGCTGTACCAGTCGCTCGGGCGTGAAATGGGGAGCTGCGCGCCTTGTTCGGGTGACATGTAATCCGGCGTACCGACCAGCAGTGTGTCACGCGCCGCAGGTTCGACGTCTTCGACAAGACCAAAATCAAGAATGACGACACGCCCTTCACCAGTTACAAGCACGTTGGACGGCTTGATGTCGCGATGCAGCTTGCCTAGCTCGTGCAGGTGATGCACGCCTTCCGCCAATTGCCGCAAGGCAGGACGCAGACGTGATTCATCCAATTCGTAAAAAGAAATCGGCGGGGCTTCGGCGGAAGAGGCCACTTCGGCGGAATCGTAGATTAACTTCGAGCTGTCGAATTCCACTGTGTCTGCTTCAGAAGGCACGCGCTCGGCATCGCGAAATATTGTTGAATCGCCATCGAAACTATCTTCAAGGTTTGGCCGCACGTATTGCGTAAACGTGACGCCGCGCACCAGTTCCATCGTAAAAAACCAATGACGGCCTTCGGACATCAACTCGTAGAGTGCGGCAAGATTTGGATGCGATACGTCGGCGAGCTCGCGAAACTCACGTTTCAGGCGATAAATGTGCTCCGGCTCGGTCCGGCTCAGCGTCTTGAGCGCGACAGTTTTTTTGGTGAGTTGATCGACGGCTTCATAAACTACACCCATCCCGCCCGCACCGAGTTTGCGGGCTACACTGAACCGTTTAGTTCCCAAGAATTCTTTGGCGGCTTCTGCCATAGACGTCTCGATGGGCCGCGTGGCAGCGCGAAGTAATTGACAGATGCGCAATTGTGCCTTACATGAATTGCGCAATCAATTATTTTCGCTGGCGGCATAATTGGAAGGAGCGACCATGGACTGGCGGGTATTGCTGACTACGTTTGGTGTCATTTTTTTGGCTGAGATGGGCGACAAGACACAGTTGGCCGCAATGACTATGGCCGCTGAGAAGAAGCGGCCGTGGGAAGTCTTCATCGGCGCGTCGGTCGCTCTGGCTGCGGTTTCGGCGATTGGCATCCTGCTCGGTACTGTATTGGGACACTATTTGCCACTCGAATGGATTAAGCGAGCTGCGGGAGCGGGGTTCGTTGTAATTGGAGTCTTGATATTGATCGGAAAGTTTTAAGATGGAAAATGATTCTCTGAACTTGAATTAAGACTCAACTCTCTTCTATGCCACAGACTCGTCACGTAGAACGCCATTTCACCGCCGGTGAAACTGTCCGCGACATCGTCATCGGAATGTCTGACGGGCTGACTGTTCCGTTTGCGTTGGCCGCCGGCCTGACCGGTGCGATCGATTCCGCCAGCATCATTGTCACAGCCGGCTTCGCGGAAATTGCCGCCGGGTCGATCGCGATGGGGCTGGGCGGTTATCTCGCAGCCAAAAGCGACGCCGAACACTATGCGAAAGAGCGTGAGCGCGAGAAACGCGAAGTGATCGAGATTCCTGATGAAGAAATGCGCGAAGTTGCCCAGGTGTTTAAGTCATATGGCCTGACTTACAAAGAAAGTGCGCCGATCGTCGAAGCACTGTCGAAAGATCACAAGAAGTGGGTTGACTTCATGATGCGTTTCGAATTGGGACTGGAGAAGCCAGATCCCAAACGCGCGTTCGCCAGCGCGCTGACGATTGGCAGTTCGTACGCCGTCGGCGGATTGGTACCTTTGCTGCCATACATCGCCGCGGCGGTTTTCAAAAACATCGCCGTGGGCACAGCGCTTCTACTTTCGGTGACTTTGACGCTGCTGGCGCTACTGGTCTTTGGCTTTGTAAAGGGCAGGTATACCGGTACGCGACCAACCCGTAGCGCTTTGCAAACAGCGCTGATCGGGAGCGTCGCGGCAGGCGCGGCGTTTCTCATCGCGCGGTTGATTTCGTGAAGATGAAGTTATCCGCAGATTACACAGATTACGCAGAAAAATTAGCCACCAAAAAAGTACGAAAGGAACGACCAGACTAGCAGCGAGAGGCGGGATCATTCGACCTTCTTTGTGACTGTTGTGGCTTTTATGGGTACCTATTTGTTCTCTGACTAATCTGTGTAATCTGCGTAATCTGCGGATAACCCGTTCGCTATGAATCTTCTCGTCGGCACCAGCGGTTATAGCTACAAGGAATGGAAGGGGAACTTCTATCCTGAGGATTTGCCCGCGAAAGAGATGTTGTCCTACTACTCGCGCCGCCTGCCTGCAGTAGAAATCAACAACACCTTCTACCGCCTGCCGCAGCCAGGTATGGTTGAGAATTGGAAGGAACAGGTCTCCGAGAGTTTTCGGTTCTCGATCAAAGCGACCCAGCGAATCACACACATTAAACGGCTAAAGAACTGCGCCGAAGAAACAAAGTACCTGATGGAGACTGCGGCTTTGCTTGGCGACCGGTTGGGCGTGGTCCTGTTTCAGCTTCCGCCAAATTCGAAGAAAGATACTGACAGGCTGCGCGAATTCCTGGATTGTTTACCGCCAAACACGCGCACCGCTTTCGAATTTCGTCATGAGTCCTGGCTCGACGATGAGACGTTTGATTTGTTGCGCGGGAAAAACGGCGCCCTCGTAGTTTCCGACACGGACGAAAAACCGCTCACGTCGATCACCGCAACGGCCGATTGGGGTTATCTGAGGCTGCGGCGAACGGCTTACTCCGATGATGACTTGAAAAGTTGGATGCAGCGCGTGAAGGGACAGAAATGGAAAGACGCCTTCGTCTTTTTCAAGCATGAAGACGAAGGCGTCGGACCAAAATTGGCGGCGCAGTTTTTGGTTTTGTCGGGACCACCTGCGTGAGCGGGTGGGTCTCGTTAAGCCGTAATAGAACCCGCCCGCTCACGCAGGCGGTTCTGACTGCCTACTTGATCTTAATTCCGGCTCCCGCGCGGAAATTGTCCTGCCGCCTACTGTCGAGCCAGCTTGGCACGTAATCGAACATAATCGGGCGAATGTCGACATGTTCGGCCGCGTGAATGTCTAAGCCGCCACCGAGCGCCATTCCGAATCCCGTGTCAGTCTTCTTGCCTGACAAGAGCGGCGTATCAAAACTTGCGCGGAGATGCGTAACGCCAAATAGAGCGTGCGCGAACGGCGTGACTGCGTGCGTGCGCCAATTGAACCGCGGACCAATCATCAAATCGTATCGTTGCACACTCGCGTCGAACGTGCGGCCGCTAAGCCTGTCGACATACCCAACATCGTCGAAGGTGCCGGTAAAGCTGGTTACGATTCCTATGTTCCGATGCACGTTCTGATTGAACTCCGCAGTGAAGCCGTTATAGCCAGTGCGGTCATCGATCAGATCGACGCAACTGCCGTTAAAAGTGGCCCTTCCGCCGCGATCAAAATGATCGGCATTGTTATAGGCGCGCATGTGCGCATAACCAACATAGAACTCGTAGAACGAATAGTCTTTGTCGCTACTTTGCGCGAACGCAGCTGGAGCACAAATCAGTGCGGCCAGGAGCAAGAGAAAAACTCTCGTCATTCGGGCGCCTCCTTGTTGACCCGGGTGATTTTGGACTGAAACTTTACGGGATATTAACATTGCCAATACCAAAAGGTTTCCGAGATATTTCGGCAAATTATCTCTTTTCCTAGCTCAGAGGCCGGATTTCTTGTTAAGAAAACGCACACAACTCTGCCTGAGCGTCGCGAATCGTTTGGTCATTCCTGGTTTCGCTCTGCTGCTCTGCGGTTCCGCAATGGCCCAGACGCAGTCCGATGCGATTCGCGAAGCGCAACGACTGAGCCGCGTTGCGCAAGTCGCACACCAACAAGGCCGTTATGACGATGCGATTAAGGCTTACCAGACGATCACAATCGTGGCGGCGGGCTCGCCACAAGTCGCGGCGTCGGCCCATGTGGCGGTCGGCAACATTTTCATGATGACGGGCCGGTTTGAAGAGGCAGCCGCGGCATATCGTAGAGCAGTCGCGCTCGATCCGACTTCTGCCGAAGCCATCAACAACCTGGGCGAAGCTCTCGGCGAGATGAAACAGTTCCAGCCGGCGCTGCAGGCGTTTCAGAAAGCCGTAGAGCTCGATCCGAAGTATCTGAGAGCGCGCTACAACATGGGAGTGACTTACGATCGGATGGGACAGATGAAGTACGCCGAGTTCATCTATCGCATTTTGATCCGCGACTTTCCCGACTTCGCTTTGGCGTACGACAGCCTGGCCGTTTCGCTTTCGAAATCAGGCCGCGCGCGCGAAGCTGTTCCCTTTCACGAAAAGGCGATCAGCCTCGCGCCCGGAGACCCTTCGTTCTACTTCAATTATTCGCTTACGTGCTTGATGCTCAGAGATGTTAAGAGAGCCCAAGAGCAACAACAGAAACTGCGCGCGCTGGATCCGACAATGGCCGAACGCCTCGCGACCATGATCGCGAAGCGTCAGCGAAACTGAAATCGTGTCGATTGCACCCTCCCTCACGGTCGGGTTTCCGCACGATGCTCAGAAATTACCCTGACAAGCGTCGTGGCCGCAATCGCAATCGATCTCGATCGTTTTGCCTGCGCCTTCACATGACGCGCTGCAGTATTTGCCGTCGTCCGCCGGTGGGCACGTGCAAGCGGGATTCTTACAAGTGTTATCCTCGTCAGCCATAATTCCTCCTCTGAATCCGTAAAGAATCTTGTTTGTTGAATTGCTCAGAGCTTAACACACCTGAGTTTATTCGCCCGAACACAAATGTCACCTCGTAATTTGCCGAGGTGGCCTTGTTTCGGTAACATCCCACCTCCAAAAACTCGCAAACGAACAGGGGAATAATGAACGCCACCGCCACTACCAAAGAAATTCCGCCGCCGCTCCAGATGTTACAACTGATTTCCGGCTTCTGGATCGCGCGCTGCGTTTATGTCGCCGCAAAACTCGCAATTCCCGATTCGCTGAAAGATGGGGCGAAAACTGCCGATGAACTCGCGACCGTCACGAACACGCACGCGCCGTCGCTCTTTCGCGTCTTGCGCGCACTTGCCGCAGTCAATGTCTTGACGCAGACCGATGACTACCGTTTCGGCAACACGCCGATGTCGGAAACGCTGCGCAGCGACCTGCCCGGATCGATTCGCGCTTTCGCGATGACTGAGCTTGGCGAGGAACACTATCCCGCCTGGGGCGAGCTACTGCACAGCGTGCGCACCGGTGGGATCGCTTTCGACAAAGCCTTCGGCGAACCGGTGTGGGAGTTCTTCGCCAAACATCCCGACAACGCTCAGATTTTCAACGACGCGATGAGCGGCATCACTGCGCAAGCGCAGGAGGCTTTGCACGGCGCTTATGACTTCCCCGGCATCAACACGATCGTTGATGTCGGTGGCGGACACGGCGGCTTGATAACTTCAATTCTCACGCGACACCCGAATATGCACGGTATTCTTTTCGACGCTCCGGTCGTAATCGAAGGCGCCCAGCCGAAGATCGCAGCATCGACAATCGCCGAACGCTGTAGAGTTATCGGCGGCGATTTTTTCCAATCCGTGCCGTCAGGCGGCGACGCGATCATCATGAAATGGATCATTCACGATTGGAACGACGAACAGTCGGTCTCGATCATGAAGAACTGTCACCGCGCACTGCCCGATAATGGAAAACTAATTCTGGTTGAAGCTGTGGTTCCACCGGGTAATGAAATGCACTTTGCGAAATTCATTGATTTGAACATGCTCGTGATGACCGGCGGCCGCGAACGCACCCAAGCAGAGTTTCGCCAGCTTTATGAATCCGCCGGCTTTCGGCTGACGCGAGTCGTGCCAACCGAATCGCCGTTCAGCGTGATCGAAGGCGTGAAAGCCTAACCATCTAACTGACCCCCACGGCCAAAGGTGCAGGATTTCTGTATCGAGTGAAACTCCGGCTGTCAGGCGAAACTCTCACCCGGCCGAAACATCCCAATTTTTCCTTTCATTCTGCCAGACCGGCCTGGGCACTATCGTTGCAAATGCCGCATCGGTATTCGCGAAATCTTGTACTCAGAAAGAGGTTTTAGATGTCCCAGGTTCACATGCTTAAGAAATCCATCATGTTCGGCCTGCTTGTCATGGCCGCGACGTTCGTTACCACTGCCACAAATGCTGGTGCGCAAGAACTCTCTTACAGCGCAGCGACGAGGGAGAGAACCACCACAAGCGCCGCTCAACGAAAGGTATTCGTTCGCTCGAAAGCTCTCTTGGTCAAAGCTTCGGTGGTGGAAGACAAGCTGATGAAGCGGTCTGAGTTCGCGCAGATGGGCCTGGTGTTGACGCGCGACCCGGCCGATGCCGACATCATTCTCGAGTTGCGTCACGACATCTTGACCAAGTATGTCTATTCCGCTGTGGACGCGCATACGCAAGTGGTTCTGGCGGGCGGAAAAGTGAGCTCGCTGGGTGGTACGGTTGCGGGCAAAGTCGCGAAGCGGTTTCTAAGGCAATTGGCGCAAGGCCATCCTTAAGACTTCGGCTTACGCGTCTTCAGGATCTCGTCGATCACTTTCTGGATTGCGGGTCTGAGACCGCTATCTAGTTTGAAGGCGCGATCGAAATCATCCTGAGCGGCTGTGTCTTTGCCCTGCATCAGAATGATCACTCCGCGGTTCGCGTAAGCTTTGGCGTTCTCCGGATTGATCTCGAGGACTCTGTTAAAGTCAGCGATAGCTCTGTCGAAGTCGCCTTTCGCCCCGCGCAGAATGCCCCGCTCGAGGTAAGCGGCTTCATCGCGGGGCGCCAGTTCAATGTCTTTGGTTAGATCCGCAATCGCTCGGTCGAGGTCGCCCCTCGCCTTCCACACAAATGAACGATTGAAATAGGCGAGCGCACTCTGTGGGTTTAACTCCAGCGCCTTGTTGTAATCTGCGAGTGCGTTGTCGGCGTCGCCTTTCTGCATCCGCGCAAAACCGCGGCCGACAAACGCGCGCGCCTGCTGGGGATTCAATTCAATTGCGCGCGTAAAATCCGCAATCGCCGTATCGTGATCACCCCTGTCGTCGAGCGCGATACCGCGGTTGTAATAGGCGTCGGCGTATTTCCCATTCAATTCGATCGCTTTGGTGTAGTCGGCAATCGCGCCATCGCGATCGCCCTTGTCCTTGCGCACGGCGCCACGGTCGAGGTAGGCCTCGGCGATCGGATTCAGTTGGATCGATTTCGTGAAGTCGCTGATTGCACCGTCCAAGTCTGAAACGCGCCGCCGAGCAAGGCCACGACTGAAGTAGGAGGCAGCATAGTTACGGTCGAGTTCAATCGCCCGGGTGAAGTCGGCGATTGCGCCATTCAGGTCGTTGGCATCCATCTTCACCGTACCACGTGCGATATGGTCGATGGCCGCACGACGGTTCTGCGCTTGCGCGGGAACAGCCGCGGCAAGAATCAGAGGAAGAATCAAAGTCACTTGAAATAGCGTCGTGCGTTTCATTGATTCAAGGCCACCACAATCTGCGCCGCGACCCGAGCGTTGTTTTCGAGTAACGCGATATTCGCGCGCAGTGTCGCGCCTTCGCTGCTCTGAGACATGTGGGCGAGGAGGAACGGAGTGAGATCGCGACCCGCGATCCGTTCGCGCTCTGCTTTGGCAATCGCATCGTCCAGCACGCGCTGCAACAGCGAGCTTTCGACTTCAGCCTCAACGGGCACCGGCACCGTGATTAGCAATGCTGACTCGATCTTCAACTCGTGTTGTGTTTTGAAAATTCGCGCTACTTCGTTAGGCGAGTCACAGCGAACATCAACCGGCAAACCGCTACTACGCGAATAGAACGCCGGCAGTTCGTCACAGCCATAGCCGACGACGGTAACGCTGTGCGTCTCGAGCCATTCACGCGTTGCCGGCAAGTCGAGGACGATCTTTGCGCCAGAGCAAACGACAATCATGGGCGTACGCGCCAGTTCCGGAAGATCGGCCGAGACGTCCGGTAACGATCCGCGATGAACGCCGCCGATGCCGCCGGTCGCAAAAACTTTAATGCCAGCGCGATGCGCAATCCACATCGTCGCGGCCACAGTCGTCGCGCCATTCCAGCCACGCGCAACTGCGACGGCAATGTCTCGCGTGCTCAGTTTCTTCACGCCAGCATCATCGGCAATCAGCCGCCGTTGTCCGTCACTAAGGCCGACACATAACTTGCCATCGAGCACGGCGATCGTTGCCGGCGTCGCACCCTCTGCGCGCACAATCGCTTCGACTGCGACAGCCGTTTCCAGGTTCTGAGGGCGCGGCAATCCATGCGCGATGACCGTCGATTCGAGCGCAACGACCGCACGATCTTGGGTAATGGCCGATTGAACGTCGGGGTTTGTTTGCAGGCGCGTTTCCATCATTTATTCGAAAGCACGCAACTTACCCCACAAATCGCCGCCGATCCAGCAGATTTCTTGAGGTGGCACGCGCATCTTGCGCGTGAGTTCCACGGGCGAGACGCCCGTGCCACTCGCGCGATCCAGCAGATTTGGGAACTCGCGGGGTAACCAAAACGTGTGTAAGATCGTCTAACATGGCGACACAGTCGCTCTCCGTCTTTTCTCGAGGAAAAACCATGAAGAGTAATCGCATTATCCAATCCCTTTTTGTCGCTTTGGCAGTCTTGATCGTCACAATCGCCGCGATGGCGCAGGACACTACTACGCCTGACGCCGCGAAGGCACAGGAAGACAAAGCGAAGCTCGAAGCCAAAGCCGCAACGCTGCTTGACCAGGTTGTCGGTGAAGCGCAGGCGTTGAAGCTGCCGGAGAATCGCATTCGCGTGCAGATTATCGCCGGCGATTTGATGTGGGATCGGAGCGCCGCGCGCGCGCGCGGTTTTTTTAGCGACGCCGGTGGAGCGCTAAGTCAGTTGATGGTCGACGCCTCCGATCGTGACGACTATCAGACGGTCACGCGGCTTCGTCAGGAGTTGGTGCTGGCCGCGGGACGGCATGACGCTGAATTGGGTTATCAACTGCTGCGGCAGACGCAGCCACCCGCGAACGTAACTGCAAATGCCAATCGCCGACGCGGCGGAGGTCCGGGCGGATTTCCGGAAGTGGATAACCTCGAGCAGAACCTGCTCGCCGTCATCGCGAACACCGATCCGAAGGTTGCTTACCAGAAAGCTTCAGAGGCGCTCGACAAGGGTGAATATCCAACGTCGCTCGCGCGCGTGCTCGCGCAACTGCAAACGAAGGACCAGGAAGCTTTTAACAAGCTGACCGACAAAACTCTGAGCCGGCTGACTTCCGACAATCTCTTATCGAGCACGCAAGCCACCGGTCTCGCCATGAATTTGTTGCGCCCAGGTCCGCAAATCGCAACGACTACGACCTCATCAACCACCACCACGGCAACTGCAAGCAACGTAAACAATGTGCGCAACGTGCCGGTGCTGAATCAATCGGCGTATCACGATTTGTTGGATCATGTGGTCACAGCAGCGCTCAGTGCTACCCCGCGCACGAACGCGAATGGCGGCGGCGGTGGTCCGCGTCGCGCAACGGTCCGCACGGGAATGATGATAGGCGGTAATGGGTCAAGTCCGGTTGTGTTTAGTGACGATAATGACGACAGTCAACAGCAACCCGATCCCGCGCAAGTCCAGCAGAACAACGCGCGCAACATGCTGCGAAATTTGCAGGTACTGCTGACGCAGGTCGATCAAGTCCTGCCTGAGCGCAGTCAGGCGGTGCGACAGAAGTTGACGGACATGGGAATGAACAATCCAATGGCCGATTTTGCCAATCAGATGCGCAATGTAATGACGCAAGGCGATAGCGAGAGCCTGGCGGCAGCGGCGAGCAATGCGCCCGGACCGATTCAATCGGCGCTCTATCGACAAGCCGCGCAGAAGGCGATCGACGAAGGAAACCTCGATCGCGCTCAACAGATCGCCAACGATCATCTCGATGAAAATGGCAAGAACTCAATCACGCAAGCGATTGATTTCAAGAAGCTCGCCACAAATGTCTCGAACGACAAGTTGGCGGAAATCAGAACGAAACTCGCGGCACTACCCTCAGATGCCGATCGCATTAAGTACCTCGCCGACCTCGCGAGCGCCACGCAAAAAGATAATCCGAAGCTGGCGCTCAAATTTGCGGAAGATGCACGGGCGCTCGTTACGAAGCGCGCAACAGATTATCGCGACATGGAAAATCAACTGCGCGTCGCCGACCTGTTCGCGACGATCGATCCGAAGCGCAGCTTTGACGTGCTCGAGCCGGGCATTTCCCAACTTAACGAGTTGCTCGCCGCTGCTCAGGTGCTGAATGGTTTCGAAGTCGAGGTTTATCGCGACGGCGAATTGCCGCTCCAAGGGGGGAGCGAATTGGGTTCGATGATCTCGCGTTACGGGCAGGAACTCGCGTCACTGGCAAAGCTCGATTTCGAGCGCGCACAAATCACTGCCGATCGATTTCAGTTCGCTGAGCCGCGCCTGATGGCCAAACTTGCGATCGTCCAGGGAGCGTTCGGGGTGCGTCCGTCGCCGGGCGATAATCAGCGGTTCAATTTCAGGTTTCCGACGAGGTAAGCAAGCGGTTCTTTAAGGGAGGACAAAGGGCTGCCTTAGTGTTGGGCAACACCCTCAAGCATAAAATCAGTGATCGAGAACTTCTCAATAGGCACATAGGGTCGCACCCTGATAACTTTCTTACTCCATTTCTCCGGGTTGTGCTTATTGAAACTATCAACTCCTATCTTGCTCAGATAAAACTTATGCTGTCTGCATGTGAAAATAAACGTCTTGCTGTAATAGATCACGGAGCCGTATTCAATTGATATTTCAAAGCCGTCTTTAGTCTTCTTCGCCCCATTAAAACCAAAGCCATTGCGCTCCATGCCGGTGAGTAATTTTATGGTGTGCAAGACTCTGCCGTCCCTGACAACGTTCACCGAGTTAGTTCCCGGGACTGTCCCCTCTTCGACGCTGTACCCTTTCGGATCATCGCAACCCAAAGTTTTTGAGCCTTTGTCATCAGTACTTGATCTATCAACATGAGACCCTCCTATCCTTCGCGCCTGAAGTTTTTCCGCCGCGATCCTCAGCAGCTCTTTCACCTGCTGATCCCAGTATTGCCAACCGTGATTGCCGGAAAGTTCGCGAAACTCGTGTGCGATCTTCTTCTCGCTCAATAACGCAGCGAATTGTTCATTCACAGCGAGGAAGAAATCCTCTGTGCCGCAATCAAGATAAAAGTAAGGAAGCGCCGGCGCGCGCGACGCAGACAATCCGCGTGCGATTTCAAAGATGTCGTTCACCTTTCGCTGCGACGAATCGCGCGCCCCAAACGCCGCAATCAAAGAATCATTAATCCCTTTGAACGCCTTCAGATCCTCTTCCGTCCAGGTCGTCGCGGCCAGCGCGCCGCTTAATGAACCCGCGAAGGCAAACGTGCCTGGCGACTTCAGTCCAAACTTGAGCGCTCCATAGCCGCCCATCGACAGACCCGCGATCGCGCGGCCGTAACGGGACTCAATCGTCCGATAACGCCGCTGCACATCGGGAATCAATTCCTGAAGAATGTAGCTTTCATACTTGTCGCTCGCGACTGTGGCGCTGTCCGTGTACCAACCGTCGTTTCCTTCCGGCATCACTACGATGAAGCGATATGGCGCGGCGTAATCTGCGATATTCGTGCGCGTCACCCAATCGCTGTAGTGTCCCGCCCAACCGTGCAGCAGGTAAATCACCGGATATCGGGTTGCTGTCGACACTCGGTAGTCAGCGGGAAGGATTACGTTGTAAGGCAAAGTCTTGCCGACGAGCGCACTGTGAAATTGAATGGTTTCGACTCGCGGCGATCTGCGCGGTTGTATGGAGGGTGCTAAGCCGCTTGGCGTAGCAAGCTGGCTGTTAGCACTCTGGCCGCCAACCGCGAAGACAAAGCTCAGTGTTAACAGAGCGCGAAAGAAGTGTGCGTGCATCGGCAGGGCGGCGTGGTTACTGCAAGCTGTCTTGTCGCATCCAGGAATCGTAAATCCGTTTCTGTTGTTCAGAGCGCGCCGGCAATTGGACGATCTCATAGTCTGCGGCGATGCGACTTCCGAGCTTGATGTCGAGCGTTCGCAGGTCGTCGTTGCGAAACACGGTCAGTCGAATCACGTCACCCGGCCTTTTTGAGCCAAGCAACGCGATTAATCGCTTCGCGTCCGCGCGCTCTCCGTCAATGGCAATAATCAGGTCCTTGGCGTTCAATCCTTGTTCATAAGCCGGCGAACCAGCGCGCACGTTTTTAACGGAAACAAGGCTGGCGCTGTCTTCAAATTCAGCGCCAAGATAGCCCGATCTAATGATATCTCCCACGTTGTTAACCTGTTCGATCGGGACCCCGGCTTGCTGGAGTTCCAAACCAGCCGCCGGCAACACTTGATTGTAGGGCAGCTCATCGAGGCCGCGAACGTAGCGACCAAAGAAGTCCTCCAGACTACTGCCTGCCGCAGTCTCGCAAACTTTCTGAAAGGCCGCCGGCGTGTAGTTGCGGTTCCTCTTGAAGA
>Ga0207675_100000467_pt1 | contig 39445 bp, 34 predicted proteins | sample KBSSwiS42_FD_184305 | JGI IMG/M metagenome (GOLD analysis project Ga0207675, IMG submission 184305) | Switchgrass rhizosphere microbial communities from Kellogg Biological Station, Michigan, USA - KBS Switchgrass S4-2 (SPAdes) (version 2) | ecosystem: Host-associated > Plants > Roots >...
GAGCAGCAGGTAGGGGTTACTGCGAAAAGCGGGATTTCGAGTGGCGTAATCAGGGGCGGTGATGAACGACCTTTATTGTTTCCAAGGTCACGAGACCATCGGAGACCATGTGGTCGAGTATTGGTAGGAAGTTCTCAATCTTTTCGAGACTATCGACTATCTCAACCACCATGGGAAGGTCTTCAGACAAGCGAAGGATCTTCGCCGTATGGAGGACACTGTTCTTGCCGTAGCCCATCAAGCCTCTGGTAACCGTGGCACCTGCGAGGCCGTGCTCCCGGGCTTTGAGAACAATCGATTCGTACAGCGGGTGATGATCGTAGCGATCACTCTCACCAACAAACACCCTTAAGAGATATCCATTCTCTATAGCCATCGTCACAACCAGGCTAGCCGGGCTAATGAGTAGCCCACCCAGACACTTACTAATCCAATAACATTTGATGCCAGGACGTTAGCAAAGGCAAATAAGATTTCTCCATCCTTAAACAGGTTAAATGTCTGGAGGCCAAACGATGAGAATGTTGTAAAGCCACCGAGAAATCCAATCAGCAATGTCGTACGAACCAATTCGTTAACCAAAAGCCGTTCACTCAATGGATAGAATAAAAATCCGGCGAGGAAGCAGCCTACGATATTGACGAACAGTGTGCCCGCAGGAAAAGTTTCTCCAAACCGTCGCGCCACCAGACCCGACAAGCCATAGCGACAAAGAGTGCCGGCTAGTCCAGCGAGACCGATGAACAATAGTCTTTGAATTAACATGGGACAGGCTAAGAATAAAGCTTTTCAATAACATCACCGAACCGCTCATCGATGACTCTTCGCTTCACTTTTAACGTTGGGGTTAGTTCTCCGCTATCGATGCTAAATTCATGAGACAGTAATGCCACTCGTCTAATGCGTTCGTAATCGACCAATGACGAAGTCAGCGACGAGATGTCTCGCTGAACAATCTTGATTGCTGCCGGATGTTTGCTCAACTCAACCTTGTCTTTTGGAAACTCTTCGCCAGTTTCTTCCAGCGCTTTGTTTAGACTTTCCCAGTCAGGCACGATTAGAGCGACCGGTTGTTTTCGTCCTGCACCCACAACGACCACCTGGCCAACAAACTCACTTTGCTTTAACAAACTCTCGATCAGTTGTGGAGCAACATATTTTCCGTTCGACAACTTGAACAGATCTTTCTTTCGGTCGGTGATGTAAAGCCGCCCGTCCTTGTCCATGTGACCTACGTCACCGGTGTAAAACCAGCCGTCTTTGAGCACTGCTGCTGTCGCTTCCGGTTGGCCGTAATAGCCCCTCATAACGTTCGGTCCGCGCACTAAGATCTCACCATCTTCTGCGATGCGAAGTTCGATTCCGGCGAAGGGGATTCCGACTGAGCCGACGTGATTATTGTCCGGACGATTTGCACAAACAATGCAGGTTTCGGTCGCTCCGTACCCTTGCAGGATCGGAATACCGGCCGCCAGGTATGAATATGACAACGCTGGTGACAAAGGCGCTCCACCTGAAACAAAGTATCTGAGTCGGCCGCCAACACCTTCGCGCCATTTCGAAAACACTAAGCGACTAGCCACGCTTTGTTTCAACCGAAGTCCGGGAGGAATCCAACGTCGGGTGTCTTTCAACTCGCCGTAGCGTTGACCCACTTCAAGTGAACGTGTGAATACTCCGCGTTTCCAGCCTTTCTCCGCCATTCCTTTCTTGATAATCCGGTGATATACCTTCTCAAACAACCGAGGCACTGCGGTCATTACCGTCGGACCAACTTCGCGCAAGTTCTCACCAACCTGATCAAATGATGCCGAGTAATAAACTTCGAGACCGTTGTAGATAAACACGTAGAAGCCGGCGCGCTCAAAGATGTGCGACAGCGGCAACACAGAAAGCGCAGTGTCCGTTTCACTAATGGGCAAGCCGCTCGTGATCGAGAGCACGTTCGACATGAAATTGTTATGCGTGAGCATCACACCTTTAGGCTCGCCAGTTGTTCCCGAGGTGTAAATGATCGTAGCCAAGTCGTCGGGCCGCACCGCGTGTAAGTAGGCATCGAACGCTTCAGGGCGTTCCTTAGCATGCTCACTCCCCGTTTTCTCCATTTCAGCCAGGGCGCTTGCGCGATCGATACCGCCTGCGGAGTCGCCATCAAAAAAGATCAGATGTTCGAGACGACGATTATCCAGAACCGGTTTCGCGTGCCGGTAGAGTTTTTTGTTGGAGATGAACATCGCGCGTGGACCAGAATCCGCGAGGATGTATTCAATCTGATCAACGGCCTGGGTTGTGTAGATTGGAACGTTGACAGCGCCGAGACTAAGAATGGCAAGGTCAACAATTGACCATTCAGGGCGGTTCTCTGATAGCAGTGCGACGCGATCACCCGGTCGAATACCAAGCGCGGCCAAACCAAGCGCGACGTTTTTTACCCGCTCGACAAACGTTGCGGCCGACATATTGATCCACTGGCCGTCTTCTTTATGGTTAAGCGCCTTGGCCTTGTCGTGTTTTAGTGAAGCGGTAAGACAGAGTCCGGGGATCGACGTTGCTTCATTGGATGTTGAGCTAGCTCTTTTGTTGGGTTTTGCAGAGGCTGCCGAAGCCACAAGGAGGCTCTCCTTTTACCAGGATTCTCGGGAAAGACTGATTAACAATTACAGAAGGAATGGCAGCATAATACACGATTAGCCGCATGGATCAGGAACAGGGAGGCAGGAGCTGGCGGCAGGAGCAGTGGCAGGAGCAGGATGTAGGATGCCTCCTAGTGGTCAACTCCTGCGCCTGCCAACTGCTCCTGCACCTTCTCTTGCTGACCCCGCTCGCGACCGCTCCTTCTCCTACGTCTTTTAGGAGCTTGTTCAACTCGACCATTCAGAGTCGCCAGTGCCGCTAATACAAGAAACAAGAGAGCGTTCGACGTTGTGTGCAACGTGAAATCAAAGAAGCTATGAATTAATACCGCAAAGCAGCCCCCGACAGCCGCTAACGCAATTCCTCTACGAAACTGATCCTGGGATTGAATGCGAACAAACGCCCGTCGAAAGAGAATGATGACAAAGACCAGTGCCAACGCTGCACCGATAACTCCGCCGTCTGACAGAATCTGTAGATAATCGTTGTGAGCCTGCTCGAGCCTAAACAAACCGCTGCGAGAGTCATACTGTGTATAGACAACACCAAACGCGCCAAGACCTGTCCCGAGCCACGGGTGCGCTTTGATAATGTCGAGTGTCACTGACCAGAAATGAGATCTACCAGTGGTTGGATCGTCGGTGTTCACACTATCGATGAACCTGGTGATCGAAAACTCCCCTCCCAAAAGCATGACGCCGACAAAGAGCGCTACAATCAGACCTACACCCATTGCCACGCGGATCGCGGCACCTTTCACTCGATCTTGTCGTGTGTGCCGCTCCTCAATTTCTGGCCGCCAGACCGCTGTGATTCCGGCAAAGAAAAGTATTTCCGCAATGAGGCTGATGATTCCACCGCGCGAAGTTGTCATCACCAAAGCGATACCCATCAACCCGGCTACAAATAAGTAAAGCAGGCGCTTCTCTTTTTCGACAGCTCCACCAAACAACAGACCGAGAGGCAACGCGATCGTCAACTCCATATAGCCGGCGAAGTGATGCCGATTGATGAAAGGTCCGAAGGCGGTGCTTTGGGTTAACTCCTTAAACCAGTAAACCTTATTCGGACTTGCGATTGATTGCGTAAGCCCAAACAGCGCGAGACAAAAACCAAAGATTAGAATTGTTCTGACGAGAATATGTAAACGGTGTGGTGTATCGGTAAAAACCAGGGTTGCCGAAAAGTAAACTAAGAGCGTTGATAGCTGGACTAAGAAGAGTCGCGTGGAATTTGGATCTAGAGACAGGGCATGGGTAACAGTAGTGGACAAGCCCAGTCCTCCCACACTTCGAAGTGGAAGAAGTTGGACCAATCCGAGAAACAGTATGCCCAGCAGCGGCAATTGCAACAGATTCCGACTAACCCTCAACGTCCCCAACTGCCAGCTGTCAATCACCCACAGGATCAGAATCGTTAGCGCGCCAAGATTGAAGAGGCTCAAAGCCCAATAGTGAACGGTTCCGAAAGCCAACGCTGACATGACGATGCCGACACAAATCACCAGGAACACGAATCGGCTGGCTAGCGAATGCCTGATTTTGTATACAGCACGTTCTCGCGACGGCGCCGGAACCGAAAGCGGAGAACTCTCAGCTATGACCACACTAGTTGTGTCGGTTGATACTGAAGTCGTCATACCACACGTTTCCAAAGATCGGACACACCGTAGCGTCTCCACAGGAACCTCGGACAATTCTCAAAATGACAGCTTCTGTTTTTGCCGCGGTCTTGAAAGTTAGGGCTACTCGGGCCCAATCGTTATCGCCATTCGGAGCGGATTCCGATGTTGCCAGGACCGTACCCTGACTCGCATCGAGTATTTGAATTGTTAACGGACCCCCGCTCTGGAATTTCGCGGTTCTTACAAAACACTCGAAGTCGTAACCCGAATTTGGAACAACTGGGACCAACTGCGCAGCCAGCGCCGCATCAAGCTGTGTTCTGACTTGAAACACCATGCGCAAACTTCGACCACCTCCGTGCGAGGTGTTGGGATCGATGCCTATCTGCGTTTGCGGCACGGCCTTGACCTGCCAACCAAAAACGGTTTCGGGTCCGTAAGTGATCGATTCTTCAAAGCTTCCGTCAGTTATTCGACTTACCTGGGCCCGGTAGGCGGGCGTGGCCGCCAGATCATTCCAAACATTCATCGCATCCTGAAATCGATGATTGCTGATCAGCGTACTGATCATCGAATCGCCGTCGGCCTTTCTGGTTCTCTTGTCATCGGCACCGAGCGTGTTCCAGATTCTAATTGCGTCATCCACTTTCTGTTGGCTTAGCAAATAGACAGCAAACGAAGAGCGCGATTCCACACTTGGTCCGATAACCGCTGGTAAAACCTCCGGATCGTTTCCGTAGACTGCCCCCATCAGATAAAACAATTGTGGACGCAATACAGATGGGTCGCCTTCACTTGCAATTCGAAGTTCATGGAAAGCTTCATCGTAACGTCCGCTCCGCAGCAACAGGTTGCCCAGGTACCAATGTGGGTAGGCATAGGATGGAGCGAGTGAGGTCGCTTTTCGCAGTGCTGCTTCTCCTTTTTCGATTTCGCCATTTTGCTCTCGAGCAGTTCCGAGCGACATCCAGAAACGGTAATCGTTGGGCGACAAGCTGACCGCTTTTTCGTATTCGAAAAGCGTCGCAGCTGACTGGTCGAGCGGCAGTGTCTTGTGTGAGACCTGTGCGAGTCGCCAGTGTGTAAGCGGGTCGTTGGGAGCCAGGGTTCCGGCAACACGTGCGAGATCCAAGTTGTTTTCATCCGTGTTGAAATACTCCGCCAACGTGTTTCCCAAATACCAACGAAACGCGTAGTAAGACCAAACGGTCGCTAAGACGAGAAACAATATGAGAACAATTCTAGTGGGAAGCTTGCGAGCGTCGAGCTGAATTAATTCTGGAGGCATTCTCTTTATATCTCAGATCGGGGCAGTAGCCCGACTATCAAGCAGGGCTCAACACCCGACGTCCAAGCCATTCTTGACAGTCGGGCTACTGCCCGTTACCGCACCTTGAGCTCTTCTATCGTAATCCGCATCCGCTTAACGACAATCCGTCTTTCACTGCAGAGACGAATCACTTCGTCAAGCTTTTCTTCCGACATTTTGAGACTCGAGATTACAACCTCGTCAATATTCTGCTGTTCGCAAATCTGACTCAAGTCCCCATTGCCGCCAAAGACTCGCAAGCCGTGAATCACTTTGCCGCTCTTCGAAGGGTCGTCGTCCACGAAACCAACCGGCGCCAACTGAAGTTCCGTATTGTTGCGTAATTCACGAAGCAACAATTCACCGCCATCGCCCGCTCCGTAAATTAGAACTCGCCGACCGTTGTTCCAGCCACTTGAGGGAAGCATTTGGCGAAATAGCCGAAAGGCAAATCGACTACCTGCCAAAAACAAAAACATGAGAACACCATCAATGACAAACGCTGTTCTTGAGAACCCCTGGAATCGAAAGGCAAACAGTACAACAATCAAGCTAGCCACAGAACCGAGAGCCACTGCTTTAACAAACACGATGAGATCGTCAACGCTCGTGTAGCGCCACAATCCTCGATAAACGCCCATCGCTAAAAAGACCGACATCTTCACAAATACGAGGACCGGCAACGTCCTGAGGAAAAGTTGCCATGCCGAGCTATTCGAGAATGGGCCGAACTTGATCGCGTAAGCACACCAGTAAGAGAGGATGACGAGAACGACATCGAGCAGGACCTCGAAGATTCGTCGTTTGTAGGAGAGGTCAATAAGGAAGGCGTAGAGAGGCTTGTCCTTTTGCGCCATCGCCGCTTCCGTTTGGTCGTAGACCTTCACTCCAGCGAGATAGACTCCGATTAGCGTGAGCACGATCGTAAACCCGGCAATCGCTGCAAGACTGACGTCTAATCTCGACCGCTGAACAACCAGCGACAAAAGTCCCGACAGAGCAGCAAAACCGTAGAGCATCCATACGGCATGGCGCTCCGACATGCCGAGTGCAACCAATCGATGCGAGGTATGATCGCGTCCTCCCTGCGAGGCTGCCCGACCTGAGAGCTTGCGAAGCACGGTTACAAAGGTCGTGTCAAAGATTGGTATGAAGAGAACAAGAATCGGGACTGCCAGAACCGGCAACAAGCTCCGTGATCGGCCACCACTGACGTTGACCAGTGCCGAGCTCGCCAGAAAAAATCCCACAAACATCGACCCACAGTCACCCATGAAAATCGACGCAGGGTTTGAGTTATAGACGAGGAAACCCAACAAGGCGCCGGCAAAGGCGACCATCGTCAGAGCTTCCATAAACTGTCCGGTGGAGACAAAACTGAGTCCGAGAAAGCCGGCCGCTATGATTGCGATACCCGACGCAAGACCGTCCATGTTGTCCAGGAGATTTATTGCGTTGGTGATGCCAATCAACCAAAAAATCGACAGCGCCATGTTTACCAGCGCTGATCCGGTCCACGGAAGACTCAGCCCGTAGTAAACGACAAAGGCCGATCCCATGATCTGGCCGATCAGTTTTTGGTAGGGCTTGATGTGAAGGATGTCATCGACGATTCCAACCAGGAACAAAAAAGTACTGGCTCTCAATATCACCCATGAATAGGTTGTGTGTGGAACAAAGAACTGGATGCTTAGGACAACGGAGAGCCATATCGCGGCCCCTCCAAGCATTGCCGTCGGCGCTTTGTGCCAGCGATCTGTCTTGGGTTTGGCTACGAACCCGTAACGCCGGGCAAAGCTTCGGACCACCGGCGTTAGAACCATTGCCAGCAGGAATGAGCTGGCAACGGGAAGAAGTGTTCGCAGACTAGTGGACATATTTCACCGAGGTTATGACGGTAAGCACCAGAGTATCAATCGCTCGCCGAGGCCGACCGCCTGCCACTTTGATAGTCGATTACGGTCTCGAGTATGCCGTCTAAACCCATCTGCGGCTGAAACCCAACCAGGTTATGGATCTTGGAAATGTCAGGTATTCGACGTGGCATGTCTTCAAAGCCTTCCTCATACGCCTCGTCGTAAGGAACGAAAACTATCTCAGATTCTGATTGCGTCAACTCTTTGACACGTTGGGCCAGTTGGAGAATCGAAATCTCCTCGTTGGAACCAATATTGAAAACATTGCCGACAGCATCCTTATGATCCATCAGTTTGATCAACGCCCCGACAATGTCGCCCACATATCCAAAACAGCGGCTCTGTTTCCCGTCGCCGTAGACTGTAATCGGACGTCCGGACAATGCCTGCCGCACAAACGTCGGGATCACCATCCCGTACTGCCCGGTCTGCCTGGGCCCAACTGTATTGAAGAGTCTGACAACTACGGTCGGCAACTTCTTTTCACGCCAATAGGCAAGCGCTAAAAACTCATCAATCGCCTTGGAACATGCATAGCTCCAACGGCCCTTGGTCGTCGCGCCCATCACAAGATTGCCATCTTCACGAAAGGGCACGTCCGTGCTCAGACCGTAAACTTCCGAAGTTGACGCCACCAAAACCTTTTTCTTTTTCTTGTTGGCTATTGAAAGAACCACTTCCGTACCGCGCACGTTTGTTTCAATAGTTCGCACGGGACTCTCAACGATCAACTTCACGCCGACAGCCGCAGCCAGGTGGAATACAACATCGCACTGATCTACAAGCTCAGCAGTCAATGGATGGTTGTGGACAGTATCAATAGTGTAATGAAAGCGCGGTTGACCTTTGAGGTGCTGAATATTCTCGATTCGGCCAGTAGACAAATCGTCGATAACGTAAACTTCGTCGCCGCGCTCCAGATAGGCATCGGCCAGGTGTGAACCAATGAAACCGGCGCCTCCCGTGATCAGTACTCGCAAATGTTGACTCTCCTTCTCTCTCGTCCAACAGATTAGATCTGCTCAATTCAATGTCTGTGTAATGTGATTAATCTGTGGTTGTCTTTTGGGTTCAGGGTTTAATAACTCGTCGTACAAATTCCTAATATCGCTTAATAGTCGTTCCTTCGGATACTTTGCGCGCACAAACTCAAATCCTCTACTCGCCAGCTTGTTTTGAAGGTTCGCATCGCTTACTAACTCAACCAGACCGGAAGCGAAAGCGTCGACATCTCCAGCCGGAACACTTATCCCTCGTTCACAAATCTTATAACTTCCGTCCTCAACAACAGGGCCCAGTAAATCAACTACACCACCGACCCTCGTCGCAATCACTGGGAGATTGTTCGCCATCGCCTCAATCAGCGTTAACGGCGTCCCCTCATTGCGCGACGTTAGCGCAACTACATCGAGCGCCGGATAAAAGAACTGCGGATCATTTCTCTCTCCCGCGAAAATTACGTCACTCGTCAAACTAAGATTCCGACTCAGATCCTCCAGATCTTTCCGGAGCGATCCGTCACCAATAATAACAAAACGTACCTGCGCGGCGGCCGACGTCTTGATCTTCTTAAATTCACTGACGACTTGCAGAAACATTTCATGGTTCTTGATCTCAGTAAGCCGTCCCACGATACCGACTAAAATAGTGTTGTCGTCTATTCCAAGCTCATCTCGAAGCTTTTGCCGTCTTGCGGAGCCGCCATCAAAAACATCCAAATCGAGGCCCAGAGGAATGACTCTAATCTGCTCGAGTTTGCCGACACCAAACTGGTTACAAATCTCGGTTCCCTGTTGCTGACTAACAACTACCAATCGATCCGTCACCATCCACGCCAACATCTTCTCGATTGCAATGAACACACTTGTCTTTAATCTACCGTAGTAACTATGAAAGATGTGACCATGATAGGTGTGAACGAACTTCACCTTGCGTGGACGACCCAGCAACAACCCTGGTGTAAGCCAACGATAGAAAAAGCCAGACAATCTCCCAACAGTTCCAGCCTTCGCAGTATGAGTATGTATAAGGTCTGGGCGCTCGCGCAGGAACAAGCGATAGAGCTTCCAAATCGTCGCGAAGTCCTTGAGCGAGATTTCCCGGCTCATTTCCGGGATGAAGTGAGGAACCACGTTGGACTGTTCTGCGAAGTAGCCCATATCGCCTTCGCCTTCGGGAACGGTTCCCGCAACCAGCAACGTTTGATACTCACTCAATCCGGAGGTTAACCAGACTACATGTTTCGCCGGTCCACCAACGTTGAGCCGCGCGATAATACGCACAACCTTTGCCATAGAAGTTTTAGAATTTCGAATTCTGTGTCCCTCGACTTCGCTAAAATATCAGCGTCACTCGCGGCGCTGGTTAGCGAATCGCGCAACCCGAATTCGAAATCCTCAATGCTTAATCACTCATCACAAACCGGGTCTCGCTATCATCCTCGTGTCTGATTTCGTCAATGGGTTCCTTTTTTCCGTCACCCATGTAAAGACGATTTGGACAGTTGACGACGATGCCATCTACCTCCCCGACGTTCTGATAAGCATGCACGACGCCTTTGGGAACCAGGACCACAGCCGGATTCTCCTGGCCGACGAGGATCGTATGAACATTGCCGAACGTCTCAGAGTCCGCCCGGTTGTCCCACATCCTCAATTTGAAGGTTGCTGGTCCGAGGAAGCAAAAAAGATCGGCCTGGTCGACGTGTTCATGAGGTCCGCGTGTAACGCCGGGAATAGTCGATGAAAGATAAGCCATCGCCGGATGAAATTCAGCAGGCCATTCATCGATTCTGAATAGTTCAGTCAACCAACCGCGCGAATCATTGAACCTGGATAACGACTTGATTATTACTCCGTGGATCTCGCCAGTCCGAAACGTGTCAGACATTCGTTGGAACCTCCCCTGACGAGAACTCCAGTTTGTTGGCTCCGGTTTGGGCCACCAAATTCGACGCGTGGAGCAAACTTTCAAACGTGCCCGCATCAGTCCACCAACCGTCGAGTTCTTCCCAGGTCATTTCGGCGCGCGCTATGTAGGCGTTGTTTACGTCTGTGATTTCAAGTTCGCCGCGCCCTGAAGGTTCCAGCGTGCGAATGATGTTATAGACTTCGCCATCGAACATATAGATCCCAATCACCGCGTAGTCTGACTGCGGTTTTGAGGGTTTCTCTTCGATAGTTATCACCTTTCGCCCTTCGAGTTTTGGAACGCCGAACCGTTGTGGATCGGTGACCTTCTTCAGAATGATCTTGGCGCCGCCACCCTGGTGACGATAGGCACGAACAGCCGCTGCAATATTTCCTTCGATTATGTTGTCGCCCAACACAACGCAAACAGGTTCGCCGGAAGCGAAATGTTCGACCAGCGATAGGGCATCCGCTATACCGCCCTCGCCTTCCTGGTAAGTATAGTTGAGATGTTTGAGTCCAAATGCCTTGCCGTTACCAAGCAGACGCAGAAACTCCCCGGCTGAGTTACCACCGGTTACAACCATGATGTCAGAGATCCCAGCATTGACCAGCGTCTGAATCGGGTAATAGATCATCGGCTGGTTGAAAACGGGGAGCAAATGTTTGTTAGTTACCGAAGTGAGAGGACGCAGTCGCGTCCCTAAGCCTCCTGCCAAAACCACACCTTTCAAGGTGAATACCTCCAGCTCTGTTAGTCGATAAATCTTAGGAACCAAAGTTCAAGCATCAACAAGGTCCACAGTTGATGAGAATAGTCGCGTTCGGAGCGTGTGTGCTGTTCGACCAGTTGCTTCACCATTTCCGGTTTGAAAAGACCACGACGCAAGGCCTTGTCTGACAACACTACTTCCCGCAAGAATGGCTGCATCTTACCCCTGAACCAGTGTCCAATCGGAACCCCGAATCCCATTTTTCGGCGATCGAGGTTCTCGGCAGGTAGCAGCCGTCGCAGAACTTTCTTCAACAAATATTTAGTCGTCAACCGTCGGAGCTTTAAACGTTCAGGCAAACTTGCCGCGAATTCGATTACATGATGATCGAGAAACGGTGAACGAGCTTCAAGCGATACAGCCATCGTAGCGATGTCGACTTTAACCAGCAGGTCGTTTGGCAAGTAGGTCATTAGGTCGGTCAACAACAGCGTGTCAACCGGTCCGTTTCCGTTTGCCTTTTTGAACCAGGTGTCCAGAAAACTAGCTGCAAATGCTCTATCAGTTTGTTCGCGGAACGCATCCGAATAGAGGGGTTCCTTTAGCCCCTCGTTGAAGACACTCATCCAATGCATGTAGCGATTCACTCGTGGCTTTGAGACAACTTCGAGTAGACGCTTTGCAGAGTTGACCGTGCTCTTCCTTATCGGTGAAGTAGGGATCCTATTCACCGCTTCCTTGATTAGTGATTCGCGGAAGAAGGCCGGCACTTTTCGATACTTCTCCGTCAAGCCCATCGCAATGTAACGCTCATACCCGGCAAATGATTCATCACCACCATCGCCGTTTAGAGCGACTGTCACGTGACGACGGGTTTCGCGAGCAACGTAGTAAGTGGGCACAGCTGACGAGTCAGCGTAAGGCTCGCCATAATGCTCGACGAGCATTGGCAGAATTTCGACTGCATCGGGCCGCACGATAAACTCATGATGGTCGGCGCCCACGTGTTCCGCGATCCGCTTCGCGTGTTGAAGTTCGCTAAAGTCCTGCTCTTCAAAACCAATCGAGAACGTCTTTACCTTCTCGCTTGATTCCTGGCTCATGAGTGCGACGACTGCACTTGAGTCAATTCCTCCGGAAAGAAAAGCACCCAACGGCACTTCAGACATCAGGCGCACCTTTACGGCATCTCGCAAAATCTCGATGGCCCGTTCTCCAGCTTCTTCTTCACTGATATCAAGCTTCTTTGAAAAATCCGGTTGCCAGTATCGTTCGGTTTTCACTTCACCCTTGCGCCAGCGGAGCGAGTGTCCAGGCTCTAACTTCTTAATCGCTCGATATGCAGTCAGCGGCGCGGGAACGCACATAAACGATAAGTAGCAATCGATCGCTTCAGGCCGAATCTCCTTGCTGACGTCGGGATGCAGGAGAATCGCACTGAATTCCGATCCAAAAACCAGTTGGCCGTTAACTTCTGCGTAGAGAAGTGGCTTCTTACCGACACGATCCCGAGCAAGAAACAGTTCCTGGGTTCGTTCATCCCAGATTGCAAAAGCAAACATGCCGCGCAGATGCTTCGGACAATCAGAACCATATTGATCGTAGGCGTGGACAATCGCTTCGGTGTCGCTGTTTGTGTAAAAGGTGTGACCGAGTTTTTCGAGCTTTTCGCGTAACTCGAGGTAGTTATAGATTTCGCCGTTAAAGACGATCCAGGCGGTGCGATCACGATTGTGGATGGGCTGCTGACCACTCTTGAGGTCAATGATCGCCAGGCGTCGCATTGCCAAACCGACGGAGCCATTGACGTAGAAACCGTCTTCGTCTGGGCCGCGGTGACGAATCGCCTCGTTCATCCGAGCCAGCAATCCCTCGTCAATCGGTTTTCCGTCGTTGCGAACGAGTCCTACGATGCCACACATATGTTGATTGGCGTTATGACTTTCCGTGGGTCAGAGTTTGTTTCGAAGGCTATATTAGCGCGCCCGGAGTAACACTGTCCAAAACGCCCTCTATTGAGCAGCAGAGCGTTGTTAGTGACCGGGATACCTCAAGTCTGGATTCTCAACGACTATGTTAAGATTTTCTGTGTGGTCCGGTTTCAGTTCTTCTCTTCGTAATCACGGCACCGCTCTTATACATTCTGTTGAGTCCACATATCAGTGTCTGACATCCTAACAACTCCGAAACTAGTCTCTCCATTTGGTGGCCAGCTCATCGATCTAACCGTTCCGGAAACTGAACTCAGTGATGCGCTCGCTAAGGCAAAAGAGCTTCGCTCGATTCAGCTTTCAGAACGCTCGCTCTGCGATCTGGAGTTGATGGCTACTGGAGCATTCAGTCCCATCGATCGCTTTATGGGTCGTGAAGACTACCGGCGTGTGGTTGCCGAAATGCGTTTGAGCAGTGGTCAACTGTTTCCCATTCCCATCACTTTGCCGATTAGAGACGACATTCAAGTTCAACTTGATTCCGAAGTTGCACTACTCGATGCACGTAATGAAATCGTAGCCGTCATGTACGTCGACGAAATCTATGAATGGGATCTCGAGGAAGCAGCCCAAGAAGTCTTTAAGACTACGGACGTCCGACACCCGTTGGTTGCGGAGATGCATAGATGGGGTAAGCGAAACATAGCCGGGCGCTTGAAAGTGCTGCGCCTTCCTCAGCGGTATGATTTTCGAGAACTACGTTTGACTCCACGACAAACACGCACGCATCTGGAACACCTTGGGAGTGAAAATGTTGTTGCGTTTCAAACGCGGAACCCGCTTCACCGGGCTCACGAAGAATTGACCAGGCGGGCTGCAGAAGATATCGATGGCGTACTCCTCCTCCATCCGGTTGTCGGACTTACGAAGCCCGGAGATATCGACTACTTCACAAGAGTGCGTACGTATAGAGCGCTGGCCAACAACTACTATGATCCGAACCACATGCTGCTCGCTCTTTTGCCATTGGCAATGCGCATGGCTGGTCCAAGGGAAGCTCTATGGCACGCGCTGATCCGGCGAAACTACGGTGCCAACCATATGATCATCGGTCGGGATCATGCGAGCCCCGGAAACGACTCCAATGGCAAGCCGTTTTATGGTCCGTATGACGCCCAGGACCTCGTCAAGGGAGTTGAAGAAGAACTCGGTGTAAAGGCGGTTCCTTTTGGTGAGTTTGTTTACCTGCCTGACGAACAGCGCTACGAAGATGTGCGCAAACTAAAACCCAACGCAACGGTTGCCCAGTTGTCAGGGACACAGGCACGCGACTGGTATCGCGATGGCGGAGTTGATCTCCCTGACTGGTTCGCGCGTCCGGAAGTCGCGGCTGCGATCGCTGAAACATATCCACCGCGGTTCAAACAGGGCTTTTGCATCTGGTTTACCGGGTTGAGTGCCGCAGGTAAATCGACTACGGCGGAAATCCTGACTGTGTTATTACAAGAACTCGGAAGACAGGTAACGCTACTCGACGGCGATGTGGTGCGAAACAACCTCTCGCGTGGTCTAGGTTTTAGTAAGGATGATCGCGATGCCAACATTCGTCGAATCGGTTTTGTTGCTTCGGAAATAGTGCGACACCATGGTGCCGTGATCTGCGCTGCCGTTAGTCCGTATCGATCCACCCGAAACGGTGTTAGAAGTCTCGTTGGCGCAGAACGCTTCATCGAAGTCTTCGTGAACACGCCGATCGAAGAATGTGAACGTCGAGATAGTAAAGGAATGTATTTGAAGGCGCGGCGCGGGGAGATCAAGAATTTCACCGGCATTGATGATCCTTACGAACCACCGCTGCAACCGGAATTAGAACTCAACACAACAACTCATACCGCAGAAGAAAATGCCCGTTTGATTATCGACTACTTAACTGAGCGGGGCTTCGTGAAAGTTGGCAGGTAGGAATAATTAACGCGGGTAGACCAGAGAAAGTGAGTCCTTTGCTGTTGGTTCTGCTTTGTGTCTATCCGCGTCGTTTGGTGAAACAACTACGACGAACCGACAGGTTGTGAACCTTGCACAGGGCGTTGCCGGCGCGCCAGCGCGCGAGCAGCTTGAAGCTCTGCAAGCTCTTTCTTCGCTATCTCGGCTTTGCGTTTCCTGTCTTCCGAACGCTCCTTCATGATAACGGCACCCACGGCGACAAAAATGAAGTAGAAAACAAGCAATTGGGATCGCTGCCTGTAGGCCGTTCCAACGTTTCCTTGCACAAGCGAATAAGCAAGCGTCAACATAGTGGTGAAGATTACGATCGGTGCAACCTCACGCAAACGGTGTTTCAAGCCATACCATAAACCCAGGACAAGCAAGGGACATGAAAACCACCAAATCACCATCTCCGGCAATGCGATACTTTGACGAAGTGAGCCAAACTGCCATGGAAATGGCGCCAACAACAAATATAGGAGTCCGATTGGGATGGCGGTTAACGCCCCCGAGGTCGTTTGGACGTCCACATCGGTTAAGAACCCGGAATCCGCAGACCTCGCTTGATCTTTCCGGCTTAGCTGAACCACCTGCAAATTGCCATATTTTTCAATCTGCGTCCCTGCGTACTGGACAATCCCAAAGTAGGTAAAAACAAGTCCGATAGCCACAACAGCCGCAAATCGGCGCATGAAGCTTTGACTGTCGAGCGTCTTTCCACCAATAAGTAAACTACCTCCAACCGCAGCGGACATCATGTAGAACGTGTAAAAGCGCAACGTCAAAAGGCTCAACAAGCAGGTAGTCATTACGAGCACATAGCCGATGCTAATCTTTTCCAGCAACCGAAGTGTGCAATAAATCGCAAGCGCCAATACCAGAACAATGATCCCGTCTTTCAAAGCTTGTGACGACCACAAAACTAACGACGGGAAAAAGCAAACCAGAAATCCCGCCAAACGCGATACTCGTTGGTTGCTGAAGAGGCGGTCGGCAGTGTTGTAAACAACGATCGCCGTCGATGCGCCAACTGAAGCATTGATCAGTTGGACCGCTAACATATTTCGACCGAGTAATTCGTAGACTCCCGCAACCAGGTAGAGCATGCCCCACGCGCTGGCGCCTGAAGCCGCAAACGATTGGTACCTGCCGAGGTTATACTTATCTCCATGCCAAGCGGCGCCCAACGACACTCCATAACTGTCGTAGGTATTAGCATCACCACCAAAGAACTCTTCGTAGTGGCCTACAAAGATTACAGTGCCGACAGCGATTCTGATGAGGACGCCAAGAATGAAAAGGCGCAGCAGAAATGTTCGGTCTTCCTTACGCCGTGCGACAAGGTACAGCGTCGGCAGCGACGTGATAATGCAGAGGGCCAACGCACCGGGTGCTTCGGCTGGTGCTAGAAAAATGGAACCACCGCAAACTATCAGAGCTAAGATCGCGATAAGAGCATTCATGATTGCTTACTAAAGAGCACCTAGAGATCGTCAGGTAAATCTGGACGGGTCTTGTGTTCTACCAGGAATTCATCCTCTTCGCTCAAATTCTTAATGACTTTGCCGGGTACACCACCAATCAACTTGCCCTCTTCGGCCAATTGTGCCGTGATTACCGCACCTATGCCAACAATGCAACGAGCAGCAACACTACTGCCCGGCGCCATTCGAATCTCCGAACCTATATAGACGAGGTCCCCAATCGTAATCGGCAACGTTCGTTGTCGATTGTGTGTCCAAAGAGACGAATTGCGTCCGCCCAGGATCACACGCCTACCGATTTCCACTCTATCCGTAAAATCGATCTTATGACCGGTCGTGACAATACTGCCATCACCCAGTAGAAACCGGGGATCGAGATCATTGACGACGTCAGGTTCCGGGATCGAGTTGATTTCGTTCATTCGTATGATTTCTGAGTAACGTCCAAGGGAAACCTCGTTACCCCCGCGAATGATATTCAAATGACCGATTCGCACGTGATCACCGATCGTCAATTTTTCCACGCGCGTGATTACATTGAAATGTCCTATCCGCACGTCGTCAGCAATGACGCAGCTGCCCACATCGAGAATGCTCAGACCAATCTTTACACGTTTGCCAATCCGGTATCCAAAGAACAACTTGTAGAATGCACGCTTAACGAACGAAGGCAAAAAAGCAAACAACGCCAAAATCAGAAACCGTGTTCTGCTGGTTTGCATCAGTTCTCGAATTAGATCTTCACAAAAGAACTTTTCATCAACGAACTAGTTGTCGACTTTCCAGTTCAGCAGTCGCGCCTACTACCTGATCTTGCGCTGCTTGAGCTCGCACCCAGCTGAGCAATTCAGGAATCCCGGTCGCGAGCGAAACTTTCGGTTCATAACCAAGCAACTCGCGCGCTTTTGAGATATCGGCGACACAATGTCTGATATCGCCTTCGCGGTATTTGCCGACGAGCTCAGCTTCAATGTCTACTCCAAGTCCTTTAGATAAGAGATTGCAGACCGTGTGTATCGACGTGGCCACGCCAGTTCCGACGTTTATTGCCTGGTAATCAGCTCGGTCCGTCTGCAAGGCCAGGAGATTCGCTTGAACGATGTCGCTCACGTGCACAAAATCCCGAGTCTGTCCTCCGTCTTCGAAGATCATCGGACTGTTTCCATTTAACAGACGGGCGGAAAAAATCGCACATACGCCGGTGTACGGATTGGATAGAGCCTGCCTGGTTCCGTAAACGTTGAAGTATCTAAGAGCCACAGTGGGAATCTTGTAGGATCGACCAATTGCCAGACAGAACTGTTCCTGATCCTGTTTAGTCACGGCATAGACTGAAGTTGGAAACAAGGGCTTCTCTTCGGGAGTACGAACTGGACTCATCACCTTGCCACAAGTCGGGCATTCAAGCTCCCATCTACGATCAATTAATTGCTCACTTGGCCGCAATTGGGGATAGACCGTTCCGCACTCGCCACAGTGACAAGCACCTTCACCGTAGATCGACATTGACGACGCGACTACCAGTTTCTTGATCTGAGATCGTCTCGCAAGAATCGCCTCGAGCAGTACCGCCGTTCCCAGATCATTTGCGCGAACATAGCGCTCGATCTCGTACATCGACTGTCCGACCCCAACTTCGGCGGCTTCATGAAACACAGCGTCGATTCCTTCAAGCGCATTGTCGACAGCGTCCCGACTGCAAACGTCAGCACGAAGGAATTCAGCACTTGGGTTCAAGTGAGGAGGTACGACGTCACCGTGCACCTGCGGCACTAAAGCATCCAGGATGCGTACGCGATGTCCCTCAGCGACCAGTGCATCCACCAGATGAGAACCAATGAAACCAGCGCCGCCTGTTACCAACACATTCCTTTTTTCCAAAGACTGATTCCTCACTTCCAATACTATTAACCGTGATTCTCGGTTGCGCGCGCGGATTGCAAACCAGAATCGACTGCGACGGGCGATTTTCTCACCACCGATTCCAACACCTCATAGACCCTGGGCGCCTGGACCGCCGCAGAAAATCTTTGTTCAATAGTTTGCCGCCCGGCCTTACCAAGTCGCGCTCTAAGTTCGCGTGAACGGATTAACAAGCTTAGCTTCTCTATCCATTCTTCTTCCGAGTTTGCAATTAACCCATTCTCATTGTCTTGAATAATATCGGTGTTCACACCAACAGGCGAACAAACCGTGGGAATACCCATCGCCATAAACTGCAAGGCCTTCGCTCCGCACTTGCCTCTTGCCCAATTGTCGTCGGGCAAAGGCATGATACCGATGTCGACCGCACTCAAGTCTTCTACCTCTGTCTCTGAGCGCCACATTATTGTTTCGAACTCGACACCTTCGATTTGATAATTGGGCGTTCCAATAACACGCAGACGAATCGATTCGCGTTGCGCCAGTTTGGCGAGCGCACTGCGCAAAGTATCCAAATGCTGCACCGTACTGTGGCTGCCAGTCCAACCGATCACTACGGGTCCGGAAGCGTCCTCGATATTCACTGGTTTGTACTTGTCAGTATCTATTGTGGTAGGAATGATTGAAACGTTCTGGTTGAACTGTCGAGCGTATTCTGCCAAGTACGGATTACCCACCATCACATGAGCGGCCAGGCGACAGTTCGTCTTGGTCTTGCCTGCAAACTTCAGGTAACTGAGATAGCCGTTGGATGGACTTTTGTAAGAGAGAAAAATTGCATCATCGAAATCGAAAACAATTGGCACTCCGCTGCGGTGTATTAATCTCTCGAAGACGGCGGGACCGAGAAGTGCGGCTTCGCGATGGAGGTAGATAACGTCGTAATTTGTAAGCTTACTCAGCAGAGCTGCGCGTCGACCCAGTGCCTGAACGACCAGTCTTAGTTTCTTCGCGATCTGCCCTTGCTTGTAAACTACGTCATTTAGTTCTGCGCATTCGAATGGTGCGTAAGTAATATCCACACCACGTTCCCGCAAAAGAGGCTCCCACTGTTCCAGCCTGTACCGTTGCCCGGGTGACTTATCGTAAAGACTCGGCACTAACGCTAAAAGACGCATGCTCATTTAAGATCGCAGATTGTCCGATATGCGTCTGTCTTGTCGTTGACTATCGAACACGCCTCTTACTTCGCACGCGACAAGCTAAAGCATATCGGACATTAATCTTCAATCTGCAATCTCCTCATTTTCTTCCTGTTCCGACCCAACCAAAGTTCGCCCTTACCTGAGAGGCATTGAGACCAGCTCGCTTAAGCCAGTCACCCACATCTGCTCTCGTGTAACGATTCTCGATGGGTGCTGAAAAACGATCCAACTGATCATTTACACAAACGCGAAACGAAAAACCAGCATACTGCATCGGTAGATCCTCGGCCAGACCCTTCAGAGGAGCTACCTGTTTCATCATTCGACAGCGCAATGATTCCAGTAATTTCTGATTATCAAACGCCATCTATACCGTTACCCAGTACTCTTTCATAAAGTGATGCATATCGTTCCCCACCAACTGAACGAAGGTCAAACAACTCCGTCGCTACCCTGCGAGTCTTTTTTCGCACATCAGGATCGCGCACCAGCGTTCCTATCTTGTCGATGATTTCCAGGTAATGTTTTTCATTGAATTGGTTTACCAAAGCACCAACCTGCCATTTATCCACCAGCGCGTCCGAATCACCAATCCCAGAATTTAGGATCAACGGCAGTCCACACGCCAGGTATTCGCCATTCTTGGTCGGCGATGACGCTATTTTCGAAAAGCATGGCTTGATGAAAGAAAGGCCCGCATCCGCCGCTGACAAATATGAAGGAACGTCTGCCGGCGAAACTGCACGAACGCTAAAACTTGAGTTCCCTATTTTTCGATCATTCATCAATGCCTGCACTCGTTCCAATCGGCCGGTTGTTAGCCACAACAAATGCGCGTCTGGACGTCGCTGCAAAACGCAGGCAAAGAAATCTGCCATCTCCTCAGTCAGATACCAACCATCGAGTGAACCACTGTAAACAAGTGTGAATCGATCTTCCAAACCAAGCTCAGCGCGCCGCTGGCGCCGCCCTTGTTCACTAAAGCTGAAAACCGAAAGATCCACGCAACATGGAATCACCTCGTGGTGCACCGATCTCCCGCTTAGGCCTTTCCAGTCTTTGATAATGGGCCAGATACGCTCGGTAAGTGTGACGACTGCGTCAGTGGCGGCGAAAATGCGCTGCTCAGTCGCTTTTGTAATGCGGTAAGGCAAACCACTTTTACTCCAGTGATTGGCGTCGACGTACTCTTCTGCCATCAGCCCACGCAAATCAAAGATCATCTTTAAGTTCGTGTGCCGTTTCAAAGAAAGCGCAATTGTCGCAGGAATGTGAGCCCGAGCGTGTACTAACTCGATCTTGTTCTTGCGCACGAGTTCTTTTGCATACCGAGTGCCGACAAAAACATCATAGGCAGTGGCAGGCAACGACGGGCGCTGGTGATACTGCAGCCAATGCCAATCAATTCCGATCGACCTCAGTTTTTCATGAAGTTCATCACAGAGTACTTTTCCTTCTTCAGTAAACGCCTTCGCTTTCTCGAAACTGAGCAGCGTGATGTTTACCCCCCTTGTCGCCAGCTCAGACATATAGGGAATCACCTGAGTCTGGCCAAGTGGATCAAGCATTCCGTTGTAGGAGATGAACAAGGCGCGCCGACCGTTAAGCCCCATTACCGGCCTCCACCGGGCCCTTGCGGCTCCAGCGAAACCAATCCAACATCAACCACTGGATACTCCCTATGATTGCGGCCACATCCAGCGCAGTCAGGATCGCAATCACCAGGATCGCGCGACGAATGTTGCGGAGGAATGAGCCGGGGAAACAGAAACGGTTGCGTCTAATGGAGACCACAGCGCGTGTAGCGATCATGGCGAGCCAAAGGGTGAGGGGAATCCAAAACCATCTGCGATCAACTATCAAAGCACCAATCAGAAGCATGAGGATCATGAGATAGCGAGTCAATATGGTGGCCTGCCATTGGCGCCATAATCCTGCTCGAATGTTGTTGCGCGAATAAACAAGAAACCTCTTGAAGGTGGAGAGGAACGTAGGTCTAAGGTCCCATTGAACATGTGCGGTAGGTTCATGGACAAATCGAAAGCCGGCGCTTTCAACTCGATCCATAAAAATCAAATCCTCGCCTGAACGTAGGTTTTCAGGAAATCCTTTTACCGCCTCCCATGCATGGCGGCGCAATAGAGTCGAGGCAATAAATCGCGGTCTCACGACGGTGCCTTGTCGGTTAGTTGGCGGAGGGACATACGCGATGGCAGCGCACTCCTTGAAAAACGTATCCGTCACGGGTGTCCAGGACCCATAGACCATGTCGAGTGTGTCATCTTCCTCGACTCTGCGAACCAGAGCTTCCAACCAGTCTTTGGCGGGGCGAATGCCAGCGTCAGTAAAACCCAGCCATTCCGAATGCGCCTCGGCCGCGGCAAGATTCCGGCCTCGTCCCGGCAACGCTTCACCCGCGCGAATCAACCGCACGGGCGCACCATTGCTGATGTACTCTTCAATTATCTGGGGTGTTGAGTCGATCGAACCGCCGTCGGTAATGATGATTTCGTCAGGCAAGCGCGTTTGTTCCATCAGGCCGTCGAGCAGCTCGCGAATCGACTCCTCTTCGTCACGGACTGGGACGATTACGCTAACTTTCATATTACTCGCTGGCAACGTTTGCGACAGCATCCTAGAGAATTCCCGATCGTTTGTCGAATGCATTGTCCGACATGCTTTAGCCTGTTGTATTGAAGAATTACAGGCTCCGTAGAACTCACGACAAGCTGAACCAAATCGGACATCAATCAAGCTTGAACTCTTTGCGCCAGTCGCCCTTTTCAGCAAACGCTGGCTGGTCCTTCTTATCCAAGATAAAGTTTTCCAGAACCAGGTAGTCCATCTCGGTTCGCATAAAACATCGGTAGCTATCGGCTGGACTGCAAACTATCGGCTCACCCCGAACGTTGAAACTCGTATTCACCAACACCGGACAACCCGTTCGCTGCCTGAAAGCTTCGAGTATGTCCCAGTACAAAGGATTAGTTTCCCTCCGCACTGTTTGGATCCGGGCTGAATAGTCGACGTGCGTGACCGCCGGAATTTCGGAACGCTTCACATTGAGCTTCTCGATTCCCCACAACTGCTTTTCTTCGTCGGTCATCGTGCGCCGTTTTGATTCGTTCACGTCAGCGACGAGCAACATGTAAGGGCTGTCCGTGTCGAGGTCAAACCATTCCGAGACTCGTTCTCGCAAAACGCTTGGCGCAAACGGTCTGAAGCTTTCGCGATATTTGATCTTGAGATTCATCACGGATTGCATTTCAGGCGAACGCGCGTCGCCAATGATGCTTCGTCCGCCTAACGCCCGTGGCCCAAATTCCATGCGGCCCTGATGAAGACCAATTACTTTTCCTTGCGCCAAAAGATCAGCCACAACGCCAGGCAGATCCTCACGCGAATGCCGCTGGTAAGGAACACTTTTCGACATCAGAAACTTCGCGATCTCTTCTTCTGAATCGCGTGGGCCTAAGTAGGAACCCTTCATCGCGTCTGCGTACGCAGGTAAACCATTCGACCTTATCTGATCTTGAGGCTTCCATTTCCCGATGCTTTCCGCACTCGTTCGCGGCTTATTCAAATACCGGTGCCAGATCGCCAGGGCAATCCCAAGTGAACCACCGGCATCTCCAGCCGCCGGTTGAATCCAGATACCATCAAACGGAACCTCTCGCAAAACGCGTCCATTCGCAACGCAGTTCAGGGCAACCCCTCCAGCGAGACAAAGGTGCTTCATTTGAGTTTCACGCTTGGCAAAGCGCACCATCTTCAGCATCACTTCTTCAGTAATCACTTGAATACTGCGGGCGAGATCCATCTCGCGTTGACTGATGCGCGTCTCTGGCTTACGCGGTGGACCACCAAAGACTTTATCGAAAGCTTTGTTTGTCATTCGTAAGCCTTGCGAGTAGCTAAAGTAGTCGTGATTCATGCGGAGACTTCCGTCCTCGCCAATCTCCAACAAATTATTCTTGATTGCCTCGACGTACTTAGGCTCGCCATACGGAGCAAGCCCCATGACTTTGTACTCGCCACTGTTAACTTTGAATCCGGTGTAGTAGGTGAAAGCGCTGTAGAGAAGACCAAGACTGTCCGGGTAACGAAGCTCCTTGAGCAACGTGATTTCGTTGCCTTTGCCTACTCCGATTGAACTGGTTGCCCACTCGCCGACGCCATCGATGGTTAGGATCGCGGCTTCCTCAAACGGAGACGGGTAAAACGCGCTGGCAGCGTGGCTCTCGTGATGATCACCAAAGAGAAGTTTCCATTCAAACTTTTTGCCAAGTTTCTTTGCTCTTCGCTCGTCTTCGTCACCGTCTGTTTTGGCCAACTCAGTGCGAATGAGATCCGGCATCCAAAGTTTTTCACGCATCCAGAGCGGCATCGATTTGAGAAACGAAGAAAAGCCGGCGGGGGAGTAGTCGAGATACGTTTCCAGGAGTCGGTCAAACTTTAGGAGAGGTTTGTCGTAGAAGCCGACGTAATCGAGTTGAGCGGCCGAAAGGTTAGCTTCGCTCAGGCAATAACGAGCAGCGTTGACTGGAAAGCGGTGGTCATGCTTGATGCGGGTGAAGCGTTCTTCCTGCGCCGCCGCCACGATGTCGCCATCGATGACCAGGCAAGCCGCCGAATCGTGATAGAACGCTGATATTCCAAGTATGCTTACCACCAGATCGGCATTTCTTTAGCCTAGAACAGCGTGTAGATGAACGGCGCAATAGCCGAGCTCTTGGCCAGAACCAATAAGACACCGACTAGCACAAGTGTGATGACAATCGGCGCGAGCCAATACTTCTTGTTCTCTCGCATGAACTGCCACAACTCACTAACGACTTGTACTTTTGACATTGCCGTCCCTTCAAAACATCTTTTCGTAGTGCCGCGGATCTAGTTGTCGTTTTGAGTAGGGTTGCCAGTAGGAGTCACGCGCGTCAGAACGACGATGAAGTGGATCCCATCCCATTGCTCGCTTAATCAAACCAATCGGGGTCAGTACGCCAAAGAAAACAATCGCCAGAATGATTCTCGTGGAAACGTACGACATTCCCTCGGCAAGTTTCATCCATGCTTTGTTTGGGTAAACGAGAACGCGCGGAACAATTAGACCCAACAAAACCAGGAGAATTCCGAGTGGAACCACGATCTGCGCCGCACTTAGAAACTTCCCGCGGTACATCCACCAGGTTCCGAACAAAGTGAAAACCCCGCCCACAATCAGGCCAAACTCTCTCTCTACTCGGAACGAATGTTGTTTCATTCGCGGGTCGCTAAATCGTCACCACGGCCTTCGCCGACGCGTTGTTCTTCTCGAGCTCGCCGGCGATCCAGTGATAGGTTCGCTCCAAGCCTTCCTCGAGAGAAATCATTGGTTCCCAGTGCAACACTTCGCGCAACTTGGTGTTGTCGCTGTTTCTTCCACGAACGCCTTGTGGCTTGGTGAGATCGTAGCTCTTGCCAATTTTCTTGTCCGCAATTTTCGACACCATGTCGACCAACTCATTAATCGAGATCATGCGATCCTGCCCGAGGTTGATCGGTTCACGATGCTCACTGCGCATCAGGCGATAGATTCCTTCAACGCAATCGTCGATGTAGCAATAGGAGCGCGTCTGTTCCCCGTCGCCCCAAACTTCGATATCGTCGCCATCATTGGCGAGAGCTATTTTGCGACAGATAGCTGCGGGAGATTTTTCTCGACCACCATCGTACGTGCCAAGCGGCCCGAAGATGTTGTGGAAACGAACCACCCTGGTATCGAGTCCGAAGTCTTCTGTGTAGTGGCGACAAACTCGTTCCATGTAGAGCTTTTCCCAACCGTATCCGTCTTCTGCGTCAGCCGGGTAGGCATCGTCCTCTCGTAGCGGAGCGACGTCAGTCTCCTTTTGTTTGTAGCCGGGATAGATGCAGGCACTTGAAGTGTAGAGATAACGCTTCACACCATTTTCTCGCGCGGCTTCAATCGTGTGTAGATTGATAAAGGTGTTGTCGCGAACGATCACGGCCTTGTTGTTTTCGATAAAACCGATCCCGCCCATATTCGCCGCCAAACCGTAAACCTCGTCAATGTCCCTGGTGGCTTCGAGGCAGTTGTCTGCTACCGATAGATCGAGCAGCTTAAAGTCTTGCGCGGCGGTAGCCTCGTATTCAGGTTCTTTGACGTCAACACCTCTTACCCAATAGCCACGATCGACGAGATATCTGGTCAAATGATGACCAATAAATCCGCCGGCGCCTGTAACGAGTACTCTTGTTTGTTCAGCCATCTATGTTGAGATGCCCCAAAACTATTCAGCTAAAAAGAAGTGGAAACATTAAATATCCGCAGGTTGAAATGCAAGTTGGCCATCTCCGACATGCGCCCCGTCTTGTCGTAATGACATCAAGGTAATCATGCTGAGTTTTTGACTCAAGCCTGCGGTGTTAACTTTAAGGTTCGAAACGCCTGATCGAATCTACTACGTAATGCTGCTGCTCATCAGTAAGCTCAGGATAGACCGGTAACGCCAGGGTCTCCAATGCAGCGCTTTCTGATTCGGGAAACTCCCCTTCTTTATAGCCCAGATACTCAAAACATTGCTGCCGATGCAATGGAATCGGGTAGTAGACTTTCGTGCCGATTCCGTTCTGTTTCAAGTGCTCGGCAAGACGATCGCGATGTCGCGGAATACGAATAACATATTGATGAAAAATATGACGGCCATCGTCGCGAATAAATGGCGGAATGACATTGAAGCCTGAATCAGAACCTTGCAACAGTTTCGAGTAAACAGCTGCCCTGGCTGCCCGCTCGTTTGACCATCGGTCGAGGTGCGGAAACTTGACTACTAAGACCGCGGCCTGCAATTCATCCAACCTACTATTCACACCCACTTCCGCATGTTCGTATTCGTTGGCGCCTCCATGAGCGCGAAGTCGTCTCAACCGCCCGGCAAGAGTGTCGTCGCTGGTGGTTAGCATTCCTCCGTCGCCAGCACCACCAAGATTTTTCGTTGGATAAAAACTAAGCGTTCCGACAAGACCCATCGAACCTGCGCGCCGACCACGGTCTTCCGCACCAATTGCCTGGGCGGCATCTTCGATAATCGGGATGCCGCTACTCCTACTGATCTCCAACAACGGATCCATGTCAGCACATTGTCCGTACAAGTGAACCGGCAGTATCGCCTTTGTATGGGAAGTGATCGCCGAAGGGATCTTGGCAGCGTCAATGTTATAGCTATTTGGATCGATGTCGACAAATACTGGCTTGGCACCCAGCCTGGCAATCGCAGCGCCGGTCGCGAAAAAAGTAAACGGCGTTGTGATTACCTCATCACCCTGCCCAATATCCAACGCCATTAAAGCAAGCAACAGCGCATCTGATCCTGAAGCACAACCAATCGCATATTTGGTCTGCGAGTAGTCAGCAATTGCACTCTCGAGCGCTCGTCCATGAGCTCCGAGAACAAAGTGTTGTGAATCGAAGACCTTGTCGACGATGTCGCGCACGTCGTCCCGTAAGGAGACATACTGGGCCTGCAAATTCAAAAGAGGGACATTCATTTTAAAGGAAACTTTGTAAGTTGATCCTGAGAGGAGATCGGCGGTTGCCAACGAGGCAAGCTACCGTAGCATTCTAGAAATAACGTTTGAGGGCGTTCGCAATCGAGTTCGATTCAGCGACGCCCTCAACGTTTGGAAAAAGAAATCAGGCTCGATCTCCGGCAGACGTGTCGGAACCAGTCTCGGCTTCGGCGTAATAGCTGGAGTAGTAGCTCTGGTAATAGTAGTCCTGCGTCTCGAGTCTCACGTTGTTCAGCACCACGCCAAAAATGTGCGCCCCGACATCCAACAACTGTTGCTTGGCCCGGCGAACAACAGCGCGCGAACTGCGACCACCATGAACGACTAACATTACGCCGTCCACCATGGTCGAAAGGATCGACGCGTCAGTGAATGAAATCGCCGGCGGTGAATCGATGATGATGTGTGCGTAGCGTTCGCTCAAATCATTCAACAGTTTTCTCATCTCTCCAGAGCCAAGTAGCTCGGCCGGGTTCGGCGGCACCGGACCCGAAGTAAGAATCTTGAGATTAGGCGTGCGCGGACACGATTGAACGATGCCGTCGAGATCTTTTTCGCCTGAGAGCCACGTCGTTAATCCGCGAGCATTCGAGATTTCAAACTGCGCATGAAGTCTCGGCCGGCGCAAGTCGCAATCGATGATCAAAACATCGGCACCAGTTTGAGCGAGCATGAACGCCGTATTGATCGCCGTTGTTGTCTTACCCTCAGAAGGCTGACTGGAGGTCACCAAAATTGTCTTCGGTGGTTGGCCTGCGGAGGAAAGCAATAATGAAGTTCTCAAGTGGCGGTACGACTCAGCGACTGGACTCCTGACATCGTCGATCATTGCGAGGGCCGTCGACTCGGACGCGTTTTCAGGATTGGACGGCGCCCCTCCTTTGAGCCTTCGATCACCGCGACTGGCAGGAATCAACGCGAGCGCCGGCAAGTGGATGTATCGATCAATATCGTCAACCGACTTGACTGTGTCGTCGAGGAAATCAAGTAGGAAAGCCAGTCCGATTCCGGCAACCAGAGAAAGCACAAATGCTATCAAAACGTTGCGAGTTCGGGCTGGTCCAATGGGGACACCGAGCCGGCTGTAAGTTTCAATATTTACTTCATTTCCCCGGTCGTTATTGACTGCATTAACGTCGCGCTTTCGGGCGAGCAAGGTACTTAAATACTGCTTGTCAAACTCAATACTCTGGCTCTGAGACGCCATCTCTATCTGGTCGCGCGTTTGTTGACTGGTTGTTCCCTTCTGCGAGTTATACATCTGCCGAATACTGTTTTCGTTAGCAACAGCCCCTTCGTATTCGGCTTTGAGAGAACCGATCGTCTCGTTTACTACTCTGTCCAACTCTGCTTCGAGAGGTTTGATCTGGAAGTCCAACTTCTTAACCTCAGGCCATTCGTCCGTATAGATTACCTTCAGCCCCTCTCGTTTTTCCTTCAATAGAGATATGCGATCGCGAAGCGCCGAGACTCTTCCCGACTTCTGCACTTCCGGAAGCGAGAATTTGTCCGTACTCGCCACGGCACTCTTGTAAGCAGCTTCCGTGTTCTTACGCCTGTTTTCGGACTCCAACAATTGCTTTGTCAAGTCGGACAATCGTGCTGCCTCAACGTCGAGAACACTGTTGGCAGTCAGCGGAAGATTGTGCGCTCGCTGATAGTTGAACAACACCTCCGTGTCATGTCGGATCTTGGCTTGAAGTTCGGCGATTTCTCGGGCCAGTAAATCGTCGGCTCGCGTCGAATTCATCGTTGAACGTTCCAGGTTATTACTCGCAAATACGTCAGCCAAAGTGTTGGCGATCTTCTGGGCCAGCTCCGGATCGGTGTGTCTGTATTTGATGGTGAAAAGGTTTGTCCCGACAATGCCGTCGACCTGCTCGTTGCCGATGATCATGTCTTCGTAAGGCTCAAGCGCGGATAGTTCCTCAGGTGAGAGCGGTTGATCTCGTAATTGCTCGGTACCTACAACGTTTAGTCCGGTCTGAGTTGCCGGCGAAACCTTCTGCTTCTGTCGGTCCCCACTGAACATTCTCCTCAACGACGAGAAGACTCCCTGTGACTGGCCACCACCAAAGAAAGTCGGATTGTGCTGCAGATCAAGGGTTAGAGCGACCTGTCTCGCAAGGGTCGGACTTTGTAACAACTTGATTTGTGTGCCCCAGAAATTTGCATCAGCGGGCGCATTCACGACGAAGTCAGTTATCTTCAATGCACTCTTCTGACGCTGTTCGATTCGGATGGTCGACTCCGCCTGGTAAATCGATGGTTGGCGGTACATCTGAACAGCTACCAGCGAGGTCACGACCACGCACAGACTCAAGATCAGCCATTTGCGCTTTATCACAACGAACAAGTAGTCGCGCAGCTGAGTCGGTTCATTCGCGGCAGGGCCATACGATCTCGCCGGACCAAGATCACCGATTGGTCTGTCCAATGTTCGGTCAACGGCGGGTAACGGGATCAAGCGATTATCTTGCGACATCATATTTTTTCGACCTTCACGCTCCGGAAAGCTTTAAGTGCTAGAAATAATAGCAGAGACTCAGCCTGAGGCAAGGTCCTCTACCCACCAAATTGCCTCTCTTTTGTATGTTTTTGGCTGATCCTGTCGACGAACCTCTCCAGGCCGTCTTGCCACGAGGGAAGCGGTTTCAGCCCAAGCCGTTCCGACCACAAACACCTCAAGCGCGAATTTCTGGGGCGAGGTGCCGGCCTGCTCAGCGAGTCGAAGCTCACAAACTCCACCGTTGATTCGTTGGACCCTGCGAGTTCGAGCGCTGCTTGCGCGAAGGTTGCGAAGCTTGTTCCTTCACCTGAATTGACCACATGAAATACTCCGGGAAGATCGAGAACCGCTAGTTCGCGTAGCCGGAAGGCGAGGTCGTTAGCATAAGTCGGAGTGCCCCAGGCATCGCTGATGGCTTTTAGTCGTTCGCCTCGTCGAGCGCGCTCGACGACAGTGCTTAGAAAGTTCTTACCACCAACACCAAAAATGAAACCGGTTCTGACAACGATTGTGCGAGCATGTTGAAGCTGCGACCGCCGCTCGCCATCCAATTTTGATTTCGCGTAGACACTTAGCGGATTGGGATTGTCTCTCTGCGTGTAAAACCCTTCCTTGGTGCCGTCAAACACGTAGTCTGTGGAAATAGTGATCAATGACGCATCCACATTTCTACTCGCTCGCGCCAAGTTCTCAGGCCCGAGTGCGTTCGCAGCGTCAGATCGAACTACATCTCCCTCACATCCATCAACATCGGTCCACGCCGCACAGTTGATGATTACCTCCGGACTAGCTTTTGAAACCAGCTCGTCAACACAGGTACGGTCTGAAATGTCGAGGCTGGCCCTGTCGTAGGCAACAACTTCGTCACCATTCGCGACACAGTGCTCGACCAGGGCGCTTCCAACTAAACCACCTGCACCAGTGATGAATATCTTCAACTTGTCCGTACCTCTGTTCCGTATTGCTGCTTGTAGTAATCCCGGTAGGCACCACTCCGCGCCCGTTCAAGCCATACACCGTTTTCTTGATACCAACGGATCGTCTTCGCAAGTCCCGATTGCCACGTCTCGACCGGCTTCCAACCAAGCTCGTTCTCGGCGAGCGAAGGATCAATTGCGTAGCGACGATCATGACCCGGGCGATCTTTTACGAAATGAATAAGCGACTTCGGTTTGGCTAAGGCCTCAAGTAGAGACTCGAGGACTTCAATATTTCGTCGTTCGTTTCTAGCGCCGATATTGTAAACGCCACCCGAAGCGCCTTTTTCGAGTGCGGCCAGTATTCCGCGACAGTGATCGTCAACATAGATCCAGTCGCGCACATTCTTACCGTCGCCGTAAAGAGGAATGGGAGCATCGTTCATCGCATTTGAGATCGTGAGGGGTAAAAACTTTTCGGGAAACTGACGAGGACCGTAATTGTTTCCGCAACGAGTGATTACTGTGTCGAGACCAAATGTGTGATGAGCAGCGCGCACGAAATGTTCTGCAGACGCTTTCGACGCTGCATAAGGACTGTTGGGCGCAAAGCCTGAATCTTCCGAGAAGAATGTTTCTTCATCGTCCTTCAAACTACCCATAACTTCGTCAGTTGAGACTTGAAGAAAGCGCCTCACGTTTCTTTCGCGGGCAGCATCCAGCAGAACTTGCGTACCAACAATATTGGTACGCAGGAATTCGCCTGCTGAAGCGATGCTGCGATCCACGTGACTCTCTGCTGCGAAGTTGACGATCGCATCACAGTTTTCGGGCAGGCTTGCTAGAACATCGTCTCGGACAGCGATGTCTCCACGCACAAAATGGTGACGGCCGCTTTCAAGGTCGGCAAGGTTGTCGAGGTTACCGGCGTAAGTGAGTGCATCAAAGTTGATAAGCTCGATGCCTGGTCGTTCGTTTAGTAGCAGTCGGACGAAAGCTGAACCAATAAATCCAGCACCGCCTGTGATGAAGAGTTTCGACATTTTAGACCTTTCACATTAATACAGCTCAAGAATCATGTTTCTTGTTGGATTGTCGTGGGTTTGATTTTGAAACGTCAAGACGGCGAGCGTTTCGTTTTGGAGGAACGTTGCCTGAGAACTGAGGCACAGCTATGACCTGCGCGTTGTTGATTTGGGAATCGCAAGGGTCTTCGAACAACCTTGGGAACTGGTCACCAGGCGAAACAGTGATGTGTTCAGCCTATGGTCTAACGAGAACCGTGCCATGTATATCGTCTCCGCTGAAGAACGAGAAAGAAGATAAAGGAAAACTCTGACACCCGATTATGTGATCCTCATCTGATCGGACACCTGCATCTTCAGCTCTCTCGGAATCGGACGCGATCCATGATAGCTGATTACTCTGATCGTCGGGCCGCTCTGCGTCTGATGTCGCCCACTGCTTCCTTTCCGCGCGATAAACACCCCACGTCAATCTATCTTTCCTCGCAGGGTTTTTTGCGCCTCCGTTGTCCTCCGCCACGACTAAGACGCGTCGACCAATATAGAGTTGGGAACTCGATTCCGTAATAGCCCCACTCATGATGGCCTTATTCGCATTGACGACAAGGCAGTCAAAGTCTGCTTTGAAAAAGAAAGGCTGCCCCGACTCGTTGGATGATTGCTCACTTGATTTCTCAACGATGACGGGCCGATCGTCACGGAAGGTTACCTCGCCTCCGACGCTGCCATCATAGTTTCTCGTTGCCTGAAATTCGATGTGGCGCGTAATCCCTTTTTTTTCCGAGACGAACTGGAAATTACCCACAACAGACGGTCCTTCAGTTTTCGAGACGAAGGCCAAAGCGGGCACAAAACTAATTAGAACAACAAGAGAGATCGCGACACTGCTGATGATGGCTATAAGTTTACCCATGAACCTGGTGCTTGACGTCGCCATCGATACCTTTCTCAAACTAACCGAACCATTCACATCTTCTCAGTGGAACGTAGTTTTGAAACCGCAAGACAATAGGGATCCAGCCAAGCTCATGTCAATCCTCGCATGAACCCTCGGAACAAGAATAACAAGAATTGCTATTTGACCGTTCAGTGTTGTTGTCGGAATACCCCACTAGACGCTGGGTGTATTTGCACAGTCGCTCACCGTTATGTTTTCCTCGGTGGCGAGTTTGAATCAGTCGTCAAGGCCCCAACATGAAACACATTCCACTAGTAGGACTGTTTGTGCAGTATCAGCAGATTAAGCCGGAAGTTGATCTCGCAATAAAGAAGGTCATCAACACCAGTGCGTTTGTTGGCGGGGATGAAGTTCGAGCTTTCGAGGAAGAGTTTGCTAGTTATTGCGAAGTTGACCACTGTGTCGGCGTCGCCAATGGAACCGATGCGATCTATCTCGCACTACGAGCACTAGGCATAGGACAGGGCGACGAGGTCATCACTGTTTCGCACACCTTTATTGCAACTGCCGAGGGAATCACCCTCACAGGCGCGACTCCTGTGTTCATCGACATTAAGGAAGATACGTTGTTGATGGACCCTTCACTCCTTGAAGCGGCGATCACTCCGCGTACGAAGGCTGTAATTCCGGTTCATCTTTACGGACAAACATGTGAGATGGATGAGATTCTTCGCGTTGCTCGAAAGCACAAACTGAAAGTTGTTGAAGACGCAGCACAAGCTCATGGGGCCAGGTGGAAAGGAAAACGCGCCGGATCGATGGGCGACGTTGGATGTTTCAGTTTCTACCCGGGTAAGAACCTGGGGGCGTTTGGCGACGCGGGCGGAGTAGTCAGCAACGACAAAGCGATTACTGATCGACTGCGCATGATTGCGAATCACGGCAGCATGACGAAGTACTCTCATGAGGTCGAGGGTGTTAACAGCCGGCTCGACGGACTACAAGCTGCGATCTTAAGAATCAAGTTGAGACGATTGGATGAGTGGAACGCTCAACGTAGAAAACATGCGTCCTACTACACAGAGCAACTGAGTAACTCGCCGCTAACGCCTGCGTCTGTCCATTCTGATGCAGAACCCGTCTGGCACCTATTTGTCGTGCGCACTAACGATCGTAGAGGGTTGCAAGCCAGGTTAAGTGAAGAAAATATCGCGACCGGAATTCACTATCCGACTCCACTTCATCTCCAACCAGCTTATGAATATCTCGGGGTTCAACCCGGCACGTTGCCAGTTACCGAACGGATTGCAGAAGAGATCGTGAGTCTGCCAATGTATCCTGAGTTGACAACGGCTGATCTTGAAGCCGTTGTGAAAACCGCGACCAGCACTCCGATCGAAGTTTGAAGACCAGTTTGCTAGTGTCGGTGAGTAGCAGTAGCTAATGATGTGGAGCCTTATCAACTCTCGAAGATCGTTCGCACCTTGTGATAAGTTCCGCGGCTTCCCTTATAGATTGAGCTGCCCCCGCAAAGACAGTAAAACAATTTGTGAATGGCCGAAGGCTGATAGAAGCTCGAGGGGTAGCGACGTAGCGCTTTTAACGCTGCTAGTGCCGCCGCCTTTCGATTACCTCCTTGCAGGTAGTATCCACCGCTGGTAAACAGCATATTTACCATGGCTTCTTTCTCTACAGACCGAAGAGTATCCGGAAGGTCGCTACGTCCGAAGAATTTTCGATAGAGATATTCAAGCTCTGGTGCAGCTTTGTTTGCCTGGGCCACTGTTTTGGAATCCGCATGCAAACGATAGGTTGAAAGTAGTTCGGGGAAATAAGTGATCTTATGGTTGACACCTGCTCTGAGCCAGAAATCCCAATCCATGAAGTAATAGTAGTGCGGGTCGAGCATTCCAATGTCATCAATTACGGAGCGCCGGATGAAAGCTGAAGGCTGCGCGATAGGGTTATGGCAGCGCTTAACAAAATTTACATAATCGAACTCCTGCCCCTTTGATCTCTCGATTGGAGTGCCGTCAGGTTCCGTGAACAGCGTGTCGCCAAATACGATTCCGACCTCGGGATGTTCATCGAAGTAAGCAACTGCCCTGCTCACGGCGCCGGGAAGAAACGTATCGTCGGAGTTAAGCCAGGTAAGAATTGTACCCTTGGCACGTTCCCAACCTTTGTTTATGGTGGGCGTCTGTCCGCGATTTTCATGGCGCTCGATCCAGGCGCGGTCGGAGTATTCTCTTAAGATTTCCGGAGTGGCGTCTGTCGATCCATCATCAATTATTTGGTACTCGATGGCTGGATGGTCCTGAGAAAGTACGCTCTCGATCGTCTCTCGCAAGAAGTTTGCCTGGTTGAACGTGGGAGTTACGACGGAAACCAAGGGTGGATTTTGTTCGGCGCGGCTCATTTTTATTTTAGGAATCGATGTTACTACAGAAGCAGAGGCCGACAAAACGTGGGGATTTCCAGGTGGAACTGACTAAGGGCCCTGCTTGCGGACGGTACACATAATCGTCTAGATTCTTTCGTCCTAATCGTAGCGCTCGTTCATCATGGGGGAATGAAAGGTACTTCAAAATGTCTGTTGCAGTAATAACCGGATCAGCTGGTCTAATCGGCAGCGAAACCGTGCGTTTTCTTCACGCCAAGGGGATGGAGATTGTTGGCATCGACAATAACATGCGGGAATACTTTTTCGGCGCAGACGCCTCGACGAGATGGAATACTACCAGGCTGCAGGAAGATCTCCGGAACTTCAGACACTATCCGATTGATGTGAGAGACGAGCGGGCTGTTGACAGTCTATTTGCCGAGCGCGGAAACGCGATTAGCCTCGTCGTCCACACAGCGGCGCAACCCAGTCACGATTGGGCGGCGCGTGAACCTTTCACTGACTTCACAGTTAACGCAAATGGAACACTGACCCTGCTCGAGGCGACGCGTCGCTACGCTCCGGATGCGGCGTTCATTTTCACGTCAACAAACAAAGTCTACGGCGACACGCCAAACAATTTACCTCTGGTGGAGAAAGAAACGCGCTGGGAATTGGACGACGCTCATCCTTATTACGAGTTTGGTATCGATGAGACTATGACACTTGATCAGTCAAAGCATAGTCTCTTTGGAGCAAGCAAGGTTGCGGCTGACATCCTAACGCAGGAGTACGGTCGCTACTTCGGTCTCAAGACAGTTGCATTCAGAGGCGGTTGTTTGACTGGACCAGCTCATTCCGGAGCCGAATTGCACGGCTTCCTCGCCTACCTGGTGCGGTGCGCTCTTTCTGAAAAGCCCTACACGATTTATGGCTACAAGGGAAAACAGGTCCGCGATAACATTCATTCCTACGATCTGGTAAATGCTTTCTGGCATTACTTTCAGAACCCGATTCCAGGCGCCGTCTATAACATGGGTGGTTCACGACATAGCAATTGTTCTATGTTGGAAGCAATCGACTATACAGAAGAACTAACCGGGAAAAAGCTTCTCTATAGCATGTCTGAGCAAGCGCGTTCGGGCGATCATATCTGGTGGATTAGCGATGTCCGCAAATTTCAACGCGACTATCCTGAGTGGAACTACAAATACGATCTTCAGCTGATTATTGCCGAGATAGTGGAGGCCACTAAGGAAAGGGTGAAGCACGCGGCAATACCGCTGTAATTCGCTTCAGCTTTGCTGTCCTGGGATTTGCACAGAGGTGACTAAGCTCGGAACCTTCCGTTTAACCCTGGTCCGGTTGTGAATCTTCAACATTCTCTTTCGTTAGCGTAACCAGCAAGTGGTCTCGCGCCGAGGTCCACCAACAGCTCGGCCATTGACCGATACGCCGCAACAGCGGAACGCGGGAAAGCAGATTATTGGCAGCGGGCATTGTCCCCAGGCGATGGTAAGTTACGAAGGCCAAATTCTTGAGAGATTCGTCAAGCCTCACCTTGATGGATGCTGTTTGATAAGCCAGTCGTTTATGAGAGGTGACCTTGCAATTCAATGTCTGTGCTACCCAGCGAAACCATGAGAGGCGAAAAAACGCAACGTGCTCCGGTAATGCACTGTACCAATAGTGCAGATTTGCGATGCGCCATGACAGCGCTTCTGTGTCGCCAGTAAAAATGATCAATTTCCCACCGGGTAGCAACAGGCGACTCAGCACGCGCAGGGAATCCACCGGCTTCGGCAGGTGCTCAATCACATCGATCATTGTGATAGCTCCAAATCTACGCGGTTCATCGCGTAGCGAGTCGATGGTTTCGCCCAATAGAGTTATGTTCCGCGATCGAGCTTCTTCCCTGGCACTAGGGGATGGTTCTACGCCGAACCGTTCGAAACCATCACCCAAATACGTGAGCAGGTCCCCACGAAAGCAACCCACGTCGAGCACGGACTTCTGAGGTAAGTCTTCCAGTTCCGTTCTAATATGACGCCACACTTCCCGTGATGTGCCGTGCTGCCACCAGTCAGTCTCACTTAGACCAGAATAGTAGGCGAGCAACTGTTCATCTGTCGGCTGCGGCAATCGGAAACGAAGCGAACAGTTGAGGCATCGATACAATGAACCCGCATCAGAACGATTATTCGTTGGCTGACCTAAATAGTCCGTGGTGTATATCGGAAGAGGTCCGATGCGGACAGTGTCCTGACTGTCGCAAGCGATGCAAGAAACGCTCATAACATCTCTAGAACAGAGTCCTTGGTTGCAGATCGGGGGTTTCTGAGTGATTGAGAAATCGCGCCTTCAGCTTGCGGAGCCAAAACGGATAACGCGAACGACAAGATGGCATGGGGGGATACGGATAGTGAACATCGGAGCGATGTTCACGATCTCGCGTATTCATTTTTACCTCTGCAAAGCAGGTCAAATAGCGTTCTACCATTCTGGCACACGAGAACTTCTGACTCGTTTGCCACGCCGCGCGTCGCATTCTCAAAAGCAAATCCCGATTCTCGTCAAGTTGCTTCAGGCGGTCGACCACCAGCTTTAGATCACCTACAGGAACGACAAAACCGTTCTGACCATCTTGGACCACTTGAGTGTTTCCGCTTTCGATATTTGTGACGATCGGAACCAAACTATGAGCCATCGCTTCAAGCAATGCTACCGGCAACCCTTCATGGTCCGAGAGCAACACAAACGCGTCCATTTCAACGAGCTTCGCAGCGATGTCTTGGGGACTCAGCCAACCCCATAGCGTCACCCGATCATCGAGACCGAGATCTCGAAACTGGGTCTCAAGCTCTTTGCGCTCACTCCCATCGCCTATCAAGTGCAACTCGAAAGCTACATTGGACTTTACCAGTTCAGCGGCCAGAGGTACGAATTCCAGCACTCTTTTTTGATGCTGGGCCAATCGTCCCAGGTAACAAATACGCAGCACCTCCCGACCTACCCGCTTTTCGAGAATCTGATCAACTTCAGCGAGAGCTAGTGAATTGACACCATAAGGGATGTGGGTGGCACGCTCAGGGGCAATGTTGCATTGCTCGATGATCTTACGATGTATTGTTTCACTTACGCCGACGGCCGCGTCGATAAAGAGATGGTAGTAATTCAAGGGCTCGTAGAAGGCGCCCACATCGTTGTGAGCGATGGAAACGGTTGGGATCCCTGGGTCAAGTGAAGGAAGAGCGAGCCAGCCACTATCGGGCGATATCGAAACAACGTAGACGTCTGGTTTCTCAGAATTCACCCACGCGGCCAAAGCTCTGCCACGCTCCTCAGGCAAGTGTGCGGGCCTCCAAATGTTGTCGTGGACTTCCGCTCCACCCTTCCTCAGTGAGTGGACAATCGCATTCTCCGGCCCCGGCTGCGTAACAACGGATATCTGCCAGTCCATGAGGACCAGGGCACGGCAAAGCTCGACGAGGAACGTCTGTGCGCCGCCCGTTGGCGGTGTGGTGAGGGTTGTGTCAACGATGACCGCGTGCATTAAAAGTCTGTGTTTCCAATCGCTATGTCTTGTTCGAAGTCCGGGCAAACACTTCCGAACTGTCACTTCTTCCTGAAGAGGTAATTAGGATTCTTGGCTACAACGTCATAACGTCGCGTCGCAATTACCTCGTCTCTAACCCGTGATACTTCCCACTTTGTTCCGTCCGCCGAATCGTCAAAGAGAATGAAGCCACCGCTCTCGAGGAACTCGTCGGTGTTCACAAAGTCGCGCTTTGCATAATCATAAGCATGGTTTCCATCGATGAAGCAGAAGCTGATTGGGCCACCCAATCGAAGCGTTCTCCCAAAAACATCGGAGACTTCGCGGTTCTCGCGCCATTGCTGAAAAAACTCGTCGGAGAATAACTCAATCGTGTACGGCAGGTCATCACGGCTGAACATTTGCACATTGCGGATGTAAGCGTCCTTCGCGAAGCTTAAGTATTCAGGGTAGGTAAACGTCGAATGGCCTACCTGCCCTGTGTCGTTCCACTGCCACTTGTCGCAGTTAACCACTTTGTTTTTTACGCTGTTGGCCTGTTTATAGTAGGCGAGAAGATTGGTGGAAAGACCGCAGAAGGATCCTATCTCGATGATTGGCGCCTCGCTGGGAAGGTTACGCATTGCGTAATCAAAGCTATAGAGGTTGCCTCGTTCGAGCCAGCCCGCATTGATCCCACTGAGAAGCTCAGTGTAATCATCGGAGATATCTATCACTGGGTGTAGAGTGCTTTTCGCCTTCCTAATGATTCGCTTAAACATTAGGGGCGTAACTATTCTTCTAGCCGTTCTGAAAAAACTCTTGAGCATTAAATTGTCCGACCGCAAACGACCTGCCCTTTCGAGATGCAGATTTAGCGACCGCCAATGGGATCAATTATCTCCCGAACTTCGAGATCACCGAAGCGCGTCTGCGAGTGAGTTGCTTAACGAATGCGACACCAGTTTGCGCATTTGACTCGTTGTGGCAAAAGGTGCCGCTGCGGCGCACATGAGCCACTTGGCGCGATAGCGCACG
>Ga0207675_100000468_pt1 | contig 39425 bp, 37 predicted proteins | sample KBSSwiS42_FD_184305 | JGI IMG/M metagenome (GOLD analysis project Ga0207675, IMG submission 184305) | Switchgrass rhizosphere microbial communities from Kellogg Biological Station, Michigan, USA - KBS Switchgrass S4-2 (SPAdes) (version 2) | ecosystem: Host-associated > Plants > Roots >...
CAGCGCCATCCCGAGTCGCAGCCGCGCCCCGGCGGCCAGCGGGCTCTTGGGAAACTTCTCGAGGAGCGATCGCAGGACGGGAATGGCCTCCGCGCTGCGTCGGGCGCGTATCAACGCCACCCCGCGCGCGAGGAGGACGTCGTCGGTTTCGGTCTTCGCCGGGACCGAGCCCAGAAGCGCCACGGCGCGGTCGTGTTGTCCTATTCCGCTCGCCGCCAGGGCCAGCGTGGCCAGATAGCGCGGACGCCACGTCGCGCCTTGATAGAGCTTCTCGTGCGCCGCGATTGCGTTGGCGATCTTCGGCCTCTATGGCGTGCCGATGGAGTGGTTGCCGTTCCCCGGCTTTCTGCTGACGTGCGGATTGATGCTGGCGCTGGTGATTAGTTTTACCGGTTGTTATAAGGATATCATTAAACCCCAGCTGGCAGAAGATCCGGATGGACCTCCCAAGCAAGTCAGCTTTAAGACCGAGTTAGCACCTTTATTTAATTCAAATTGTGCTAAATCCGGTTGTCATGTAACGGGGGCTCACAAACCTTACCTGGAGACTGACAATTCTTATCTGCAAATCGTAAACGGTGGGTTTGTAAATCTTGCATTGCCCAAAGAGAGCATCCTCTATAAGAATATTTACGGCGACATGGCGGAACACATACCTGCTAAAGAAGACAAACAAAAAGTATACGATTGGATCAGGAATGGCGCGCCCAATAATTAAGGCAACTTAAATAGTAATAAAATGAAACTGAACATAAATAAAGCAAAATGCGGGATTGCGGTAATAGCGTACCTGGGCGGTTGCCTGTGCTTATTTCCAACATCCCTTACTGCTCAAGATAGTACCGTCGCAGCGATAGAAACAGCTGCTCCTTCTAAAACGAAACCGGTAAAAAATACATTTCAAAGCATCTGGATCATCGACAACCAAACCGTGTTAGTGCCTGTAAAAAAGACTTTCGAAATGGATATTCAGCACCGATTTGGCGTAGTGGAAAATGGATATGAGGACTTTTGGGGCTTCTTTGCACCGTCAAACATCAGGCTTGGTTTCAGCTATGTTCCGATTGACAAATTGAGTGTGGGGATTGGGGTTACAAAGACCACCGCAGCCGTAATACCGGAAGCGTCAATCTCAGATGTTAGCGGGCCACTTTGGGATGGCAGCCTGAAATATTCCTTTTTTACTCAAACAAAAGGTAAATTCCCGGTTAGTCTTACTTACTACGGCAATATTTCGTACAATACCAAGAAAGATGAAGAACATGATATCTATATTAATAACTCAGACCGGCTGACTTTTTTCAATCAACTGATAATTGCCAGGAAAGTAACGGATAAATTATCCGTCCAGGTAGCTCCGAGCCTTTCACATCATAATGTAGTGAATGGGTATTATGTAAAGGTGAATGATTCCACGCTGAATACAGAGCCCGATATGAAGTTTGATCATTTTGCGATCGCTTTATCCGCAAGGTATAAATTGACGAACGTAACCTCCGTAATGATCAACTACGACCAGCCAATTACAAAGCATGTGTCCAATAATCCCAACCCAAACTTGTCCTTTGGTTTGGAATTTAACACCAGCAGCCACTCTTTCCAGGTATTTGCTACCAACTATTTTTACTTAGTTCCCCAGATAAACAACCTGTATAATTCTAATTCACCATTTAAATATACCGATGCAACAGGCACTGAAGTCAAAGGCGGGAAGTTCCTGATAGGGTTCAACATAACAAGATTGTGGAATTATTAAAAAAGAGTTTAAATTTCGCTCGCTATTATTGATTGGATATAAAAGGACCCATTTGCTATCCGGAGACATCATTGTCAAAGCAGTCTAAAGAGTTGAAAACCGTGTTCAACAATGAAATTCAAATTCGTATTGCCTGCTTGTATTTTATCGATCATAACAGGCCTGAATTGCCAGGATACACCCCGGCGGACTAATCCGTCACAAGATGACCCGGGCAACAAACCCATAAAAACAAAGCCTTCGAGTAGTTATTCAGATACAGTTGAGATTGTTTTGCCCTCAGCCGTATTTTACAATGCTGACTCCCTTCAGCTTGAAAAAATAAAAGCGGTTACTGAGGCCGGAATATTTGAGAGCACAATGCATGAGTTCTTTTACCAGATGAGAAATTCCCGGATGGTATTAAAAAAATATTACCCGCATATCAAAATTCGGGAAGTAAAAAATGCCCGTTACCTGCTTTTCAAAAAGACGGGTGGCGGAAAGGAGTTAATTGACTTGAATGATAAAAATGACCCATTTGGCATCTTCCTGTTTGATGGCGTGCAATCACCCCGCCTGGTGGATATGACAAATATTGAAAGTGAACTTGGGTTTTATTTTTCTAAGAAAACGATAGGCTGATCGCAGTTTATTTAAGTGGCGCATGAACTTTAGTGCAGTTAATTGCTGACAATAATCATATTTAATAATAATTGTGGTCATTAGGCTGTTGTTCAATCTGATATACCTTAATTCCCGAAAATGGACTTCATAAATTCAACTTTAATAATTCTAATTTACTAAGTATGAAAAGGAGATTTCTAAAACCACTCGCTGTTGCCCTGGGCGGGTCATTTTTCGTAAGCATGTTATTCGGGTTCAATGTATTTCAGAAAAAACCCTGGCCGGTTCCGGACAAGGATAAAAACATGAAAAACCCTGTTGCGGCTGATGCCACCTCGATAGCAGATGGGAAATCATTGTACGCAACACACTGCAAATCCTGTCACGGTGCAAAAGGCCTGGGAGATGGCAATAAGGCGGCACAATTAAAAACAGAACCTGGAAATTTTTCAACAGCAGATTTTCAATCTCAAACAGATGGCGCTCTTTTTTATAAAACATCGGAAGGTCGGGACGATATGCCGAATTTTAAGAAGAAGATACCGGATGCAGATGAAAGGTGGGCGCTCGTCAATTATATGAGAACGTTTAAGAAATAAATAGCCTAAACCTACAATGATACGAAAATAAAAATCGGGAAGCATTTGATTACCGGTTATTATTTGATTTTAGCAATTGTTAAACATAGAGGCATATTAATATGGAAAATGAAAAAAAAATGCCCTCCCGGAGGAAGATTGTTTTTGGATTTGGTGTTTTATCGGTCCTTGCTGCTGTGGGGATAACCGTTGCTCCAAAAAAAACAATATTGGGCTGTAGTCCGTTAGGTAAGAAAAAAACAGTAAAAATGCTCACGCAGGACGGAAAGCTGGTAGAAATAGAGGAGGATAAACTGACCAATCAAAGGAAAAAAATTACGGATGAAGAACTTAAATCCTGGGTTAAAAAATCATAGGAGTCTGCTAAAAAAAATTATGCAATGGAAAACAATGACAGTTCGAGAAGAGATTTCCTGGTCACCGGGCTTTTAACTGCTTTAACAGCTGCCGGATGTTCTTCCAAAAAAAATCCTTTCGATAGTTATGCTGGTGATGAAGTAAAAGCATCCGGGGAAACAGTCAAGTTGTTATCGGTAGATGGAGAGATCATCGAAATGGATAAAGCTTTCTTAAAACCTGTTCCGGATCTTCCACGCGTGTCCAATAGTGAAGAACGGAAGGGGATCGAAGGCAAAAAATTCGTTATGGTCATCGATCTCTCCAGGTGTAAAAATGTGGGGGCATGCAAATCAGCCTGCAACCATGCCCACCAGTTGAATCCCGGGCAAAACTGGATAAAAGTTCTTAGTATGGAAGATGCAGAACATACCGCACCTTACTGGCAGCCTACCACATGCATGCATTGCGACGAACCTCCTTGTGTAAAAGTTTGCCCGGTAGATGCCACTTTTAAAAGGCAGGATGGGATCGTGCTCATTGATAGTGACCGTTGTATTGGTTGTCGTTTTTGTATGGCCGCCTGTCCTTATTCAACCAGGGTTTTCAATTGGCAGGAACCTCTGCTTACCCAGGAAGTGGCTGCACAACCTTACTCTTGTGAAACCAGTATGCCGCAAAAGAAAGGTACGGTCAGTAAATGTGATTTCTGCCCTGATATGGCAAGAAAGGGCGAATTGCCACATTGTGTATCCGCTTGCCCCAACGGCGTTTTCATGTTTGGTGATCTGAATGAAGATTCCGTGACCAACGGCGCAGAAACATTCCGCTTTAGCGAATTGATAAAAGACAAGGCCGGTTACAGGTTGATGGAAGACCTTGGTACTAAACCGAGTGTTTATTATTTACCTCCTGTAAACCGAAATTTTCCTTATGAATCGGGATTGGAAAACGAAACCAACGAAGACAAGCACACACATTCTAAATAATTGAACGTGGATAATTCAGTTTCTTTAAGCCCAGAACAGATCGAACAGGATCTTCTTCCGCAAAAATTTGGAAAACGTGGAATGATTTGGACCGCCGCTTTAATTTTAATTTGCCTTATTGGCGCTTATGCCTATTACCGCCAGTTGAGATACGGCCTGGTAGTAACCAATATGAGAGATTATGTTTCATGGGGTATCTATATTTCTAATTTTGTATTCTTTGTCGCCATCAGCCTGGTAGGATCACTTATCACGGCCATCTTTCGTCTGGCCAATGTAAAATGGGCAACACCGCTTACAAGAATTGCAGAGATCATTGCCGTATCTGCTATCGTATTTGCCTCCCTGATCATTATAGTAGATATGGGCCGCCCGGAAAGAATGTTGTATCTTTTTTTACATGGCCGTATTCAATCCCCCATCATGTGGGACGTGATTGTCATTGGTACTTATTTCTTCATTAGTTTATTGTTGTTGTATTTGCCTTTATTGCCTGATCTTAAAATATTGATCCAATTCAAAGAAAAGACCAGCAAAGCCCTGAATAAATTATATCGGTTCCAGGGTTCATTCTGGAAAGGAACAGCCGATCAGCTTAAAATAAGCAAAAAGTCTATTACTTTACTCTGTATAGTTATCATACCGGTTGCTTTTTGTATTCACACGGTTACATCCTGGTTGTTTGCCACTACCTATCGCCCGGGATGGGACAGTACGAATTTCGGTGCTTACTTCATATCAGGGGCTTTTTTAGTAGGTGCCGGTGGTGTCGTGGTTGCCATGTATATATTCCGCCGGTTCTATCGCCTTGAAAAATATATTACCGAAAAGCACTTTGAAAAGATGGGAAGGGTTGTCGTGATGCTGGCGCTTTTGTATTTGTATTTTAATGTGAATGAATACCTTGTTCCTGCCTTCAAAATGAAGAAACCAGAGGAAGCTCATTTGACACAACTATTTACCGGTGAATTTGCATCACTATTCTGGTTTGCCATTTTAATAGGCATGATCCTTCCCATCTTGATACTTTTATTTAAAAAAGGAAGAAGACCATTGCCTATGTTTATTGCAGGCATGATGGTGGTGGTCGGTGCCTGGTTCAAGCGTTACCTGATCGTGACGCCGACTTTGCTGCATCCATTTTTACCGATGCAGGATGTGCCCGAAAGTTATCATCATTATTTTCCGAGCTGGGAAGAATGGGCGATTGCCATGGGCTCCATGGCTGGTGTTTTACTGGTGATCACCTTTTTTGCAAGGATATATCCCATTATTCCGATTCAAGAAACGATAAGTGAACAACATGAAAAAGATGAAGAAAAATAAATTCAGTTTCCTGTTATTGCCATTGGTATTTGCGCTGTTGACAAACCCGCTTGCAGCACAGGAAGACTCCGTAGTTGCTAAAGAGCTGGTCAAGCTGAAATATTTCAATGATAATAATGGCGTACAATTTCTGATACTTGAAAATTCGTTGAAAACAGGAAAAAAAATTGAGCCACTGAATAACAAAGTATTTCAATTATACCTGGACAGCAACAAAACCGAAAATTTCATTGCTACTGTAACTACTGATAAGACTGGTAAAGCTAAAAGCTTTCTTCCTCCTTCGTTGAAAGCCGCCTGGGAGGCAAGCCCTCTCCATAAATTTATTGCTGTGGCTACCGGTAAGGAAGAAGAAACTGCTGCGGAGCTTGAAATATTAAAATCAAAAATTAAAATTGATACGGCTATAGAAGAAGGAACCAGGCGGATAACCGTGCAGGTAATGAAGTATGAAAATAGTGAATGGGTGCCCGCAAATGAAGTTGAAATGAAAGTCGGTATTCAGCGGATGGGTGGCATTCTTTCCGCAGGCGATGAAGAAACGTATACCACTGACTCCAGTGGTACTGTAAATGTTGAACTTACTAAAGACAGTCTCCCGGGAGATGAAAAAGGAAATATGGTGTTGGTAGCCAAAGTGGAAGACAACGATCAGTATGGAAACCTGTTAGTTCAAAAAACCGTTCCGTGGGGAGTGGCTTTAAAAACAGACAACAGTTTCTTCGATCAACGAACACTTTGGACAACCCGGTTCAGAGCACCTGTATGGTTATTATTTATGGCATATTCTATAACAATTGGAGTTTGGGGAACGATCATTTACCTGGTGCTCCAGATCATTAGAATCAAAAGAATAGGAACTGCAGCATCCTGATGCTGCTGGTTACCTGTGCTATAGTTTGCTCACCTTCTTATCGGCAACCACAAATCCCACAAATGCTGCACGACGGATGCGGGTTACACCCTGGCGTAATTATCATCAATGGAAACAAGCGAATATAAAGCGTCAGCATCTCGTTTATTGCATAATTCTGTTCCTGGATTCATGGTAGCAGCCGTGCCACACGCAACGCCATATCGAATGGCTTCTTTTAGACTCTTACCACGAGCCAAAGTATAAACGATACCCGCCACCATGCTGTCTCCTGCTCCAACGGTGCTTTTCCGTTTTACTTCCGGCGGAATGGCCCTGAATATTTCATTTCTTGTAACTAACAGGGCACCTGCAGCACCTAATGAGGCAATAATAACCTCACAGTTATGCTTGAGAACTACTTCCCTTGCTATTCGTTCGACATTATTAATATCGATTCTTTCTAATCCGGCAAGCTCACTTAATTCACCCAGGTTTGGTTTTAGTAAATAAACTCCTTCATTTAATGCCTTCATTAATGCCTCCCCGCAGGTATCGACGATAAATTTTGCCTTTTTGATTTTGCAAATTTTTCCAAGTTTCGCATAGATGTCCAAAGGTACTCCCGGTGGCAGGCTGCCGCTGGCGATCACGAACGCGATCTCTTTTATTTTTTCAATGGCTTTAAGGCATTGCTTCCATTCGCTCTCCTTTAACTCAGTACCCGGCATTCCAAACCGGTATTGATCATGGGTGGATTCATCAAAGACAATGATATTTTCCCTTGTTTCATTGGCAGATTCAATGATCACAGCAGGTACACCTTCTTTTTCCAGTAAATGGTTGAAAAATTTCCCGGTGTAACCGCCGGAAGGGAAGATCGCAGTCGCTTCACCTCCCAATTTTCTAATAGCTCTCGCCACATTGATGCCGCCACCGCCGGGTTCCAGTTTTGGGGATGTACATCTTAGCTTCTTTTCAGGAATAAGAGAAGGAACCGAAGTGCTTTTGTCAATACAGGGGCTGAAGGTGATGGTGATGATGGAAGGCATATCGGGAAAATTATCAATCATTCTCAAACCTCCCGGATTTTTCCGTAAGGATAATCCGGTAGACAACAGGTTTAATCGTTACGGATGCGGGATGTATCCTTCCTGCTTCTGTTTCGGAAAAAACAGCGGTCGAACTGATTTTCACATGCATCAATCTATCCACGAAAAGTTTCAGGGCCAGGTACCGGTCCCGCTCATTTTTTATTTCCTGGTATTCACCCCAGGCAATTACACTTTTCCAATTGGTAAAGGATTTCATGCTATCCACTTCAAAACAGACTTCGGGATTTTGGCGCATCATTTCAATTTTCATACCCAAACTGGAGTGAGCTATGACAGATTTGCCATCGTATGCATAGTTTATCGGCACCACATATATTTTTTTGCCATCACTGCAACCAATGCGTCCCAGTACATTTTCATTCAGGACTTCTTCAATTTGTTCATCAGTTAATTTCCCAATCATACAATCAGTTTTTTGAAGTGTTGCATAATTGTTGATGCTGCAGGACAATCTCGTACGAAGCCCGCGTTAATTCATTTTCGGAATCCTGGCCGTTTTCCCAGCAATCAATGTGGTCGAAAGTAGCCTCAGCTATGTTGAATAATGCCTCTTGTGTGGCAAAAGCCTGGTGAGGGGTAAGCAATACATTGGGCAGGGATAATAATTTTTTCAGCATGGGATCCCTGATTTCCTTGTCGGAATAATCATAAAAGAACACACCTCTCTCATTTTCATAAACGTCAGCTCCATAGTATCCAATATGGCCATTTTCCAGGCCTGCAATTATATCTGCCGTGTTCACACATCCGCCACGGCTGGTATTAATGATCATAACACCCTGCTTCATCAGGTTTACCAGTTTGGAGTTCAGCATGTATTTGGTATGCGGGGTCAGGCTGGTATGAATACTGATGATGTCGGCCTCACGACATAATGCACCTAAATCCACATATTCCAACTTGTATTCTTCATTTAGTTCTTTATTTTGGCGGACATCATATCCTAATAAACGACAACCAAACCCGTGCATGATTTTCACCAATATACTGCCTATTTTACCGACGCCAATAATGCCCACAATTTTTCGGTTAAGATCAAATCCGACTAAATTGCTGACAGTAAAATTTTGATGATGCACCTGATTATCAGCAGTTGTGATTTTCCTGTTCAATGCCAGCATTAATGTGACCGCATGTTCTGCTATGGCGTAGGGCGAATATGCCGGCGCATTGGCAACTGCAATGCCCAGTTCCCTTGCCTTTTTGATATCGACGTTGTCGTATCCTGCCGCACGAATAGCAATAAACCTAACACCGGTTTGGTATAACTCAGCGATTACATTTGAAGAAGCGTCGTCACCTGCAAATATGCTAATCACGTCGAACCCCTTTGCTTTGTTGACGGTTTGGATCGAAAGGGCTTCTCTTATAAAAGAAACATCTTTATGTCGCCCACCGGCAGCTTCAAGAAACGGTTGCTCAAAATCTTTGGTGCTATAAAAAAGAGTTTTCACGGTTTCGATGTTTAAGAAGTTTTGACATTTTCTTTTCATAGTCTTTCACAGAATGCCGGTCATTCGACTTTGCCTCGATTACCCGGAAATTTCGGGTTCAGGCGACCCCCAACAATTGGGTTCATAAAAATGTTTTTTAGAATTAGTAATACTTTATCAATACAATGTGGTGATAATCTCTCAGCAAATCCTTTTCAACAAATTCCACATCACCCCCGGTTTCAAGAACTTTTTCAATGACATCATCCACGGCGTCTTTAATGTTTGAAAATTGATTGTAGGGCGTGGCGGCCATATAAATAACATTTTTTGTTCCTCCGTTTTGTGCCGCAAATATGTAGTCCTTTTCCACTATGAGCAATCGTCCTTTCTTACCCGTTGCTGCCTTCCATACATCGCGCATACCAATTGCAAGTTGCTTCTTTCCTGCCGCATCTTCCAGCCGGTTAAGAAGATCCTTTTCCCGCACTTTTTCCCACTGTTCAATATGAGGTGCCAGTACTTGTTTCAGCTGCTCAATACTTGAATCATCGTAATTTCCATGGATGTACTCAACGACCGTATTGCCCGATTTGGTGAGATTTTTAAAATGTCCAATTACCTTTTCCGGTCCTAATACGAAAAGAGGAAGATGATAGGCATTAAGCATAATGCGCAAGGTATCATCAATACCATGCAGGAACTTATTAAGTATTCGCTCTTTTCGTTCTGATGGGTCTGAAAAGTTGGCCACACGCTCCGGCGGATCATTCACAAAAGCGTGTACCGAACCGGACCCGTTGGAAATGATCTTTACCAGGTCCCTTCCCTTTCCCATGAACATTTTACTTTTCTTTCCACTCATGACCAAAACCAGGTACTGGCGAATTTCCTTTTTACATAAAACCAGGTCACGAATTTCAAAGGAATCACCGATGACAATTTTTTCTTCAACAACTATATCGAGGTATAAGACCTTTTCGAATATCGGTGATAGGTAAATGGCGATACTTCTTTTATGCGTATTGAAATTCAGGTTTGTTATGATCGACTTCAGTTTTTCAATAATTAGGTTGGCAGTGGCTCCCTGGTAGTTATCTTTTAATTCTCTTTCAATTTTGTCAGAGGCCATTTTAAGGGAGTGCAACAACATTGATTTTAAGCTCATCTTCGGTTCAAATGGCAAAATAATGGTTACAGCCGGCCGGAAGTTTATGGCTTCCGTCGCATCCCGAAAATCAGGATTCAGGTGTGAATTCATAATATCGATTTAGATCTAAGCTACATCCTGAGTCACTCTGGAAACCCTGACAGTCATCACAGGTTTTGTTGATTATGCTCAGGGGAGAAAGACAAGCATAATTCATGCGAACTATTTTACCTAAAGCTGACTAAACTGTAATATCAATGATGCGCAATAAAGATGGGTTGTGTGAGGGTCCTGATTATTAATTCTGCGCGGCTCTTCTTAAAAAATTGCGAAATACTGCCCCTTCCATAAGCACCCATTACTAAAAAGACATTCTTTCTTTTCCACAGATAGTCAAATAAAGCCGTATCCGCTTCTCCCTTTAATGATATAAAATCGAAGCGACGGTAATGATCCTTTAACCATTCCGCCAACTTATTCTTCTCCTGCTCGTTCCATTTCTCCCTCTCGCTCACCTGGATTACGGAAACTTTCTTATCACTCAATTGCGGAAAAAGATAAGAGAATTGTTTAATGGCAAAGACAGACGAAGAAGATCCATTGTAGGCGAGGACTATTTCATCGATGCCTTCGAAACTTTCAGGGGCCACTACAACAGGGCATTCAGCTTGGTTCAAAAAATCTTTCACAAACTTTGTAGGACTGCCTTCATAAGGCCTGTTAAAGGATGTTTCTGAATCCACAATTACCAGGTCGGCATACCTGCTCTCAATGATTAATTCGTCTATAGGTATTCCTGAATCCGTGTGCAGGTCATGTTTGGTTTCTTCGCCAATGCACTTTTCGTTAAACCATCTGATGTTCCTTTCTGTTAAACCGGATTGGGCAGTTTCCCCGGAGTTGTCGCCTATGGTCGCCTCTTCCAACGCAGAGTTATCCAGAAAAATGCCGGTCAGGGTTGATTTTGTTAACCGGGCCAGGAAGCAGGCAAATTCTAGTGAATTTTTGTCAGGATTTTGCGCATCAATAGCCAGGAGAATTTTTTCCATGGTTGAAATTTTTGTAAAGCTAACCAGCATCTATTTTAATACAGATGATCGTCATTACCGGGCAATCTGATTGTAGTCATTTACGCGTATTCCAGCCTTAACTTAAAGCAATCTCCTGATCAACTATCGCCTAACTGCGCATCATTTTATTTATGGGCAACAAATACTGGCAACCTGTGTTCAGCAATGATGTCTGAGACGAAGCTTTTCTTCAAAAACTGCGAAAAGGTGGAACGACTGTAAGAACCCGTCACCAATACGGCGGATTTATTGTCCAACAACCATGTGCCAAAGTACTTTTTCGGATTGATGTCTAATTTTAGCAAGGTGAGGTTTGGGAAATGTCGCGCTACCAGTTCTTCTATTTGCCCTTTTCCCGGAAAATCCTCGGCGGAGTTTTTACTGGCATATACCAGCAACGTTGGCATTTCGGCCATTTCAGGAAACAAGTAAGCAAATTGTTTGATCGCATACACAGACTGCTCCGTGCCGTCGTATGCCAGGATAACATTTTCCGGAAATTCGAATTTTTCCGGCACAAGGATTACCGGGCATTTTATGTCATGCAACGCTGTTCGCAAGTAACTATTCGGGGCTGAAACGCCCGTGTTTTCATAAAAAGTTTCACTACCTAATATAAGCAGGTCGGCATACTCGCTTTCTTTTTTTAGTTCCAGCAGTGCTAAATCGTAAAAATCTTTATGAACGCGGTGTTCGATCCCGTTCTTTACACAAAGTTTTTCAAATTGGTCAATATTTTGATGGATGGTTTTATACTCGTAGTCTTCGATCACCGGTATCGAGCCTAGTTCGGCTTCGGCATAATTCCACGAATTGGCCAGGATTGTCTGTGGTAAGAAAACGCCGACGAGCAAAACCGGCTGCCCATCGTTTAATTTACGGGCAAATTCAAAGGCACCTTTTGAGAAATGCATACCATCAAAGGCGAGAATTATCTTTTTCATAAATAATTATTTAAGTATTAACAAGAAGCTTTATGAAAGTATTTATGCATGAGCATACTTTCTATGATGGGCAATAGGCGCGATAATGATTTTAATCAGTGCGACCGTGACCGATTGGTCTGTACAGAAGCTGTATGGTCTACCGGGTCAATCGGGAGCGATTCAAATATGTCCTTCAACCGTGGCCGTCCTTAAGTCCGGAAATGAGCGCCCTAACGGTCAGAGATTTTCGATAACATCCCTGTAACCCCTGCCAATGGGAATGGATACGCCATTAACCTCGACCATTTCTGCAGTATATGATTCAATCCTGCTTACAGACACAATGAATGACCGATGGATCCGCTTGAATAAATGCCCGGGTAAAAGAGCCTCAATTTCATGCGTGCTCATTTTTGAAATGTATTCCTTTTTCGTGGTAACAATTTTGATGTATTCCCTCTGGCTCTCTATGTAAACAATTTCTGAGAACAGGATTTTGACTTTCTTTTTCTGAATATTTAAAAACAAATGGTCCTTTGATTCCTGGCTCTCGTTTGATCGTACTTTTTCTGACTGCGCTGTTTTCACTTTATTCACGGCCACCAAAAACCGCTCAAATTCAAATGGCTTTAACAGGTAATCCGTAACGTTCAGTTCAAATCCTTCAACAGCATATTGGTGATAAGCTGTAGTAATGATTACCGCGGGCGGGTGCGAGAGCGTTTTTAGAAAAGCCATGCCTTTTAATTTTGGTAAATGAATGTCCAAAAACAAAAGATCGGTTGAATTAGATCTCAGGTATTCCGTGGCGAGGATCGCATCTTTGAAAGTGCCCGCTAATTCGAGAAAAGGTACCTGGCGAATATAATCCGACAAAACCTTTACCGCGAGGGGCTCGTCCTCTATGATAATGCATGTAATCTTAGACATGGCTTGCAAGATTAATCTTCAAAGTAGCAATAAAAACAGAAGGATCCTGCTGAACAGACAGGTTATAATCTTTGTAAAGCAGTTCCAACTGGCGCCTTAGGTTAGAGAGCCCGATATTTTCCTTAACCGGTTCCCTCGTTGATGGCTCGGTTGAGTTTTTCACGACGAATGTCAATTGCCTCTTATTCACGGAAAGGTGGATATCGATAAAGGGGTAAGTTCTCGTTTCGGAAACTCCGTGTTTAAATGCATTTTCAACCAATGGTATCAACAACAAAGGGGGTAACGCTTGTTTCATGTCTTCAACATTATGGTTGAAGTTGATTCGTAAGGAATCGTCATAGCGAAGTTGTTCAAGGGCTATGTAGTCGCTGATAATTTTCAACTCCAGTTCAATTGCTATAAACCTTCCGCTCGTTTCATAAAGCATAAAGCGAAGGATTTTCGAAAGCCGTAAAATGGACTCAGGGGCCAGGTCAGATTTGTCCCTTGACAACGAGTAAATATTGTTCAGCGTATTGAATAAAAAATGTGGGTTGGTTTGTGACCGCAAATAGTTTAGTTCTGCTTCCTGCTTTTCTATACGCAATTGTTGCGCAGCCTGTCGTAGTTTGGTATAGTTGAATATATGCCGGATGATTCCAAAAAAGAAAATCGAACCAGCGCTGAAAGCCATCTGGGCGGTAACCGCATCATCCATCGAGGCATAAGTTACAAACTCAGTATAGATGTGAAATTGAGTCCCCAAAAACCTCCAGGCATACAGGCCAAATGCCCACAAGATCAAATGAAGCCATAACAGTGCAAAACCAAGGAGAATGTTGAACAAAAGAAATCTCCTCTTGCGGATTACAAAGGGTACGGTGTATTCAAAGAATATAAAATTGACCACAACAATGTATGCCGCCCGCCAGACATTGTTTGCAAGTAAAGCAACCGGATGATCGGGGTATTTTGATAAATTGGAAAAATACCATAGTAACAGGTAGGCAAGTCCCAGCCACAAATAAAATTGAAAGCGTTTCATACCTGCTGAAATTTTCATTCCGGGTATTTGAAGATAAATATCGGCAAAACTTTCCCTTTTTATTTTTCAGTCTACAGACTTGAACGGATCGTATATCAACAACTACATAATGTCAATAAGAATACAAACGGGTCATTTATGCAGCATCCTGAGACTTTCGGCGCGTTCTGTTACACAATTGATTTAATAACGCCGTTTGTTTACCATTACCTGTTGTTTGTTGACTCCCGGTGAAGTTGCTTTCCTTAATTAGATACTCTTGTGTAAAATACTTCGTCAATGAAAAAGATTGTTATCGCAGTTGCAGCAGTATTTGCACATATGCTTGTAAACGCTCAAACAGAAACTGACGCCGGTAATTGGAAACCCTGGTTTATCACATCCGGTAAAGAGTACCGCTTACCTGCACCTTTGTCTTTTGAAAAGGAAATTGACAAGGTCATTTCCGTCCAGAAAAATATGGACTCTGCTACAAGAAAACAGATTGTTTATTGGAATGCGGGTGCTCCGGGTTATCGCTGGCAGCAATTGATGAATAACCAATGGCCGACGGATACCGGCCGGTATGGTGCGCTGGCAAACATGTTGCTTGGTACTGCAACGTACGACGCTATGATCGCAGCCTGGGAAACAAAGTACGCCTATAAACGGCCACGACCCTATGTTCAGGACAAGCGGATAAAAGTTTACGCAATTAAACCCGAGAGTCCTTCCTATCCATGTGAACAATCCGTTGCCGCGGGTGTAGCACTAATCATATTTACTCATTTCTATCCTCATCTTGCGGATTCAGTAAAGAAATTAGCGGACCAGGCAATGGCTTCAAGGATAGCTGCTGGCGTTGCCTGGCCCAGTGATACAAAGGCAGGTTTTGAATTAGGTAAGAAGATCGCAACCTTCGAAATCGAACGTACGAAAGATTATATTTCAACAATTATATGGGATGGGAAAATACCCGATAAACCAGGATTATGGAGCGGCAGGTATGCCATGCTTCCGATGGCAGGCCACAACAAAACCGTCGTGCTCGAGAATGGCAATGAATTTCGCCCTGCGCCACCTCCGGATTTTGCAAAAGACATGGCTGAACTAAAGAATTACAAACAAACTTTTCGTTCCTTATCCAATGCGTTCTACTGGGCAAATCAATCCTGGTTTATGGATTATTTGCCAAAGAAAATATTTGAATATAATCTGCAAATGGACCCGCCGCGTGCGGCACGAATCAATGCTGTTGTAAACGTGGCAACGTATGATTGCTTTGTGGCCTGTTGGGACGCGAAGTATGCATATTGGGGGATCCGGCCCAATCAGTATGATACGACATTCAAACCTGCAATCATTTTTACGCCGCCGTTTCCCGGTTATCCTTCGGGGCATGCCGCCATTTCAAGTGTAATGGCTGAGATATATTCTTATTTCTTTCCTGAGGACAAAGAATTGTTCAGCAAAAAAGCAAAGGAAGCTGCCGAATCCCGTTTCCAGGCCGGCATCCATTTCCGTACAGATAATGAAGTAGCACTCGAGTTAGGCAAAAAAGTAGGAGAAAAAATAATCCGGAGAGTGAAGCAGGATGGTGCGGATAAGTTTTGAAAATATTAGCAGGAGGGCAAGAACTGGCCTATACCGCGAATATGCAGTCACTTAGGTTCTTTCAGATTTCGATCTTTAAACATTCGGATTTAATTTTTATTTCAGTTTGCCTTCCTTCGCCTCCTCTTTCATTTTATCGTTGGCGACAACACCCAGTTCAACGCGCCGGTTTTTTTGTCGGTTTGCTTCGTTGTCGTTGGGATATTTAGGTTGGGTTTCGCCGTACCATTTTACCGTCATTCTTTGTTCAGCAACTCCTTTCGACTGCAGAAAATTCTTGACGGCGACTGCTCTTTTTTCGGAAAGCGTCATGTTATAATCGTCGCTGCCGGTATCATCCGTATGTCCTTCGATAGTAATATTCGTTTCGGGGTATTTTACAAATACTTCTGCTGCGCTGCCAAGGTCAGATTTATAGCTTTCACTGATCTCGCTTGAGTTAATTTTAAACATAAGACCTGATTCAAAGGTGAGATTGATGCCTTCGCCCACCCGTTCAACCTCTGCGGTGGGAACCGCCTGCTTTAGCTCTTTTGCCTGGTCATCCATCTTTTTACCAATCAGGTTTCCGGCCGCACCACCGATGGCCGCACCGATCAGGATACCCCAAATGCTTCCTTTACCGACAATCGCACCCACTGCAGCACCGCCGGCGGCACCGATCGCCGTGCCTTTTTGTTGCTTGTTTGCGGTTTTACAGCCGCTGGCCAACAATGCAACTGCCGTGACAACAAGAATTATTTTTTTCATAATGTAGATTTCAATTGTGATTATTTACACACCAGTGAGGCAAACATATCCTGCTGCATATCTTTTAAGCCGAGCGAGATGGCTTTATTCAGCTCAGTACAAACCTGGTCCTTTTCGGCAGAGGTCATCTTGCTTCGCAGTTCCTGTGCATTGTTGGTCCCATATTTTTGCTGAACCATTTTCAGGCGGGCATTGCTGCGAATGGTATACATTTCAAGGTCGGCTTTGCCCATCGCAACTGCCTTATCGTATTGCTCAAATGCCAGGTCGTACTTGTTTTCATCTGCAAGCATATCTCCGCGTTGAATTATGAAATTAGCATTGGAAGGATCAAGATTGACGGCTTTGTCGAGGAAATAATAGGCGCTGTCTTTTTGATTTAATTGTCGCCAGTGAAAGGCCGACATTATTGCGTAATTCGAAGCTCTTGCCTTCGTATCCTGGTTCTTTTCGGTAAGGCTGATCATTTTTGCAAACGTTGCATTTGCTGCGTCATTCTGTTTAAGCCTTGCCTGCGCCACAGCTTTCTGGAACAATCCTTTTAAGCTTTTGTTTTTGGTGACTTTTAATGCGGCGTCACTGGCGGCAATGGCATCTTCAAATTTTCCCATTCCATTATAAGCTTCCGCTTTTCCCACAGCGATAGTTTCTTTAGCATCCTTTGTTTTGCAGGATTTGGCCATTAGCTGGTAGGCCTCAAGTGCCTCGGGGTATTTTTTTTCTTTCAGCATTCCAAGGGCCTGGCCATCTTTTTCACGGCAGTCTTTGCCCATCGTAAATGTTTGTGCCGCCAGGGCCGTGCACGTAAAAAAATAAACCGCGAAAATTAAAATGCCTTTCATGACGCTATGTTTAAACGTTTATATTGAATAATCCGCCTGCACAGTAATCCCCGGGGATAAGCATTATCCCCACTGCAGGAAATACGTTGTTCAAATAATGGCAGCAAGTTTTCTTAAGGTGAGATAGCGGGGAAGGAGATGGCAGATTGTAAAAGGCCAGGATTGCCTAAATTTAAGCAGTTAGTTTTAATTTAATTGAATTTCAATTCACTAGTTAGTCACAGTATGCGCCAGCACGGGACACCTTAGCGTTCGAAGCTCATTTTCCTCATTGGAAAGTAAGCGGGATCAGTACCGCGCAATTACAACGATTGTAATATAAGCCTGTAAAGTTTGCATCTAAAAGTCTATTCCTCCTGGCATGTTCGGCTTATTACTATTCCTCAATTCGAATTTTTTAATACTCGTTTAAAATCGCGGTAACTGTAGAATTTTCTACCCATCGGCCAATTAACATAGTATTGATTCGATATGTTTTTCATACCGCAATTTTTAACCATTGTTTTCTTTAAATCAGATCGTTGTGCTTTCTGGACGGATAATTGCATTCTGTTGTAATACACATTAAGTTTATGAAAGAGGTTGCGAACAATGCAAACGAGTACCTGGTTTCAAGAGCTGTAGATGGCTTTTTTATTGAAGTAACTAATATTTTCCGATTCATTCTTCAGTTTTTTAAAGAGGCGCTCTCTCCACCGTACGAGTTCCCGGAGGTAATCAAACAATGTTACCAGTTGGGTTATAAATCTCTTTTACTGATAACGGTTACAGCCTTTGTTACCGGGATGGTATTTACAGATCATTCGCGGCCATCACTGGCCAGTTTTGGCGCAACCTCCTGGCTTCCCTCATTTACAGGAATTGCAATCATTAAGGCGCTGGCTCCGTTGATCACCTCACTCATTTGCGCCGGCAAAGTGGGTTCAAGGATAGGGGCTGAGCTGGGCTCAATGAAAGTAACTGAACAAATAGATGCCATGGAGGTATCTGCAGTAAACCCCTTTAAGTTCCTCGTCGTGACACGTGTACTCGCAACCACATTTATGGTGCCTCTTTTGGTGATCTACAGTGCTGCCATAGGACTCACCGGCTCATTTGTAGATATATTCAACCAGGATCAAACAGGGTTTACATTATTTATCTATGACGCGTTTTCAAAAATTAGTTATGCCGATATTCTTTCTACGATGGTAAGATCCGTCGTGTTTGGTTTTACAATTGGTGTCATCGGGTGTTATAAAGGATTTACAACGGGCAACGGCACAGAAGGCGTGGGCAAGGCTGCCAATTCTTCCGTAGTAATTATCATGTTGTTGATCTTTCTTGAAGAAATGGCAATGGTAAAAATCTTTAATTCATTTCATAACTGACAATGATGGTCGCAAATGAGAATGATAACAATCAGGGTGACGTAGTTATTTCAATTCGCGGACTTCAAAAATCTTTTGGAGACAAACACGTATTGAAAGGGATAGACCTTGACCTGCACAAGGGAGAGAATATGATTGTGCTTGGCCGCTCTGGATCGGGAAAATCTGTTTTGATAAAAATAATTATCGGTTTGATGAAGCCTGACAAAGGAACGGTAAAGGTGTTAGGAAAAGAAGTAGATAAAATTGATAAAAAGGAATTGACTGAACTGAGGCTGAAGATTGGATTTTTATTTCAACAGAGTGCATTATATGACAGCATGACTGTAAGGGAAAACCTCGAGTTTCCATTGGTCAGGAATATGAGAGATATGTCTCAGCAGGAAATTGATAAGGCCGTTGATGAAGTAATCGATTCGGTAGGGCTGAAAGAAACGGCCAATCAACATCCTGCTGAACTTTCGGGGGGCCAGCAAAAACGTATCGGGATAGCACGAACTCTTATCTTAAAACCTGCGGTCATTTTATATGATGAACCCACGGCCGGTTTGGACCCGATAACAAGTGTAGAGATTAACAACCTGATCAGGGAAGTAAAAGAACGCTACAAGACAAGTTCTATCATCATTACACACGATTTGTCTTGTGCAAAACAGATCGGGGACAAAATAGTGATGTTGATTGACGGGAAATTTCTTCGCGAAGGTGGTTTCGAAGAGGTTTTTGAAACCGATGATCCGAGAATTAAAAGTTTCTATAACTACAATTTCATACAATGAAAGCAGTCCAAAACAAACGCGCCGTGATTATAGGCATATTTATTTTTATTGGTATAGGCATTTTATTAACTGCTGTACTGACGTTGGGCGGAAAGAAAAAACCTTTTAAAAAGACCATTACACTGAATGCTGTTTTTAATGATGTGAATGGTTTGCAAAACGGCAATAACATATGGTTTGCCGGAATGAAGATTGGAACAGTGAAAAGAATTGCTTTCACGGACAATGCCCAGGTAAAGGTTGAAATGAGTATTGATGAAACGGTTAAACATTACCTTAAACAGGATGCTATGGTGAAAATCGGATCCGACGGGCTCATAGGCAACAGGATCATGCTGATATATGGGGGCACAAGGCAGAGTGCCGAAATTGAGCCAGGCGATTTCCTACGAACTGAAAAGCCGGTAAATAGCGCGCAAATGATGAACACCCTTGAGGAAAGCAACCAAAATCTTTCCGTTATTACTGATAATTTGAAATCTGTGAGTAACAAAATGGCAGAAGGTAAGGGCACTGTTGGCCAATTACTCACGAATGATACTTTAGCCAACCAGCTAAAAGCTACCGCAGCCACTCTGCGCTTTGCGTCGGAAAATTTAAATCTACTTACCTTGAACCTCGCGAAATTCACGAACAAAATGCAACAAAATGGAACACTTGCGAATGACGTTGTAACAGATACAGTTTTATTCAGCCGGCTGAAGGAAGCATCGTTGCAAATACAGGAAGCTTCCGTAAATGCCAGGAGCCTGACCGATAATCTAAATGACGTAAGTTATAAACTGAGAGACAGTAGTAATCTTGCCGGCGTCGTGTTCCAGGACCAGGAGACTGCAGATAACCTGCGGGCAACCGTTGAAAACCTGCAGGCGGGTACAAAAAAATTTGACGAGAACATGGAGGCGCTAAAGCATAATTTCCTTTTCCGTGGCTATTTCAGGAAAAAAGCAAAACGGGAGCAGCAGGAACAAGAAAAAGCCCAGGCACGGGCGGGCAGTTCTGACGGACGATGAAACTCGAAAAAGAATATCGATAGTCACCGCAGCCTGGTGATTTGTAGAAATGGTCTATGCCCATCTTTGATGTATAAAAATGTTGAAGATTATTAAGTCCCGAACCGTCTGATTGCATTATCAGGGGACAATCGCTACAATTTAAGAAATGCAATACAACTATTGTTTGCTGTTAAAAATATTGTACCTTTTAAATAAGAAACGGTTGCTTATGCGTTACATTATTTTATTCCTGGTGTCCGTACTATGTTCGTGCGGCCAGGCCAAGGTCAAAGACGTAACTATCGAAGGGAGAAAGGCAAAACCTATTGCCGGAGTTAATCCAACGGACATTCATGATAAATTCACCCGTAAGGGATTTAAGTTGGATAAAGACAGCGCCGCCGATTTTACTACCTGGACCTCGGTCGAAAATAATGAAAACCATGAGTTCAAGGTGGTTACCACGGCTACCTCCACCGGGAAGGTTTTGTCTGTCCAGGGGTCCATTTTTTCCATGCTTACACTGGACCAGGCTGCAAAAGATTTTATCGGTGACGTAGCATCCTTTTCCTATAAGTATGCAGATCCGCAAAAAGCCAGGGAATGGGCCATTGCCAATCTCGATAAAGGAGGCAATACGGTAATTGGGGATGTTAGTTTCCAAATTACAGCCAATGGAGAAACAAGCAGGATGCTGAAAATTGACGCCCAGTAGCTCAGCCAGTATTTTTTTTAACTGCTATCAATTATGTTCAGGGACTGAACCGGGAGTCGCATTACCTTTCGGTTTGGTGGTTAGTTTAAAACAATCCGGAAATTGATAGTTTTTATGCAAACGCCCAGGTAGTTGCGGATCTGATGTACCATGCATCTTTCAACCCCCTAACTTTAGTGTGGAAATTATTGCACATCCGTCGGGATTTAGTCGGTAAATAAACAATAAAACCGGATAAAGGCTTCTTTTTTCAATAGATGTCCGAATGGCAGAAGATTTGGATAAATAAATGCGACAATTATGAATGGATTTCTTAAAAGCGTTATCTGCCGGTCTATACCGGTATTGCTCGCTGCCGGTTGTAATAGCAGTACTGCAAAAGAGAAGCTCACCAGCCCCAATGGGTACAATTTAAGGACAGCGTATGAAACCAAATTGCCATTAGAGCTGGATGAAATATCCGGTGTAGCATTCTATGCGGGCGACAGTTCCGTGTTTGCCATTAACGACGAAAAAGGTTGGCTGTATAAGTTAAAGAAGGGACAGCCCATCAAGCGATGGAAATTTTCCGGCGGGGCCGATTTTGAGGATGTGGTCCTGCTCGACAGTTTGTTTTATGTATTGCAAAGCAATGGCAATATCCTGCGTTTGTCGTTTGCACAAAACAAGGTAGGCGTTCAGCAATACCAGTTTCCCCAGGGCGACGGCAAAAATGAATTCGAAATCCTTTACTATGACAGTAAGAGAGATAAGTTGATCCTGATGTGTAAAGATTGCGAATCAGACAACAAAAAGACACTCACTACTTTTTCATTTGATCCTCATTCGGGTGTTTATAGCGATTCGTCTTATGTAGTTGACATAAAACAAGTAGCCAACGCAGTGGGAGAAGATAAAATAAAATTTAAACCCTCAGCTGCTTCAATAAATCCTAAGGACGGGTTACTCTACATTATATCAGCGATCAATAAGCTTATTGTCGTCACCGATAATGACGGTAAATTCAAAAATGTGTACCGGATTGATGAGTCAATTTTCAAACAGCCGGAAGGAATTACTTTTACTCCCGCCGGCGGGATGATCATTTCTAACGAAGCAGCCAATGTGGGAGTGGCGGACATACTTTACTTTCCCTTCAATAAAAAATAATTATGCGGCTTTTAGTTATTATCACGGCTTTGTTGGCAGCAAATATCGAAGGAATAGCACAGGCAGATTCCGTCAACACCCGTGTGATCCTGGTTGGAGACGCGGGTTCCCTGATTGAGGGCAAAGCATCTGTACTCGAGTCAATCAGGAAAAATATAAAACTGGATAAGAAAACCGTGGTCGTTTATCTTGGCGATAATTTATATGATGCGGGCCTGCCATACGAAACATTCAATCGCTATTCAGAAATAAAAGCCGCCCTTGATTCGCAAATCAATTTAATAAAGGGAACACCGGCGAAAGGCTATATGATACCCGGCAATCACGACTGGCAAAATGGTGGGGTTCTGGGATACGAAGCCATAAGTCGCCAGCAGAGTTATGTTGACCTGTATGGCGATGGTAAAGTTGAATTTTATCCGAAACAAGGATGTCCCGGCCCGGTAGCAATAGAAATAGGACCGGATGTTGTCCTCGTTATGATGGATAGCCAATGGTGGATTCATCCTAATGATAAACCCGGCGTAGAATCAGATTGTGAATTTAAAACCGAGGATGAAGTGATAAGCGAACTTGAAGAGATCATGAACAAGTACTACAACAAATTGATAATTCTTGCAACCCATCATCCTTTCAAAAGTAACGGTCCGCACGGAGGATATTTTACCTGGAAGCAGCACATATTTCCTTTTACCGACATGAAGGAAAACTTATATATTCCATTACCTGTGGTTGGTTCGGCCTATCCTATAGCGCGGAGTGTTTTTGGTACGCCGCAGGATCTTAAACACCCTGCTTACACCAACATGATCAACAAGATCATGAATGTCGTGAAGACGCATCCGCATGTAATCATGGCAGCGGGTCATGAACACGCGTTGCAGTTATTGAAGGATAGCAGTTACAACTATATTATAAGCGGAAGCGGATCCAAGACCAGCCGTCTTTCACCGGGAAGAAAGGCGGAATTTACTGCCCGTTCTCTTGGCTTTGCAGAATTAGAAATTTTGAAGGATAAAAATGTACGATGCAACTTTTTTACTCTTGATGAACCCGGGGATTCGTTGAAAATGGGTTTTTCTAAACGCATCCTGGACTTTAGCAAACTCCCGCCATTGCCTAAAGAGGACACCGTTAAAGCTGTTCCTTATGTTTACAAAGACCTGGTCAAGTCCCGGGCCAGCAACCAGTATGAAAAAACAACAGCAGTTCAAAGAACTTTTAACGGTGAAAATTATCGAAAGGAATGGTCGACACCGGTCAGTTTAAAAGTATTTAACATTAACAAGGAAAAAGGTGGATTTAAAATTGAAAGCCTCGGGGGCGGAAGGCAGACAAAGTCATTGCACCTTGTCGATAAAAAGGGCGATGCATGGCAGTTGCGTACAATCGATAAGGATCCTACTGCCGCGATTCCGCAAGTTTTAAGAAACAGCTTTGCTTCGAACATAGTCCAGGATATGATCTCTGCAGCTCATCCTTATGCTCCTTTGTCAATCCCGGCGCTTGAAGATACTCTGGGCATTGTAGCGGCTACACCGGAATTTTTTTATGTACCCGATGATCCGTCGCTTGGATATTATAAACCTTTCTTCGCGAATAAAGTTTGCATGCTGGAACGCAGGGATCCCGGACCGAATAAGGAAAGCATGAGCAGCTTTAAACTGTTCAACAATATGAGAGATGATAATGACCATACCGTTAACCAGGAGGCGGTTCTGACAGCGCGATTACTCGACATGCTCATTGCAGACTGGGACAGGCACCTTGACCAGTGGCGATGGACTACAAAAGATACCGGCCAGGGAAGAACATATATTCCAATTCCCCGCGACAGGGACCAGGCTTTTTTTCATTCTGATGGCCTGATTGTGCGCTATGTTTCGGGCGGACGACTCGCTTTTCTCAAGGGACTGCAGGATGACATACCAAAAATTAATGAGCTCAATTCTGTAGCCAAAGATTTTGATCGCCTGTTTCTGAATCATATTGACGAAAACACCTGGCGTGACGTAGCAACCGATTTTGAAAAAAAACTAACTGATCAGAAGATAACAGCGGCTGTTCAGAAATTGCCACCGGAGATATATGCGATCAGCGGGCAAAAAATTATTGACAAATTGATTAGCAGGAGGAAAGTGCTTAAGAAGCAATCGCTAAAATACTACCGGTTCATTTCTAATGAGGTGGATGTATTGGGAAGCAACGAAGCTGAAAAATTTAATATTAGTTCGGTTAACGATAGTCTTAAGCTAACGGTGTATTCGTTTCGCAAACATGCCGATACAAATTTTGTAATGTACGAACGCGTTTTTGATCAAAGAATCACAAAAGAAATCCGGCTTTATGGATTCAATGGCGATGATAAATTTGTAACGGACAGCAACATGCACTCAACGATTCGCCTTCGAATGATCGGCGGGCGGGGCAACGACTCATTTTTCATAAACAGCAGGCTGAAGACCTATGTCTACGACAATATAATTGATACAAACTTTCTTGCATCTGCCTACCGGGCAAAAAAATATTTCAACGACGATCCGACCATCAATGAATTTGAGATAAGTCATTATCATTATCCCGTAACCAGGTTTCCCCGCCTTTCAATGGGGCATAATCCTGATGACGGTTTCATTCTGGGCGCGGGTTATTGGATAACACGGTATGGTTTCAGGAAAACGCCTCATGCAAGCGATCATGAGTTTTCAGCGCTGACAAGCTTAACAAACCAGGCGCTTAAAATGAAATACCGGGGAGAAGTAGTTCAGCCCTTTGCCAGTATCGATATGATGTTTGATGCACAGGCGAGCCTCCCGGTGCTGGACAATTTCTTTGGATTTGGAAATACCACGGAGCTTGACGAATCAAAGCATATTTCATTCTACAGGGTACGTTACAAATTTGCGGAAGCTGATATTTTGCTGAGAAAAAGATACTTTAATAAATTAAGCGTTATGGTTGGCCCCGCGCTTTATCGTTATTGGAACGATTTTGATGCCAACCGGGATTATATATTAGGTAAGCCTTCCGATGAAGGACTTGATTCTTCAGCAATTTATAGTACAAAGACTTATGCAGGGGTGAAGGCTGCTATTGAGCTGGATAATGTAAACGATATTTTGTTCCCGACACGGGGCATTCGCTGGGTGAATAAGTTTACTTTATACAGGCCCTTGGGCGATTACGGAAAGCCGGTAAATAAGCTTGAATCGGACATGACGATCTATGCAAGTTTAAAGATACCAGCAAGAGTAATAGGTGTGATTAAGATGGGAGGGGGTCATATTTTCAACGATAGCATAGATTATTTCCATGCGTTGACCCTTGGGCAAAATAATGTGCTGCGCGGATTCAGAAAAAACCGGTTTTCAGGAACATCAATGGCCTATGGCAGCCTTGAGTTGCGTATAAAGCTATTTGACAGTAAATCCTATATCTTGCCGGGCCAGGTAGGACTGTTAGTCTTTAACGATATAGGACGGGTTTGGTATATTGGTGAACAAAGCCAGAAATGGCATTATGCAGCCGGTGGCGGCATCTATTACAATCCTTTCAACCTGGTTATCATGTCTGCGACGATTGCATATTCAAAAGAAGAGCACATGTTTAATTTTTCATTGGGGACGAAGTTTAATATAACCTACTAACCGTCTGGGAAAAATGAAAAAATAAATTTTATAAAACACGGATGAAAAATAATGACAAACAAATTATCAGGCTGGCAGAGGAAAAAGTAGTCGAATTATTCGGCTCTGATGCAGACCACAACCTGGTATATCACACGATTGATCACACGCGTAACGTGGTAAAAAGGGTGAATGAAATTGCGGCTCACTATGAATTGGCCGAGAAAGACGTAGTTATCCTGAACATAGCTGCCTGGTTTCACGATACAGGTCACCTATTGACCAGCCCGGCTGAACACGAACAAAAGAGTGTTGAGTTAATGAAAGAGTGGCTTGCTGACAAAGGTGAATATGCCGGACTGGCGGACGAAATCGAACGCGTAATACTTGCTACGAAACTGAGCGCTGAACCTTCTGGATTGATGCAGGAGATCATTAAAGATGCGGACACATATCATTTCGGAACAAATGAGTTCAAAGAAATGGATAAGCTGATGAAGAATGAAATGGTGTTGCGCAACCAGGGAACTATTGTAACTGATTGGAAGAAGAACACATTATATTTATTGGAATCTCATCATTATTATACATCTTACTGCAAAGACCTTCTCGAAGCAGGAAAACAAAAAAATATGGCAAAACTTAAAAAGAAACTGGGAGAGACAGATTCAGAAAATGGTAGTCCCGTAAATTTTAGAATTGAGGGCTCAAAGGATAAGTCAGCTGCTAAAACCAAACAGGCAGGCTATATCACCAAAGGTATCCAAACCATGCTTCGCCTTACTTCCGAAAATCACATGCGGCTTAGTGAAATGGCCGATAACAAAGCAAATATCCTGATCAGTGTAAATGCAATTATTATTTCCGTGATCCTGTCGGTGCTGATCCGCAAAATTGAAGTGGACAAGCATCTCGCCATCCCAACGTTTATTTTCCTGGGTTGTGCTCTTTCCACTATTGTACTTTCCATATTGGCAACAAGACCAAAAATCACCAAAGGAAATTTTACCCGGGAGGATATACTTAACAGGAAGACCAACCTATTATTCTTTGGAAACTTTTACAAGACTGAGCTCGAAGAATACAAATGGGGAATGAGTACCATGATGAAAGATCCGGACTATTTGTACGGTATCCTGGTTGACGATATTTATTACCTTGGTAAGGTGCTGGGCAGGAAATACCGGTTGGTTCGCATCGCGTACAGCGTATTTATGATCGGCATCATTATATCTGCCTTTGCATTCATTATCGCAATCGTGTTTAATCGTGCTGCTCCATCCACTGTTATCATTGATGGCAACGGGTCGCCATTTTAAAGGGGTGTAGTTTGATTGCTCAGCGGAAAAATCTAACAGGAACATTTCGCCTGGCAGGATATCTTGCACGCAGGCGAAATGATAAAAGCGAAAACAATACAATATTTAAATGTATCATAACAGGGATATCAGCTGGCTGGGATTTAATTACCGGGTCCTCCAGGAAGCGGATGATCCCACTGTTCCCTTATTGGAACGGGTTAAATTCTTGTCCATCTTTTCCAGCAACATGGATGAATTCTTCCGGGTCCGTTACCCGGTTATTGCGTTTTATGGTACATTAAAGAATAAGACATTAAATAAAATAGATCCTCCGTACGACAAGAACCTGGGAGAAAAGGTTCAGGATATTATACTGGAACAGCAGCACGAGTTTGGCGACATCATATATTCCAAAGTGCTTCCGCAGTTGGAGGCGAACAAAATTATACTCTATTACCTGCGTCCTCTTCCTGAAGAATTTAAGAGCCAGGTAAGGGAGTTGTTTTTTTCGCGTGTGCTCGCTTTTATTCAGCCGGTGTTTATGGAAAAAATGGGCCGGCAAAAATTCTTTCCCGAAAATAACAAGCTCTATTTTTTTGTATTACTGAAAAAGGACGGTGCTGACAAGTACAATCACGCAGTAGTAAACATACCATCAGACAAGCTGCCAAGACTGATTAAACTGCAGTCTGGCGATGATGTCGACCATATTGTTATTCTCGACGATATTATCCGGGAGAATATGAATTGCATATTTACCGGATTTGCAATTCACGCCTGCTACAGTTTCAAAATAACCCGGAATTCAGACCTTTTCTTGAGTGAGGAACTGATCCCTGAAGACACCCTGAAAGAAATTGAAAAAAAACTGGACAAAAGGGATATGGGAAATCCGACCCGGTTTTTGTTTGAAAAAGGGATGCCTCTTAGCGTTCAGAATTTCCTGGCGTATTACCTGGAATTGAAACAGGAGGAATTATATGAGGGAGGAAGATATCATAACCTGAGCAACCTTGCTTCATTGCCGGCCAGCCGAAAAGATCTTGAATATGCGCCGATGGAACCGCTTAAGCCAGTAGGACTGGATTATTGCGGAGATATTTTCCGGCAGATTGAAGAAAAGGATTTGCTGCTTCATTTCCCTTATGAGTCTTATAATCCTGTCCAGGCCTTTTTTAACCAGGCTGCTATTGACCCGGATGTTGTTTACATTGCAGTTACACTGTACCGCGTGGCGTCTGAGTCGCATATTGTAAACGCGCTGATAAGTGCGGCAAAAAATAAAAAGAGGGTCCAGGTATTTGTAGAACTAAAAGCAAGGTTTGATGAAGCCAATAATATAAAGTGGAGTAAAGAAATGATCAAAGCGGGCGTCCGGATTATTTATAGCACTCCAAAGATTAAAATCCATTCCAAAATAGCGCTGGTGCTGAAAAAGTCGAGGAAAAAGTTAAAGGGGTATGGTTATGTGGGGACAGGGAATTTTAATGAAACTACCGCACGATTTTATACCGATCACGCGATGTTCACCGCACGCAACGAAGTACTCAAAGACTTGCAGCGGCTATTCACCAAGCTCGAAAAAGAAAAGGAGCCTCCAGGAAATGCGCCGAATGAATTCGATCATTTGCTGGTCTCGCAATACAATATGGTTAATGTATTTGAAGATGAAATAAACAATCAAATTAAAAGAAAACAAGGAGGGCAGGATGCGCTGATAAGGATTAAGGTCAACAACCTGGAAAATACCCATATGATCGATTTGCTTTACAGTGCCGGCCAGGCGGGAGTACCGGTTAAGCTAATTGTGAGAAGTATTTGCTGCATCGCACCTGGCAGTCCCGGTTTGAGCGAAAACATAGAGGTAAAAAGAATTGTCGATCGGTTCCTTGAGCATAGCCGGATCTACATTTTCGGAACCGGACCCGATCAGAATGTTTATATCGGTTCTGCCGACATGATGACAAGAAACCTGCGCCATCGCATTGAAGTGTGCGCTCCGGTGGTAGATGAACGATTGAAAAAGGAACTTGTTGATTATTTCGAAATTCAATGGAACGACACGGTAAAGGCTGTCAGGCTGGATGCTAATCTTAACCAGGTAAAACAGCATCCTGATTCAGTGGATGAAGCAAAATGTCCGCAGGAAAAGATATATGAATATCTAAAAAACAGGTGATGAAGTGGTTTCAAAAATTAATACTGGGTTCTTCGCAGGTGACAAAATTTCGTTTTCGGAGGATTGTTCTTATCAGCCTTTCGTGGACGGCGATTGATCTTTTTCTATACCTCCGCCATGTTTCCGGCCGCGATGATATTGACTACCCATACCATGAGATCAGTTTTTCAGCCTGTTTGTTAAGGTCAGGGATCGTGCTGATAGTGAGTTTTATAATGTCCTGGTTATTGCTGAAGGAAATCAGGATTGCATTCGTCAAACGCTCGCTGATCACCAGTTTCATCATCAAGGTATTTTTGTTGCTGGTGGTCGCAGTTATTGCAGGCATTACCATTTTTACACTTCATTTTCTGATTATAAAAAAGATGAATTTTGCCGAAACGCTTCACGAGCTCCGCAGTTATTTTTTATACACACGCCTCGCCACGGATAGCCTGTTGTTCTGGATGGTCATGTTAGTATCTGCCCTGGTTATTGTCGAAATTGACCAGAAATATTCTCCCGGAGTTTTTTGGGAAATATTGACCGGGAAATACCTTAAGCCAAGGAATGAGAAGCGGATCATCATGTTCCTGGATCTTAAAGATTCGACTCCGATTTCAGAACAACTGGGCCATGAAAAATATTTTCTCTTTATCAAAGATTTTATTTATTGGGTGTCTAAGGCGATATTGGAAAATGAAGGAATGATTTACCAGTATGTGGGTGACGAAGTGGTGGTGACCTGGCCGTATAGAAAGCTCAATATATTGAAGTCAATGAACGCGGTAATCGAATCCCGGAGATCCATACAGCGGAATTCGGATTACTTTCGAAGGGAATATAATGGAATAGTTCCCGACTTTAGAGTGGGATTGCATGCCGGTGACGTCACAATCGGGGAAATTGGAATTATGAAAAAGGACATTGCAATAAGTGGCGAAGCCATGAATATTGCTGCCCGTATCAGGAGTACCTGCAATGAATTGAATCAAAAGTTCGTTGTGTCGAAGGATTATTTCGAGAGCGGTATTTTAAAATCGTGGCAGGGGGAAGATCTTGGAGAGGTTTCACTGAAAGGTCTTGATGAATCTATGCAGTTGTACGCATTGAAGATATAGGTATCAAAATTGTATAGGAAGTATAGCGTGGAATTATTCAAAAGACGCGAACAAATGTTTTATTAACCAAGCAGCTATGATTAAAGCGGTTATACGAAAGACAACCTGTTTAACAGTATCGTGGATGTTGTTCGCAGCCACCTGTAACACCCTGAATTCCCAAACATACATTGTGACCGATTCTCCATGGGTAAAGGGTACCACTGTAGTGATACCGGGAAAGGAATACAACCGTTCTGCATGGCACAATTTTTTTTGGGGAGAACATTACCGAAAAGAATGGAACACGGCTTTCCGTGTAAGGAATTTTTATCTCGATTCAACCCTTGAAGGTTTGATGCCTTCACAGGAAGGAGGCGGACGCCAGTCAAAAACTTTGCGCCTCAGGGATAAAAATTCCAAAGATTATGTCTTGCGAAGCGTCAATAAGGATTTCAGCAGGGCACTGAATAATATGGATGGGACGTTCATCGCCCGAGTTACAAAGGATCAGGTTTCGATGGGTCATCCCTATGCCGCGTATACGATCACGCCGATGATCCAGGCTGCCGGCATTTATCACACGATTCCTGAAATAGTATTCGTGCCAAAGCAAAAGGCGCTGGGTTCGTTTAATGACGAATATGGTGACCAACTTTATCTGTTTGAGCAGCGGGCCGACGAAAGCCAGGAGGGTGCGGACAATTTCGGCAATGCTAAAAATGTGATTGGGAGTGAAAAACTCTTTGAAAAACTTTGGGATGAGAATGACAATTATATCGATCAGCCGGCATTTGCAAAAGCGCGCCTCTTTGATATGTTCATTGGTGACTGGGGCCGTCATCCTGATAACTGGCGCTGGGCTGAATTTGACCTTGGGCAACAAACTATCTACAGACCTGTGCCGAGAGACAGGGACCAGGCATATACAAAAATTGATGGCCTGTGGCCCAACTTAGCGGGCGGTTATCACAAATTCCGGCATTTGCAGGGATTTAATTATTCAATTAAGAAGGTCGGCGCATGGAACTACCCGGGCAGAACGCTTGATTACAGGTTTATCAATGAGCTGCAGCTCGAGGATTGGGTGGCCCAGGCAAAAGATTTGCAGGGTGAGTTAACCGACAGTCTTATCGAAAGCAGTATCAGGCGAATGCCGCCGGAATTGTTTAAAATTTCAGGTGAAACCATCATAGCTAAATTGAAATCAAGACGCGATGATTTGCAACGATACGCTAAAGAATATTATGAATACCTCGCCAGGACGGTGACGATACTGGGATCGGAAAAGACAGAAAAAATTGAAATAGAAGTATTGCCTGGCAGGAAGGTTGACATCGATGTTTTTAAAATAAATAAGCATGGAAATATTATCGATACTCCGTACTATTCGAGGCGTTTTAATGCTAAAGAGACAAAAGATATCTATTTGTATGGGTTAGGGAAAAAGGACATAATTTCTTTAAAAGGAGGAGAAAATAAAAACAAAATAAAAGTGCATATTATTGATCCGCAGGATAAGGATTCGGTATATGTACAGGGAGACAACAGGAGGATAAATCACATTAAATTTTTCCGAGGTGAAAAATTTGAATATGATACTATCCGCGACGAAAAAATGAATATAGATATCGTTCCAATTATAACTCCTGCTGTATACAGTGTTTTTGAACGCGACCCGCAGGATCTTTTGCCAAGAACTGGTATAAAAGTAAAAGCCGGAGTTGTGTTAACACCGCAGCCGTGGCGAAAGAAGCAGTACCAGATCGTTCATTCACTTCATGCATTTTATGGTTTTTTGCGACAGTCTTTTAACGTAGGCTACGTTGGCCGTTATGGGTACACATTCGGTAAATGGGACCTGATCGTCAAAGGCCGGATGGATAACCCGGCTGTCGAGAATTTTTATGGGCTGGGTAATAATACCGAGGTTGATAACTCGGGAAGGAATTTTTATCGGACAGAAAGCTCCCGCGTTTATGCGGGCATTGGGGTTGACCGAAATATCAACGATATGCACCGGGTTGAAATGACCATGGTCTATCAATCTGTAAAATACAAGGAAATGCCCGGGCATTTTATTTCGAATGGGGTGCATATGGATCCTTCCATTTACGATAGGAAACACTTCGCCGGAATTGAAGCGAATTATATATACGATCGTACTAAAGGCAACATTTGTCCGCTTCGTGGTTTTATCGTCAACTTCGGCGGCGGATTTTTGAGAAACTTGTCCGATACAGGGTATTCCGTAGCAAAATTGAATTCGACCATCGCTACGTTTGTTCCTTTAAGCAAAAAGTTTACGCTCGCCATGAGAGCAGGCGGCGCCACTGCGTTTGGCAAACCCGATTTTTATCATTTGAATCGTATGGGAGGTAATATGCAGGTAAGGGGATATGCCAGGGAGCGTTTTTACGGAAAGAGCCTTGCATTTGCAAACACCGAGATCAGGTGGATCACGAATACAAAAAATTACTTCTTCAATGGCCGTGCCGGCTTGGTCGGCTTTTATGATATCGGCAGGGTATGGATGCCCGATGAGAAATCAGATAAATGGCATCCCGGGTATGGGGGAGGGGTTGTCATTATTCCTTTCAACAAAATAACGCTGTCCGCTATGTATGGTCAGTCAACGGAGGGTTATCACATATTATTCCTGGCTTCCTTGTTTTTCTAGTTGCGAGCGAGGTACGAGCGACGGAATCTAATTCACGATGATTCCATCAAGTTATTTCTTTTTTCATCTTGTCGTTTCTTCACTTGCTTTTCTTTTCCCGTCGTTATCCTTTGATTTTTCTTCGCCATCTTCGTCACTTTTTCTTTTGTAATCGCCATCTTTTACCTTAAAATCTCCATCCCCGTCTTCTTTTATTGTCAGGTTCCCATATTTATAGCTGCCATTTTCTGTTTTTAACACCTGGCCATTTATTACTTCACCGGTAGCACCGTAAAGGGTGTCTTTTGTTTTTCTGTTTACAAAAATATATACTGGTTGCCTTGTTTCAGCATCCACCATAAGGCCCGTGATCTCATCTTTCACCAGGGTTATGGATTTACCGGTATTCAGGTCGTAATAACCCGATTGTGTTCGTTCTTCACAGCCGCAAAGCAACAATGATGTAACCACCGACATAATAATAATTTGTTTCATATAGGTTTTAATTTATTTAAACAATTGGTGGAGGTGCATACAGTCGCCCAATTGCCATGCCATCTCAACCACGACTGGTACTGTGCTGCATCCACTTCTGATGGGGAAATTATTGCGAGTTAGGGGACCGGGAATGACCTGTATACTTCCCTTGATTTGAGTGGATGAAGTGCAGGCTCTGCATACAGTTGCTTTTAATGCTATAATATAAAAGCAGAATTTGCGAATGATTTTGCTTTCGATATTGGAAAAACATATATCTTTTGGTTTTATAAGATTTCCACGACCGACTTTGCTATATGAGCCAGCCAAACAAATACCTTTTCCCCTTTATACTTGTAACGAGCCTTTTTTTTCTCTGGGCCTTCCTGCACAACATCAATCCCATCTTAATTCCCCATCTGAAAAAAGCCTGCCAGCTAACAGACACCCAGTCTGCATTTATTGACACTGCAGTTTATCTTGGTTATTTTTCAATTGCACTTCCTGCGGGTTGGATGATGCATCATTACGGCTACAAGAAAGGAATTCTCGTAGGACTGCTATTATATGGATTAGGCGCCTTATTATTTATTCCGGCAGCGGGTTCCCGGGATTATGCTATTTTCCTGGCTGGACTGTTTGTAATGGCTGCGGGTGCAACTTTTTTAGAAACAGTGGCGAACCCATACATTACCAAACTGGGAGATGAAAAATCGGCGGCGCAAAGATTGAACCTGGCCCAATCGTTTAACGGGGTTGGAGCATTCATAGCACCCATAATCGGCGGACGGATTATTTTGTCGGGGATTGAGCATACAAAAGACGAACTGAAGAATATGACGCCTGAAAAATTAACCGGGTATCTGAATTTCGAAGCATCGACGGTTAAAATACCATACCTGGTAATTGCTGCGGTGGTGTTCACATTACTGGCGGTCTTCTTTTTTTCTCATATTCCCGAGATCAAAGAAAAAGATGAAAAAGAAGCCGGAAAATTTTCGTTTCGTGTATTCAGGCATGTCCATCTGAAATGGGCGGTCATTGCTCAGTTCTTTTACGTGGGAGCGCAGGTTTGTGTAGGCAGTTTTTTCATTCGCTATTCACGATACGTGGATGGTATTCCTGAAAAAATTGCTGCCAACTGGTGGTTTGTCGCGATGGTAGGATTCATGCTTGGCCGTTTTTCCGGAACTTTTTTAATGAAGTATATTAAGCCGGCCAGGCTTCTCGGGGCGTATGCGATTATTAATACCTTGCTGCTGCTGATAGCTGTCTTTGCCAAAGGAACTACTGCGGTGTATGCTGTAATAGCCGTGCCGTTTTTTATGTCAATAATGTTTCCCACCATATTTGCCATGGGCATATCAGGTCTTGGCGAAGAAGCAAAGATTGGATCGTCCTTTCTTGTGATGTCGATTGTCGGGGGTGCCATATTCCCATTAGCAATGGGTCAGATATCTGATGCAACAGGAGGAAATATTCAACTGGCATATGTGATACCCATTTTTTGTTTTGTGGTTGTTGGCTATTTTGCGTGGAGATTCAGAAACTTATTCACTGATACTGTAAAAAGTCATTGAAATGAAAAGATATTGTCTTGCTTTGGACCTCATAGATGACGAGGGGCTGATTTCCGATTATGAAAAATATCATAAAGAAGTCTGGCCTGAAATTAAAAAAAGCATTCTTGATTCGGGGATTGTAGAAATGGAAATTTACCGCATTGAAAACAGGTTATTCATGATCATTGAAACAATCGATGAATTTGATTTTGCGAAAAAAATGGCCGACGATGCCGCGAACCCGGATGTACGGGAATGGGAGCAGGTGATGTGGCGGTATCAACAGCCCCTGCCACGAAGCAAGCCGGGTGAAAAATGGAGATTAATGGACAAGATATTTTCACTCACCGAATGATGATAAAAACCGGGTAATTTTTTTTTATGGAGTTGAATAAAAATTAAGTTGTGTTATGTTTCGATTAGACGGAAAAACGGCTATAGTCACAGGTGGCGGAAGCGGCATCGGTCGTGCAATCGCATCACTGTTTGGAAAGCAGGGAGCTGAAGTGTGCATCCTCGATTATGATGAAACCGCGGCGACAAATGTTGCTGATGAAATAAAGTCCAATGGAGGCCGTGCCCATGGTATAAAATGTGATGTAAGCAACCACGAACTGGTGCATAGCATTGTACAGGCAATAATAAAGAATTTTAGCTATGTTGACATATTGGTCAACAATGCTGGTGTGGCACATATAGGTACTGCTGAAAACACTAAAGAAGAAGATTTTGACCGCCTGTTCAACGTGAATGTAAAAGGAGTTTACAATCTTTTGCATGCTGTTATACCTTTTATGAAAGTAAGCGGCGGGGTGATTCTCAATATGGCGTCTGTTGCATCATCGGTGGGCCTGGCTGATCGGTTTGCATATTCAATGACGAAGGGGGCGGTAGTTGCGATGACTCTTACCACGGCCAAAGATTACATAAGTCATAAGATCCGTTGCAATTGCGTTTCTCCTGGCCGGGTTCATACACCGTTTGTAGATGGGTTTATTGCAAAAAATTATCCCGGCAGGGAAAAGGAGATGTTTGAAAAACTATCCAAAACTCAGCCCGTTGGCCGGATGGCGCAACCTGGTGAAATTGCGTACCTCGTTTTATATTTATGCAGCGATGAAGCTTCTTTTGTTACCGGCTGTGATTACCCGATTGACGGAGGCTCAATTAAATTGAATACCTAAGCCTCCCCAAACCCCTCCGAAGGAGGGAGTTTGCAAGGCACAGACCCTTATGTCCATTTGGCCGTATTGAAAACTAAAGTGCATTATTTGAAACTAATTATTAATTAATAAAAAAGACTTGCCTTCTGTTGGGGTCTGTGCCAGGTTGGCCTCCCTTGACGGGGGAGGTCAGGAGGGGGCCATGAAACTTATCAGGTTTGGAGAGCCGGGACACGAAAAACCCGGTGTTTGTATAAACAATGAGCATTTTGATGTGTCCGGTTTTATACACGATTATGACGAGCGTTTTTTTGCTAATGGTGGATTGCCACACCTTGCGTGGATGGTAGAGCAAAACAAGACCATCTTAAAAAAAGTGCCTTCGAATATTCGCCTGGGTTCGCCGGTAGCAAGGCCTTCGAAAATAATTTGCATTGGCCTGAACTATTCTGACCATGCAAAAGAAACAGGAGCTAAACTCCCCGAAGAACCTGTCATCTTCATGAAATCAACCACCGCTCTCGCCGGCCCCTTTGACGATATTATCATCCCAAAAAACTCGACAAAGACAGATTGGGAAGTGGAACTGGCGGTATTGATCGAAAAAAAGACAAGCTATGTAGACGAAGCCGATGCTATGGATTATGTGGGCGGCTATTGCCTTCACAATGATATTAGTGAACGCGAGTTTCAATTGGAACGTGGTGGTACATGGGATAAAGGCAAAGGTTGCGATACGTTTGCACCCATTGGTCCGTGGTTAGTTACTAAGGATGAAATAGCAGATGTTCACAAACTTCGGCTCTGGCTTAAAGTGAATGATAAGATGATGCAGGACAGTACTACAGCCAACTTAGTGTTCAGGATACCGGTCCTCGTTTCCTATGTTAGTCGATTTATGACACTCTTGCCTGGTGACATAATCTCGACGGGTACTCCTGCCGGCGTGGGCTTGGGTTTCAACCCTCCAGTTTATTTAAAACCAGGTGACGTAGTTGAACTCGGTGTTGAGGGATTGGGAGTATCAAAACAAACCTGTGTTGCATACAGCAAGGTAGCGGAAGCAAAGGGTTAGAAATATCTTCTTCTTCAAATATCACTGTGAATGATATGGTAATCGATACGCATGTTCATTTCTGGCATTATGATAAAAAACGAGATGCGTGGATCACCGATAAGATGAAAACACTGCAGGAAGACTATCTCCCGCAAACTATTTCCGGCACATTGCGGAGGAATGGAGTTGATGGTTGTGTTGCGGTGCAGGTCGACCAATCAGAACTTGAAACTCTTTTTTTAAAGGAGTTGGCGAATACTCACGATATCATTAAGGGAGTTGTTGGCTGGGTTGATTTGCAGGCAGAAAAGTTAGAAGAAAGATTACATTATTTTTCTCAATTCAATATCATTAAGGGCTGGCGGCATATCGTCCAGGCTGAAGCAGACGATTTTTTGTTGCGGCCTGCATTCCAGAGAGGAGTGAGCCTGTTGCAGGCCTTCAATTATACATATGACATATTGATCTACCCGAAGCAATTAAAATCCGCGTTGGAATTTGTTTCGAAGTTCCCCGAACAGAAGATGGTAATAGATCATTGTGCAAAGCCCGAAATAGCCGCGAAAAAAATAGACGATTGGGCCATACTCATGGGTGAGCTAGCAAAACGTCCAAATGTCTACTGCAAGCTTTCCGGTTTATTCACTGAGGCAAGGTGGAAGGAATGGAGCCCTGCCGAATTTTATCCTTATCTCGATGTTGTATTTAAAGCATTTGGAACGGACCGATTATTGTTTGGGAGTGATTGGCCGGTAATATTACTGTCAGGAATTTACGTACAATGGAAAAGTTTACTCGAGAAGTATATGGAACATTTTGATGAAGAAGAAAAGGAAAAAATATTCGGCAGCAATGCCGCCAGATTTTATAACCTGTAATTATAATCGAGTCATGGATCTTTTATTAAAGGATAAAGTAATCATCGTGACGGGAGGCGCCAAAGGAATTGGAGAAGGAATTGTAAAAGTGCTGGCAAAGGAAGGTGCCATACCTGTTATAGTCGGCAGAAACCGGGAGGATAATCAAAAGACAGCCACCGCCGTGATGGCTGACGGTGGAAAAACCTTTGAAGTTGTGGCCGAACTTTCTGATCCAAAGACCTGCGAACAGGCGGTGAAAGAAGTGATCGAACAGCTTGGAAGAATTGATGGGTTAGTAAATAACGCCGGAGTAAATGATGGCGTCGGCCTGGAAAACGGCAATTATCAAAACTTTTTGGCAAGCTTGCATAAGAATGTCATCCACTATTACCTGATGGCCCATTTTGCCTTGCCAGAATTGAAGAAGTCAAAAGGAAGCATTGTAAACATCACTTCTAAAACTGCAGATACCGGCCAGGGAGGTACTTCCGCCTATGCTGCATCAAATGGCGGTCGCAATGCGATGACACGGGAATGGGCAGTGGAATTATTGAAATATGGAATAAGAGTAAACGCCGTTTCTGTTGCCGAATGTTACACGCCTCTGTATGCCAGGTGGATTGAATCGCTACCGAATCCGAAAGAGAAGCTAAAAGAAATTGAATCGAAGATCCCGCTGGGTAACAGGATGACGACTGCAGAGGAAATTGCAAACATGGTTGCTTTTCTTCTGAGTGACAGGTCCAGCCACACCACGGGGCAGATCATTCATGTGGACGGCGGATACGTGCATTTAGACCGCGCACTGGCAAACGCATAAAGATGAAAACGCTTATCTGTACGAGGCCGGGCCTGTTTGAATATGTAGAAAGAGAGATCCCTCAATCCGGTAAGGGTAGTACGATACTCCGTATTCAAAGAATTGGCATCTGCGGCACGGATCTCCATGCCTTTGACGGCACGCAGCCTTATTTTCAATATCCCCGTGTGCTGGGCCATGAACTCGCGGCTGTGATAGAAGAGACTGGCGCCAGTGATTTTCAAAAAGGTGAACCGGTAACTTTCATCCCTTATTTCCATTGTGGTAATTGTATTGCATGTCGCAATGGCAAGACAAACTGTTGTGCATCGCTCAAAGTTTGTGGCGTGCATA
>Ga0207675_100000469_pt1 | contig 39257 bp, 36 predicted proteins | sample KBSSwiS42_FD_184305 | JGI IMG/M metagenome (GOLD analysis project Ga0207675, IMG submission 184305) | Switchgrass rhizosphere microbial communities from Kellogg Biological Station, Michigan, USA - KBS Switchgrass S4-2 (SPAdes) (version 2) | ecosystem: Host-associated > Plants > Roots >...
ATCGCCCTGCTCCGCGACGTCCCCCGGACCGCCACCGTGGTCGCCACCACCGACGCCCAGCTGTACGCCCTTGAGCGGCTCCCGTTCCTGGAGGCCATCGGCGGCCATCCCCTCAGCGCCGAACGGGCCGATGCCATCGCCACCGAACGCCACCAGGCCCAGGGCCAGGACGGGGCCTAGCGAATCGGCCCATTGCTTTTTCGGATTGGACGGGCCCACGGGACTGTCCGTACCGTCCTGGCGAGGTGGTGGTGGCATGCCGCAGCAGCCGCAAGCGCAGGTGTTCGACCTGGTGGTCGTCGGTGGCGGCCCCGGCGGCTACCCGGCCGCGATCCGGGCGGCCCAGCTCGGCCTGAAGACGGCGCTGGTCGAGAAGGAGCGCCCGGGCGGGGTCTGCCTCAACTGGGGCTGCATCCCCACCAAGGCCATGCTGCGCTCGGCCGAGGTGCTGGAGACGGCCCGCCACGGGGCCGAGTACGGGGTCCTGGCCGACAACGTCCGCCTGGACTACGCGGCCGTGCTGGCCCGCAAGGACCGGGTCGTCAAGTCCCTCACCGACGGCGTCGCCGGGCTGCTGGCGGCCAGCGGGGTCACGGTGACCATCGGGCACGCCCGGCTCACCGGCCCCAGGACCATCGAGGTCGTCGGGGTCGGGGACGCGCCCCTCGGCCAGGGCGGGCCGCGCTACAACGCCCCGCCGGCCCCGGACGGGGCGCCGGCGGCCACCCTCGAGGGCCGCAACCTGCTGCTGGCCACCGGCTCGACCCCGGCGGTGCTGCCCATCCCGGGGATCGACCTGCCCGGCGTGGTCACCTCCGACGGCGCCTTCCTGCTCGAGGAGGTCCCGCGGCGGATCGTGATCATCGGGGCCAGCGCGGTCGGGGCCGAGTGGGCGACGATGTTCCAGGCCTTCGGGTCCGAGGTGACCATGGTGGAGCTGCTGGACAGGCTGCTCCCGGCCGAGGACGAGGACATCGGCAAGGCCCTGGCCCGCTCGTTCGCCCGCCGGGGGATCAAGGTCGAGACCGGCCGGACCGTCACCGGGATCGCCCCCGCCGGCGACCAGGCTCCGCCGCTGGTTGTCACGGTCGCCGATCCCGACGGCGGCAACCCACGGGAGGTCGAGGCCGACGTGGTCCTGGTCGGGGTGGGCCGCCGGCCCAACACCGCCGAGCTGGGCCTCGAGCGGGCCGGGGTGGCCACCGACCTGCGGGGCTGGGTCGAGGTCGACGACCGGCTGCGCACCGGCGTGCCCGGCGTCCACGCCGTCGGGGACGTGACCGGCCGGGTGCTCCTGGCCCACGTGGCCAGCCACCAGGGGCTGGTGGCGGCCGGGGTGATGGCCGGCCACGACGAGCGGATTGACTACCGGGCCGTCCCGGCGGCCACCTTCACCCATCCCGAGGTGGCCAGCGTGGGGCTGACCGAGGCGGCGGCCAGGGAGGCGGGCCACGACGTCGCCGTCGGCCGCTTCCCCTTCTCGGCCCTGGGCCGGGCCCAGACCTTCGGCGGGGTCGAGGGGCTGGTCAAGGTGGTGGCCGAGCGCGACGACGGCCACGTGCTCGGGGTCCACGTGATCGGCCCCGGGGCCAGCGACCTGATCCCCGAAGGCGTGCTGGCCATGCAGCTGGAGGCGAGCCTGTCCGACATCGCCGCCACCATCCACGCCCACCCGACCCTCGGCGAGGGAACCATGGAGGCGGCCCTGGTCGCCCTCGGCCTCCCCGTCCACATCCCCCCCGCCCGCCGCTCACCCACCTCGCCCGCCCGCCGCCCGCCCGCCCGGCGCCCACCCGCCCGGCCCGGGGCGGGTCCGGCTTCGGCGGACGAGCCTGTGGACACCCGGACGCACGCCCGGTCCGGGTCGGCTACGCTCCCCCACCGGGGGACTGGACCCGGGGCCGGGCCGGTGAAGGCCGCCCCGGCGGCGCTGGCCTCGGGGGCGCCGGGGCAGGAACGGGCGCCGCGGTTCGACCTGAAGGTCACGGTCGACGCTACCCGGCTGCTCGGGCTTCGGGCGGAGCTGAACCAGCAGACCGGGGTCGAGGTTGGGCTCACCGACCTGGTGGTCAAGGCGTGCGCCGGGTTGCTGGCGGTCAGCCCGGAGCTGAACGCCTCCTTCGGCGGGGACCGGCTGCTGGTCCGCCGGCGGGTCGACGTCGGGGTGGCGGTGGTGGGGGAGGACGCGACCCTGGTGTCGGCGGTCCGTGACGCCGACCGCAAGAGCGTCGTCCGGATCGCTCAGGAGGTGGCCGGGCTGGCCGACCGGGCACGGGCGGGCCAGCTCGGAGCCGAGGAGGCGGCCCGGGCGGCCTTCACCGTGTCGAGCCTCGGCGTCGACCAGTTCACGGCCGTGCTCGAGCCCTCGGAGGGGGCCGTCCTGGCCGTCGGCGCCGCTCACCCCGAGCCGCGGGTGGTGGACGGGAAGGTGGAGGTGCGCCAGGTGCTGCGCCTCACCCTGTCGATCGACCACCGGGTGGTCGACGGGGCCACCGGCGGCCGGTTCCTCGGCCGGCTCAAGGACGCGCTGGAGCAACCCCTGCAGATCGTCGCCTAGCGGCGTCTACCGGCGGCCGGTCAGGACCCGCAGCTCGGCCTCCATCCTGGCCGGCTTGAGCAGCAACGCCCCGGGCAGGCCGCGGGCGAACGACACCGGGTGGTGGATGACCCGGCGCAGCATGCGCCCCGGCTTGGTCAGGATGCGGTGCTCGACGTCGGCGATGTAGGCCCGGCGCAGGCCGGGCAGGTCCTTGGCGATCCGGTGCCCGCAGTTCGAGCAGAGGGTCGATGCGAGCAGCCTGCCCGCGTAGGTCACCTCGTGCAGGTGCTCACCGTGGCACTGGTGACAGCCCAGCGTGACGATGTGGACGTTGTCCATGCCTCTCACCTCACCGCTTGTACCCGGAGGCGGCCAGCATCAGCTCGGCCATGAAGAGATCGTCGGCGTAGGTCACCTTCAGATTGCGCGGGTCGCCGGCGACCACGTGCACCGCGACGCCCTGGTAGCGTTCGACGCACGAGGCGGTGTCGGTCCCGGCGAAGCCGTCGGCGGCGGCCGCCTCGTAGGCGGCCAGCAGCTGGGTGCTCCTGAACGCCTGAGGGGTCTGGACCCTGATGAGGTCGGTGCGGTCCGACTCCGAGATCCGGCCGGCCTCGTCGACCCCGGCCACGTCCTCCAGGGGCAGGGCCGGGATCGCCCCGCCGGTCCGCATGGCCGTGGCCAGCACCTCCTCCACCACCCGGACCGGGGTCAGGGGGCGGGCGGCGTCGTGGACGAGGACGATGTCGATCTCGCCCCGCCGGATGTCGTCGGCCAGGTGGAGCAGGGCCCGGTACTCGGACTCGTGCCGGGTGTCGCCGCCGGTCACCACGTCGACCGGCACGTCCGGGAACTCGCGGTCGAGGATCTCGCCGACCAGCTCCCGGTCGTTGTCGCGCACCAGCAGGACGAGCCGGCCGATCCCGGGGACCTGGCGGAACAGCTCCAGCGACCAGGTGACGATCCGCCGGCCGCCCAGGGGCAGGTAGACCTTGTTGCGGCTGTTGCCGACCCGGGTGCCGGCCCCGGCGGCCAGGACGATGCCGGCGTGCATGGTCATGTCGCAACCCCTCCGCTGGCCACCGGGGCCAGCCGGCGTTCGGCGGCCGCGGCCTCGGCGACCAGCTCGTCGAGCACCTCGAGGAACCAGCGGACGGTATTGGAGGTCGCGTCCTGGCGCCAGGCCACGCCGAGCTTGGACAGCGGCGCCGGCGGGGCGAAGGGCCGGTAGACCACCCCGGGGACGGCCAGGACCCCGGTCAGCGCCTCGGCCACGAAGGCGACACCGAGGCGGGCCGCGACCGCGCTGCAGGCGCTCTCCAGGGTGGTCGCCTCCAGCACCACCGACGGGGCCACCCGCGAGCGGCCGAGCACGTCCGAGACCAGGTAGCGGTACAGCAGCGGCTCGACGGTGTGGGGGACCAGGACGATCGGCTCGCCGGCCAGGCGCTCGACCGGGACCACCGGCAGCCGGGCCAGCGGGTGGTCGGCCGGCGCGGCCAGCACCAGCGGCTCCGCCTGGAGGGTCCGGTAGCTCATGGTCTCGCGGTCCAGCACCCCGAGGCGCACGAAGGCAACGTCGAGCTGCTTGGCCTCCAGCGCCTCCAGGTGGGCGCCGGTGGGCGCGACCACCGTCTCCAGCCCGACGTCCGGGAACCGCTCGGCGAAGCTGCGCAGGGCCAGGGGGGGCAGCTCGAAGATGCCGGTGGCCGGGTAGCCGACCCGCAGGCGGCCGCTGACCGCCGTGCTCGCCTGCTGCGCCGCCCGGGCGGCGGCGTCGGCGGCCTCGATGGCGTGGCGCGCCTTGTCGAGCAGGGCCCGGCCGGCCTCGGTCAGCTCCACCCGCCGGCCACGGACCAGCAGCCGCACGCCCAGCTCGCGCTCCAGCGACTGGATCTGGAAGCTGAGCGGCGGCTGGGTGATGCGCAGGCGCTCGGCCGCCCGGCCGAAGTGCAGCTCCTCGGCGACGGCGATGAAGTAGCGCAGGTGTCGAAGCTCCATGGTCTAGGTTCCTCCGTCGAGGCGGAGGACCGACCGCGCCGCCTGCTGGTCACAGATAAGGACGTCGATGATCCCGCCCCGCAGGGCGCCGAGGATGCCGATGGCCTTCTCCGGCCCGGCCGCGATCCCGGCCACGGTGGGGATGGCCCGGAGGTCGTCGAGGGTGACGGCCAGGACACGCTGGTTGACCACGCTGGGCACCTCCCGGCCGGACAGGTCGTAGAAGCGGCCGCAGACGTCGCCGACGGCCCCGGCGGCGTCGAAGGAGGCCCGCTCGGCCGGGCTGAGGGCGAGCGCGTCCAGCAGCGCCCCCGAGGAGCCGATGCCGGCGGCGCCGATGCCGACCATGGCCATGTCGGCCCGCTTGGCCGCGTCCAGCGCGCCGGCGATGGCCGGCTCGCGGCGGAGCAGGGTGAGCGCCTCGGCCGAGCCGAACAGGGCCGGGGCGTGCAGGTAGCGGTGACGTGCCCCGATGCGCTCGGACAGCTCCCGGACCAGCTCCTGGCCGGTGACGGCCGAGTCGAGAGCCGAGAGGCCGCCCACCAGCTGCACCACCTCGACGTCGCGGCGGGCCAGGTCGACGGCGCGGATCATCGCCTGCAGGCTGTGGCCCCAGGAGAGCGCCACCACCTGGCCGTCGCGCAGCGTCTCGTCCAGCCAGCGGGCGGCCAGGTGGCCGACCCCGGCCAGCACCTCGGTCTCGGCGTTGACCTCGAGGACCCGGGCGTCGGCCAGCGGGTAGCGCGTCCGCAGGGCCAGCTCGAGCTCGTGGTCGCGCTGGGCCGGGGCGACGATCCGGATCTCGACGATGCCGAGGTCTCGCGCCTGCCGCACCATGCGGGACACGTTGGAGCGGGTCGTCCCCAGGATGGCGGCGACGTCGTCCTGGGAGCGGTCGTCGAGGAAGTACAGGCGCGCCGCCTTGGCGAGCAGCTCGGGGTCCCGGGGGGCAGGCATCTTCTTCATCACATCCGTGATAAGACGATCACATCTGTTCCGATACTTTTACATCGTCCGGGTGGACGTGTCAATGCGGCGGGCGTGCCCGGGATTGGCGTTCGATCCCGTTCATGTATGGGTCCCGCCGCTTTTTGTATTGGACGCCCTTGGACTCCGCGAACCAGCATGAGGCCGACTGGTGGGCCGTGAACGCCAACACAAGGAGCGGGCATGGGCGTCGGCGCGATCTTCCTCCTGCTCGGTCTCCTCTGGCTGCTCCAGCTGGTGCTCGCCTACCAGCAGGCGCAGCAGTTCATGGCCAGGGCGCGGGCCCTTCGCCGGCAGGGAAGGGTGTCGATCGGCGCGTCCCGCCGCCAGCTCCGGGGACGTGCCTACGTGGTCGTGGCGGTGGACGCCGACGACCGCGTCGTCGCCGCCGAGGCGCTGCGCGGGGTCACCGTGTTCGCCAACGCCAAACCGGTGCCGGCCCTGCTCGGGCTGCCCGCGGCCGAGCTTGCGGCCGGCGCGGCCGTGCCCGGCCTGCCCCCGAGGGTCCTGGCCGCGGCCCACTCCGCCGCGGCCGCCATCCATCCCCGTGTCCGGGAAGGAGTTGGAACCAGTGGCTGACCTCTCACTGTTCGCCGGCGCCCCGCCGGTGGCAGGCATCAACGAAACCCTCGGCCAGTGGGCCGAGAACTTCATCGCCGTCTTCCGCCAGGGCGGCGAGACCTTCGTCGGCCTGGTCGTCGGGATCGTCCCCCTGCTCATCGTGCTGCTCACCGCCGTCCACGCCCTCATCAAGCTGATCGGGCCGGAGCGGATCGACCGGGTCGGCGAGATGGCCGGGCGGCCGGGACTTCGCTACTACCCGCTCCGCTACATCGTCCTGCCCGTGCTGTCGGTGTTCTTCCTGACCAACCCCATGGCCTACACCATGGGCCGGTTCCTCCCAGAGCGCGACAAGCCGGCCTTCTACGACGCGGCGGTCAGCTTCGTCCACCCACCGCTCGGACTGTTCCCCCATGTCAACCCCGGTGAGCTGTTCGTCTACGCCGGCATCGCGGCCGGGATCACGAAGCTCGGCCTGCCGCTCGGTGACCTGGCCGTCCGCTACTTCTACGTCGGCCTGATCGTGATCTTCATGCGCGGCATCATGACCGAGACGATCAGCAGGGTCATGTTCGCCCGCCGCGCCCGCGACATAGACGAACCCCAGGTCACGACCACGGCCGGCGATCGCCCGGCTCCCGAGGGGGCGTGAGCATGGACACCATCAATGCGCTGCTGAACCGCATCGGCCGGTCCGTCGGCGGGGTCGTCGGCACGCTCTACCAGTCCGGGCGTGAAGCCATCGACATGGTGATCCGCAACGTCCTGCCCTTCATGGCGTTCATCTCGCTGATCATCGGGGTCATCCTGGCCACCGGGATCGGCACCTGGATCGCCGACCACCTCACCCCACTCGCCTCCAGCCTGGCCGGCCTGCTGCTGATGAGCATCATCTGCTCGCTGCCGGTGCTGTCGCCGCTGCTGGGGCCGGGCGCGGTCATCGCCCAGATCGTCGGCACGCTGATCGGCGTGCAGATCGGCCTTGGCAAGATCCCGCCGCAGTACTCGCTGCCCGCCCTGTTCGCGATCAACCCGCAGGTCGGCTGCGACTTCATCCCGGTCGGGCTGGCCCTCGGCGAGGCCGAGCCCGAGACGGTCGAAGTCGGGGTGCCGGCGGTACTGTTCTCCAGGATGGTGACCGGGCCAGCGGCGGTGATCATCGCCTACCTGTTCAGCTTCGGTCTCTACACGTAAACAGCGCTGTCGGAACGAGGAGGCGCAGGCATGACGGACTACAAGGCGGTACGGGTCGAGGCCGGACGTGGCGGGTGGGGCGGCCCGCTCACCATCAAGCCGACGGCGGATCGCCCGCTCGTCTACTCGGTGACCGGTGGCGGCATCCACCCGGTGGCCGCGAAGATCGCCGAGCTGACCGGCGGGGAGGCCTTCGACGGCTTCAAGAGCTCGGCCCCCTTCGACAAGATCGCGGTCGCGGTCATCGACTGCGGCGGCACCGCCCGGGTCGGGGTCTACCCGATGAAGAAGGTGCCGACGGTCGACGTCCACGCCACCAGCCCGGCCGGCCCGCTGGCCATGTTCATCAAGGAGGACATCTTCGTCTCCGGGGTCGGGCCGGACAACGTCAAGGAGGCCTGAGTGGCATCCCCGCCGCAGACGCGCTATGCGACGACGGTCACCGCGGTGGGGGAGCAGGTCGCCGAGTTCGTCGGCCAGGGCCTGCTGATCTGGTTCGCCGAGGGCGCGCCCGAGGAGCTGCACTTCTTCAGCGTCCTGCACCGGCCCACCGTCACCACCGGTGGGGTGCGTCCCGGCGACACCGTCCGCATCGACGATCGGTCCTACCGGGTCACCGCGGTCGGCGAGGTGGCCAACGACAACATGGTCAACCTCGGCCACATGGACCTGAAGGCGAACGGCGAAAGCGAGCCGCCGCTGCCCGGCGACATCTGCCTCGAGAAGCTGCCACTGCCCGAACCGGGGCCTGGGACAACGTTGGTGATCGAAGGGGAGGCCGACCAGGCCGTCCCGTAAGAGGGTGATGCAGGTGAACCTCTCCGCCCGCCTACGCGCTCGGGAGCAGGAGCTGGGCCGGCCCGTCCGCATCGGCCTGGCCGGTGCCGGCCAGATGGGCATGGGCTTCGTCGCCCAGGTCCAGCGGATCGCCGGGATGGAGACGGCGGCGATCGCCGACGTCCTCCCCGGGCGGCCCAAGCAGGCGTTCGCCCAGGCCGGGGTCAACGGCGTGGTCGAGGGCGACGATCCCGACACCCTCGCCCAGGCGGTGGCCGACGGCCGGCCGGTCGGCCTGGCGGACGCCCGGATGCTGGTCGACCTGCCGCTCGACGTGGTGGTCGACGCCACCGGCGTGCCCGACGTCGGCGCCCTGCTGTCGTATGCCGCCCTCACCGGCGGCAAGGACGTGGCCACCCTGAATGCCGAGGCCGACGTCACCATCGGGCTGCTGCTGTCGCGGGTGGCGCACGCCAGCGGGCAGGTCTATGCCGTCTGCAAGGGCGACGAGCCGGTCGAGGTCAAGGCGCTGTTCGACTTCGTCACCGACCTCGGCTTCGAGGTCGTCTGCGCGGGCAAGGGCAAGAACAACCCGCTGCGGCCCCACGACACCCCCGACTCGGTGGCCGAGGAGGCCGCCGCCAAGCACATGAACCCCAAGATGCTGGCCAGCTTCGTCGACGGCACCAAGACCATGATCGAGTGTGCCTGCATGGCCAACGGCACCGGCCTGGAGCTGAGCCGCCGGGGCATGTACGGGCCCGAGACGACCGTGCCCGAGCTGGCGGACGTGTTCCGCCCGGCGGCCGACGGCGGGGTGCTGGACCGGCCGGGGGTGGTCGACTACGCCACCGGGCCGGTGGCCCCGGGCGTGTTCGTGGTCGGCCGCAGCGACCACCCGACGGTGATCGAGGAGATGGCGTACCTGTCGATGGGCCCCGGGCCCTACTACGCCTTCTACCGGCCGTATCACCTGGCCAGCCTGGAGGCCCCGTTGACGGTGGCCACGGCCGCGCTCGACCGTGTCTCGACGCTGGAGCCGGTGGCCTGGAAGGCCGAGGTGGTCGCCACCGCCAAGCGCGACCTGCGTCCAGGGGACCGGATCGACGGCATTGGCGGCAGCACCGTCTACGGGGTGGCCGACTCGGCCGAGGCGGCCGCTGCCGGGGGGCTGCTGCCGCTCGGCCTGGCGGCCAGGGCGACCGTCGTCCGCGACGTCCCCATCGACCAGCCGCTGGCCTACGAGGACGTCGAGCTGGACGAGAGCTCGACCATCCTCCAGCTGCGCCGGCTCCAGGACCAGCTGATGGGCCGCTGAACCGGAACCGGAGAGGGAGCGGGGACCTCGTGACGACCCTTGCCAAGTCGGCCGACGACGCCCGGCGGGTGCTCGCCACCATGTGGACCATCCGCCGGTTCGAGGAGGCGGTGGACGAGATGTTCGCCCGCGGCCTGCTGTACGGCACCATGCACCTGTCGATCGGCCAGGAGGCCTCGGCCACCGGCGCCTGCCTGGCCCTGCGCGACGACGACGTGATCACCTCGACCCACCGCGGGCACGGCCACTGCATCGCCAAGGGCGCCGACCTCGGCCGCATGATGGCCGAGCTGCTGGCCCGCGACAACGGCTACTGCCGGGGCCGGGGCGGCTCCATGCACATCGCCGATGTGACCAAGGGCAACCTGGGCGCCAACGGGATCGTCGCCGGCGGGATCCCCATCGCCGTCGGCGCCGCCCTGGCCCACAAGCTGCAGGGGAGCGACAAGGTCGCCCTGTCGTTCTTCGGCGACGGCGCCACCAGCGAGGGCGCCTTCCACGAGAGTGTCAACCTGGCCGCCATCTGGGACCTGCCGGTGGTGTTCGTCTGCGAGAACAACCACTACGGCATGTCGATGTCGGTGACCGAGGTGTCCCGGCTGGAGCGGGTCGCCGAGCGGGCCGCCGGCTACGGGATCCCCGGGGTGACCGTCGACGGCAACGACGTCGACGCGGTCCACAAGGCGGCCGCCGAGGCTGTCGCCCACGCCCGGTCGGGCCAGGGGCCGACCCTGGTCGAGGCCGTCACCTACCGCTGGAAGGGCCACTCCAAGAGCGACCAGAACCTCTACCGCACCCGCGAGGAGATCGACTCCTGGCGGGCCCGGGACCCGATCGAGCGGTTCGAGCAGGTGGTGCTCAAGGCCAAGACCCTGAGCGAGGACGAGCTCAAGCAGGTCCGCGACCAGGCCCGGGACGCCGTCCGGGACGCCGTGCGGGCCGGCCAGACCGGCCCGCCGCCCTCGCCCGACCTGCTGGCCGGCGTGTACGCGCCCAGCGAGGTGGACGCCCTCAGCGGGGGGGAGGCCAGATGACCGCGACCGGGACCGAGGTCGAGACGATGACCTTCGCCGAGGCGATCCGGGCCGCGCTCAGCCATGAGATGGAGGCCGACGAGCGGGTGTTCGTGCTCGGCGAGGACATCGGGATCTACGGCGGCGCCTTCGGCGTGACCACCGGGATGCTGGAGCGGTTCGGGGCCGAGCGGATCCGCGACACCCCGATCGCCGAGGAGGCGATCGTCGGTGCCGCCGTCGGGGCGGCCATGTGCGGCATGCGGCCGGTGGCCGAGATGCAGTTCTCCGACTTCACCGCCCACGCCATGGACCAGCTGGTCAACCAGGCGGCCAAGGTCTACTTCATGCTCGGCGGGGCCACCAGCGTGCCCCTGGTGCTGCGGCTGCCGTTCGGGTCGGGGACGGGCGCGGCCGCCCAGCACTCCCAGAGCCAGGAGGCCTGGTACGCCCACACCCCGGGGCTCAAGGTGGTGATGCCGTCCAACCCGGCCGACGCCAAGGGCCTGCTGCTGGCGGCCATCCGCGACCCCAACCCGGTCGTGTTCATGGAGCACAAGCTGCTCTACCGCAGCGCCTCGGGCCCGGTCCCGGCCGGCGCCGACCCGATCCAGCTGGGGGTGGCGGCCGTGCCCCGCGAGGGCCGCGACCTGACCATCGTGGCCACCGGGATCATGGTCTCGCGGGCCCTGGCCGCCGCCGAGGAGCTGGCCGAGAGCCGGATCGAGGCCACCGTGGTCGACCCCCGCACCCTCAAGCCGCTGGACGAGGCGACCATCCTGGAGCGGGTGCGGGCCACCGGCCGGGCCCTGCTGGTCCAGGAGGCCCCGCGCACGGCCGGGTTCACGGCCGAGATCTCGGCCCGCATCGCCGAGTCGGACACCCTCTACCACCTGCTGGCCCCGGTCCGGCGGCTCAGCGGGCTGGACGCCCCCATCCCCTACAACCCCGACCTCGAGAAGGCCTCGGTGCCCCAGGTGCCGGACATCGTCCAGGCGGCCAGGGCGCTGATGGAGGACGGCTGATGCCCGAGATCGACGTCCCCATGCCCAAGCTCTCCATGACCATGGAGGAGGGGGAGCTGATCGCCTGGGTCAAGCACGAGGGCGACCAGGTCCGGGCGGGCGAGGTCATCTGCGAGGTCAACTCGGACAAGGTCGAGATGGAGGTGGAGTCGCCGGCCGACGGCACCCTGGTCCGGCTGGCCGCGGCCGAGGGCGAGGTCGTTCCCGTCGGCGCCCCCATCGCCACCCTGGAGACCGAGGCCGAGGACCTGCTCGGCGGCATCCTCGGGCCCACGGCCGGCGACGCGGCGGCACAGGAGGCCGAGGCCCGACCCGACGGCGGGGAGACGGCCGCCCCGCCCCCGGCCGGCCAGGCCCCGCCCGCCGACGCCGCCGACAAGGCGCCGGCGCCCCCCGCGACCACCGAGGAGCCGCCGACGGCGGCCGCCGGGCCGACCCCGGTGGTGCCGGCGGCCCGGCGGCGGGCCGCCGAGCTCGGGGTCGACCTGTCCGCCGTCGCCGGGTCGGGACCCAACGGCCTGGTCCGGGTGGCCGACGTCGAGGCCACGGCCGCCCCGGCGGCCCCCGCACCGGCCGCCCGGCCCGCCGCCGCCGCGGTCGAGGCCGGCGACGTCGAGGAGGTGCCGCTGACCCCGATGCGCCGGGTGGTGGCCCGCCGGCTGACCGAGAGCATGCAGTCGGCGCCCCACTTCTACCTGACCGTCCGGGTCGACGTCACCCGCCTGCTGGAGCTCCGGGCCGAGCTGAACCGCCAGCTCGCCGCCGGCGGCCAGGACCTCAAGGTCAGCGTCAACGACATGATCGTCAAGGCGTGCGCCGGGCTGCTGGCGGCCAACCGGGAGCTGAACGTGTCGTTCGGCGGCGACAAGCTGGTGGTGCACCAGCGGGTCCACGTCGGGGTGGCGGTGGCGGTGGACGGCGGCCTGCTGGTGCCGGTGGTCCGCGACGCCGACCAGAAGAGCCTCACCCAGGTGGCCAGGGAGGCCGGGGAGCTGGTCGGGCGGGCCCGGGCGGGCCGGCTGGGCGGCGACGACATGGGCGGTGGGACCTTCACGGTGTCGAACCTGGGGATGCTGGGCGTCGAGCAGTTCACGGCCGTGATCAACCCTCCCGAGGCGGCCATCCTGGCCGTCGGCGCGGCCGGTCCGGAGCCGGTGGTCACCGCCGACGGGGAGGTCGAGGTCCGGCAGGTGCTGCGCCTGACCCTGTCGATCGACCACCGGGCGGTCGACGGGGCCACCGGGGCCCGGTTCCTGGCCCAGCTCAAGGATGTGCTCGAACAGCCCCTGCGGATCGTGGCCTGACCGGCCCCGATGCCCCGGCCACCCGCTCCTCGCGCCCCTGACCGGCTGTACGCGGCCTACCTGTTCGACCTCGACGGCACCATCTACCTGGGCGACGAGCTGCTGCCGGGGGCTGGGCGGCTGATCGGGGCCCTGCGGGAGCGGGGCCTGCCGGTGCGGTTCCTGTCCAACAACCCGACCAGCGACCCCGAGCAGTACGCGGCCAAGCTGACCCGCCTCGGCCTGCCCACCCCGGCCGGCGAGATCGTCAACACCGTGGTCACCATGACCCGCTGGCTGCTGGAGCACGCCCCCGGGGCGGTCGTCTACCCGATCGCCGAGGCCCCCCTGCACCGGGCCTTTGAGCGGGCCGGCATCCGCACCTCCAGCGACCCGGCCGAGATCGACGTGGTGGTGGCCAGCTACGACCGCGGCTTCACCTACGAGAAGCTCCAGATCGCCTTCGACGCCATCTGGTTCCACCGCCGGGCCCGGCTGGTCGCCACCAACCCGGACCGCTACTGCCCCTTCCCGGGCGGCCGCGCCGAGCCCGACTGCGCCGCCATCGTCGCCGCCATCGAGGCCTGCACCGGCGTGGTCTGCGAGACGACCACCGGCAAGCCCGACCCGGCCATGCTCGAGGCCGCCCTGGCCGGGCTGGGGGTGGCGGCGGCCGACTGCGTGATGGTCGGGGACCGGCTGGCCACCGACATCCGCATGGCCCTCGACGCCGGCGTCACCGCCGCCCTGGTCCTGACCGGCGACACCCGGGCCGGGGACCTGGCCGACCTGGCCCCCGGCGACGCCCCCGACCTGGTCCTCGACCGCATCGACCAGCTGCTGCCCGGGGGCCCGCCCGCCGGCCGCCCCGGCGCCCGGCCCGGGCTGCGGCTCGACCCGGCCGACATGGACGCCGTCCGGGACGCACTGGACGGGGACGCGCCCGCCCTTGACGGCCTCCGGATCGTCGAGGCCGGCCCGGACGCCCTCGACGCCCTCCCGGCCATCCTGGAGCGTCTGGGATCCGCCGGGTCGGGCGTGCTCGTGACCCAGGACCGCCGGCCGTTCACCCGCGACGGGGCCAGGCTCAAGCCGCTCGTCGCCGAGCGCCTGCGGGCGGCCGGGCACACCGTCGAGGTGCTGGAGCTGGGCGACGGCCACGGCCACATGGAGTCCGACTTCGCCGAGGTCGACCAGGTCCGCCGGCACCTCGGCGGGGGCCGGGCGGTGGTCGCGCTCGGCTCGGGCAAGCTGTGCGACGTGACCAAGCACGCCTGCCACCTGCACACCGAGGAGCACGGCGAGCACCTCCCGCTGGTGGTGGTGCAGACGGCCAACTCGGTGATCGCCTTCGGGTCGGGCATGGCCACCATCACCAAGGACGGGGTCAAGCGGACCTGGCCGTCGCGGCTGCCCGACGCCCTGGTCCTGGACGGGCGGGTCCTGCGGGACGCGCCGGCCGACTCCACCCTCGGCGGGATCGGGGACCTGGCCGTGATCGCCGTCTCCTTCGGCGACTGGCGCCTCGGCGCCGAGCTCGGCCTGTCGTCCTACACCCCGGCGTCCTTCGACGTCCTGGCCGACGTCCGCGACCAGTTCTTCACCACCGGGCGGGCGGCGTTCGCCGACCGAGGCCTGGAGGGCGCCGAGACCCTGGCCAAGCTGGCCGCCCTCGGCGGCTTCGCCATGACCCTGGCCGGCCAGAGCTCGCCCATGTCGGGCTATGAGCACGTGGTCAGCCACATGCTCGACATGCGGGCCCGGCCGAGCGGCCGCCAGGTGGCCAGCCACGGCTGCCAGTGCGGGGTGAGCACGATCGTCTGCGCGGTCGCCTGGCGCCGGCTGCTGGAGGGCCTGGAGCCGGGGCGGGTCGACCTGGACGCCTGCTACCCCGACGCCGGAGAGGTCGAGCGGCGGGTCCGGGCGACCTTCGACCCGCTCGACCCCTCCGGCGCCATGGCCGAGGAATGCTGGAGCAGCTACCGGGGCAAGCTGACCGCGTGGCGGGACGCCCGCCCCCGCTTCGAGGCGCTCCTCGGCGACTGGGAGGTCCAGCGGGCGCGGCTGGCCGAGCTGGTCCAGCCGCCCGAGGCGGTCGTCCAGAGCCTGGCCACGGCCGGCCACCCGCTGCGCTACGAGGACCTCGGCGTCCCCGAGGACCAGGCCAGGTGGGCGTTCCAGCACGGCCACCTGATGCGGGGCCGCTTCAGCTCGGCCGACCTGCTCAACTACCTCGGCTGGCTGGACGACGCCTTCGTCGGCGAGGTCTTCGCCGACCACCGCCGGCTGGTCACCGGCGCCTAGAGCACCTCGTGGCCCGGGCGGGGCTCGGCCGGGACGGTGCCGAGGCGGCCCGCCTGGAAGTCCTCGAAGGCCTGGATGAGCTCGGCGCGGGTGTTCATCACGAACGGCCCGTAGGCGGCCACGGGCTCGCGGATGGGCTGGCCGCCCAGGATGAGCACGTCGAGCTGCTGGTGGCGGCTCTCCTGGCCGGTGGTGGCCTCGACCGTGAGCACGTCGCCGGGGCCGTAGACGGCCAGCTGGCCCATGCGGACCGGCTGCCGGCGGGGGCCGACCGTGCCCGACCCGGCCAGCACGTAGACCAGGGCGTTGAAGTCGGGCCGCCAGGGCAGCCGCAGCTGGGCCCCGGGGGCCAGGGTGGCGTGCAGCAGCGAGATCGGGGTGTAGGTGACGCCGGGGCCCTGGTGGCCGGCGACCTCGCCGGCGATCACCCGCAGCAGGGCGCCGCCGTCCGGCGAGCTCAGCAGCTTCACCGCGCCCCCGCGGATGTCCTGGTAGCGGGGCGGGGTCATCTTGAGCCGGGCGGGCAGGTTGACCCAGAGCTGGAAGCCGTGGAACAGCCCGCCGCGCATCACCACCTCCTCGGGCGGGGCCTCGATGTGGAGGATCCCGCCGCCGGCGGTCATCCACTGGGTGTCGCCGTCGGTGATCAGGCCGCCGCCGCCGTTGGAGTCCTGGTGCCGGAAGACCCCGTCGATCATGTAGGTGACCGTCTCGAACCCGCGGTGGGGGTGCCAGGGCGTGCCCTTGGGCTCGCCCGGGGCGTAGTCGATCTCGCCCATCTGGTCCATGTGCACGAACGGGTCGAGGGCGGCCAGGTCGACCCCGGCGAAGGCCCGCCGCACGGGGAAGCCCTCACCCTCGAACCCGGACGGGGCGGTGGTGACCGAGACCACCGGGCGGTCGACCGTGGTGGGGTCCACGGTGGGGATGCGTGGTAGGGCCAGGGGTGTCGGCGCTGATGGCTGGCATGACCGCTCCTTGTCGTTCAACTACGGGGATCCTTCCCCGAGTGCTGGGGAGCGCCCGTCAGCCCTTGACCCGTTCGCCGTCGACCCACACGCCGCGCACGTCATGAGGTGTCGCGAGCGCAAACGCCTTCGCGAGTGCGTCGGAGGGCCCGTCCGCGTAGCGCAGGCCGATCGCGAGCGGGGTGCCGGGCGGCGGGTCCAGCCACACGGCATCGAAGCGCTTGCCAACCTCGAGGTCGCCGACCTGATCGCGCAACCCGAGCGCATCGGCCCCGGCCGCCGTGGCCAGGTGGAGGAGGTGGGCCGATGTCATGGGCACGCCCTCGGGGCCGCGCAACTGCTGCAGGAAGTAGGCCTGCAGGCCCTCCTTGAACAGCGAGAACCCGGTGCCGGCGCCGACATCGGAGCCGAGCGCCACCCGGACACCGGATGACAGGTGGCGGTCGAGCGGGAACAGCCCGCTCCCGAGCGCGGCGTTGCTCGTCGGGCAGTGGGCGACGGACGCGCCGGTGGCGGCCAGGAGCTTCAGCTCGGTGTCTGTCGGGTGCACGTTGTGCGCGAAGACGCTGTGGGGGCCGACCAGACCGTGGCGGTCATAGCTGTCGAGGTAGCTACATCCGAACAGCTCCCGCACCTTGGTGATCTCCGCCGGGTTCTCGTTGATGTGCGAGGTGAACCAGGAGCCCTCGATGTCGTTCTTCGCGGCCGAGCATGCGTCGAGCAGCTCGTCGGTGCAGGACAACGAGAACCGCGGCGTGACCGCATAGCGGGTGCGGCCCTCCTGGTGCCATCGCCCCGCCAGCTCCAGCGCCTCGTCGTAGGCGCGTTGCGCGGTCGTATGCAGCTCCGGTCGCAGCATGCGGTCGCCGACGACGAGGCCACAGGTGATCCGAAGGCCGAGCTCGGTGGCCTTCTGGAAGAGAAGGTCGACCGCGGGCGCGAAGTGCGACCCGAAGACCAGCGCGGTCGTCGTGCCCGAGTCGACCAGCGCCGCGGTGAACTCGTCCGCGATCTCCCGGGCGTACGCAATGTCGGCCAGCCTCGCCTCCTCCGGGAGGGCGTATCGATCGAGCCACTCCAGCAGCGGCATTCCCAGCGCGCCGATGGCCCGCACCTGCGGGTGGTGCACGTGGGTGTCGACGAACCCGGGCAGCAACAGGCCGGAGCGTAGGTCGACGACTGTCTCGCCGGGATGTTCCCGTCGAACGTCCGCGTAGGACCCGCGTTCGACGATCATGCCGTCGTCGACGAGCACTCCCGCGTCGGCGTCGGCCCGCAGCTCCCCGCCGCGGAACGGATCGTCGGGAGTGTCCATCACCTGGGCGCGGTACAGCGTCATGTGATCAGCTCCGCGCGGCGGACCGCTCGCGCTCGAAGGTCAGCAGCAGGTCGGCCGCGACGCTCACGGCGATCGTCGCCGGCTCCTTGCCGGTGATCTCGGCCAGCCCGATGGGTGTGCGGATCCGGTCGATCGACGACCTGTCGTGGCCGCTCTCGGCCAGCATCCGCTGGAACCGGGCCCATTTCCCCGCCGAGCCGATCAGTCCGATCGAGCCGAGGACGCCGCCGCGGAGGACGGCGTCGCACAGCGCCGCGTCCTCGGCGTGGTCGTGGGTCATGATCACCGCGTGGGTGCCCGGCGGGAGCTCACCCAGGACGATCTCCGGGAGCAGCGGGACCCGGTGGACGTGGACGTTCGCCACCGCGTCCGACAGTGGCGCCAACCGCTCGTCGGTCAGCTGCTCGGGGCGGCTGTCGACCAGGTGCAACTCGATGTCGTGCCGGGCGAGGATGCGCGCCAGCTCGAACCCGACGTGGCCAACGCCGAAGATCGCCACGGCGGGCACGACGGGCAGCGGCTCGAGCAGCACCGTGACCGTTCCTCCGCAACACTGAACGCCGTGCTCGTACGGCGCCTTGTCCGACAGCGACGTCTCGAACAGGGAGGGTTTCCCGTCGGGGTCGGCGAGCAGCTCCCGGGCCCGGTCGATCGCCACCATCTCGACATTGCCGCCGCCGATCGACCCCCATGTCTCCCGGGCGCCGACCACAAGCTTGGCGCCGGCGTCACGGGGGGCGTGCCCGCGAACCGACGCGACCGTCACCAGCACGCCCGGCTCGCGCCGCGAGCGAAGGCGGGCGACCGCGTTGAACCAGGTCGTCTCAGGCATGGGTGACGGCGTGTTGGGCCCGTTCGGACTCGGGTTGGCGGCCGTGAGGGTCGGGTGGCTGGGGCGGGACGACGTTCGCGTCGGCGACATGGCCGTGCGAGGTGTGCTCACGCGCCTGCTCGACGGCCCAGTAGACGGCCTCCGGGGTCGAGGGGCAGTCGAGATCGACGCTCGTGCCCGCCGGCCCGAAGGCGGCCGCGGCCTGCCGCAGCGCCTCGCGCACGGAGAAGGCCAGCATCAGCGGGGGTTCCCCGACGGCCTTGGACCCGTAGACCGCGCCCTCCTCGGTCGCGTTCCTGAACAGCGTCACGTTGAAGACCTCGGGCATCTCCGAGAAGCTCGGCAGCTTGTAGGTGCTCGCCGCCTGGGTCAGGAACTGGCCGCGCCGGGGCCCGTCTCCGGTGTCCCAGCGGAGATCCTCGAGGGTGAGCCAGCCGGCCCCCTGCACGAACGCGCCCTCGATCTGGCCGAGGTCCACGAGAGGGGAGAGGCTGTCACCGACGTCGTGGACGATGTCGACGCGCCGTGTGCGGTAGGCACCGGTGAAGCCGTCGATCTCGACCTCGGTGGCGGCGACGCCGTAGGCGAAGTACTTGAACGGTGAACCCCGCATCACCGACGAATCCCAGTGGAGCCCTTCGGTCCGGTAGAACCCCGCCGCCCACAGCGGGACCCGCTGGAAGTACGCCGTGCGGACGAGCTCCTCCCAGCCGACCTGCTCCTCGGAGGTCCCCAGGCCGCGTGCGACACCGTCCTCGATCCGGATGTCCGACCCGTTCATGCCCAGCATCGAGCCGGCCACGCGCTGCAGCCGCTCCCTGATCTGCTCGCACGCGTTCTTGACGGCGCCGCCGTTGAGGTCGGCGCCGGAGCTGGCCGCGGTCGCCGAGGTGTTCGGGACCTTGTCGGTGCGCGTGGGAGCCAGCCGGACGTGGTGCAGCGGGATGCCGAGCGTGGTCGCGGCGACCTGGATCATCTTGGTGTGCAGGCCCTGGCCCATCTCGGTGCCGCCGTGGTTGATCAGCACCGAGCCGTCCTTGTAGAGGTGCACGAGCGCACCGGCCTGGTTGAACGCCGTCAGGTTGAAGGAGATGCCGAACTTGACCGGCGTCAGCGCCAGGCCGCGCTTTGTGTCCGGGTGGGCGGCGTTGAAGGCCTCGATCTCGCGCTGGCGGTCCACGATGTCGCCGCCGGTGATGACCTCGTTCCAGATCGTCGAGATGCGCTCGGGGTGGCGAACCGGCTGCCCGTACGGCGTCGTCTGGCCGGCCTGGTAGAAGTTGCGCTCGCGCAGGTCCATCGGGTCGAGGCCGAGGAGCGGCGCACAGCGGCCGAGGATGTCCTCGATGACCAGCATGCCCTGGGGGCCGCCGAAGCCGCGGAACGCGGTGTTCGACGCCTTGTGCGTCTTGGCGATGCGGCCGTTCACCCGGATGTTGGGGATCCAGTACGCGTTGTCGATGTGGCACAGCGCGCGCGACAGGACCGGCTCCGAGAGGTCGAGGCTCCAGCCGCCGTCGGCGGTCAAGGTCGCGTCCAGGGCGACGATGCGCCCGCCCTCGTCGAACCCGACCCGCCAGTCGGCGTGGAACCCGTGGCGCTTGCCCGACATGGTCAGGTCCTGCGTGCGGTTGAGCCGGACCCGGACCGGGCGCCCGGTGAGCACCGCGCCCAGCGCGGCGATCGCCGCAAACCCGTGCGGCTGCATCTCCTTGCCGCCGAAGCCGCCGCCCATGCGCAGGCATTGCACCGTGATGTCGTGGTTGTGCCTGCCCAGCACGTGCGCCACGATCTCCTGGGTCTCGGACGGGTGCTGCGTGCTGCTCTGGACGAAGACCTGCTCGCTCTCGTCGACGTGGGCCAGTGCGCAATGGGTCTCGAGGTAGAAGTGCTCCTGGCCGGAGAACTCGAGCTGGCCGCTGAAGACGTGGACGGCGGCGGCGAAGCCGGCCTCGATGTCGCCCCGCCTCAGCTGTGGGGTCGCGCCCTGGAACGACTCGGCCTCGATCGCCTCGGTCACCTTCACGTACGAGGGGGATGGCTCGATGTCGACCTCGACCGCCACCGCGCCCAGACGGGCGGCCTCGGGCGTCTCGCCCAGCACCCAGCACACGGCGTGGCCGTAGAACATGACCTCGCTGGGGAACAGCGGCTCGTCGTGCTTGACCCCGGCGTCGTTGACCCCGGGAACGTCGGCCGCGGTGAGCACGCGGACGACGCCGGGCACGGCGAGCGCCGGGTCGGTGCGCAGTGCGGTGATCCGGCCGTGGGCGCACGGGACCTGGACCGGCCAGGCGTGCAGCACGTCCTTGGTGCGTGCCACCAGGTCGTCGGTGTACAGCGCCTTGCCGGTCACGTGCAGGGCCGCGCTCTCATGCGGGATCGCGAGTCCGACGGACGGGCGCTCGGGCCGTTCCGACAGCGCGCTCATGCCGACACCTCCTCCGGGCTCTCGGCGTACAGCTTGCGCAGGCTCTGGCCGAGCATGGCGGCCCGGTAGGCCGCGCTCGACCGGTGGTCGTCGATCGGGGTGCCCTCGGCGCGCAGGACGTCAGCGGCCGCCTGCGCCGTGTCGCGCGTCCACGGCCGGCCTTCGAGCGCCGCCTCGGTGGCAAGCGCGCGGATCGGCATCGCCGCGACCCCGCCGAGCCCGACGCGGGCCTTCGTGACGACGCCGTCCTCAACCTCAAGGGCGAACCCGATGGCCACGCTGGAGATGTCGTCAAAGCGCCGCTTGGCGATCTTGTGGAACGCCGCCAGCCGGGCCAGCGGCAGTGGGATGCGCACCGCCTTGATCAGCTCGTCGGCGCGGCGCACGCTCTGCCGGTAGCCGGTGAAGTAGTCGGACAGGGCGACCTCCCGCTCGCCGTCGACACCGGCCAGCACCAGGCTCGCCTCCAGGGCGAGCAGCACCGGCGGCGAGTCGCCGATCGGCGAGCCGGTGCCGAGGTTGCCGCCGAGCGTCGCCCCGTTGCGGATCAGCCGCGAGGCGAACTGGGGGAACAGCTGGGCCAGCAACGGCACCATGCCGTCGAGGCGACGCTCGATCTCGGTCAGCGTCAGCGCGGCGCCGATCTCGATCTGGTCGGCCTCGACGACCAGGCCGCGAAGCTCGGGGAGACGGTCGATCGCGATGACCGACGCGGCCCTCGTGCCGCGGAGATTGACCTCGACACCCCAGTCGGTCGAACCGGCGACGACGGTGGCGGCCGGGTCGTCGTGCAGCAGCTGGAGCGCGTCGGCGAGCGTCTCGGGGCGGACGAACGAGCGACCCTCCTGGCGCAGCCGGGTCGCCGCGGGCTCGGTGGGCGGCGCGCTCAGCCGTGCGGCGAACGAGTCGTCAGGAGGTGGGGCGCCGAGGGCATAGGCCGCGTCGCGGATCGGGCGGTAGCCGGTGCAGCGGCAGAGGTTCCCGCTCAGCGCGTGCAGGTCGAACCCGTTGGGACCGTGCTCGTGGTCGGACTCGGCACCGCTCTCGCTCGAGGGGCGGCGATCGGGCCGGTAGTACTCGGCGGCCATGCTGCAGATGAATCCCGGCGTGCAATAGCCGCATTGCGAGCCCCCGCGGTCCGCCATCTCCTGTTGCACGGGGTGCAGCGCACCCTGCGCGCCCAGCCCTTCGGCGGTGACGATCTCCTGGCCGTCGAGCGAGGCGATGGGCACCAGGCAGGCGTTGACGGCCACCCATTCCGTCGGCGTGGTGAGACCGGGACGGGCTACCAGAACCGAGCAGGCCCCGCACTCTCCTTCGGCGCAGCCCTCCTTGCACCCGGTGAGACCGCACTCGCGAAGGAAGTCCAGCGCGGTGGTGTGGAGCGGAACGTCGGCGATCGACGTCCCCTGACCGTTGACCGTAACCTTGCCGACGACCATGTCACATGCTCCTGTCCCCCCTGGAACCGTGGGTGGGCTGGTCCCTGCCGAGCACCTCGAGCTGAAACGACTTTACAAGCGCCGCCGGTCGTTGTGAAGCTGTTCAGAAAATATATTCCGCATCGTAGAATCAGCCGACGTGCTTGACCTCGCCGTTCCTGGTGTCGATCCGCATGGCAAGGTCATTCCATATGGCGGAGTCCTCCTGGAGAGGAGGTAAGCTGCTTCATGTCCCAGGGCGCAGCGAGGAGCAAGGTGGCCAGGAGCAGGCAGCCCAAGGGCGCGGGGAAGCCACAGCGCGCCGGCGACGGCGTCCAGTCGGTCGAGCGGGCGCTCGAGCTGCTGGAGGCCCTGGCCGAGCCCCGGGAGGCCAAGGGCGTCAGCGAGCTGGCCCGGGCCACCGGCCTGCCCGTGGCCACCATCCACCGGCTGCTCGCCACCATGGTCTCGCGAGGGTACGTCCGCCAGGACACCGGCTCCCACAAGTACACCCTCGGCTCGCACCTGATCCGGCTGGGCGAGGCGGCGGCGCGCGACTTCGCGCAGTTCGCCCGCCCGTACCTGGCCGAGCTGATGGAGGCCAGCGGCGAGACGGCCAACCTGGCCATGCTCGAAGACGGCCAGGTCGCCTACGTCGCCCAGGTCCCCTCCCGCCACCACCGGGTGCGGATGTTCACCGAGGTCGGACGGCGCGTCCACCCCCACACCAGCGGCGTCGGCAAGGTGGTGCTCGCGTTCCGCCCGCGGGCCGAGGTGGAGGCGCTGCTGGCCAGGTCCGGCCTGCCGCCGCGCACGCCGCGGACGATCACCGACCCGGCCCGGTTCCTGGCCGAGCTGGACAAGGTCGCCAGCCAGGGCTACGCCATCGACAGCGGCGAGGAGGAGGTGGGCGTTCGCTGCCTGGCCGTCCCGGTGTTCGGCGTGGGGGGTTCGGTGGCCGCGATGTCGGTCTCGGCTCCAGAGGGACGGCTGCAGGATCGCGACATCGAGCGCGTCCTCCCGGAGATGCTGCGGATCTCGGCCGCCCTCAGCGCCGCGTTCCTCACTGCCGCCAGCGCGTCGCCGCTCTCAAGGGTTGACGGGGGATCAGGGCCGCCGTTAGGCTCCTAAACAATTAGAGGGTCGTTTCCACTATACGGAAACCGTTGAGACTGACCTCGGCGGAGGGTGCCGATGAGTGCCGCCCCACCCCACCCCCAGGCCGACGCCCGAGTCGGGCCGGCCAGGTTCACCACCCCCCACATCGCCTTCGCACCGGAGGCGACCTGCTCGACGCGAGGCGGACCCGCCAGCACGAGATGAAAGGCTGGTGCAGCAGATGGCCAGGACCGACGAACGAGACCAGCGCGCAGCCGGCGGCGGCGCCGTTCACCCGGTAGACGAGGTCCTGGCGCCGCACAAGCTGGCCGTGTACGGCTTCCAGCACGTGCTGGCGTTCTACGCCGGAGCCGTCATCGTGCCCATCCTGCTGGCCAGCGCCATCAAGCTGACCCCCGAGCAGCTCGCCTACCTGATCAACGCCGACCTGTTCACCTGCGGCATCGCCTCCATCATCCAGTCGGTCGGGTTCTGGAAGATCGGCGTCCGCCTGCCCCTGCTCCAGGGGGTCACCTTCGCCGCCGTCTCCCCCATGATCTCGATCGGCCTGGCCGAGGGCGGCGGCGTGCCCGGCCTGCGCGCCATCTACGGCTCGGTGATCATCGCCGGGATCGTCGCCTTCCTGGTGGCACCCTTCTTCGCCAGGCTGATCCGGCTGTTCCCGCCGATCGTCACCGGCACCGTCATCACCATCATCGGCGTCGTCCTGCTGTCGGTGGCCGCCCTGGACGCCGGCGGCGGCGGGGCCAGCCAGTTCACCGACCCGCCGACCTTCGGGGCCCTGCGCAACCTGGCCCTGGCCGGCTTCACCCTCCTGGTCATCCTGGCCATCTACCGGATGTTCACCGGCTTCGTGGCCACCGTCGCCGTGCTCATCGGCCTGGTCGTGGGCACCCTGGTCGGCTGGCTGTTCGACTTCACCGACTTCAGCCGGGTCGGCGGCGCCGACGTGCTCGGGGTGACCACGCCCTTCCACTTCGGGACGCCGACCTTCAACGCGGCCGCCGTCATCTCGATGGTCATCGTGATGCTGATCACCATGGTCGAGACCACCGGCGACGTGTTCGCCTGCGGCGAGATCGTCGAGAAGCCGGTGGACAAGGAGGACGTGGCCCGGGCGCTGCGGGCCGACGGCCTGGCCACCTTCCTCGGCGGGATCCTCAACTCCTTCCCCTACACCTGCTTCGCCGAGAACGTCGGGCTGGTCCGGCTGACCAAGGTCAAGAGCCGCTGGGTGGTGGCCACCGCCGGGCTGATCATGATCCTCATCGGCCTGGTCCCCAAGGTCGGGGCGATCGTCGCCGCCATCCCGCCGCCGGTGCTCGGCGGGGCCGGGATCGCCCTGTTCGGCACCGTCGCCGTGGTCGGCATCCAGACCCTGCGCCGGGTCGACTTCCACGACGAGCGCAACGTGATCATCCTGGCCGTCAGCCTCGGCTTCGCCATCGCGCCGACGGTCTACCCGTCGATCACCAGCTTCTTCCCCGAGTCGGTGCGGACGATCATCTCCAGCGGCATCACCCTGGGCAGCATCAGCGCCATCCTGCTCAACCTGGTCTTCAACGTGTGGGGCGGCCACAGCAATCTGGTCACCAAGGTGCTGCCGGTCCCTCGCCACGAGGACGTCCTCAGCATCGACCAGGTCAACCAGATGGACCGCGACCAGTTCGTCGACACCTTCGGCAACCTGTTCCAGGGGCCGCCCTGGATCGCCGAGCAGGCCGAGGCCGCCCGGCCCTTCGAGGACGTGTACGACCTGCGCAAAGCCTTCCACGACGTGTTGTTCGAGGCCCCGGCGGAGCAGCAGCTGGAGCTCATCCGGCAGTATCCGGACCTGGCCGGGGTGGCCACCCGCGAGGGCCGGCTGTCCAACCGGTCGTCGATGGACCAGGCGTACGCCGGCCTCAACCAGCTCGACAGCGATGAGTACACCACCTTCGACGAGCTCACCCGAGCCTACAAGGAGAAGTTCGGCTTCCCGCTGGTGGTGGCCGTGCGCGAGAACACCAAGGAGACCATCCTCAGGTCCGGCAACGCCCGGCTGCAGAACTCCCCCGCCGCCGAGCAGGCAACCGCCCTGGTCGAGATCGCCAAGATCGCCAACCTGCGCCTGCTCGACATCGTCGAGGAGCCGGTGGACCAACCGGTGACATGAGCGTGCCGGAGGAGTCTGGGGAACCCAGGGGGGCGCCCCCGTGAATCGTCTGGTCCTCCGGGGGGCGCGCTGGCCGGGGGACGTCGCCCTGGCCGACGGCCGCATCCTCGCGGTGGGGCGGGTGGAACCGGAGGCTGGCGACACCGAGCTGCGCTGCGACGGGGACGTGATCACCGCCGGGCTCGTCAACACCCACCATCACTTCTACCAGTGGATGACCCGCGGCCGGGCCGTCGGCTGCGACCTGTTCGGCTGGCTCACCGAGCTGTACCCGGTCTGGGCGCAGCTGTCGCCGGAGGACGTCCACGCCGCGGCGCTGGTCGCGCTGGCCGAGCTCGCCCTGACCGGCTGCACCACCGCCGCCGACCACCACTACGTGGTGCCGGGCGGCGACGACTCGGTGTTCGACGCCATCGCCGACGCCGCCCGGACCATCGGGATCCGGGTCCATCTCGCCCGCGGCTCGATGGACCTCGGCGAGAGCAAGGGCGGCCTGCCCCCCGACTTCCTGGTCGAGGAGCTGGACGCCATCCTGGCCTCCACCGAGTCGGTTGTCGGCCGGCTGCACGACGGCGAGCGGGTGGTGGTCACGGTCGCGCCCTGCAGCCCGTTCAGCGTCACCCCGGAGCTGATGCGGGAGTCGGCCGCCCTGGCACGCCGCCTCGGGCTGCGCCTGCACACCCATCTGGCCGAGACCCTCGACGAGGAGCGCGACACCCTGGCCCGCTTCGGCCGCCGCCCGGTCGACCTGGTCGAGGAGCTGGGCTGGGTCGCCGGCGACGTCTGGCTGGCCCACGGCATCCACTTCAACGACGACGAGGTGCGGCGCCTGGGGGCGGCCGGCACCGGCGTGGCGCACTGCCCGTCCAGCAACGCTCGGCTCGGGTCGGGGCTGTGCCGGGTCACCGACCTGGTCGCGGCCGGCTCGCCGGTGGGGCTCGGGGTCGACGGGGTGGCCTCCAACGAGGTCGGCGGGCTCTTCCCGGAGCTCCGCCAGGCGCTCTACACCGGCCGGCAGCGGACCGGCCGCCCAGCCGACTTCATGCCCGCCACCGCCCTGGCCCTGGCCACCGAGGGCGGCGCCGCCTGCCTGGGCCGCGACGACCTCGGCCGCCTGGAGCCGGGCTACCGGGCCGACCTGGTCGTGTGGCCGGGCGACGACCTCGCCGACGTGCCCGACCCCCTGGCCGGGCTGGTCCTCGGGCCCGACCGGCGGGCCAGGCACGTCCTGGTGGACGGTGAGCCGGTTGTCCGCGACGGGGATCTGCTCGGCGCCGATCTCGGCGCGCTCCGCCGCGAGCTGGCCCGCCGAGCCCGCCGGCTCTGGCCAGGCTGACACATCCGCTGTACTGTATGGAAACTTCTCTCCACGATGCGGAAGATAGGATGGCTGAGCGCGTGCTGCCGTACGAGGTCAACTGCTCCATCCTCTTCACCGAGCTGCCGCTGCTGGAGCGGCCGGCGGCGGCGAAGGAGGCCGGCTTCGACGCGGTCGAGTTCTGGTGGCCGTACGCGACGGCGGTGCCCTCCGACCGCGAGGTCGACGAGTTCGTCCGGGCGGTCGGCGACGCCGGCGTCCGGCTGGCCGGCCTGAACTTCTTCGCCGGTGACATGCCCGGCGGGGACCGCGGCCTGGTGTCCTGGCCGGCCCGCTCGGGCGAGTTCCGCGACAACCTCGAGGTCACCGTGGGCATCGGGGAGCGGCTGGGCTGCCGGGCGTTCAACGCCCTCTACGGCAACCGGGTCGAGGGCGCCGACCCGGCCGCCCAGGACGACCTGGCGGTCGAGAACCTGGCCCTGGCCGGCCGGGCCGCGGCCCGGATCGGGGGCACGGTCCTGGTCGAGCCGGTGAGCGGCGCCGACCGCTACCCGCTCCGGACCGCCGCCGACGCCGTCGCGGTGATCGACCGGGTCGCGGGCGAGACCGGCGTGGGCAACCTCGGCCTCCTCTGCGACCTCTACCACCTGGCCGTCAACGGCGACGACCTCGACCAGGTCGTCGCCACCTACACCGACCGGGTCGCCCACGTCCAGATCGCCGACGCACCTGGGCGCCACGAACCGGGGACCGGCACCCTCGACCTGGACCGCTACCTCGACGGCCTGGCCGCCGCCGGCTACGGCGGCTGGGTCGGGCTGGAGTACAAGCCCAGTGGGGCCAGCGCCGACAGCTTCGGCTGGCTGCCGCGCCAGCGCCGCGGACGCGGCGCCGAGGAGGAGGGAACCGCATGACAACCGTCGGCTTCGTCGGCCTCGGCATCATGGGTGGCCCGATGGCCGCCAACCTGGTCAAGGCCGGCTTCGACGTGATCGGCCACAACCGTTCCAGCGAGCCGATCCAGCGCCTGGTCGAGCAGGGAGGGCGTGGGGCGGACAGCCTCGCCGAGGCCGTGCGGGACGCCGACGTGGTGATCACGATGGTCCCCGACTCGCCCGACGTTGAGGCGGTCACCCTCGCCGAGGACGGGATCTACGCCCTCGCCAAACCGGGCACCATCCACGTCGACATGAGCTCCATCCGCCCGGACGTGGCCCGCCGCGTCGGGGAGGCCGGCCGGCAGCGCGGCATCCGCGTCCTGGACGCTCCGGTGAGCGGCGGCGAGCAGGGCGCCATCGACGCCACCCTGTCCATCATGGTCGGCGGCGACCCTGAGGACTTCGCCGCCGCGCGGCCCGTCCTGGAGGCGGTGGGCAGGACCATCGTGCACGTCGGGCCCGTCGGCTCTGGCCAGACCGTCAAGGCCGCCAACCAGCTCATCGTGGCCGGCACCATCGAGCTGGTGGCCGAGGCCATCGTCTTCCTGGAGGCCTACGGCGTCGACACCGAGGCGGCGGTCCAGGTCCTGGCCGGCGGCCTGGCCGGCAACGCGATCCTGGAGCGCAAGGCGGCGGGGATGCTGCGCCGGGACTTCACGCCGGGCTTCCGGATCGAGCTCCACGACAAGGACATGGGCATCGTGACCTCCGCCGCCCGCGAGGCCGGGGTGGTGATCCCGCTCGGGGCGGTGGTCGCCCAGCTCGTGACCAGCCTCAAGGCCCAGGGCGACGGCGGACTCGACCACTCCGCCCTGCTCAAGCTCGTCGAGCAGCTCTCCGGCCGCAGCTGACGCCCTCACCCGGTACCGAGGAGCCTGCCATGCCCCGCATGAAAGCCATCCAGGCGGCCGTCCAGATCCTGCAGCGCGAAGGCGTCAGGCATGCCTTCGGCGTGCCGGGGGCGGCCATCAACCCGTTCTATGCGGCGCTGCGCGAGAGCGGCGCCATCACCCACGTGCTGGCCCGCCACGTCGAGGGGGCCTCGCACATGGCCGAGGGCTACACCCGGACCGCCGCCGGCAACATCGGCGTGTGCGTCGGCACCTCGGGCCCGGCTGGCACCGACATGCTCACCGGGCTCTACTCGGCGGCCGCCGACTCGATCCCGATCCTGTGCATCACCGGCCAGGCGCCGGTCGCGCGGCTGCACAAGGAGGACTTCCAGGCGGTTGACATCGCCGCGATCGCCAAGCCGGTCACCAAGCTGGCCATGACCGTGCTGGAGTCTGCTCAGGTGCCGGGCGCGTTCCAGCAGGCGTTCCACCTGATGCGCTCCGGCCGGCCCGGCCCGGTCCTGCTCGACCTGCCCTTCGACGTGCAGCTGGGCGAGATCGACTTCGACATCGACGCCTACGAGCCCCTGCCCGTCCACCGGCCGGCGGCGACCCGGATCCAGATCGAGAAGGCGCTGGACATGCTCGAGGCGGCCGAGCGGCCACTCATCGTGGCCGGCGGCGGGATCGTCAACGCCGACGCCGCCGACCTGCTGGTGGAGTTCGCCGAGCTGGTCGGAGTCCCGGTTGTCCCCACCCTGATGGGCTGGGGGACGATCCCCGACGACCACCGGCTGATGGCCGGCATGGCCGGGCTCCAGACCAGCCAGCGCTACGGCAACGCCACCCTGCTCGCCTCCGACCTCGTGCTCGGCATCGGCAACCGCTGGGCCAACCGCCACACCGGCGGTCTTGAGGTCTACCGGCGCGGGCGCCGCTTCGTCCATGTCGACATCGAGCCCACCCAGATCGGCCGGGTCTTCCCTCCCGACCTCGGCATCGTCTCCGACGCCGGCCAGGCCCTCCAGCGGTTCGTCGAGGTCGCCCGGGAGCGCCAGGCGGCCGGGCGGCTGCCCGACCGCGACGCCTGGGCCGAGGAGTGCACCGAGCGCAAGCGGACCATGCTGCGGCGTACCCACTTCGACGACGTCCCGGTCAAGCCCCAGCGGGTGTACGAGGAGATGATCAAGGCCTTCGGCAAGGAGGTCCGCTACGTCAGCACCATCGGCCTGTCCCAGATCGCCGGCGGCCAGTTCCTGCACGTCTACCGGCCGCGTCACTGGATCAACGCCGGCCAGGCCGGCCCGCTGGGCTGGACACTGCCCGCGGCCCTGGGGGTCTGCGTGGCCGACCCCGAGGCGACCGTGGTCGCCCTGTCGGGCGACTACGACTTCCAGTTCCTGATCGAGGAGCTGGCCGTCGGGGCCCAGTTCAACCTGCCCTACATCCACGTCCTGGTGAACAACTCCTACCTGGGGCTGATCCGCCAGGCCCAGCGTGCCTTCGACATCGACTACTGCGTGCAGCTGTCGTTCGACAACGTGAACTCCCCCGAGGTCGGCAACTACGGGGTCGACCACGTCAAGGTCGCGGAGGGGCTGGGCTGCAAGGCGCTGCGGGTCAAGGAGCCCGGCGAGATCCTGCCCGCGCTCGAGCAGGCGAAGAAGCTGATGGCCGAGCACCGCGTGCCGGTGGTGGTCGAGGTCATCCTGGAGCGGGTGACGAACATCTCCATGGGCACCGAGATCGACGGCGTCGTCGAGTTCGAGGAGCTCGCCACCCGGGGCGAGCACGCACCCACCGCCCTCGGCGCCCTCAACCTCGACCAGATGCAGTTCCTCGACTAGCGGCGGTCCAGATGCGTGTCGTTGTCGCGCCGGACAAGTTCAAGGGCTCGCTGACCGCGGCGCAGGTCGCCGCCCGGGTGGCGGCCGGCCTGGCCCGCGCCGTCCCCGGCGTCGAGGTCGTCCAGGTGCCGGTGGCCGACGGCGGCGACGGGACCCTGGAGGCGGCCCTGTCGGCCGGCTACCGCCGGGTCCCGGTGCGGGCCGAAGGGCCGACGGGCGAGCCGGTGGACACCGCCTACGCCGAGCGTGACGGCGTCGCCGTGATCGAGCTGGCCGACGTGTCGGGGCTCCGGCGGCTCCCCGGCGGGCGGCTGGACGCCCGCGCGGCATCGAGCTACGGCACCGGACAGGTGATCCGGGCAGCACTGGACGCCGGCTGCCGCCGGATCGTCCTCGGCATCGGGGGCAGCGCCTGCACCGACGGCGGGGCCGGCCTGGTCCAGGCGCTGGGGGGACGGCTGGCAGACGCCGGCGGCGCGGAGGTCGGCCGGGGCGGCGCGGCCCTGGCCGCCGTGCGCTCCCTCGACCTGTCCGGCCGGCACCGGGCCCTCGCGGAGGCCGAGGTCGTGGTGGCCAGCGACGTGGACAACCCGCTGCTGGGGCCCCGCGGAGCGGCGGCGGTCTACGGCCCCCAGAAGGGCGCGTCACCGGCCGACGTCGCCGAGCTGGACGCCTCCCTGGCCCGCTGGGCCGATGCCGTCAACCGGGCCACCGGGACCGACGCGGCGGGCACGCCGGGCGCCGGAGCGGCCGGCGGCGTCGGGTTCGCCGCCCTGGCCGTCCTGGGGGCGAGGCTGCAACCGGGCATCGACCTCGTGCTCGACCTGGTCCGGTTCCGCGAGGCGCTGCCGGGGGCTCGGCTCGTGATCTGTGGCGAGGGCTCACTGGACGCCCAGACCCTGCACGGCAAGGCACCGGCGGGCGTGGCCGCGGCGGCGCGCGCGGCCGGCGTCCCGGTGGTCGCGGTGGCCGGCCGCTCGCTGCTGGCTCCGGCCGAGCTCGAGTCCGCGGGGATCCTGGCCGCCTACGCGCTCACCGACCTGGAGCCCGACCTGACGCGCTGCATGACCGAGGCCGGCCCGCTGCTGGAGCGGCTGGCCGAGCGGGTCGCCAGCGACTGGGTGACCGACGACGCAAGGAGATGACCAGCCGATGACCGCACCCGACAGTGACCGGTCCGCCGTCGATGTCCCGCTGTTCCTCAACGGCGAAGGCATGCGCGGCGGGCGCGTGCACCCGCACATCGCCCACCACCGGTTCCTGGGGGAGGCCAGGACCGCCGCACGGTACCGCTTCTACGCCTACGAGAGCCGCTTCCCGGCGCTGTGGCCGGTCGACGAGGGAGGCGTGTCGGTGCCCGGGGAGCTGGTCGGGCTGTCCCTGACGGCCGTCCGGGACGAGTTCATGCCCGTAGAGCCGCCCGAGCTGGAGCTCGGGGTGGTGGAGCTGACCGACGGCTCCGCCGCCCTGGCCGTGCTCCTGCGGCCCGACGTCCACGCCCGCGGCACCGGCCTGGTCGACATCTCCGACTACGGCGGCTGGCGGGCCTATCTCGAGCAACGGTGATGGTGAGATCCTCGCCTCCGGACAACGGAAGCAGGGGCTGCCGCTTGAGAGGAGACCGGTGACCGGGTACGACACGGTCCTGCGTGCCCGCCGCATGGTCACGGCGGCGGGGGAGACGAGCGGCTGCGTCGGCGTCACCGGCGGACGGATCGCCGCCATCGCGCCGCTGGAGGCCGGCCTCGAGGGACGGCGGGTGGTCGAGCTCGGCGACGACGTCGCCCTCCTGCCGGGCCTGGTCGACACCCACGTGCACGTCGACGAGCCCGGCCGCACCGAGTGGGAGGGGTTCGCGACCGCGACCCGCGCCGCGGGCGCCGGCGGCGTGACCACCATCATCGACATGCCGCTCAACAGCATCCCGCCGACCGTGGACCCGGCCGCGCTGGAGACCAAGCGCAAGAGCGCCGAGGGCCAGTGCTTCGTCGACGTCGGCTTCTGGGGCGGCGCCGTCCCCGGCAACCTGGGCGAGCTGCGGAGCCTGCACGACGCCGGCGTGTTCGGCTTCAAGTGCTTCCTCCTCCACTCCGGCGTGGACGAGTTCCCCCCGCTGCACCCGGCGAACCTCGACGCCTACCTGGCCACGCTGGGCGCCTTCGACGGGTTGATGATCGTGCACGCCGAGGACTCCACCGCCATCGACCGCGCCCCCAGCGCCCACGGCCAGCACTACCGGGACTTCCTCGCCTCCCGCCCCCGGACGGCCGAGAACCTGGCCGTCGCCCACGTCATCGAGGCGGCCCGGGCCACCAGGGCCCGAGCCCACATCCTCCACCTGTCCTCGAGCGACGCCCTTCCCATGCTGGCCAGCGCGCAGCGCGACGGGGTCCGCGTCACGGCCGAGACCTGCCCCCACTACCTGGCCCTCAGCGCCGAGGAAGTGCCCGACGGAGCCACCCAGTTCAAGTGCTGCCCGCCGGTCCGCGAGGCGTCCAACCGGGAGCTGCTCTGGCAGGGCGTGACCGCCGGCACTGTTGGCTGCGTCGTCTCGGACCACTCGCCGTGCCCGCCCGAGCTCAAGCGCCTCGACAGCGGCGACTTCGGAATGGCCTGGGGCGGGATCTCCTCCATCGAGGTCAGCCTGCCGGTGGTGTGGACCGAGGCCCGACGACGCGGCTTCACCCTGGCCGACGTCGTCCGCTGGATGGCCGAGGGCCCGGCCCGGCTGGTCGGGCTGGAGGGCAAGGGCCGGATCGCTCCTGGCTGCGACGCCGACTTCTGCGTCCTGGCCCCCGACGACACCTTCGTGGTCGACCCCAGACGGTTGCACCACAGGCACCCCATCACCCCCTACAGCGGGCGAACGCTGGCCGGGGTCGTTCGCGGCACCTGGCTGCGCGGTCAGGAGCTGACCGGCGACCAGCCGCGCGGCCGCCTGCTCACCAGAGGAGGAACCTGACCATGGGCGACGCCGACTTCACCCGGCTGCCCGACCTGGCGTCGCGGCGCCTTGGCGGGAGCGTGGTCCACGCCAACGACGAGCTGTTCGCCGAGCGGGAGAACCTCATCAAGCCCGAGGCCCCCGCCTACTCGACCTACACCTTCGGGCACAAGGGCCAGGTCTACGACGGCTGGGAGACGCGGCGGCGGCGCGAGCCCGGCCACGACCACGCGATCGTGCGCCTCGGGGCGGCCGGGGTGGTCCGGGGCGTGGTCGTCGACACCGCCTTCTTCAAGGGCAACTACCCGCCCGAGGTGTCGGTCGAAGGGACCGGGGTCGAGGGCTACCCGTCGGCGGCCGAGCTCCAGGAGGCCGAGTGGGAGCCCCTGGTGCCGCGCTCGCCCGTGAAGGGCGACGCCCAGAACCCGTTCCCGGTCGAGGCGCCGCAGCGCTGCACCCACGTGCGGTTGTCGATCTTTCCCGACGGCGGGGTGGCGCGGCTGCGCGTCCACGGCGAGGTGGTGCCCGACCCGCGCTTCCTGTCCACCGGAGCCCTCGACCTGGCCGCACTGGTCAACGGGGGCGTGGTGACCGGCTGCAGCAACATGTTCTACTCCTCGCCGACCAACCTCATCTCCCCCGGCGAGGCCCGGGTGATGGGGGAGGGCTGGGAGACGGCCCGGCGGCGCGACGACGGCAACGACTGGGTCGAGCTGGCTCTGGCCGGGCCCGGGGTCGTGCGGCTGGTCGAGATCGACACCCGCTACTTCGTCGGCAACGCCCCCGGGTGGGCGTCGCTGCGCGGCCGGGACGGCCGGGCGGGGACCGGCACCCCGGACGCCTGGGCCGAGCTGCTGCCGCGGACCCGGCTGCAACCCGATACGCGGCACCTGTTCCAGGTGCCGGACGGCCCCCAGGTGACGGCGGCGCGGCTGGACGTGTTCCCCGACGGCGGCCTGGCCCGGGTCCGGCTGTACGGGGAGCTCAGCGCCGAGGGCCTGGCCAGCTTGGGGCTACGCTGGCTCAACAGCCTGCCCGAGGCCCAGGCCGGACAGGTGCTCTCGACCTGCTGCGCGTCGCGGGCCTGGGTCGGGCGGGTCGCCGCCGGGCGGCCCTATGCCGACCTCGACGCCCTGCTGGCGGCCAGCGACGACGCCGTCGGCCCGCTCGGCCGCGACGACCTGGCCGAGGCGCTGGCGGCACATCCGCGGATCGGCCAGCGGGCCGCCGGCGCCTCGACCGAGGCCGCCTGGTCGCGGCAGGAGCAGGCCGGGGCCGGGAACGCCGACGCCGAGGTCCGGGCGGCGCTCCAGGAGGGCAACCGCGCATACGAGGAACGCTTCGGCCACGTGTTCCTCGTCTCGGCCAGTGGACTGTCGGCCGAGGAGCTGCTGGCGGCGCTGCACGACCGGCTCGGCAACGACCCGGCCACCGAATGGCGCGTGGTGGTCCAGGAGCTGGCGGCGATCAACCGGCTGCGACTGCGGAGGCTGCTGCAACCATGACCACCCTGTCCACCCACGTCCTGGACGCCGCCTCCGGGCGGCCCGCCGCCGGCGTCCGCGTCACCCTGGCCCGCCGCGACGGCGACCGCTGGCAGCCGCTCGGCGAGGCGGTCACCGACGACGACGGCCGGGCCCGCGACCTGGCCCCTGGCGGACTGGGCGCCGGCACGCACCGGCTGGTCTTCGCCACCGGCGAGTACTTCGCCGCCACCGGCCAGACCGGCTTCTACCCCGAGGTCCCGGTTGTCTTCGAGATCACCGACACCGATCGCCACTACCACGTCCCGCTCCTGCTCAGCCCGTTCGCGTTCTCCACCTACAGAGGCTCCTAGCCGGGAGGTGCTCGCATGTCCTTCGTGCTCGGTCACAACCAGTACGGCAAGGCGGAGAACCGGGTCGTCCGGGTCTTCCGCGACCGCGACCCCCACGAGCTGGTCGACTACAACGTCAGCGTGGCCCTCTCCGGCGGCCAGGAGCAGCCCCACCTGACGGGCGACAACAGCCCGACGCTGCCCACCGACACCCAGAAGAACACCGTCTACGCCTTCGCCACCGAGGACGACGTGGTCGCCCAGCCCGAGTCGTTCGGCATCCGCCTGGCCCGCCATTTCGTCGACACTGCCGAGCCCATCACCTGGGCCCGGGTGAAGCTGGAGATGTTCCCCTGGTCGCGGCTGAACAACCCGCACGCCTTCGTCCGCGACGGCCGCTACGTGCGCACGGCCACCGTCACCTACGACGGGTCGGCCACCTGGGTCGTCTCCGGGGTCAAGGACCTGGTGCTGCTCAAGTCCACCGACTCGGAGTTCTGGGGCTTCCTCCAGGACCGCTACACCACCCTGGCGCCCACCAACGACCGGGTCATGGCCACCTCGCTGGTGGCCCAGTGGTGGCACACCAGCGAGGACGTCGACTGGGGCAAGTCCTTCGAGGGCGTCCTGGCCGCCCTCCAGGACACCTTCGCCGGTCACCACAGCCTGGCCCTCCAGCACACCCTGTACGAGATGGGGTTGGCCGCGCTGGCCGCCCAGCCGCAGATCGCCGAGGTCCGCTTCTCGGCCCCGAACAAGCACCACTTCGTCTACGACCTGGCCCGCTTCGGCCTGGACAACGACAACGAGGTGTTCCACGCCGACGACCGCCCCTACGGCCTGATCGAGGCCACCGTCCGCCGCGACGACGCCCCCGACCCCGGCTCCGCGTTCGACCCAGGCCAGGGCTGGTAGCGACCCAGGGAGCCACGTCTGGTGCCGGCCGGCCTGGTCCCGGCTACGGTCGTGACCGTGACTGGGGGAGCCGGGCCGCGCCCCGCTTGGCGGCCGGCGCCGACGGTGGCGGGACGACCGGCCCGATGTCGCCGTCCGGCGCCTCGTCCAGGTCGACGATCACGGGGGCGTGGTCGCTCGGCCCGCTGCCCTTGCGGGCCTGCCGGTCCACCCAGGCCGCCCGCACCCGGCCGGCCACCGGGGCCGAGGCCAGCACCAGGTCGATCCGCATCCCGAGGTCCCGGTGGAACATGCCGGCCCGGTAGTCCCAGTAGGTGAACACCCGCTCGGCCGGCCAGCGCTCCCGCACGACGTCGCGCAGCCCGAGCTTCTGCAGCTCGGCCAGGGCCGCCCGCTCCGGCGGGGTGACGTGGGTCTGGCCGACGTAGGCCTCGGGGTCGAACACGTCGGCGTCGGTGGGCGCGATGTTCATGTCCCCGCAGACGACCGCCTCGTCCGGCCCGGTGGCCAGCTGGTCCCGCAACGCGGCCAGCCAGGCCAGCTTGTAGCGGTAGTGGTCGGAGTCCGGTACCCGCCCGTTCGGGACGTACACCGAGTGCACGCGGATCCCGGCGCAGGTCGCGGACACCGCCCGTGCCTCCGGGTGCGGGAAGCCGGGCGCGCCGGCGAGGCCGGGCACGACGTCGTCCAGCCCCACCTTGGAGAGGATGGCCACGCCGTTCCACTGGCCCTCGCCGTGCTGGGCCACCGCGTAGCCGCGACGGCCGAGCTCCTCTCCGAGTAGCTCGGTGAACGCGGCGTCGGTGAGCTTGGTCTCCTGCAGGCAGAGGACATCGGGCCGCCGCTGGTCCAGCCACGGCAGCAACCGGGGCACCCGCTGCTTGACCGAGTTCACGTTCCAGGTCGCCACTCGCACCCGACAACGGTAGCCGCTGACGGACCGCTCGGCGAGCCGCTGTCGGCCGTCCGGTTGTGGGAGCCTGGGCTACCAGGGGATCCAGGTCGGCTGGGCGGCGACCAGTGGCGCCACCGCCAGGGCGAGGATCCCGGTGGCGGTGGCGACGGCCGGGCCGTGGCGGCCGATCTTCTCGTACGCCATCAGGGCGGTCAGCGCCGCCATCCAGCCCAGGTCGGCGACGCCGACGGCGAACATCACCAGCATCAGCGCCCAGCAGCAGCCGAGGCACCACAGCCCGTGGCCCCAGCCCAGGCGGAAGGCGGCGCCGGGGCCGCGCCGGTAGTGGCGCAGGAGGTAGGCGGCCGGGTGCCGGCAGGCGGTCAGGCAGCGGTCCTTGAGGGTCGAGAGCTGGAAGGCGCCGGCCAGCCCGAGGGTGGCCGCGGCCACCACCTCCGGATGGGCGCCCAGCCATCCGATGGCGTGGGTCAGGCGGTGGACGACGTCGTCGAACACCAGCGCCGCCCCCCCGAACAGCGCCCACACGGCCAGGTACCCGCCGGCGAAGCACGCCAGCACCCGGCCCCGCCCGGCCTGCGCGGCCGACACCTCGGTGAACAGCCGCAGCAGGGGGACGGCCGACGGCAGCATCATGGCGGCCACCATCACGCACCACAGCAGCGCGTACCCGCCGACGCCGGCCAGGCCGGGGGTGCCGTGGGCCAGCAGGGCATGGTGGTGGAAGTGGTCGGCCAGGCCGCTGGCGTGGGCGGCCACGGCGGCCGCCCAGGCCAGGGCGATGGCGGCCGGCACGGCGGCCGGGAGCCGCCGCCGCCCGAGGGTGGTGGCGGCGCTCATGACGTGGCGGTGTGGACGATGCGGTAGTCGGACTGGATGGCGTTGCGGCCCTCGAACGACCACACCATCCCGTGCCCGGGCAGGTTGACCGTGTGGTGGTGGGCCCGGCCGACGTAGGCCGGGGAGCCCGGGACGGTCGAGAACAGCGAGTCACGTAGGGTCGTGACGGTGGCGCCGTCGGCGCTGCGGAACGGCGCCATCTCCGCGGACACGACCTCGCCGATGCGCAGGGTGCCGGCCCCGTCGCGGATCTCGTGGACGATCGGCGCCCGCTCGACGGCCACGACCTCGCCGACCAGCCCGGCCAGGTCGGCCAGGGGCCCGCCCAGCCGCCCGTGGTAGGCGTCCAGGATGGCCTGGAACTGCTCCTCGCTGGCCCGGTCGTCGACGAAGCTCACCACCTGCCAGCTGCCCGGGGTCAGGACGTTGCCGGGGATGTGGCAGACGTTGATGAACGACAGCCCGCTGACGTCGATCCCCCGGATCGTCCCCCGCTCGAAGCGGTAGGCGTTGAACGCGTCGCAGCTGCCACCGTCGGGGTCGGCGCCCACCCAGCAGGGGCACAGCACCCCGCACGAGCACGCCTCCAGGAGCGTTCCCTCCAGGTCGTAGACGGTCCTGGTCGTGGCCGCCTGCTCGGTCGTGGTCATGACGGTCTCCTCTCGGTCGGTGGCGGCCATCCTCCGGGCGGCCATGGCAGTGGCGTTGCAGCCACGCCCGTCAGCCGTGGCAACAACGCCCCGGACGCCGACGGCTAGCGGCCGATCTCGGCCAGCACCTCGCGGAAGGTCGCCCACCGCTCGGGACCGACCTCGGCCGCCCAGCGCCGCTCGATCCCGGCGATGGCCGACTCGATGACCCGCTGGAGCTCCTGGCCGGCCGGGGTGGGGCGGACCAGGCGGACCCGCCGGTCCCGCTGGTCGACGGTCACCTCGACCAGCCCGGCGTCCTGGAGGGTGGCCACGAACTCCCCGAGGGCCTGCTTGGTCATCCCGACCCGGGCGGCCAGGTCGGTGACGCGCATGCCGTCGGCCGGGGTCAGCGACAGCAGCCGCAGCTGCGAGGGACGCAGCTGCGGGCTCGCCACCCGGGGCTTGATCTCCTCGTCCATCCGGCGCCGGAACGCCCGCCAGGCCAGGTCCATCAGCATGGCGAACTGCAGCGGGTCGTCGCCGGTCAGTGGCCGTGGATGCTGGTTGACAGAAGTCATAAGGTTGCCTTACCTTCACGGTAGTCAGGTTACTTTACCGTTTTTTTGGAGGGGATGGGCCATGGCCGCAGCGGCACCGGTCGCGCTCGACTACTGGGGCGCCTTGGGCGAGCCCGGCCTGACTGAGGTCGTCTCGACCGTGCTGGGCCGGCCCGTGCGGCTGGCCGGGTTCCAGACCACGGCGGTGGCCTACGAGCCGGGGTCGCCGGCCACCGGGGCGCTGCTGCGGGTCGCCGGCACCGGCCGGCGCTCCGACCCGGCCCTGCTGGCCGCCAGCGGGCTGCCGGCGGGGACCGGGCTGCGCTACTACAGCCAGTCACGGGTCGAGCTGAGCGGGCTGCCGCTGCTCGAGCGGGACGAGGTCTGGGCCCACCCGCTGGTCGCCGGGGCGGTCGACAACCGGCTCCGGGCCGACC